>Ga0224559_1000050_pt1 | contig 62857 bp, 53 predicted proteins | sample 714S33034metaG_FD_180676 | JGI IMG/M metagenome (GOLD analysis project Ga0224559, IMG submission 180676) | Peat soil microbial communities from Stordalen Mire, Sweden - 717 S3 30-34 | ecosystem: Environmental > Terrestrial > Soil > Wetlands > Peat | place: Sweden: Norrbotten County, Stordalen... | reverse complement strand
TTACATTCAATAGGATAATTTCTCCTTCATAGTGCTTCCATTTAAAGGAATTAGATAGCATATTACTATCTTTGATTTCCTTTTTATTCTATTGTATCATTAGAAAGGATTTTTTGCAACGGAACCTGAAAAAGAATAACATTATGTAAAAAATTGAATTAAAATAGTACTGAAATGATCCAGAAACCTTCTTTCATGCTTAATGGAAATCTCATGAAATTTAATTGTTTATAAAATGATTAAATAGTAAGAATCGATCCGATAGGGGTGCATATATTCTTGATAAGAATAATAGGGAATGCTCCTTTTTTGTTTGTGTGTTTATTCGACCAAATAGCACAACAAAGACACTTATTTTTACTCAACTGTCGGAGTCATATATGATTAAATCGCAGAACAAGCTGATACATTGTATTTCAGATTAATTTTAATTGAAGATATTTTACTCCTCCATTAACTAAATTTGCGAAGAATATTAGGAAATAAAGGAAGTTAATATTAAATTTTACTTTTCTGTAAAAATCTTGCGAATGAGCGGAATTTTACTGAATATATGAGCCAGTTGAGAGTGTTGGAACTGGGACCAATTATTCTAGCATCCACTTCCACACCGATTTAACCATTATTTTTTTCTTCTTATCCTTGCCTTCAATAAACAGAACTTCTTCGTCGTCCATAGTTAGAATTAGTCCTTCTTCAAGCCCATAATTATCCATAGCTTCCATAAGTCCTAAAACTGCTCTTTCTCTGACTACCGGGCTTCCGAAATGGATCGAAGTCTGAATTGCAGCCGAAATATTTTCGCTATCTTTTTCCTTAATGAGGAAATCACATTCATTCATGTTCCTTAAATAGAATATCTGTTTTTCCTGCCTGAGCAATTCGAGATATACAAGGTTCTCAAATCTTAGCCCAAGGTTGTCTGGGTAATTTGGGCACACTGCTCTAAAGAAACCAGTGTCAGATACATAAAATTTGTACCCAGCGCCCATTTCCAAGCTGCTTTTAGGAAGGGGAGTGAGTTTCGGGATATGATACAGCAAAAAATTATCTTCCAGATAATCCAGATAGTTACATATAATTTCCTTGTCCTCAATCCCACTCGCTTTTTTTAAAGTTTCCAAACGGTATTCTGAAGCTACGTTTGATATCAAGAATATAGAAAGCTTTTTTAATTTACTTATGACCTGAGTATCACAACCTTTTACCGCCCCTTTTTGCAGGATTTCTTCAAAATATTTTTGGCAAACCTGAATATCGTTATTTCTGATCACAGCAGGAAAGCCACCGTTTTCAAAATATTGTAAAAATATGCATAACATTTCATCGCTCTGAGAAGGTGTAAGAAATTTAGACCCTGGTATTGTAGTACCTCTCGAGAGAATGTATTCTTTAAATGAGAATGGAAAAAGCCTTCTGACTTTACTTCTGCCTTTAAACCTTGTAGAAAATTCCTGCTCTTTTAAACCTGAACAAGAAGATGTTATGAAAATTTTTGCCCCTTGCCTGTTAAGTCTATCAACCCAGCTTTCCCATTTCGGGACATTAGATATTTCGTCGAGAAAATAATAAATCTGTTCTGCTTCATTTCTCAATGATTTTTTTTCGTGAATTTCAGTTGCAATTTTTTCAATAACCTGAAAACTTTCGGATCCTAATTCCTGAATCTTGCTATCTTCAAAATCAATATAGATTTTTGAGCCCTGCAGGTTACTGGCAATTTGTCTAAGAAGAGACGTTTTGCCTGCATGTAGCGGGCCAGAAATAAATATAATTTCATTCCCTTCCAAGCAGAGGGCGAAAGACATCCTGGGAACCAAATCAAAGGAGTTTTGAAAAAAAGTTTGGTGGCTAAGTATTAGTGGGGGAATTTCCAGATTTTGCATATAATCAAAGAGTTTGAAAGTTGCACTATATAGTATTTCTGCCACGAAGAAGTTTATTTGAATAATTAATAAGCTGTGAGGACAATCACAAAAAGAACATCGCTTTTTATGAAAATGTATGTAAACTTTTGAATGATGGATACTCTAGAGGATTTTGATAAACCTATGATTTCCAAGAATCATTTATACACCTTTAATACGTATATGACAACATTTAGGAGTTTATCGAAATCCTCCCTAATTTACAAATTCCCTTGTAAATTGAATTTGAAAAAAATAATAATAGAGCAGATTCATCGAAACATATAAATAAAGGATTGGTGCAGTGCAAGTAGTAGAAGATAACTGATACTTTTCTTAACTTTGTTACAATACTTTATTTCCCCAGTTGATTGAAATTTTTACCCACACCTTAGAAACACATAATATTTTTCTGATAGTTATAAAAAATTTGATTCAGATTATACGTTAAGCGCAATATATCCTACTTAACAAGTAAGTGTGAACCGGAACGAAGTTTGCTAATGTGACTTGTATCCTAATGAACCTTTGAATACCATTCCATTAAGGGCACGATAACGTTGTCTGTGGCTGTGCATAGGGAATAGGTAACAAAGAAGAAGCTATCCTTCAGTAGTTGCAGCAGAACTTTTTCGATCGTGCAAATACTTCTTTTAATGCAATTTATACTAATGGGGTTATCATTGAGTAGTCATAAAAATATACTATCAAGAGAACGCGGAATTAGGACATTAAACAAAATGAAAAATATAGATTTACCAAAGATAGAAATGGATCAATTGGGGATAACAATCAAAAAAACAGTATATAGTATGAAAGATAATGAGAATTAAGAGTGTTGATATGAGTAGCTTTTGCAGCAACTTGTTGGTTGATAGTTGAGTTTGTAATTGGTTCAAGAAAACAGCATATTGCGGACAAATTATTAAAGTTAACACCTAATAAAAGTTTTAGATTGTCTGTTGATGCTTTTTTAACTTCTCAGCAACTTCTTTTTGCTTCTTTTATGGTACCTTCTTGAGAACTTTTCTTATCAGATGTAAATAACACGTCTGCCAGATTAATCCAAGAAAATATCTCAGACTGCTTTCCATATCCTTTTTTGCATGTAAGAAATTATTAACTTGACGTCTATTTAAACCTCTTTCTTTCATGTAATCAAAAAAAAATCTTCATAGACGACAGAGTTTTCACTGTATGAGAATTTTGCCCCAAGGATCTCGTAATAAATATCATTCATTATCCTAGCATCTACAAAAGAGCCTTGCTTTCATAGTGAAACGTTTTCTTTTTCAAGTGTTTAAGGGTTTTGAGGATCTTTAGATGTAATGACTCTGGATTTTCACAATTTCAGTACTGTTTTTCGCAGTTGCATATTCTTCAAGAGGCTCCTTATTCAGCTCTAGAAAACTGTGCCCCCAGTTAAATTTGGACAGGACTTTTTCAGCCTGCTCTTTACATCCTAAAATATAAAGAGCCGCTGCTAAGGCCTCTGCAGAGTTAAGTTTGAAGGGCCTTCCGAAGTTCACAGGATTACCCGCAAGTAGATAGGGAAGAGCCCTATGCTCCAAGTTCAGCTTCCCAAGTTCGGGAAAAAGACTTTCCACCTCTTCCCAAGAACAGTCAAGTACGACAATTCCTTTTCCGGGATAATCGGCAGGTGACAGAGCCTTTTCTGCAATCGGGTTCAGCATAATCGTTGATCTGGGTATCCTTGAAACCCGATTATACAGGTGAACAAGGCCAAAGCGAGCCATTTTTTTCCCGGTGCACTTTTTTGAGTCACACTGCCCAGCATGATAGATGTAAAGAGGAATATACCCATCAATTGTAGGATTCATAAGTAATTTCCTGAAATCGTGATTCTATTTAAACAATTTCCTTATTCACTTGTTTCATTGTTCCTTTTCATCCGTTTCTTTGTGCATAAGCGTCTAGCTATTATGCCTTAATAGCATATTATTTTTGAGATTTAATAATAATGTAGGATCCTTAATTAAGCATCTGTTTTGATATATCTTAAAGTATATTGTTATTTGAGGGAGGTTTAAATTATTTAAAACAATTGATTTCTCAAATTTTTGTTGATGGAGTGAAGACTATATTAATATGAAATGAAAAGTCAAGGCAATTTAGTCCTTAAAGAAAGATACAGCAAAAATAATCATGCATTTCTCTAACTATAAAACTTGTAATCAATAGTTGAATCATTAACCTAGTAACAGACGGAATTGAGAAATTACATAATGTTCCATTAAGATTAATCCTGAATTACTTAATGAAATTTAATTGAGAAAAAAATCTAGCGCTCAGAGCTAGATTTAATAGGTCTATAAAAATATTCTTAATAGTTCTAAGCAAATATTATTTCTCAACGTTTTTTAGATCTTTTTTGATCCTAGTCAGTATCGTAGGATCCACATGCAAACCTGGCAGCTTCCAGCTTCATCTGTTGCGTTTAGGCATTCCAAAAGATTGTAGTAGTATCTGCAGTGTGTTTTTGAATATATTAAAAAAACTGAGAATATTCCTCCGAGTTTGGATTCTTTCCTTTGTTCATCCAATCATTGAACGTCTGATATGTTATGCCAGCAAATTCGGTAGCAAGAGTATATGGAAGTCCCAAAGAAATATTGTCCCCAATTTGCTGTGTTATATCAGGAGTTAATTTACAAAGTCTACCCATGATAACACCATCTATTTACTTTATTCAATTTATACAAGTGAACATTGTATTTTGCTATTTATTTAGTTTTCTGATACATAAAATCGAAACTGGGACTATTACAAGCCTTACGGAAATCTTGAAACCTACTATAACTTTGCAATAAATTGGAATAGATAGTCGGATGTTGTGGATCGATTATAAGTCTTATAAAATGCCACTGTTGACGACTTGGATAGACTCTAGTCAACTAAGAACGCCTGTTGGGATGCATAAGATACGTTTGGGAATCTGAATTGGAGATCAGGAAGTACCATAACAACTTGTTATAGGGGCTGAGATTAAGTCAATTCTGACTGGCGTGGAAAGTCTTCCTATGTTAGAATTCATAAAATCTGGACTACGTAATTTTAGTACTAATTAGTTTTAGTTAATACACTTTAGAATATATACAAAAAAGATATAAAACATTAAATATAGTTATAATTAAAAGGTTTTCAAGTGCTTTCGAACAAACCTTCTATTTGTCTGCAGGCATTTCATCAACTGCAGCTAACAAGATCAACTTTTTGACATATAAGATTAGCCTGATCACCTATAAATTAGGGGTATTGAATGGATACATACACGACTCTGATAGATGTTTACGATAGATATGGCAAGAAATCAATTTCAGTAAATTTTTCTCCAACTGACTGAAAATGTTATTATTCTTCTGTATAGCAAGATCAGTAAGGTTTTTCATGAGTCAAAATTATTAGTAAGAGATTTAAATTATCCAATACTCAAATACATCGGAGTTTATCAAAATTTTTTTGGGTTCTAGTGGAATAGGTTATACTCCACAGAAGCTCTTATAGCAGTTCTTAGTATGTTAATTGTGTTAATGGAATTATTGGACTCCTTGGAGATATTCCTAGCTGAATGTTGGGAAACGTATGATCATGCTTGAATTCGGTAGTAAATAGAAAGTGCTCATAGAGCATAAGGCCCTCAAGAAGCCACATAACTTGCTTTCAGGTTGATTGAACCATTATGAAATAAACTTAAAGAAATCTGAGCAAAAAGGATTTCGACGAACTCCTTAATTTTGTCATTATGTATATAGATGCATACAAATAGCTCGTGAAATCGGATGTTTATTGAGACCCTCTCAGGCTTTTATTATTAGAGGGAAAAAGGACAGACTATAGAAACTTGGATCTAATTTTAATTACGGATGACAGTTTATTTTTGAATTTGATCCAAAAATTTATATCTTAAAAAGAAACTTCAAGGAATAAAAGTCAGGTTAAGAATTAAGTTGGTAGGAATTGAAGTACACTGGTATTCCTCCATCGAATTTAAAAAACTTTTATCGGAGTTATATTATGCACCTTATTACAACGGAGATCTAAATGCATCTTATTGTAACGGAGAAAAATATAGCAGCAAGGAGGATAGCTGCGATTCTGGCTCCAAAAAACATAACTAAGGATAGAGTCAGCGGAGTAGACGTATACAGGTATGAGATAGGGTATGATGAGGACAAGCAAGAGATACTGGTTATAGGGCTTTCGGGCCATATTGTGGGCATCGATTTTCCAAGTGAGTATAACAACTGGCAGAAAGTCGATGCCAAAGCCCTTATAGACGCCAAAATCATAACAACTCCTATTAACCAGAAAATTTTAACAGCTCTTAGAACTTTGGGAAAAAAGGCAAGTAGAGTTACAATTGCCACTGACTACGACAGGGAAGGAGAACTGATCGGAGCCGAAGCCCTCAATATCATAAAAAAAGTAAATCCGAATGTGCCTTTTGATCGGGTCCGTTACAGTTCAATAACCCCTAAAGCAATAGTAGATTCATTTTCAAGACCTACAGATCTTGATTTCAATCTCGCTGATGCTGGTCACTCCAGGCAGGTTATTGATCTTGTATGGGGAGCAGCACTTACCCGTTATATATCCCTTGCTGCAGGGAGGCTTGGGAAAATGTTCCTTTCAGTGGGGAGAGTACAGTCTCCTACCCTGTCTCTAATAGTTGATAAGGAAAAAGAACGGAATCTGTTTGTTCCTATTCCTTACTGGGAAATCCATGCAGAATTTGAATGCACAAAAGGAGGGAATTTTTCTGTCCAGCATTCAAACCGTCGCTTTCTGGACAAAAAGGAAGCAGCTAAAGTGTTCAAGAAACTTGGGGAAAAAGCAAAATTAACACAGATTGAAAAAGGGAAAAAAATTGACCAAACTCCCATTCCTTTTAATACCACAGGTTTTATCAATGCAGCAAACTCAATTGGGCTCAGCCCTGTAAAAGCTATGCGTATAGCCGAATCTCTCTATACTAATGGTTACATTTCATATCCCAGGACAGATAATACGGTTTATCCCGATACTCTGGATCTAAGGGCACAGATCGAAATTTTCAAAGATGGGTTTTTTGGAAAGTATGCAAATACCCTGCTTGAGAAAGTCGAACTTATTCCTATGAAAGGGAAAAAGGAAACTACTGACCACCCCCCCATTTATCCTGCTTCCCTTACAAAAGAGGCTGACCTAAAAGAGGAAGAATGGAACGTTTACGAACTGGTGGTCAGGCGCTTTTTTGCAACATTTGCTGGACCCAGTGAATGGGAAACCATGAGTTTGAGAATTGACATCAATGAGGAAGAATTCAGGGCAAATGGAGCACGTCTAGTTGAACCTGGCTGGAGATGGTACTATCCTTACAATGTTCCTGAAGACAGGGTTTTTCCAGAGCTCCAGGAAGGGGAAATCCTGACAGTAATGAAAAAAGAAATTCGAGATAAAGAAACCCAACCTTCTGGCCGTTACGGGCAGGGAAGGCTGATAAACATCATGGAAGAGCTGGGACTTGGGACAAAGGCAACAAGGCATGAGATAATCAGCAAACTTTATTCAAGAGCGTATATCCACGGAAATCCCGTGCAGCCCACAAATACCTCTTTTGCAGTATTGGATACCCTTGAAAAATACTCCCCTACAATTACAAAACCGGATATGACGAAATTACTCGAAGAAAATATGGATAAGATTGCAGATGGCAAGATCAAAGAAATTACTGTAATTGAAGAATCTCGGGAGATGCTGAAACAAGTATTTTTTGAACTTGATAAAAACCGAGATAAGATCGTAGAATCCCTTCAAGCAGGCTTGAGGGAAGACAAGATTATAGGTAATTGCTCCTTATGCGGAAGCGAACTCATGATCCGTCGTTCAAAGAGGGGGAGCCGTTTCATAGGCTGTACCAACTATCCGAACTGTACATTCTCTCTACCCCTTCCAAAGAGCGGGCAGATTATTGTTACAGATAGGTTCTGCGAGATACACAAGATGCACCATCTCCGCATAATTAACGCAGGAAAGCGTGCTTGGGACCTGGGCTGTCCACAGTGTAATTTCATTGAATGGGAGAAGACACAGCAGGAAGAACAGGCTATGCAACCTAAAAAGGACAGGCCGAAGTCAATTAAGGACATTGAAGGCGTGGGTAAAGTTACTGCAGAGAAACTCGAGGAAGCAGGAATAAAAAGCGTCGAAGCCCTTATAAAGGTTGATGCCTTTGAGCTCGCAAAAATTATAAATATAAGTGTAAAAAAGATCCGGAACTGGCAGGTTTCCTGCAGCGATGGAATTGAAACAGCTAAAGACTATTGAGATCGAGAATATTATCCATGACACTCAAACCTTGACCACTTCTAGGCTTGCTCTAATCTGATATACATAAATAATCCAGAAGTCTATACTAACTCGATGACCGAGAGTTTTTCAGCTTTCTTTAGAGCGATACCCTCAAACTCGTACCCCCCTCTTAATGTAGATGTATCAACTTTTGGCCCTGAAAATTTCAGCAACTTTCTCGGCTGATCAGAAAAAAGAATTTCTTTGAGACTTTAATAACCAATAAACATGGAGTTTGCCGCCACAAAGCAAGCCATATCCACTGGGATTCTGGAATTGACCTGGAATCAGGATTGATGAGAGAGTTTGTTCCATACCATAGATTTCGGCTTGAAGGAAACAAGTCCTGTGACTAATGCAACCGAATTTTGGGAGGCAGAAACTCTTGTGCTTGAGAATACATATTTCAAGGAAAATCATATTCTACGAAAAGAAAACGAAACAGATTGATCAAATTCTTCCTATATATACTGGATAAATTGTTACTTCCCTTTTATAATTGTCTGGATCAAAAGATCCTGATGCTTCTTTATACGATGCAATGAGGGATTATTTATGTTGGATGTAAAAGAATGGGTATAAAATCTTTGCAAAATATCCTGAGTACCTGATTAGTCCTAAATTTTTTAGTAAGGTTCTGAACTTCCAGTCTTTTAAAACCCCAATAGTGAGATTCAATCTTCAAATAACTTCTAATTGTGCTTACTGTGCTCGAAATTTCGAACTTGGAATTGGTATTTTTAATCATTGAGGCAACTTTAAAACTTGACTATGACAGTTGAGTAAAAATAAGTACTTTTTTTGTGTTTGTGCTTACCAGAACAAATAAAACAAAAAAAGTACTTATTTTTACTCAACTGTCATAGTCAGACTAAATATTACATTTTCTAGAAACTGTTGCACAAAAATAGAACTAAGATATATGGATAAAGTTTTTTTTCTTGTGACTTATTGAGGAAAAGTTAGAAACGAATAAGATTGGTCATCCGTAACTACACCAAATAGGAACTAATATGGTGATTTGACACCATATATTTTTTCTTTGAATTTCTGTTATCAATGAATCTTAAGGGCTATGACATTTAGATTTTTTGACAAATTAATCTAGTGACTTCACCTGTCCTCATTTTGTGAACCACAAAATATTTTGAGATCGGATAAATCCCAAAAAGAAAGATTTAGAAGCTTATCCAAAAGTTATTCTATTCCTAACCATCCAGAAATGTTAGGATGTTATTTTAATCCAAAACAGGACCAGAAATTCGAAATAAATGAGAGCCTAATACTCAGCGGGATATTGTTCTACCTTAAAGCTAAGCTTATCGATCCTGCAGAATAATCATAACAGCTCAGATTTCGATTGCAAAAAGTCAACAATAACTGAACTAATTTCAAAACCGTAAAAAACCGAGATAACTCGAAACATAACTCGTAATTGATTTTAAAGTAATTTCGTGCATATTGCGGTATCGACAAGGAAAGAGCTCATGACCTTATAAAAATTAGAATCTCGTGGTCATTTGCTCTTCAAATACATTAGGCAGCTTGTAAAGCTCTTTTTCCAGGTACAACTGCGATTTCACATTCTGTTTTGCCGTGAAAAGAATAAAAATTGGTGATTGAGAGAGCAAATGATATCAAAATTCCTCTGTTAATCAACTTCACAAATCTGTAAGTGGTGTCTGAGCATAAGCATAAGAGAATTAAAATAAAGGGCTTTTCTCTTTTTTAAGTGGAAAATTTATAGTCATTCTTAATATGGATGTAACACAAATAAAATTTGAAAACACTTATGTGGAAAAATCACACTCGGAATCATTTTATCTCTTTGTAGTGATGGTCACTTTTCAACTGGAAAATCATTTTCAACCCATACAAAAAAATGAGAATTCTGAACAATCTTCAGAATCATTGTTTCGAAAAAGATTTGAATCTAAATTACATACTTTTTATATTAAACATCTTGAGGTGATATAAAGTGAACTGCAGTGAACTAAAAGAAGATCAGCGACTTTCTTGTGAAGGATGCGGGTTCGAACTGAAGGTAGTAAATGCATGCGGGGATGATAGCTGTTCTACAAAAGCATGCTGTAACGGCGACATAAAATGTTGCGGAGAGCCGATGAAATTAAAATGATACTCAAGATAAACTAACCGACATTCAGCAGATGTACACAAATGTAGAATTTGTTTGCCTATTTTCCCACAATTAATTCATTGAAAATTAGATTAATTTTTAATTTAATGTCCTATTGAGAAAATAAATGGCATTTTTGTGTACATCTGAGGGAAGTGGGATTGTAGAAATGGAAGCTTTAATTCTGCAGAAAGCTGCCGAATCTGGAGTGTTTCTGAAAGTCCCTTATATTTATGCTGTAATTTCGTCATTATGATATCCTTTTCTGCCTGGTTATTTTCAAATGGAACTCTCAGATTTGTAAGGAATCCAGGAGTCTTTTTTGTATTGTATAAACATCTATCAAGTATATTCTTTACTTTTTTTTGGATTTGCACCGTGCTTTCTTTTTTAGAAGGTGGTTTAGAGGAGACAGATTTTCTTCAATTCTTTTCATTACTACGGGATCAAACCTCTTTTTAAAGACTTTAATTTACTCAAAAGTGCACCTTTTCATCTTCTGTTAAAAACTCAGAAATCCTCTCATGAGGGATAAACTAGTAGTTTTGATAGTAGATTGCTGAAGCCAGAATAATTAGGACCATCTGGAGATCTCACTAATTCAGGAAAAACAGTTTTCTTTGATATTCCACGACATAGAAAAGTCTTCATCGACTTCGATTTTCTGTAACAATAGGATTTATAGGTGAAATATCAAAACATTGTCTTTTCTCATAGGATCCAACTTCAAAATTCTCAACAGGGTGTCCGAATTCTTCAGAGTAGTTCAAAGAGTGTTACTATTGAAAGCCAATCAGAATAAATAACCATTTCAAAATCGTTCCTGGATGATCTTCTTGATCTCTAGGTATCTAGCAACCCTTTTTGCAGCGACTCTGAGGATTGGGTTTCTCTGTGATAAAAAAATCAACCGATAGATGTTTGTTACTGTTACGACTGTTTCAATTTAAACACGATTAAATATAAGATAATCTTCAGTGAGTTCTTTAATTTGAGATTCAAAACTCCCAATATAAGTAATAAATTCAGGTTTTGAAGAAACAGAGCAAGAATCTCTTTATTTTTCACCATAGATAAAAAAATTAATTTTACATTCTATTTTTCTCATTTCGATGAAAAATTGTGTTGTTACTCGCAATATCTCCTGATATTTCGAGAAATTTTGAATGAATAAAAATAACCATTCGAAACTACAGCAAATAGAACTATATAATGAGGAAATATGCATAAAAACTCCAAAACCCAATATTTTTCGAATTTGTACGGTGCGAATATTGGATTCCTTAACTAAAGGTGTTTTCATAATTAGGATTCCAAATGTAATCTATGGATGTCAAAATAGACTTACTTAAGAAACAAGTGTAAAACTTAATTAAAATTATTGTTTTTGTACCGGATAAAGAATTAAATACAATTCGAACATGTAATGCTTAAGCTGAGTCAAATATTAAGCTTCAAATAACAAAATATATGTATAATGATAAATCAAAAATGAAAGGGTGAAATTATGTCGTATATCGGTCTACAGCAGGATTCTGGAGAATATAAAATCCAAAAGATACATGCTCGGGAGATCCTGGATTCAAGGGGAAATCCCACTATTGAAGTTGATGTATTCACACCGAAGGGATTTGGTAGAGCCAGTGTCCCTTCAGGGGCTTCCACTGGTACCAATGAAGCCCTTGAACTGCGGGATGCAGACCCCAATAGGTACGAAGGAAAAGGAGTTCTAACCGCAGTCAAGAATGTGAACACTATTATCCAGAAAGAATTGCTTGGGCTCGATGTGCGAAATCAGCGAGAAATCGATGAGTTGATGATCGAACTGGACGAAACCGATAACAAATCAAGTATGGGAGCAAATTCGATTCTTGGTGTATCTATGGCTGTCGCAAAAGCAGCTGCAGACTCCCTCGATATACCTCTTTACCGTTATTTAGGGGGTTCGAATGCTTTTACTCTGCCAATACCCATAATGAACGTCCTCAATGGAGGCAAACACGCGGGAAACGAGCTTGCAATCCAAGAATTTATGATTCAACCCAAAGGTGCAGAGACCTTCTACGAAGCTCTTCAGATAGGGGTAGAGATTTACCACGTTCTTGGGAAGTCATTAGGTAAAAAATATGGCAAATCTTCTACAAACGTAGGTTATGAGGGTGGGTATGCTCCTAAAATGAGTGAATCTACGGAAGCCCTAGATTCACTTGTGCAGGCTATTGAGGAAGCAGGCTATACTGAATCTGAGGTCACCATAGGGATTGATGCAGCAGCAACCGAATTCTATGAAGGTGGATTTTATACCATCGATGGAAAGAAATTTACTGCTCAAGAATTGCTAGATTACTATGTTGAACTTGTTAACTCTTATCCAATTCTTTCTATCGAAGATCCGTTTTTTGAGGAAGCTTTCGAGGACTTTGGAGCCCTGACCAATGAACTGTGGGATACAATCATTGTTGGTGACGATCTCTTTGTTACGAACATCGAGAGACTCTCAAAAGGTGTGGACATGGGAGCAGCAAATGCACTTCTTTTGAAAATTAACCAGATAGGAACACTTTCTGAGTCTTTTGATGCTGCAAGCATGGCCTCCAGAAACGGCTATACAGTAATCGTGAGCCATCGTTCCGCTGAAACCGAAGACACAACAATTTCGGATCTTGCAGTTGCTATAGGGGCAGAAATGATAAAAACTGGGGCTCCTGCTCGTGGTGAAAGGACTGCAAAATATAATCAGCTACTTAGAATAGAGGAAGACTTAGGTGAAGTTGCACATTATGTGCAGCTCTAACATTTTTCAATTATTCCTTTTCCTTCGTCGGTCTTACGTCATTAAGTGATTTAATGTTTTTATAATTAAATTTCCACTGTAATGAAAGTTGTGTCTTCGCATACTGAAGCATATCTGTTCAGCTAATCTCACTGAAGGTTTGGGACAAAAAAGTCCGGAAAATGCTATAAGCGCATTAAGAAATAACACCAACCAAATACAGCACTTTACCAACTGACTCCGATACCCAGTAAAATTTCACTCCGTTTTCATGAGTTTTACAGAAGATTAATCTTGAATATAATTTTTTTATTTCAAAATATATATCTTAAGTTCTAGAAGATAGGAGAATAAAATTCCACGTGAAATTTCCCTGAAACACATCAGTTATCTTTTTTTGTATGTAGGATGGTAAAAAATCGATATGCTGCGTTATATCTATCGGATTGTATCAAAATAGGAAAGAATATAAAGGAAAGTACAGAACATCAGAATATAAAAAATTTAAAACAAATTAACGGATTTAGTGCAGAGCTGAAAAGAGATATTATAAAAAACCTCCTATTAAATATGATCAAACATTTCTATTAAATATGGTAAGGGAATCAGGCGATAAAAAGTAATTTGATACATTTTAGTGGTATTTTCACGGAGAAACTTTCTATTTTACTATAAAAAGGGCATGGAGTTTACTATTTATGTTCAGGTGTCCCAGAAAGGAGAAGAGAGCATTCAAAGTTATCTGATTCCTTCAAAGTAACAAATGGAAATAGTTTTATGCTTGGACTAATTAAACAAGAAAGTCACTTAAAACATAAACCCATACAGGAAAGCAATCCGAGAAATCCTTAGGTTTTATGCTTTCCCAATGGAGGGAAGCCATGAATATGTTAAAACGATTTAAGGCAAGCTTTTCAAAAATGTTCAATAAACTTTTCAAGAGAAAAGGAGCATGCATAGGAATTTATGGGCCACCTAATGCCGGTAAGACAACTCTTAGCAATCGGATCCTTAAGGACTGGGTCGGGACAGAAGAAACTATGGGCTCTGTTTCTCATATCGCCCATGAAACCAGGCATGCAAGTAGAAAGAATGAAATCACTATCGAAGCTAACGGGTACACTATTAGTCTTGATATAGTAGACACACCTGGGATTGCCACGAAAATAGATTTTCACGATTTCATGGAACAAGGAATGAGTGACTCTGAATCAAAGAAAAGATCTAAAGAAGCGACAGAAGGGGTAATTGAAGCTGTCAAATGGCTCGATGACCTAGACGGCGTCATACTGGTTATGGATTCCACTGCAAATCCATATACACAGGTCAACGTAACAGTAATAGGGAACATGGAAGCCAGAAACCTCCCGCTTTTGATTGTAGCAAACAAAGTAGACCTTCCTGATGCTGATCCTGCAAACATTAAGGAAGCTTTCCCACAACATCCCATGGTACCAGTTTCGGCACTTGAAGGAGTCGGGATGGATTCGTTTTACGAAGCTCTGGCGAAGCAGTTCGGGTGATCAATATGCATGGAATTCAACTTGATCTGATATCTGAGGCCAGAATCTCTCAGATGGCTTCGATGGAGAAAGTCCGATACATAATTGATGAGGTGCGGAAAGGCAAAATCCTGGTGCTTGAAAAAGGCCTGAACCCTATGGAGGAAGCAAAGCTAATAGAGATGACAATGTCAGCAATCCAGCCGGATGTTTTTTCAGGCATTGAAATGCAAAGCTACCCCGCGTATTCAGACAATTCGCTGCTAGGAAAGTTTTTCAAAAAACAAAGCAGTCGGAGACTCACAGTAATAGGTCCTGCAAACCAGCTAAAAACTCTTCAAAAGGATAGTAACCTTATCAGCGCACTTGTCTCTATAAGTAAGTGAACGAAGTGGAAGCGATGCGTGCCCAAAAGACCCAAGACATGGAAGCAAAAAGATCCTCTCCTCAGTCCCTAAGCTCCTTTGAAATGGGCAGGAATGACGTTAACATAGTTTGTACCTACGGGAAAATCGCTGTATGGTTTGGAAGAAAGGTTCCTGATTACATCATAGCACAGATACTCATTGGAATTTCGAAAATAGACCAATCTGCAATTCATGAATTTGAGACAATATGTAATTTTGATGTTATCACGGAATATGAAAGTAAGGGGTACATATTGGTGTCTTACGGAAAAACAGCCGGAGGTTATCGCGTGAGCTATAGTATTCCGTTTTCCAATAAAAAAGCTCTCTTCCATATGTCTAAATCTATACTTGAAGAACTCCAAACAGGAGACGTACGTCAGGATTTTTACTGGAACGGTAGTGACTGTGATATTCAGAGGCTCTACCAAGAATTAAAAAACAACATCGAGAACTGGGAGATGAAATGTATAAATTATAAAACGGAATCCCAAACAAATCGATAAAAAAGGCAACATGCTGGCATGCTATTCGATGAAAAGAAAACTCCAAGAAATTGCCTTGGAACAGAAATTCTGCGGATCCACGCAGATCTAGCATTTGTTTGCCTATTTGTCCATCATTTTCATTAATAGTTAGATAATTTAGAAGTTACTGCCATATTGAAAACAATATATGAATTTTTTGTGTACAGATTCCGAAAGTGAGCTGAAAGTATATATTAATTTACACAAAATGAACCAGGTTATATAAATGAGTTTTAGGAGTGTTATACAATCATTGATGCAGACAGGTAGATAAAGCTCTAATCAAATTATTTTTATATGAATCAGGTTTTTAACCCCATATTTTTTGGAGAACTCATATGAAAAAAATTAAGGTAAATGATTGCGAAGAAGTATTATCATCAATGAGACTGATCATAGAAACCCTAAAAGAGGTAATTGATAAACTTGATAGGGAAGCCATAAAGGCAATGCTCCAAAAAACAATTGATGGCAATCAAGTTTTTGTAATGGGAGCCGGAAGATCGGGACTTGTTGCCAAAGCATTTGCAATGCGACTTATGCATCTTGGATTTAGTGTGTATGTGGTCGGTGAAACCACAACTCCTGCTGTTTTGCCGCAGGATGTCGTGTTTGCTATTTCTGGGTCCGGGGAAACCCGTACTATAGCTGACCTTGGAAAATTAGCGAAAGATATCGGCTCAACCCTTATAACAATTACATCTAAAAAAGATTCTACACTGGGTAGAATTTCCGATATTGCTGTGATCATTCCAAGGAAAACTAAAAATGACCCTGATGAAGCCGGCTACCTTGAAAGACACATGCGAGGTGACTATAAAAACATACCTCCTTTGGGAACTTCTTTTGAAATTACTGCACTTGTTTTCTTGGACTCTGTGGTTAGTCAGCTGATTATGCTAACAGGCGCTTCGGAAGCCGAACTTAAATCAAGGCACACAAACATCGAATAGAGTCTGAAGATCTACAGAAAAAGAGGGAATATTTCAGAAGTAGTGAATTGAGGGATACAGGAGAGTTCAGTTTGAAGGAGATAAATTTTTCAGAAAATGTTGCAAGAATAGATACTTCTGGAATTAGAAAAATATTTGAAGCTGCAGGATCGAGTTCCATTAACCTTGGGCTAGGGCAGCCGGATTTTGATACCCCTGAGCATATTAAGGCAGCTGCAATAAAAGCCATAAACGAGGGATTTACTGGTTATACGGTAGGAGCTGGAATTCCGGAACTTAGAGAGGCTCTGAGCTTAAAATTCAAGGAAGAAAATGATTTTTTAGTTTCCCCACAAGAAATAATTGTCACTTCTGGAGCATCAGAAGCTCTTTCCATTGCCCTTGCAGCCCTCCTCAACCCAGGGGATGAAGTACTTACCTCAAATCCAGGATTCGTTTCATATAATGCACTTACAGAGATCCTAAATGGTAAGGCAATAAGTATCCCTTTAGAAGAAGACTTTACTATGAAGCCTGACACAGTGCTTGAAAAAATTACACCGAAAACCAGAGTCATTATCCACAATTCTCCTTCAAACCCCACAGGTGCGGTCGCAAGCAGGGCAGATATCAAAGCCCTTGCAGAAATTGCAGATGACCACAATCTAACTATTATCTCAGACGAGGTCTATGAGTACTTTATCTACGAAGGAGAGCATGTCAGCCCTGCCAGCTACTCGGACAATGTAATTACTGTAAACGCTACCTCGAAGAGCTATGCTATGACTGGCTGGAGACTAGGGTATGTAGCAGGCAGAACTGAGTATATAAGCCAAATGCTCAAAGTACACCAGTATATGCAGGCATGCGCCAATTCAGTAGCTCAGAAAGCTGCTTATGCTGCAGTAGTCGGACCCAAAGATTCAGTCAACGCAATGAGAGAAGAATTCCGAAAGCGCAGAGATGTTCTTGTGAATGGAATAAATAAACTAGGGATGGAGTGTGCTTTTCCTAAAGGAGCTTTCTATGCCTTCCCAAAAGTTTCAGATTCTGCAACCGTTGTCTCTAAATTGATTTCGAACGGTGTTATAGTCGTTCCAGGGATAGCCTTCGGAAGCGAGGGTGACGGCTATATGAGAATTTCGTATTCAGCTTCAATGAAAGCTATTGAAAAAGCTCTAAGTATTATGGGTAAAATAATTTGATAATAAGAGGTCTCTAAAAGGTGAAACTTTTTTTGGCTTTTTTCTTCGATTGTTTTTCTTTACTTTCATCTGCCCACATTTTCTTCACTTTTTCCTCCTTTCTTTTCTTTCCATTTTTATATGTTCAGCTTCCTCGTAGAAGAATGCAAAAAATGTTGATAGTACAATTTGCTGTAGTTTGAATGATAATTTTTATTCATCAATATTTTTTAATAATAGTTTTCAAAAAAACTTCATCCATATATCTTAATTCCATTTTTTTGAAACCGCTTCTAGAAAATTTAATATTATAGAGTGCTGAAGTATAAATTATGTAAATTCTCACTATACGATTTTGTGATTTTTTTGTTTGATATTTTAAGCTTATATCTATATTAATTGGGGGCAAAGCATCCTATTTCTGACTAAATTAAATTTCGTCAAATAATTCATAAATGATTTTATTTCAATAAAAAACCCAGTAGATTGTTGCAGGGACGCAAAATTTCCCGAGAACCGTTATTAACAACCGAGTTATATTTTAGGTCCTTTTGTACTATAAAATGGAAGTATGGCATGAAGGAGATTACACCGGATCTGGGGGGATAGAACAACTTTCGATATCCTTAAAAGCTATGTTGAAAATCAGGGAAATCAGTAAGAAAAAGGAGCAAATAGCAAATAAAGCTATGGATTTTGAATAATTCCTTTCAATTCAGAGCAGTTGCGCTAACGTATCTAGTTGCTCACAGTGGGATTTGCCACCATAAATTCGATAATTTTACATAATTTTGAGTTGAAATATAAAAGCCAGAATAGAATAAAAAGTATCTTCCAAATGATTTGAAGGCATATCCACAACCTATAAGTTATTAGAGGGAGATGCTGCAGTCCTCTATAAACATGAGCTCGCAAATCTCGTGGAAGGCGGAAACAAATTTCTTAATACAAAAAGGGACTGGGAATAAAAAATGGCCATTATGAAAAGGTATAAGATTAAACTACTGTGCACCTCTGCTTCGAAGCGATCCAAAAGATGAGCTTCAGAGATCAAGATTGATTTTGTGGTCGAAGACGGTTCAACTGCTGAACTAATTGCCCACGGTACAATACCCTAATTCTGTGAAGGTGGGCCATAAAATGGACGTTGGGATACTTATAGGGAAAAAGTATAATCAAATTAAGCTAAAATTCACTTATAAGATCCACATAGAGGTGTTCAGGTATTACAATGGCCAACATCAACAGTCGGGAAAAAACAGCTATTGCATTCTTTTTTTCTTCACTTATTTCTTTAATTGTGGGATATCTGGACTTTGATTATAGCATTTATGCCGGGGGAAAAAATTAATATATGATATAGGGAGGTAGGCAGGACAAAAAAATGACAAAATAAAAATACTCGAAAAAATATCCCTTAATGTGGAAAATTCCTAAAGCATAATTAAAAGGCTATTAGACATTATCGATGATGAGGAGTTGGAATCCCAGGGAATCACTGAGTGTTATGCTCCCAGAGCCTTGAGGCACGTGAACTGCATGGAAATTACCAGGGGTAACTCAAAAGCTGAAGCATCCCCAGTATAAATGTTAATGCTCCTCTGGTTGAAATAATACCTGAAGATAAATCAATTGTTTGAATGAAAAAGCGACAGAAACTCTCATGGTCCCTGGCCTTGAAGGATACGATATTTTCTACTTTATTGTTAAAGGAATGCTGTTATAATATCTTTCAATTCCTTTTTACCCGAAATGTCCATAGTTCATATAATTTTATCTGAGAAAGTAGAAAAGCTTTTCATAAGACCTGAAATTTTATTTTTACATGAGGTGGGAAGCATAATTGACGAGATTATAATCCTTGGAAAAAAGTACTCCGAAAAAAACCTGCAACTTATAACAGGAAAAAAAGATATCTCTCTAAATTGTGAAGATATTCCAGAAGAGATGCTGCTTTTAAGTGAAGTTATAGAGGATCCACTCAAACTACCTTATCTATTGGATACCTTCTACATCGCAAATATAAAAAATGAAAACGCTTTTCATTTTGCTCTCTTGCGAGTTCAGGTAGATTCTGACCTTAGGATGCATGAGGATATTCAGAAATATCAGGAAAGGAAGTATGTAGCTGAAACACTGGAAAAGTTACTTTATGGAGAACTGATGCTTTCTGTGGAAAAAACTTTAGAAATAGAAGATGCTTGATTTATGTGGCTATCTTCTTACAATAGGCCTTTCTTCTTTTTACGGACATTTGAGAAGGATATCAATGAATACAACTTTTCAAGCAATTTTAGATGACGTACCAGTCCGTATCATCGACCGAAAGATCTTCCTTGATACCTACTGTCCTTCTGGGAAACTTGAGAGCATCGGTAATTGAATCTGAAAGATCTTGCAGGTACTCTTTAGAGGAGAGACTATTAAAAATGAAGGATTTTGAGGGTTGAAGCATTTTCTGAATTGTAGTCTCCCTGGGAATTACATTTACTTCTATATCGACCATTTTCAAGGCTTTTTCCATTGCAATACGGAAATCTCCGATACAGTAAGCTATCCTGTGAATGTAATTTTTTCTCGTTTTTTTAAGATAAGCGGCAATCCTTTCGCTCTCCAATTTTATGAAATCTCTCTTAATCCGCACCACATTACATTTTCCCATCATGAAACTGTAATGCATGAAAGGGTATTGCATATCAAGTTCCCTGGGAGTAATACCGCAAGTTCCAAAGGTGACAATATGTACATCCTCAAGTTCTGCGATCTCGAAGATTACTCGATCGAACTTTTTGTGGGAGGGACTCTCATGATAGGGTTTTTTTTTGAGCAGGGAACGAAAATACAGAGTTTTTTGAAAGGGGCTTCATATTCTTTCAGAATCCAGTCGTTGGCCCTTAACATATCTGGGTGATAAATTATTTTATCAGTATCAAGAGGTTCTTGAGAACGTTCAGCTTCAGGAATGATGGGCTCCATAAACATCATCTATAATTGAGAGTAGATATAATATATATAAGTATAGTAAACGAATGAATAAATTTCACTTTCTTAAATAAATTATGGTTTCAAACACAATTACTTACACTTAAGCACTCAAAATTCTATAAGCATAAAAATGCTGAAAAGACCAGGAAAAATTGTTCCAATATTTCTTTTCTTGAGTATTTTTCCGTGCTCTACGCGATTTATATCTAAGTTTAAGATTGGTAAAGAAATTTTGGTATTTTGCCATAAAATACATTTTTCTCATAAATATGAAGTGTTGATTTTTATTGAGAGAATTATAGCTATAGTTTTTAAAAAAATTAGTTGCAGTTATAACAACAATGATATAACTTACAGTATTTCCTATTTTTGATAGTTCAGAATAAACAGTCATATTATTTTTAATTTTGTCTCAATAGTTCATAAGAAAAATTTCATCAACACATCTTGATCCCATTTTCTAACCTCCTCTAGATAATTTAATATCGTATATGCCTAAAGTATAAAATTATGCATAGTCTCTATTATATTGTTTTGTGATTTTTTTGAATATACTTTTTAGTTCATATATCTATTAATTGAGAGCCAAGCGCTCTATTTCACAAAAACTGACTGGAACACATTAAAATGTTATCCATTATACAAGATTCCTGCAAAAAAAAGAATTCGAGGTAAATTCAAAATCTTCTGTCTTTTATTACTTTCATTTATATTTGTAAAGATATAATCCATAAGAAATGGGTTATTTTTTCTTTTTTTTGTAAATCCATAAATGCAAATTGAGATCAATAGATTATCGAAGTATCCATTTCAAAGTTGACAGATTCCTTAACCGGATACAAATGAAGACGAATGAAATATAATTAATCTATCCACATCTTAAACTTTCAACAGAAATCCTGAGAATCAACACTTTCTTTTGAGTGTTTCCTTGTAAAAAACATGTATGTTACCATGCAAAATAACCTATAAAAGTAAATTTAAACCTTAGGCCATTGTTTTTCTATAATCGATATGAAAATAATATCTATTTTTTATTTGATCGGATATATATCAAAAGAAAATTATTATTCTGAATATCCTGGCTACAACTAGAGCAAAAACATATACTCTAAAAAATAAGGGGATAATGTATTTTTATAACGGATAACATATAGTTTATAAAATTTTGTCATTATAGAAAAGAATATCTTCAAAATTAATCTATACAGACTTGTTTTATTAAGTTTCTTCTTCAATTTTTCGTTATGGTTCTCCAATTCTGCCATTCTTGCCCAATATACGAGAGAATTCCTAATTTTCGAGTCTTCCTTCAAAGCTACATTAATTTTTTCAATCTTACCTTTTAGGTAGTGTCCACAAGTTACTGAAAATAGTGAGCACAAAATCTCTTTGCATTTCCCTCAAATATTTTGATAATATTAGTTTTTCCCAGAATTGATAGATAACTCACTGACGTGACCAAAAATATATCATAAAATTTTTATTATTTTCATGATCTATATATTAGTTTCAGAAATCCACTTAATATTTTTCCTTTGTTATTATCAAGTACATTTTTTGGATACCTATATAACAATCCTATTTTAGCAGAATCATTCCATATGACAACTAAATTTTAGGACATATATAGCCAAATTGAAAAATCAATAGCATTTCAATCTTCTAACGTTTAATCTCTAAATTGGAAACAAAGTTCCTATGTACTTGATTTTGACCCTCAAGTACGTAACTTCAGTCTTCAAAATTCAGTCTACACCTTGATTGGCAAAACTACAAAAGGAATGCCTTCCGCATATAGCTTTCTCTGTGATGAGAAGACAGTATAATTATGGAGCCATCTTGAGAGTAACGATTCATTAGGAAAGACAATCTGTCCACCAAAGAATACCGAATTAGGAAACTTCGTTAAGATATTTGGTGCCAGCTTTGTAATTTCATCAACAACATCAGTACCTATTGAAGTATAACTTTCAGCATAATAACCATATGATGAAATTAATCCTACATATTTATCTATATCCTTATTTACCTCGGCCTGAAGTCCTTTAATCTCTTCTACTCCTTTAAAAACTCCAGCATCAATTACTCCAATTTGTACAAATACAAAATTTTTGTATATTCCACCAAATAATTTGAATATATTGTACAGTGTATGTATTCCCAAACCATTAAAACCGTTTACAAGCAATACGGCAGTCTTATCTTGCATGTTAACTTTATCCGGTGTATCATTTCTAATTATATCCGCAAATTCGGTATAATTGATGATTGTGGCATTCAGCTCTTTAATAAGCCCTGAAGCATAGTCATAATGATGTCTTATAATAAGAACAACGCCAGTAAATACTGCGATAATAAGCAATGTCACCCATCCACCTTCATGGAACTTAACCAGTATCACTGATATTAATATCAAAACAGTCATTACCAATCCCATACCGTTAATGAAAAATTTTTTCCACCAGTATTTTACCTCCGTTTTAGATTCCCACCAATGGCGGACCATTCCGGCTTGGGATAGAAAAAAAGTTATGAAAACTGCTATACTGTAAAGGACTACCAAGCGTTCAACTGATCCCTGGGTAAGGAAGACCATAATTAACGCTGAAATGCCCATTATCAATATGCCATTTTGAGTCACAAATCTATCACTTAGCGTTGCGAACTTAGTCGGAACCCATCTGTCTAGAGCCATATTTGCCAGGACTCGTGGACCATCTATAAATCCAGTCTGTGCCGCTACAAACAATAATCCTGCTTCTGAGAGGAGAGTTGCTATTACAAAATAGTTCCCCAGAGTTCCCCAGGACTTTGTCACATTCTCAAATAGGGTGGCATTCAAAGTTTTACCAGGTTCATGGGCGACATTGTAAAGTACATAAGCAAACATCAGTCCTGCTGCCATGAATGCCAGTGAAATAGCCATAAGACGCATAGTTCTCTTTGCTGTTTTCACTTTCGGTTCTCTCATTACTGGTACTGCATTACTTACGGCCTCAATTCCAGTATATGTCCCAGCTCCCATACTATATGAATGTAGAATAATAAAAAGCAGCCCTGTAATCCCTATCCCAGATGTTACGTCGTGGACATCGGTACTGTATTATTCATCACTGTTGGTACATTCGTTAGATGGGTAGAAAACGTATATACTATTAATATAATATGGGTAATTGCAAATAATGCAAATATTGGTATTAAAGCTATAACTGATTCCTTTATCCCTCTCAGATTCAATAATGAAAGTGCTATAATCACAAAAAAAGCGAACCCCAATTTAGTTATCTGCCAACTTATAGGTAGGAAGCTAAGTACGGCTTCTACACCGCTTGCTATTGAAATTGAAATTGTAAGTACATAATCTATCAGGAGTGCACAACCAGAAAGCATTCCAAGAGATGGCAATAGCAATTTGCTTGCAACTAAATATCCCCCACCTCCCGTAGGAAATAACTCAACTATTTGCGAATAACTCGTACTAATTACAAAGATTGTCAATATAATACCCATTGCAACAAATATGGCAAGAAAATATGTCCTCCCAATGCCAGATATGCTTCCGGAGGACCATATGATGAGGAAGACATTGCATCAGATCCTAGACCAACCCAAGCAAAAAGTGATATCAAAGAAATACTATGAAATATATTCGAATCTAATGGGTTACGTGGTGCTCCAATAATTGAAGTCTTTAATTTCTTAATATATGTTCCAATATCTTGCATTATTATTTCACCCTTCACTCAATTTTCAATCATTTTGCTGGGTTTTTGACATTTGGCTTATATAAGGATCATCAATAGATAGCCACAACTTACGCTTAATTTGACATTAATCACTAAAGTTAATCCCAGCTGTCAAATAGAAATATTACGTAGTTGAACAAAGAATAAATAGAAGTAACTTCCAAACAATTTGTGATCTTCGCATAAATTAGTTACATTTATAAAACCAAATCTGTAAAGTGCTTTAGAGAGGATGTCCGAATATAAGAGCAATTCTAAATGGCAATTCAATTAACTTACTATATATAAAAGTATCTATATAGTAAAAGCAATTTTTATAATCTTTTCCCGATAAGCGTGATATAACAAAAACTTGAGCAAAGAATAGAGATAACTAATCAAAAATAGATGCATTGTGACAACTGTATATTTATAGAAGAGTTTAAAGAAAAATGAAAATAAAAACTGGCTCTGTTTACTAGGAACCACCATAAATACCTTATTGTTTACAGCTATCGCCTGTCACTACTTGAAAATCAATTAATGTTTATCTCATAAAATAATAAACATATTATTTATTCTGTGGTCCTATAATATGTCACAGAAAGTACATGAAAGAGATGAAATTTTTTCTAGTAAGTTGTAGTTATTTTTAGCCTTAATATCCAAACAAATATCAGTGGGCTAATTATGAAAAAAGCGATATATGATTAACAAGTCAAAGGCATACCATCATAATGGCTTTAGGAATCATTGTACTGTTGTTTAGATCCTAGTGAGTATCGCAGGTGCGACACAGAATTCGCTGAATTGGTTCGATGTTAGGCAAATACAATGAATCAATGAAGGCCTACGACAAAGCTATAAAAATTAACCCATATAATGAAGCAGCTTCGATAAAGAAAGATGTTTTATCTAGATGGGTTATAAATCATAAAGAAAATCCTGTGAAATAATAGAAGCATATGCCAAAGGAATAGAAATTAACCCGCAGAATATAGGGGAATATAGGGGCTTCATTATGAAATTTTCCTTAACTAAATGAAACGCAAGGGAAAAAATAAAAACACTAACTTCCTAATTGGATTAGATCCGAAAGATCCGAATAGCCATAGATTACGGTTTAAGTCCATTAAACACAAAAAAATTGTAATCGGAAGTTTAGGCTGAGACTATACATATATTTTATTTAAAGCCTCTATAACTACAAATCAAAAAAAACATAGCCATTTTCGTGGAATTTATAGCAAATTTGTGATACTACCTTAAAATAAATGATTATAATAACGGAATCTTTTTTAATATTAAAGGTCGTAGAATACTCTTGATAACATGGGACAAATTTTTTCTGATCAGAAAAACGATCCGCTCCTCGTATATTCTATAGATTCTCTTTTAAAGAATTTTAATCCTGAAAGTAAACCTATAATCAAAAAATTGCATTTTTTTAAACTTATGGGCATACTTGATATACGGCTTAAAAAACAAGGAATTGATATCAAATATCCTTCCTACTGTTACAAATTTGGTTATTACTCAGAAACAAGACTTTTAGAGAATATAATACCTAACTTTAGGGATCATTATGAAGTTAAAGAGTTTATCATGCTACCTCACCCCGCAAGAACTAATTATAATATTGAAAGGAAGGATAAGTATATTATTGATCGTGCCGTTCGAGATCTATGTGAAGACTTTAGATATCAGAGTGAATATGGATTAAAGGCAAAAAAAGCATCATATAATTTAAATTCTCCTTATCAATTTAACACCCTTTTTCAAGAATACATCGGCGCAGTAGAATCTAAGAGCACACTGTTTAGTTCAAGGAAGAAGCAGTTAGAATTTTTTTTAAATAAACTCCTATTTAAATTCCCCGAAAAAGATTTCGAGGAACTTATAGATATTTATCTTGAATGGGATGATACAACAAGACTTATTCTAGACTGGATACCAGAAACTGAAAAAAGACAACAGCTCCTCATTGAAACTTTGATGAATATATTTTGGGATATCTATTCAAAGGGAGTCCGGATAAAGTATAACCAAAATATTCCTACTAAAATTGTAGAAGAGTGGAAAACTTCTTACAAAAAAGAATTTACAGGGTCCTATGAAAAAATAAACGACGTCAAAAAAGAAATAAATTTAAATTCATGATCCTGATTGATATGAATTAGTTCAGATACTCCATAAGATCCATCTATTACATGAGATCCATAAGCTACATAAATTATAAAATAACTACTTTTTATTAGTTCTTCTAGAAACAAAAAACTCAGAGATTTTACAGAACTTTCGGTACACAGCCTATAAATAATTTATAATTTCATATTTTTTAATACTATGTAAAAATGATTATATAGAACTCTTCTTAAATAGAGAATCACCATTAATTTAAACTGACTAGGTTGAGATATCCGTTACTTTTGTATTTTCAGCTTATTGCACCTGATTTCAATAGGTTTTCTATAAAACCAAGTTCTTTGTTCAATTACTTAAATCCTGATAAATATTAACCAACGAAATTTTGTCGTGTCCTTAAGTTGTTGATTTCATCTAAAAAACGAGTATCAATACTTGTATGTGAGAAAAATATGGATAACTTCTTATGCGCATGATTTTCAATTATTCCTGAACACAATCAAAAATTTAACATAAGGAGTCTTTAATAAATGTTACATACTTATGTAAAATAAGTGTTACCCTAGGTGAAAGGAATAAACTAAACTTGAACAAATGTTTCAACTTCTAGAAAATAGTTAAATAAGGTTGATACTTTTCATATTTGGCCTCAAAATTTGTATTTCCATAAAATCATATGCAACTTGTCCCGGAAATTAATTAAAGGAAAAATAAATTCTCTTGTAGACAATAAGTATAAACCTGAATCTAAAAGTTTGAGTAATGATACTGCAGAAGAGGTAGATTTACTCGGATTCGCTCCTTACGTTGAAGCAATTGCAGAATTTCTTACTGTCGAGGGGGACATTACTTCCAATTACTCTTTCTATTGAAGGACAATGTGGATGTGATAAATCCTCTTTCATGAAACAATTGAAAAACAAAATCGACACAAAAAATGAAGCAAAAAAAGAAAGAAATTATTTTACTGTATGGTTTAATTTTTGGAAATATGAAAATCTCATGATACAATTTCAAAATTGAATAAAATATTGGAAACTGCGTAATCCGAAGAAATAGAGATAGCAAGAACCGGTGATATTAGTGTGCAGCAAATATATAGTCAAATTAAAAGAACAGAACCGGAAAAGCAGCGAATCAACGTATAAACGAAAATGTTGAGAAAATTAAGAACGCAAAATCACTCGATGATATAGATAATCTATTCCAAACTATTGTAATTGATCCACCGTTGGATTGGGGTGATGAGAAAGACAATAATCAAATGGGACGAGAAAAGCCAGATTATGCAATTATTCCATTTGAAGAGCTATTGAAATATGCTGTGGTTAAATATGCAGATAAAAATTGTCACTTGTATTTATGAATTACAAATCGGAGTTTTCCGAAAGGATTCGAATTAATTGAAGCATGGGGATTCAGATATACACAGCAGCGCCGGGGAATAAAATAATAGGTTGTGACCCTTCTCAGATTGAGCTTAGAATTATAGGCCAACTAGCCTAAAGAACAAAAGTATATACAGGCATATAAAGCCAACCTGGATCTACATAAAGAGACAGCAACACAAATGTTTAATGATCCCTGAGAGTATGTCACAAAGCAGCAAAGAGAAATTGCTAAAACTATTAATTTTGGGTTAAATTATGGTATATGTGCACCATCTCTTAAAGAAACTCTAAAAATGAATGGTGATATCGAAGTAACATTAGACGAAGCACAGAAATTAAAGCAAACCTTTCAGCGACCTTTATCCGCATGTTACAAAGTATTTGCACAAAGCAGATGAAGAAGGATTCCAGAAAGGAGAAATACAGACCCTTGCTGGAAGAGTGGGTAAAACAAGAGATCCAAACAAAAAAGAAAAAGATTATAAAATAAAAAATAAAGGTAAAAATCTTCCAGTTCAGGGACTTTGTGCAGACATACTTAAAATAGCAATGGGTAATCTGTTCTTAATAATAGAACCAAGGAAATAAAATTAATTAACTCTGTGCATGACGAGATAGTTTTTGAGTGCAAGGCAGAAGAAGCTGACTGAGTAGCAGCAATTGTAAAAAATGAAATGGAGAAAGCGGGAAGCTTTTTCTTGAAAGATATTCCATGTATTGCCAAAGCCACCGTTGCTGATTTTTGGAAGAAAGAGTGAAAAATGGGTACTGGAATTTCAGAAAACGTTTCGGAAAATAAAAGAAGGAAGGGCAGATCTTCAAAAAGGTTGTTAGTGGGGTAACTATAAAAGAATTTGCGATTAAAATATGGGGTGATGACGGACATTGTGTGCGAATCCAAAAAAACTGTCAATACTTGGCCTTAGCTTAAGGTGCTTTTGGGATCAGAACTTAATTTTCTTCTTTTTATTTGCATATCAAGGTTGATATTTTTCTAGTTAGCTAATGAATCGACTTACTCTCAGCTCGTACAGCAAATTTACGACAATGTCAATCTTTTGCAAGAAAACTTTTACTGCGGATCTCGATAAACAATTGATTTTCCAGGAGTTATGTATATATCTTTCATAAGATTAGGACGAGATTTATGTGTTTATGTGAACTCTCACTAATTATTAAAAGTTGTTAACTTATGGTAATAATTAATTCGTATATTTAATTAATGATATATATTCATAATAAATATTTCTTTATATATTGTATCTTTTAGATATTAATAGTCTGATAATACAATTGTGGATCAATTCTATCGGCAAATAAGCTAATTTCATTATTTATTTGCACATTAGTCTTTTAGAAATGGCATGGGCTAGCTGCTTATACCACTAGTTGTGACCAAGTTGGAGAAATACGAGTTAGTTTAATAATATTTTGACAGTGTATCTGCCGATGGGAAGTGCATTAAAAAGGTAACAGTATGAAAAAAATATCCCTAAAAAGTATCATGATAGTCTGAAACGTTATCACATAAAAAGCACATCAGAGAAAACAAAATTTTGGAGAGGAAATAGATGAGAAAACAAACATTTTTCAAAATAGGAAAGACAATTGGTATTTTATTAGCTGTCATTCTCGTAGTAACATTGACAGTTGCTTCGGCAAGCGCATGTTCCAGTAAGCCGATTTAGAGTAAGCTTGTTAAAACCGTTTCAGAGCCACCTGTTAACACTGTTACCGAGTCACCTGTTAGCTACCCAATGACTGGCTATGGACCAGTTCCCTATGACTACGTATTTGTTCCTTGTGGCTGCGGAGGATTTGGCGGATGGTGCTAAGTGAGTCAAAATTACTTATAAGTAATGTGCCTAAGTTTGTGTTTTTCCAATGCTAAAAAATTTTACTAGATAGTTTAAGCATTTTTGGAAAATCACTCTTTTTTTGTAACACCAGTTCTCAACTAAATTTAACAGTTAACAGATAACTCAACAGATTCTAAAAAAATTAAAGCCCATTGATGTCAATGGTATGGACAAATACATATCCACTTCCAATCTTTTTCAATAGTAATGTAGTCTTCAAACAGCAGGTTCAGGCGTTACTGATCAATTTTTTCCCCATTTTTAGCCACAATTTGACTTAATCTCAGCGCATCAAACAGTTTTTTTTACCTACTCCCTTATGTTTTTCATCGCCCCACTCTAAAAAGTGCCTTAAATCGTTCCACAATCTATCGTAGTTGACTAGAGTATCTCCGTATCGTCAATGGCGGCATTTTGTAAGACTAATAATTGATCCACATCGTAAGACTATCTATTCCAATTCTGTATCGTTTATTGTAGGACCAAAGGACTTTGATTGTATTCTCTATCCATTATTGTTTTTGGACAGTTATGTTTTACCTTACAATGCAGTTTTCTTGGCTTGTGTCTGAATTCAGACTAAAAGTTATTTTCCGTAATAGTTTCTCTGAAATTTAAAATGTTGTTGCACTATTGGAGCTTTGAAAATCCAGATAAATTTTAAAAATAATACCCAAGTTAGTTCAATAAATTAAAAAATATAATTGCTAAGTAGGTTAATTTTATTTAGAGAGCGGATTATTAATTCTGGTACATTCGTTTAGTTATTGTCCATCATTAATACCTAAAACAACATCAGATGACTTAATATTGAAACATCTAAATGTGATGAAGCGAGTCGATTGCATATATTAATAAGAGTTTTAGGAATCACTGTAGTAGTATTTTTGATGCTGATGAGTATTGCCGGTGCGGTGCCATTTGCGCATACTACACACCAGAACAGCAACAATGTCTCTGTAATTGACACAACAACAAATAAAATTACATCCACGGTAACCTGTAGAATCTCATCCTTCTGGAGGAGCCTGGCCTGCTGGAGTTGCAGTCACACCAGATGGAACAAAGGTTTATGTGGCAAACCACATGGATCCGCACCCGACTGTATACGTAATTAACACATCCGCAAACAATGTTACACCCATAGTGCCTGTCAGAGATTATCCTACAGGAGTTGCAGTCAGCCCGGATGGAACAAAGGTATATGTAACAAACGATTGTGACAACGCCCTCACTATAATTGACACAGCTACAGATACTGAAACAGCAACGTATGTAGACGATGCAATGGTTCATCCTTATGGAATTGCAGTAACCCCAGATGGAACAAAGGCATATGTGACTAACGTAGAAACTAACGATGTTTCTATAATTGACATAACAAGCAACACTCTCCACAGCCAAAGTCAATGTAGGGAATGGACCTAAGGGAATTGCAATCACTACAGACGGAACAAAGATACATGTGGCAAACTCAGGTAACGACAGTGTTCCCGGCAGTACTGTCTCTGTAATTGACACAGCAACAAACAATGTTATAACCACTGTACATGTAGGGAATATGCCTAGGGGAATTGCAGTCAACCAGGATGGAACAAAGGTATATGTGACAAACATTGGCGATAACACTGTTTATGTAATTGACACTTCAACTAACACAACAGAAGTATCAAATTCGGATTCTCATAGCTACAAGGAAAAGGTTTCTTCGTCTAAAAGTTCCAAGGCCAAATTGAGTGGTTCCAAAGCTAAAGCTTCTTTGAGTAAACATAAACATAAAAACCACTCCAAACACCATAAAACAGGAAAAAAATCACTCGGTATTAAAGTAGTGACTGCAACGACAACCTTAGATTCTGGCTTTCGATTAATAAAAATTTTGAAACAGAATATAGTCAAATGTATCTAAGGTTGGACATCCACATCCAAAGCGTTGGGTATTCTGCATTATAATCGTGAAATACAGAGTCAATTAGAATTTACATACCAGATCTCAATGTATTTAGGCCATCAAACGACTAACTCAAAAAAGAATTTTAATCTATGAATAATCAGGGATAAGCAAACCTGGGTGAAAATAATTTTCGCAATAAATTTTCATCATTTTTACCCCTTCCAGGCCAAAATTATTGCTAGTAAATTGATTTTTTTTTGGATTTAAAGCTTAAATAGATTTTTTTTATTCTCTAAAACCGTACTCATTTACCTTTTTCGTCAAAATAAAGTATCAAATAAATACCAAATTTTGACATGAATTGACAAATAAATCCTAAAATTAACTCGAATTATTCTTTTAAAATGCCAAATAATACAAAATTAAATCTATTAATTAGCATAAAAAAGCTGTGAGTAGCGAAAAATCATCAAATAAACCACTATGGCCAATAAATTTACATAATCCATCATTGTCTATGTAATAATCTCTATCACAATCTCAACAACGGTCGTGAAACTATGTAGTCCAAAATTCCTTAGTCCACAAAGCCCTTATAAACCCCCTTTAACGACTATAGGACCGATTGTATGATGGCGAGCAATCATTTCCATCGAATGAGAACCTTACCTTGAGCCGATCAGTGGCCTATACGTTAGTGGTATTTCTAAGTATAAGATTAAATACCTTCATCTGAATTCATGTGCCTGAGAAAATAACTGGAGAGATATCCCTCACCTGGAGATAAAAGTGAAATCAATCCTATGGTTTTGCTATCAGAAACCGTAACCAGACTGTAACGAGTTACATACGGTCAAACATAAATTCATAAATCAGAGAGATATTGATGGGTATATTCTACATGCTGTCTTGCAAAGTCACAGAATAAATCGATGTTTATTATTTTACGGAATAAATATTATTTAATTTTCAAGTAATAATAAACAATAGCTGTAAACAATATAGGTATTTATGATAGTATACACTAAACTCACTCTCTAACTTTCCTGAAAATGAAAGTATAATCATTTTTCAGATTTGATCAATGACTTGAGTTAACGGCTAAAATCCTTAAACAAGTAAAAATTAAAAATATTTAGCTAGCTGAATAAATAAACTAGAAAAGGAGCTGATCAAAGCCCTCAGCCTTCATGCAGGTGGGCGATTTATTATGCAGCTTTGATAACAGTTAGACCCACTGTCCAATAAACGGTCCGAATATCATGAACATTAAAGAGAACAGGATCAACATAGAAAATGCTGATGTGACAGAGTTTGAGATCTTTTCTGACATTGCTTCGTTCATTGTAAGCCTATATATAAAAGAATAGATAGAATCTTTAAATACATACCCTCCATCCAGGGGTACTGCAGGTAGACAGTTAAAAAGGCCTACATAAAAATTCAGCCAACCGACCCAAAGCAAAGTATTTGCGATCCAGAAAATACCAATCCCTAAAGGTTCTGCCCAGCCCACGGGATGATAAAATTGCATGATCAAGCCTGAAAATCCGCGGAATCCTTCACCTGCAAATCCATAAATAGGTAATCCGAAAAGGATAACCCAGCCTGCAGGAACTGCGAGTAAGGAAGGTATTTTATTTAAGGCTTCAAGATATAACTTTGCCTGTGGCATCCATAAAGAAATTCCAAGCATAGGGCACTCCATAATCGATTTATTCCCGTAGCGAACTCCAAGGAAGCCGTGTTTACTTTCAAAGGAATTAGAAGATAGTTTCACATCAAAGACAACAGTACCATTTTTATTGATGTTGCCAGTATAGTTTTCAGGAGGTATCAGTTCAACCTTTAAAGTCTGGTTTGCCTGAGTTGTCTTCATGAAGTTTACGAAACTCGCAATGCTGACCATTTTAACGTCATTGATCCGAATCATTACCATTCCGGTCTCAATTCCTGCAGCTTCTGCTGGACTTCCTTTAATAGCCCCTTCTACTAGCACTCCATTAAAGTAGTTTCTTGGAACTGAAACTGTGTTTAAATAGTACACAGAATTAAAACCATCTTTTTTGGCATGAATGCGTACAGGAGCCCCGGGGGCGATCTTTTCAAGATATATCAAAAGGTCCAAAGATGTAGTGATATTCGTATTATCTACCTGCGTGATTATCATACCTTTCTGAATCCCTGCAAGACTAGCTGGTGAACTTTCATTTACTTTTAAAACCATGGAGTCGCTCAAAGGAGCAATTGCTCCAAGCACAGGCCCGAAAAAAAGAAGAAAAGCGATAAAAGCCACGGTAAAATTGGCCGTTACCCCACTTGCAAGAATCCGCGCCCTTTGAGTCCTTGTTACAGCTTTTTCAGCCTTTAAATATGTTTTTTTAGCTTCAAATCCTTCATTTTCTTCCCATTCACCCCATTTATTTTCTTTCAGCTCCCATTCCTCGATTTCTTCAATAGTAGCTGTGAGAGGCAGTTCTTTTTTTACTTTCTCCTTCTTTCCAAAAAGCTGTTCATCATCAGGTTCCGCAAAACCCCCGACTGGAACCAGAGCAAACAAGATTCCCATTGATTTAACCCTTATGCCTTCAACCCGGCAAAGAATCGCATGGGAGAACTCATGCACAACAAGGGCGACTATTAGAGCAATGACTCCCCATGTGAAAGGAATGAATTCATTTACTCCAGGGATCAGAAAAATATTTTTTGGGGAATTGTACTTTCCAGGCTCTGGCACATTTCCATTCAGGAAGGAAGCATAGAGTGTCAGGTCCGAGAAAAGAATGATCAGGAACATTGAAAGCATTCCTGCAAACATTATCAAGATTCCAAGGTTTGCAAAGTTTCTCCAGTAAAGCTTAGGACGAGCCAATATATCCAACATTTTGAGACCCTTAGTTGTCCTGATCATAAGAATGGGAAGTGGTCCGAAAGTGCTTATGTTATACTTCTCAAGAGTACCCCTTTTGTCAAGAACGGAGACAAAAAACCAGTACAGTAAAAAAATGCCCAATGCAATGTTTGTGCCATTCAAGGAAATTCTCCTAAATTATTAAGCTGAACAAATATATAGAGGATTTCGAGACTCTGTAGAAATCCTGAATTTAATGCAAATTATTTTTACTATCCTTTTATTTGAGTTATAAACTATCTGTTTAAGTTTTGCTTCCATGACTTGATTATTGAATTTTCTTGCCCGAAGTACTGCTCCAAACTACCTTTTGACAACAGAAGACGTTATATCTGTTACATTTCTTTGACTGTATTCAATTTTATCAAAGATTAAGTGTATTGTCTTCTATAGTTTCTCAAAATTTTGCTTCTCTATCTTCTCCTTACATGTATGATTGAGTCTGCTTTTATTTTTTCTCCAATTAGGGAATGGATTTTTTCTGAATCATATTTTTTATCCATCACACAACATTGAGATTTTCTTATTTTATTTAATTGTTTTATCAGAGCATTTGCATGTTTAATTTCTTGATATGTTTTTTGACTAATTTTTCATCCTAATACACCTTTTATCTGTGTCAAATAATATTGAAAATTTCAAGAAGCTCCCTCGTAGCGTCCATGATCTGTGGAAATAATAATAACTTGTATAGGAACTTGTAAATCTGTTGAATTAATTGTCGCAATAGGGATCATTTCTCCATGTGAGTAAAACAACTTTAGAGTTTTTGACAAAAGAAGATTAAACAGAGATGAGGGAATTCTGGATACAAATTTTTAAAGGTAGTGAAATGGGAGTCTCATTAAGATCGAATTTTTCTTTTATGTTGTTCCTTAGGTCAATAAGTTCTACAAAATCACGATATTCTGTGCTAATATACTCCGTCAATAAAACCAGAACAAGAAATTGATGCTAGGTTTAAATATGTTTGGAATATTTCAGGAATAAATGTCCATTCTGGAAGATTAAACAGCTTTAGGGCTGGTATCAACAAATTTAATATACTTATTCGATTTCAATATTGTAGGTCTTCATTCTTTTTTGTGGGGAATATATGGGAGTTTTATAACACCATGTTTATAAAAATATAGAAGAATGCACAACTTAGAGGATTTCTACAGAGCGGAAATTTCATTGTTTTTTCAAAATTGGAGAAAAACTAGGAAGACCAAAAAGATTTCTAATAACATTAGATAAAGCCAACTGAGTGAAAATATGGTACAGTTATTTTAGCTGGTGGTACAATTATCTATTTCTATCTTACGGATCAATCTCCTAAAAAGGTGTGATATTTTTGAGTTTCCTGGACAAGTTATTTAAAAAAAAAATTGAGGGAAAAACCGTCGAGGAATGGTACAGGATTGCAGTAGATGAAAATGATCCTGGAAAAAAGATAAAGTACTTTGATAAGGTTCTTGAATTTAAACCTGGTTTTGCTGGAGCTTGGAACCTTAGAGGACTTGAATTTGTTATCCTGAAAAAGTACGAGGATGCTATTAACTCTTTTGATAAAGCTCTTGAAATACAGCCCGGCTACTTGGAAGCAAAGTATAACAAAGAAGACGCAGAGACAGAATTAAGAAAGATCAAGACAGCAGAAAATTTTGGTGAAAAGGAGGAAAAAAAAACAGAGGAGAAAAATCCGAATACCTGAATTTTGGCGGAAGACGCGTATTCATTTCTTTCTCCTATTAATAGCCTGCAGCCCCATTTTAACAGGCTCAGGAAGTTTTCCACACTGCATGATCTTCATTTGATCAGGAGAAATGAGCTTTAAAGCTGCATTCATAAGGGTATCGGACTTCATGATCCGATCCATGAACCGCCTTATATGTACTGAAGTCTCAATAGCATTCCCAATCTGAGTTCTCCATTGATGATCGTATTCTTCAAGTCGACATTTCCCTGCAGAAAATTTTGCTGCAGTTTCACCTGCCACTTTTCCGGCAATCATAGCAGTGGGGATTCCACCTCCGTTTGTTGCAATAATCTGCCCAGCTGCATCCCCTACAATCAGCGAGTCTTCGGTTGCAGTTCTCTTCGGAGCTCCATCGACCGGAATTATACCTGCAATAACGTTCAGAAAGATACCGTTTTTCAGCTTTTGGCTGGCGATAGGGTGATCCTGAATGAAACTATTTAGGTACTCTTTTGCAGATACCCCTTTTTCAGTCATTCTAATTCGGATCCCTAGCCCTACATTGGCCCTATCTTCGCCCTCGGGGAAAATCCAGGCGTAGCCTCCGGGAACGAAATTGTTCCCAAAATACATCTCAAGAGAATATGGGTCTATATCCACATTCCTTACCTTATATGCCAGAGCTACAGAAGTTTCCCTTTCTCCGGGCTTGAAAGAGAGACCTTTGGACTTTGCAACCAGAGAGTTGGGACCATCAGCTCCAATTATCGCCTTTGCTCTGATAACGTGTTTCCCATAAATTCCTTTCGTTTCTACAGTTGTACCTTCCACCTTTGTCAAACGAGTTTTGATCAGCAGTTCAACCCCTTTCTTTGCGGCCTGCTCAGCTAGAAATTGGTCATATCTGCGCCTATCGAGAACAGCACCGCTGACAGCGAATTCTTTCACACTGCAATTTGGAGAGATAATACGCTGAGTTTTGGTACGTTGGAGTACGCAGGAATAAGGATAGTCTTTTAGGAGATTTGGCAGTTTCGCATCAGGAAGAAGAGCCTGAATTTCCGAGGCATCGGGAAGAAAGCCTGCACACTGAATAGGACTTCCTAATTCCTTTTTTTTATCAAGAAGAAGGACAGAGGATCCATTTTCTGCCGCATAATAAGCAGCAGTAGAACCTGCAGGACCTGCGCCAACAACGATAACATCGTAATAGTCTTTTGGAATCATAAAGGGATATTCCTGTTGTTTATTTAGCCACTGTAATTTACTAAGGAATTGTTTATTAAACCTTTCTTAAGACCCAGACGAATAATCTTTCAAGATTTTGATAAATCCCCAAGTTTTGGCTGATTGTAGATAAACAATATATAAGAAATTAGTTGAAATAGGAAATTGATCGAAATCCTCTATTATTGATAGGATTAAAGAAATAACTCTCGAGAAAGGAGGGAAATCAGGAAGAGAGATCGAATTAGACATTCCTTCGAAAGAAAAACTAGAAAAGTTGCTATATCAAGATTATAGATTGGAAGATGCTAGGAATGTGAAACCTGCACCTTTTATGTGATTACATTACTAGTTCGGAATCTGGATTTGGCAGTTCAACGGGTGACTATTCCCCTAACTAAAGTAAGGGGGTATCTAGCGGTTTTATAAACCTATTGTAATCCTAATTTAGAATGTTAATAGCTGCATTATGATCACTATTAAAGAACAAGACCAAGAAAAGATAGAGATGTGATATTGAGATTTTTCAGCACTGAGAATCCATTCTCACATCTTATTTTCAATATCAGGAATGTACAAAACTGATGGAGTTTGTCTCAATTATTATTTTTTGACAGTATATGGTTTGAAGTTGTTTATTTCTCCTTTCAACTGCATGAATCCTTTCACTTTACTCAAAAAAGTAAAAAAAATACTGCCGAAACATCACACATCAGAGAAGTCGCCTTTGACCTGGCTACACTTCATCTAACCTATCATTCCACAATTCAAAAGACTAAGTGATTCAAACATGCCTTCAACTATACTTATTCCTTCTAGAGCGCATTTTTTCATCAAATGGTCGTAATGACTTCATTTTCACTTTTAATAAAGTCGCACATTTCTAAAATAAATTTATCTGTCATAAGTGGCTCTTTTTTGTTTACCCAACTATCAATTGACTCGATCAGATATTGATGCATAGATTTATTCTTTCCAAGATCCATAAGATTCGTAAAAGCACATTCTTCTATGCTTAGAATCCAATCACCAAGTTTATACTTAAACACATCTCCACTACCGTCTTCCAAAAATATATCTCCGCAATAATTAACTTCTCATAATGATTTTAGACTCTATAAAAAAATTAAAAAATAGATTGGTACTTATAGGTTGCAAAATATATATATTGTCAGGTAATTACTATAAATGAACCGGCATTATATGTACAGTATGACAAGGAGATATATAGTGTGGTAAAGTCAGATTCGAAAGTATTACCTAAAGCTGATGACGTTAACGCAGAAAAGACAGCTAAACCTATCGTAAAAACAGACCCTTCTGCTAACTATATTTAAATACAAAATCAATTACTTTTTTCTCCTGATAACCCTTACTTTTTAAGGAATATTATCGATGAAAGGAGATATTAAAACATGTGCAAAGAACACTCCATAGTATGAAAGGGTCAAATACTATAGACTGCGATGGTTGAAATGTGGGAACTTTTGACTGTAGAACAGAAAAAGAAAGTTGCAGTAATGAGAATGAATAAAGCTATAAAATTAATGGAATTAAATATAAGTGATATGAACAGATGACCGTGTTAAAAAAAGAAGTTATAGCTAATGTTCAACAGAAAAACGATAATGAAAATTCAGGCTCTGTAGAAATTATCTTAAATAAGAGATTTTCGTAACTATTCAAGTAGCCTCAAATGCTATAATTTTTCTTTTTTGGGAAATATTGCGTATTAATTAAATCCATATATTAAAGGCTAACGAATTTTATACACAACTTCCTTCCAAAAAGTTAAAATTAAGGAGTTAATGACTATATGGCAAAACAAATTCAACAGATACTCACTGGTTTGTTGTTAGTGATTATAGCGATATTGACAGCTTCGGCAGCAGTGACATCAGCAGCAGCTTGCAAGATGAAAGAATACTATGCTAGTTACAAAAATAAAGGCAAGAGTAAAAGGATGTAGATTTCCCATATTTTTTCATACGTTTAATTTTGAAGCTTAGTACTTGAAATCAAAAATAAAGTTCAGTAGACATTTTTATTTTAAGTTATTGTTATGCATGTTAAGCTTTTATATAATATTAATTATAAAGATCCAAATTCTTATTTTGATCGTATGAGTCCTATTCAATATATAATTGCTAAATGCCAGCTTTTTCTATAAAACCTATGAATCCGTAGAAAAGAGAAATCACATTTTACAGGACCTTTGGTATACTACATTAAAAATGAATAGCAAGAAAATTTATTGAAATTTACCTATATATGTTTTTTGCTATTTTTTTGTATTTACTGGATGCAATCGATAGAAACTTGTACATTCCTCTACATGATGGAACGATTGACTTTTAAGGCACATAAGCAAAAATCGGGCTCTTCACTGTTTTTTGTGGGTTGAAAATAATTCTCTGGTTACTATAATTAACTGGATTCCAGATAGGTTAAAATATTTTGTTGAGATACAAATATGAAAAAATTTAATTCTTAGAATATTTTATTTATCTAAAAAACATCTGTTCAAAACTAGAATAATCATAAACCTGTAAATGGAAAAACCAAATACTCCACTTTCTGAGCAAGCAAGGCTCTAAGACGATAATAAATATCACGCATTCGAGATGTAATGATGAAACACAAAACTAAGAAATTGCAACTTATTTAATGATTTTGATTATGTTGTACCTCTTTCTACAGGTGGATGCGTAGGCCAAAGGAAATAATAACTAGACAATAATAAAAGTTATCCAGTGAACTATCTGAAAACAGAAGCAATAACTAATTCTAGAAATGGAAACTCCACTTTTGAAGAGAGTTATACTCTTCCAAGGAACTATGAATTACCTCTGACCAAGGATGCCATTTCCAACTATGGGAACTTTTCAGGTAGCATTCATCTTAATGAATCGGCTTTTAAAAAACTGAAAAATAATGTTTTCGTGGTGATAGAAAACCCTTACAACTCTAGAGAGGAGTACATAACCTCAATGTATTCAACTCTCAAAGAAGATAAAGTTCCTAATTTTATTACTACTGATTCCTTGCTGCACATCTATCATATCCAATTTGATGATACCCTACGCCAAATAGAAGAGAAAGAGTTTTATGATACTCTCTGGAAGACTGACCTTGCTCTGCTAAACGCCTCTTTAGATAAGTATAACAGTGCTACCGGGAACGAAAAAGAAGCTTCACGAAGAAATGTACCTTATTTTTCAGTTGCTTTAAGCTTGCTCCAGCCGAAACAAAAGCAGGTACCAGAAAAAAGAGACATAAATACTTTGTTAATGAGTCCCTTTTCCCTATAGGTGCAGAGAAACAATACCATTTTGAAGTTCCTGAATTCGTGAAAAATAAAGTAGAAGCTGAAATTACCTTGATAGAATCTCACCAAGGATATAAGCTCTCCCCTATTTTCAAGCATCAGGAAGACTATTCCTAATACGTACCAAGAAGCCATTATACTAGGTCAGAGAAACTGCAAAATTATTTCAAAGCTTTCATGTGACATGATCGAATGAGTATGCTCCTAAAGGAAAAACTAATCAAATCTGAAGATCCCAGAAAAGATGCTCGTATTCAGACTATTCAGGCTAGCCTAATAGCGTTGGAGCTAAAAAATGAGCTTGAAATTTTCAAAAACTGGAACAAAATCTACACGGTCACTGCTTTGTATGTCTGTTTTCCCGATGATCTTGGTCCTTATGAATACATTAGAGCTATGGACACAGCATTTGGCAACGGAGAAAGGAAATTTAACGAGACAAAACGGTTGAGAAACTAAAAGCAAAACTTGCCGGATATGGGGGTCCAAAAATTTATGGCGGAACAGAAAATTGTATCCTGAAACCGCCTTTTACATCTAAACAAACAGAAGAATGTCTAAAAGACACGAGCGGGTTTCGATTTATGGGACAGCATTTTATTCTGCATTCTTATGTTTTCTCAAACATGGTTGGGGGATATACAGGAGGATATATAGGAGAAAATAAAAAACCATTTACGTTGGTGGTTTCAGAAGCTGGGCTTATCCGTGGCTTCCCGCACGGGCTTGATATCATGGGCCTTCTGGGCTCTAAAGGGGCTCTTTACTGGCTCCGAACTTAATGACTCAAGCTATGAAAATTACAGTGTTTAGTATGAAGATGGAATCTGAGTTTTCAAACTTCAGTGCAGCTGACTGGAACAGAAACTTCTATTGGTTCTGGCTTTATTCACTCCATACCCTTTTGAAAAACTATGGAAACAGTACCCGACTTTTATGCAGATCGATGCATGGCAGAACAAGAACCTTAACACAGTTCTAGCCTCATGAACAGAACTTAGACACGATACCATACTTTTTTCTAATGGCCAAACAGAGTGAGACTTTAGTGGGGTCAGCAAGGATGGATAGAGAGGAGGAAAAAACTAATATGGACTACTGAACCAGTACCTGAATTTTATACCAGACTACTTGTCTTAATGAATATAACAAACCAAGGTTTGAATAAAATGGGAGTTCTTGATCCGACTTCAAAGGCAAGGCTCTCAAACCTTGGAGATATTCTCTAAAGGCTCCAGACAATCTCGGAAAAAGAACTCGGAAATAAAGAACTGACAGCAGAAGATTATGAGTTCATCAAAAACTTTGGAGAATGGCTTGAGAGTACTATAACTAATGTCGATGATAAAGCTAAGAAAACCACAATTATGGCTGATGTCCATACTGATGAGAATACTGAAACTGTACTCGAAGAAGGTGGCGGACATGTTGACATGCTAATAGTCGCATATAAAATTCCAGACGGCAGAATCCCTTATTGGAGCTGGGCCTGTGATGAGCCAGTATGAGTTCAAACAGCCCATAAAAGATCGACTGACTGATGAACAATGGAGAAAAATGCTGGAGGCAAAAAAGCCTAAAAGACCTGAATGGGCCTCCAAATACATTTTTAAATTTTTATTTTCAACTATTTGATCCCTAAACAATTTAGATTCAAAACTTTTTCATTTACCAAAACCTGTGTCTTAACAGCTTTGGTAATCGACTTCAAACCACCGATTTAATAGTTGTCAAATGCAAACCTAAATACTGAAAAAAGTGCGTGAGTCCGAATATAATCCTGTTTGCCATGAATTTCCTTTAGGTATACTTTATGAATTATTATTACTAAAATCCTCATAATAAAACTTACCATTTTATCAAATGAGGAAAATGCATTTATGATCAAGTATCAAAATTTTCTCATTGATCCTAAACTTAGAGTGGAGCATAGAGAATACCAATAAATAAGTGAAAAGTTTTTCTGTGTTTTGTATATTTATTCCAAATAATCTCTGCTTACTTAATTTAGTTACTTAAAGCAATGATTATATTACTTGCTGCATTAATAGGTGTCTACCAGTTTAGTGGATTACTCTATCATTGTACATTTCAAACTGGGAAATTTAAGAAATTCATCGATTGAGTTGTCAGATCAGTTATCGATGTTGCTCCACATCCACATACACTGTCATCTCCACATCCACAGGTTCTATCATCATGATTATAGGGCTTTGCGCCTACGATATTTACAAGCATTAAAATCATAGCTACTGAAACTAAGGCTATTTTATACAATTTATGTTTATTTATCATGCATTTTCACCCTTTTAGATATGCTTTATCTATAGTTTGAATCCATTATTCATAACATAAATACTGGAAAAAAAGGAGAAGATAGTAAATGCCATTATATTTTTAAATAGATACAGATAATCGAATCCATTTTCCGTAACATAAATAAAGAAGAAAAATAGGGGAAGAGTAGTAAAAATATATTTATAAATAAATACATCTAATTATATATCCATTAATACTTTTAACTAGATGTAAGCACCGAATAACTCCATTCGAGATCTATATTTTAATAATTATTTATTCTGTAAATCACAATTTTAGTTGTATAGAATTTTAAAATTTAAGTCTCTCCACTTTTTTCATCCCAAAAACTACATAAAAATACTTGTTCAAATCCAATATTTAATTCCGGAGAATGGTTGGTTAAGCACTAAGCTGCTGTCGGATAATGTGAAAAATATTTCACTATCTGAAAGTTATAAAAGGTAATAATTCTTAATCTGTGCTTTTTTGTGCAATCAAACTTGTTAGATATAGGACTTGCACACATGCGGTATAAAATCAAGTTCAATATAATTTGTCGATTAAACTTTGATTTTAGAAAATTAAAGATTTAATCCATTGAATTTTTAATTCAACTATATAACTCAGATATATTGTTGAGCATATGCAGTAAATGGACATATTCTTACTTTCTTAAATAAAGTTAAAAATAAAAATTAAAAAATGCATTGGAGATCCACTCCGGCCTTTCCAGCAATTTGTCTCCAAAATGTGTCTTCATTTCTCATCGCGAATACGATTAATTAATTAAACAGGACTACTAGCTACCGTTTGTATAGAGATAGATGTTACCTCGGAGTATCAGTTGCTTATATGAGAAGATTTGTAGATTATACAAATCACTTTGTTAATTATTACAGTAAATCAATATGATATACAAGGTGATCAGTAAGTTACATCAAATTGTCAGCCTTGCTTTTGTCCACCTGATTTTTGTTCACCTGAGTGTTTTTCGCCTTTGTGTTGCTCACCTGAGTTTTTGAACTGGGCGTTGCGGGTGCAGAAGGTCCATATGTCGCATCGGATATTAAACCGGGTGTTGCTGGTGTTGCTAAACCTGGTGTACCTACAGCTGGTCTTGCTCCCAGGGGGTATTTTTCGCCTTGGTTTTGTTTACCTTGGTTTTGTCCACCTGGATATTGTCCATCTGGGAATTGTCCGTTTAGGTATTGTTCACCTGTGAATAGTCCATCTGGGAATCTTTCTCTTAGGTATTGCTCACTTGGGAATTTTCCACCTAGGTTTTTTTCACCTGTTAATAGTCCACCTGAAAATTTTTCGCCCTTGTTTTGTCCACCTGGATATTGGCCATTTTGGTATTGTTCACTTGGAAATTTTCCGTCTTTGTTTTGTCCACCTGAATATTGTCCGTTTTGAAATTGTTCACTTGAGTATTTTTTACCTTTCTGTTGTTTATTTGAGTGTTTTCCGGCTTTGTGTTGTTTACTGAGGTGTTTTCCAGCTTTGTGTTGCTCACTTAAGTGTTTTGCACCTTTATGTTGTTCACTTGAATATTTTCCACCATTGTGTTGTTCACTGGAGTGAGAGTGTTTTATTTCATCTGCAGCGCTTACTGCCGTAGCTGTCATTGAAATTATTACAAAAAATACTACCAAAATAACTAGTATATTTTTTCTTCTGTCAAATGCTTGTTTTCCCATTAAATATGCACTTCCTATTTATTTTTAGAAATACATGATATTGTAATTCGAGTCTTTTTTTATGTACTGATGATGTACATACTTAGAGACGTTTATTCTTGTCACTGTAGTTATTTTAAATTATACGAAGAATAGTTTCTAAATGGAAAATAATCCTGCATAAAATTTTTTGCAATCAAAAAACAAAAAAATACTAAGAATTATTTATTATTATTTGTGAAGTCATCAGAATCTAACATTATATATTACTTGTGAAAGAAGCAACCAGAAAGGATTTCATGAAGTGGATTTCTGCGGACACTACGTTATATTACAATTATTTCCTTGTTTTAACCTGTCCTGCTTGGTTACTGTTGATCTGGCTTCGGTGGCCTGGCTCTTCTTTTAAACCTTGGACTGGTCTTCCGGCTTGCCTGGGAGCCTGCAAGCATGGGAGTAGATTTTAAACCTTGAAAGGATAATACAAAATGGTGATCAAATACGCAGAAACAGTCAAAAAGATCCTTAACACTCGAACTTGAAGGACAGAATTTATTGTATATCCTGAAACTTGCGGACATGATGGAAGCCGACGAGCTATACGACCTTATGCCAGAATATAAAAATGCCGCGAAACAAGCTGTAGAACAAATTAAGGCTATTATCGACAATTGTGACATCTACTGACTTATTTTTTTTTGGCGTTGTTCTGGGCTTCATTGAAGCCTATTCTAGAGGCTTTCATTACTAAGAGTGTAAGTTTGTGCTATGCTTACTAGGACTCTAAAATTTAGTGCCTCAAACATTTAATATTTTTTACATATAATGGATTTAATCAGTGAGTTAAAGATACCCAAAAAGCTGGGGAATTACTTTATTTTTCGTAATACTTCGTTATATTTAAGCACTAGTTAGCAAGTTAAGTGAGCGAAAACTCAAATAAATCTTCGTTTTTTCCTAATAACAGCCATGCTTGATTAAAGTTTCACCACCCTTAAACTTATCCGTGCGTTGTAAGAGATTCATCTTGCTTCAAGTGCATATCCATGTAGTTTAGAGCCCATTCGAAAAGTCATTAATGACATGTTGTAAAGTATCCAGAGACAGAGAACGGGAAATAATATATAACCGGTATGGGCGCATTAGAAGCCTAAGTAACGTTTAAATTACGTCTTTAGTAGTTTAATATTAACTCATTGAAAATTATGCCTTAGAAGAATTATAAGAAATTATTTTTATAAACTTTTATACCGTAAAGTAATTTCTAAATCTCAAAGATAAGATTTTTGGATGCCAATGATAGTATTCTTGAGTCAGAAAATTATGTTCTCATTTACCAGACTTGTTTAATAGACAAATTTAGATAAAATTCTAAACGTATTCATGTATTAAAAGTTGGTTTTTGAAATTCTGCTGTTTTGATTGGTAAAATGAAATAAAAAGTTGAACCTTTGCCTAATTCAGATTATTATTTTTACTAATTAAAAAGTTGATCTATGAACCATTCGGGATCGAACTTTTTCAGATCTTCGTAGCTCTGCCCTATCCCAAAAAAGAGAATTGGCTTTTTTGTGATATAGGCAATGGAAATTCCAGCTCCACCTTTGGCATCGGCATCGATTTTTGTCAGAATAGACCCATCTATTGGCACAATGTCATTGAATAGGGCAGCCCTTTCAACTGCATCATTTCCTGCGACTGCTTCATCTACAAAAATTATGAGGTCTGGAGTACTTATCCTGCAAATCTTTTCCATCTGTGCCATGAGGTTCAGGTTTGTATGCATACGGCCTGCAGTATCTGAAAGCACGAAATCTATTTTATGGGCTTTTGCATACTTGACTGCATCATAAATAACCGCTGCTGGATCAGCTCCAGGCTGATGCTTAATCATTTTTACTCCCAGCCTGGTAGCATGAATCTCAAGCTGGTCAATAGCACCTGCCCTGAAAGTATCTCCTGCAGCCAGAATTACGGAATGACCTGACTTAAGCAGCCTGTGAGTTAACTTTGCAATAGATGTTGTTTTTCCTGTCCCATTAATCCCAACAAAAACAATGTGGACAGGCTTATCTATATTCTCCACATACTCGTCAAAATCATAGGTATTAGCAGACACAATATCCAGGATAGCTTTTTTCAAGGCTGCCTCCACTATTTCTTCTGTATTGCTGCCAATACGTTTTGTGGTACCTGTGAGCTGATTTTTCACTGATTCCACAATCGCCTCGGAAACTGAGAGAGCAAGATCACTTTCTAGAAGACCCATTTCGAGTTCCCATAGAGGCTCTTCCAAATCCTTAATATCCAGATAGACTTCCCTATTAAAAACCAGAGCTTTTGCCTTCTGCGCAAACCCAACATTCGATACCTTTTTAAAAAAGGATTTTTTCTCCTTAGGTTTTTGATCTCCATACACTTTTTCTTTTTCAGCATCAATCTCTGCCGCTTTTTTTCTCTCTTTAACTCTTTTTTGGTATTCGTCCTTTTTCTTGTCTTGTTTGTCAACAGTTATAGGCGTAGTCGTTACAGACTCTATATGCTCAATTTCGGGACTTTCCTCTCTCAGAGATGTTACAAAATCTGTCTCTTCTAAAACTGGCTCGAGTTCCCCTACAGGGACTTCTTCGTTTTCAGGTGCTTGTTCAGCTTCATATTCAATAGCTACTGCTTTCTTTTCAATAGTTTTGCTGAGCGCATTTTTAAAACTCCCAAGTTTCTCTTTAAATTTGTTGAACACAGGATCCATCCAAGAGATATTCAATAAAAAATAAGATATTGTAGATCTCGAAAAACCTCTGATTTTCACTAGTCATTTAGATACTATTTATAAGCATATGACGAAATTTAGGAATTCATCTAAACCTTCTATCATTTATTAAAGTGAAAATTTTCATTCTTCAGAAGATTTTTATATAGTCCAATTTTTAGTTAGTTGTTTATGAAACGTATATAAAGTAATTTGTTGAAATCGGATGTTTCTCGAAATTCTCTTTAAGTTGAAATCTTTGATTTAACTTTTGACTGAACCAGATTTTTTAAGCCTGGCCAAGTTGTTGAATTTTTTCAGCCTCAACTTCTAGAGCCTGCATACCCTGTATGAATTTAGTCAGTGAAGCGCTCATCTGTTCGAGAATTTTCGTAAGCTGCTCTTTTCGGCTGTTCAAGGTATCAATAGCTTCATCTACTGTTTTTTCCGCCCTAAAGCCTGCTCCGAGGTCTACAATGATCCTGCCTGCATTTTTCACTTCGGCATAAACAAATGAGCCAAAACCTACAGGAACCATTGTTTCAGCAATTTTACCTTCTGCTGAAGCCACCTTCAGCTCGTTTATAGCTATTATTGTCTGATCGCAGCTTGAAATAGAAGCCTGAATCATACTCATTTCCTGCCTCAAGGCTTCAGTTTCTCTCTGGAACTCCTGATACTTGGTCGCAATATTTCTGGCATCTTCACTGATTTCGACCATATCCTTCACTCCTCAGCAATGCTTTCTATCTGGATCTGGCTTCTTTTAATGCAATGCTTGCTTCCAAAGACAGAATATACCTTATCTATTGCATTTTTCTCATTCTGACTTTCAACTTTCTTAGTGAAATTTTCCCAGTTACTTCCTGCTTTAAATTTGCCTTTGACAAAAAAATTTTTCATCTTGGTCACCACACTTGATATAGCTTTATTTCGCAATAATTGAATGATTAGTGCTCACTTTATGAATCCGAGTGCTTCTTCGATTCTCCCAAGTTCATGCCCTGTAGTCTCTGAACCTGCTAAATAGCCATTTGAATTGGCAAGAATGCCTGAGCCTAGCATCTGAGTTCCAAAATTTGTAGTCCCTATACTCACTGGAAGATCGAAGATCTTTTCCAGAATTTCTCTTTCCGAAGATGTCACTCTCGGATGTACCAGGAGCCCTTTGTTGGTGACAACTCCTGCCATACCTACATTTTTTATCCCGGCAATTGTTCCTCTATAGACTTCGACATTAAGAGTTCTTGAAATAGCCTCAATAGTCCTGTCTGACAGTTCTGGGTGAACAATAGATGCTGAATCGTTTGCAAGTACAATGTTTCCGACTGCATTCAATTTATCTGGAAGAGTCTCTACTTTTACTCCTGTTAGTTTTTGCAGCTCTCTTGTGTTGGTTCCGTATGAAAATAAAAACCCGTTTGAGTTTCCTCTAGAAAGGGCTCCTACCACAACACTCCCATTTACAAGAATTTCAACTACCCTTACATCCAACGATTTCTCAATTCTAGCACAGATATCGAGCTTTGTCAGAGGGGGAACAATAGCAATACTGTCTGTGCAGGTTGCAAAGACCCCTATCATTGGGGTATCGTAGATATCAATCGTTCGAATCATACTTGTTGGTAATTCACGTTTTCTGGGATGTTCTACTGGGAGAGTTCTGCCTGCACCTCCCCATCTGCGAATCTTACAGCTCTGACCCGGATGGAGAGGGGGGGCTTTTCACAACCTTTTTCCCAGAGACGTTCATTGATAGATCTGTCCAGCTTAACATGTACAGACCCAACCTTCATGTGCTTCATGATAAAAATCCTTACTTCAGTAACTGCCCTATTGGCTCTTTTCCAGGTAGGTACTTTTCTTACCGCCCTGAGTGGGATAGTATATATCTGTTCTTTCACCAAGTCTTCTGCCATTTTTTTGTTCACCGTCCTCGCTTATTTCACATCCAGGTTTCTCCTTCTCCAGTGCCTGCGTCTAGGATGACTTACTACCTTCCGGTTAGTTTTCACAATAACCCACACTGGAACGCGTGTGTTCTGTTTGTGCGCCTTTGCCAGGCGCATCTTCTGTCCTTTCATGTTATGACTCAAGTGGATCACACCTGTTTATCTGTAAGTAATTTATCTCTATAATCTCTGGTTATATCCAGTAATTAGATAACTGTGATCTTAATCCTTACATAATTGCGGTTCTGCCCCGCGGATAAAAGTAGCTCTCAAACCGTATCCTGTAAATTCTATGAAAGTCTCAGTTAATCTGCAAGATTTGGATATAACTCGATTATCGTATAAATCTTTATTCCAGAATTTTTCATCTACCTGAAGACTTCCAAACTTTCATATATCTTTTTCATTGCTGTCCTTTCCTGGAAAGCACATGAGATTGAAGGTGAGCCGGAAATAGTTCCCTTATTTTATCTTCACCGTGTCTCTGCCTGATTAACTCCCTTAGCTCGTTTTCGTAATCCGCTTTAGGAGTACTCTCACTTGGTCCTTCCTCGATCCTTAAGTAGCGTTCAGCGAGAATACTCACTGTCTTCCTGTTATACCCTCTCAGTGGACAAATGTACTGAATTTTCAGTCGGTCTTCAATACTTCTCAACTGTGAAATTGAAAGAACAGGAACTCTATCATCCCTTCTGGTTCCATCAGCAATGCATTTAACCTCCGGATAGGAAGCAAGTGTTTCTATAGCTTTTTCATGAATATAATTAATAGCATTTTTAGGGAACCCGTCTTTTATTATTTTCTTATATGCCATTTCAAGGATCTCCTTTTTCAGAAAGAGAATCCTGTGAGGAAACTGCAACTCTTTTGCAGTTTTTGCTGCCAGCTCTCCATTGGGAAGCAAACCAAAACTGCACGTAACAAGTTCGATCTCAAAAAACGGTTCCATCAAAAGGGCAGAAAGTGAACTGTCCTTGCCTCCGCTAAAAAGGATAGAGGTTTTCATTATTCTTAAATCCGATTTATGGACGTCTTACGCTTTTTTGGCTGCATCTTAATCAGAAGATTTTTAAGTTGTTCATCATCTATTTGAGATGGTAGGCGTCCAGTCTGAGCGAGAGAGATAAGCTGCATTTCAAGCTGCTCACCAAGAGTCGGTCTTGACATCTTCATAGTTGTAAGGCGTTCTCTGGCCTCAGGCGTCAGAATTTGCCTCAGGATCATCTGCTTCTGAGCTTCGATATCAGCTCTTGCCTGTTCCTGCTGGTATACTGCCTGCATATCAGAAGGCTGTTGCTGTACATGCTGTTTCTGGATTTCAGCGAGCCGTCTCTTTCGAATTTCGTTGAGTTCGTCATCCATTGTAGACATGTAAAATCACCCAAAAAACCCGTTTTTCTGGAACAATCAGTATTAAAGATAGATAATATATTTGAAGGGACTACTAAACATCGAAAGTCCCCCTCGGAAAAAACTTATCTCAATATTTTGCAAGTTCTGGAATTTTATCAATGAGTTCATGTTTTAGTTCATTGGCTGCATTATCAAGCATTGAACGTCCCTTTGCAGATACTGTTCTTCCGTCCTTTACCTTTTGTAGGTAACCCACAGCCTCAAGCTGCTGCACTGCCTTTCTAACAATCGAACCGCTACCTTTTGCTTTGTGGCTCGGGCTTGATCCATTATCCTTCTTCCCACCATATACGGAACGAAGCCTTTCAATCCCTACAGGTCCATCAGTATAAATTTTCCTAAGGATTGCAGCACATCTGATATACCACCAATTATCATTGTTCGGGGGAAGCTCCTTATGAATTCCGGTTTTCACATGCTCTGCCCACTTAGGGGGCACAATATTTTCGTTTTTCTCAAGAATGTCTGCAACCTTTTCAATAAGTTCCATTGAAGGGACATCAAATACTGTTGTCATAATCTCCTCCTTTTCCAAATTAAGTTATTTCGCAGCTCAGGGACAATAAAGCCGATTTCCCCCCGTAGCCTTCCATAAATAAGCTTTTTTCTCTAAACTAGGTAAATATTCCTACTTCGAGACATGCTTGCTGGTTTATTAAAGCTGGACTTCCTAGACTCTTATAATTTAGGCCTTCAGGCCAGAAATGCCGGTAAATATGATTTTAGCTTAAACTGGAAAGAGATTGATACATTTATCAGTTAGTGTGGATCATTAATCATATATACATCAGATCAGGCGATATCTTCTATGAAAAATCTTAAACTGACATCAAGTTATGCCAATAATCTGAAAAGCGATCCAATTGTATCTAATTGGCTTTTGTCGATTGACGCAAGTGCCAACACTGAGCGTAATTACCTTCAAGCTATAAAAGCGTTTTGTGAATTCACAGAAAAAACACCAGATGAACTTATTATGGAAGCTGAACAGGAAGTAAAGTCTGGTTTGTTGATGAGACAGAGGTTCATTAAAACATATCTCATTAGTTTCAAGAAGTCTCTGCAAGATAAAGGTTTGCTCCAATGACGATAAAATCGTACATGAATTGTGTCCAAAGTTTTTATCGTAGCTGCGATATTGAACTACTTGTTTTAGGTAAAAACAAAGTGAAGGTGCTTGAAAAAAATAAAGATATTCCAACTAAGGAAGATTTACAAGAAGTCTTGAAAATTTGTGATCCATTAGAGAAGACCATTTTATTAGTTGGGGCTTCAAGCGGATTATCCCTCAATGAAATTCGTAATCTGAAAGTCAAGGACTTTAAAAAAGGTTACGATCCTGAAACAGAAGTAACAACTTTGAAGTTACGCAGGCAAAAGGTTGGATTTGATGTTATAACTTTTCTAAGTCCTGAAGCTTCAAGGGCAGTCCAGGATTATATCAATTATAGGGGTAGACCAACTAAATCACCAGATCCCAGAAAAGAAAGGTATCTTATTAAACAGCGAATTTATTCAGATAACAATCATTTGTTTATAGGCCGGAAGATTCACGATTCATTCATTAACACAAAAAATGATGAATTAAGAAAATTCGAAGATATTTCCTTAAAAAGGTTATATCAGACTCTATCCGAAAAGTCACAGAAAAATATGCCAAAGTCAGATTGGAATCTCATTAGATCGCATAATATAAGGAAACGGTTCAACAGTGCTATGTTAAATGGTGGTGCTGATTCTTTTCACGTTGAATTCTTTATGGGGCACACGCTAGACAATACAAGAGCAGCATATTTTAGGGCTAATCCGGAGAAACTTCGAGAGCTTTATCTAAAGTACATCCCTTACCTCACAATTCAAACAGAGGCGGATATTTCCAAAAGCCCTGAATACCTGCGAATCAAGCAGGAGAACCAAATCTTGCAAGCAGAAACCGCGCGGAATGTTGTGGAAAGATCGGAGCTGGAAGAGTGAAAGGCTGATCTGCAAAAAATGAAGGAGGTACGGGATGGTACGGAATCCATTAAAACAGATTACATGCAGCTTGCAGATCTAGAAGAAATTAGAGAAATGAAAAATACGTTAAAACAAGAGCTGGAAGAATTTTCTAAGCTGAAGGATATTATGTTTAAAAATGGAAAATAATCTTCTCAAGCAAAATTTTTACTTATTTTTAACATTAGTATAAATGAAACTACTATAAATACCTAAATTGTTTACAGTCATTGTTTCTTATTATTTGAAAATTAGATAATATTTCTTTAGTAAGATAATAAACATATATTTATTCTGCGACTTTACAAGATAGCAAGTAGAATATACCCATTTAATATCTCTCTGATTTGTGAATTTCTGTTTGGCCGTATGTAACTGGTTGCAGTCTGTTAAGGTTTCTGCGAACAAAACCATAGGATTGATTTCACTTTTATCTCCATGTGAGGAATATATATCTAGCTATTTTCTCAGGCACGTGAATTCAGATGCAGGTCTGCAACCTTATACTTGTAAATAAACCAAAGGATAGGTACACTGATAGGCTCAGATAATGCTCTAATTCATTGGCATAGGATTAAGCTGCCATCACAAAATCTATTATGGAGTCACGAAATTGATTTCGTGAACTTTGTGGGCGAAGGCGTTTTAGTGACCGTGGTGAGTATGGAAGCAGTCGTGATATAGATCATGAAAGATAATATGACGGTTTCCATGGATTTGTTGGCTGCAGCGAGTTATTTTATGATTTTTCGCGAATTACAACCTTTATATGTTAATTAATCTATTAAATTCGGTATTGTTTGGCAATTTCCTGATTTTCAAGCTCTTTTATGTTTGCAAATTTGGTACTAAATGTTGTCTCATTTCATGATTATAATGTAGGCTGCCAAATGCTTCAGATGTTGATGCTCTACACTAGGTTCATAAACATAATCAAGATCGGATTATTTATAGGCTCAAAGTGAAGTTTCCATCCCCTATCAATGGTTGCCACCCCAAAATGTACCATAGAGTCAGTAAATATAGTACGGAATGGGCCAGTGATAGGTTAGTGGTGGAGCCTCTGGGGTAAATGAATCGGGGGAAATATAAAGGAAAGATTTTTAGCGAAGTACTTAATCTCTATATTCTGATTTTTGTAATATGTGCGGATTACAGAATGTTAAAATCTTGCCTGGAATTTGAGATCTGGAATGGAATGTAAAAAGAGATATCAAAACTTATTGGAACTTGAAGAATGACCCGTGTCATCGCTGTTATAGGGAAAGATGATATGAAATAATTAAAGTGGGGTTGAAAACTCCATCCAAATTATTTCCCAAGAAATAAGTCTGGAACCTGAGGAATTGCAAGCTATTGGGTAAATTGATTATAAGTTCTGCCAAGCTTTTGTGCGTATTCTATGCTTTTTTGAGTTCCTGTAATGATTTTGTTGTAGTTTCTTCGTCTGCAACATCAAGCTGCTTCCGGACAATACATAAAAAAGTGTGCATTGGTGGCTATTTTTGTAACTCCGACTACAATTCTCAAAACCGATCAAACTTCGTTAAAATTTGTTTCCTAAGTATATCTGTATCCCTGACTGTTATCTCAACATTTTCGTTTTTATTTTCAGAAACTGAATTGTTTTTCCTATATACCCTTCTTCCAAATTCATCCGGATACCTCCGTTCTAATGATACATAGACATATCCGAATGTCTCCAGCTTCAGCAGCTTCTTGAATGCGTTCGAATAGTTTCCTAGCTCCATCAGCATTACATTTGTTAATATATTTATAGAACTGATAATACTCTCCAGAGGTAGAATTTTTTCCCCGCTGCATCCATTCGTTAAAAGTCTTATACGTGATTCCAGCAGATTCGGTAGCCAAAGAGTATGTAAGTCCTAGAGCAATATTTTCACCGATTCATTTGATAATTTCAATCGTCATTTTAGTCGGGCTGCCCATAAATTCACCGTTTTTACTTTACAATTAATATTTGTTAGTCTAGTATTTTAATATTTAGTTATTTTTGTTCTGCATGAGACGAACTTTAGGCTGGATTAATCAAACATGAACTATTCTCAGGCATTTTAAGACGTTTTCTGGGTAGGACAGTGGTGTCATAAAAGTCTCTCTATTAAGCCAAATGAAGTCATTCTTTCAACCAAACTGAATCCCCATGATTTTACTGAGAGATACCGATAAGTACCTTTGAGATATTTTTCAAATACTTTTATTATAGAATAATAGAAATTATATTATAATATTTCATTACTTAGATTTTTAGATAGAAAGTACACTTTTAGATCTAGTTGGGTTAAAAAATGAAGGGTAGACTTTATGGGAGAACTGATTTGGGCTGAATTTTTGATATATAGTTTAGTGACCGTAATGCCTATAACAGAGATCTATAGTATAATCTTGATCTTGATAGAGCCCATGAAAGAGACTACGACTGTTTCAGTGGACTGTTTAGCGGTAGCAGTTTGTTCAGTGCGGTGGTTTTGGTAATCTATGTTTATCTAAAATTAATTAAAAATAGTGAATAGCGAATTTATTTGATATTTATTTGACGATTTTCGCTGATTTCATGAATTTTATTTGAATTATTTGATCATTTGGGTAGTTTTTGCCAGTTTTATTTAATAAGTTGAATCAATTTTAGGATTTATTTGTCAATTTATGCCTAACATTGGAGACATCAAAAACGTTTATATCTCCTATAACTCACCCTTCCATTCATTAGCCTGGAATTGCTTCATCATATTCGCAATCTCATCTGGCTTTACAGTACGGTAAAGATGATGGTCAGATGGAATCACTTCAACCATAATATCTATCATTTCTTGTGGATCTTTCCACCTGCCCTTTTTGAAAAATCGGATTGAATTTTGTCAAAACCATACAAGTATGGATAGATCAAGTTCCAATAAATGCATAGTTTATGTAACAAAATCTATGCATTTTCTCAGTTTAAGCTAGAATTGTAGGGGTGTAGCTTCCGATTTCTCAAGTATATCCTAGAGATGTGGAATCTCAATCCTTGACCATGACAACAGCTATAAATAACTAGGCATGTGGTCATCAATGACGTCCCAAAAAAAGTAGATTTTATAAGCTGCAGGAAAGATGTACCTGCAGCCTGGGGACTACTTGTCGAAGAGCTCCATGATAATTTTTCACTACAGACAATAACCACACTAAAAAGGTAAGCGATACCTGTAGCTTGTTAGATTATCTGTCGAAGAGCTCCGTGACTATTTTTCATTGTTAGATACATAATTACACTAAAAAAATTCATCTCGTGATCTTTGTTATAGTGTATCTATGAATCATAAAAGATTATTTGAATATGGCTGAATTTAAATTTTTTGCATATATACAATATAGTAATAACTTTAGATAAATAGTATATATTGTTAGTAGTTCTGATCCCACGGATCATGCAAGCAATCTTTTGGGATGAAAGATTGATATTTCACTGATAATCATATATACAAATTTAAATAGTGTTATAAACATAATAAAAAGTTTTTTCTACTGAAAGTAAACAGATGGAGAAATTTGTTAAAAATTTGTTAAGTGAGACTTTGATACAAAAAAATTAACTTCCTGATCCAATTTATTCATGCTTTTAGTTTTGTTTAGAAGTACTATATCATGATTTTTTTTCTGAAAATTTTTATTGAGATTGTTGTTTAATTTAATTGATTTCTAGTTTTTCGTGGGCTTCATATGTTCTATAAGTTCCATAAGCTCCATGAGTCATGGAGTAACAATATTTTTTTATTTCGGATGTAACTGAACAAATTTATGAACTTTAATATAAAAATTGTGTATAAGTGAATACAAGAAAGACAAAAATGTTTTAAACAAACATTTGAATCTGAATCCCGTTTTTTGTCATGAAAGAAAGGGATTGAAAAGCGATAGTATTTTATAAACTTTCAGTGCATTGCTAAAATCGATTCATCATTGTTTTTTGATAGTTGTGTTTAACCTTACAATGTAGCTTTTCTTGGCTTGTATCTGAATTTAGACTAAAATCTTTTTCTAGAATTTTTGCCTTGTAACTTAAAATGTTATTTTACTTTTTGGTTTTAAACGTTTTGATAAGTTTTACAAAGAAAAATAATATCAAGGTTATTTTTAATAAGTTAAAAAATATAATTTTTAAGTAGAAATGTTTAATTTATAGCAAGATGTATTAACAATGTGTATTTGTTTAGTTTTTTTCATTATGAATCTATAAAATATATACGGAGATCGAAAATGAAAAAAGTGACATTTGATAAAGCGAATCGAAGGCATACCATTATAACGACTTTAGGAATCACTGTGCTGGTTTTTTTAATCCTAGCGAGTATCGCAGGCGCGACGCAGGATCCAATGGTTCGGAATAATAAAGAAAATGCTCAAACTGATTTAAATAAAATAGATGAAGCAATAAATGCCTATGGTCAAAAAATGATGCAGGATTCAAATGTAGATAATTTAAAAAAAGCCGATGAAGCAGCAGAAGCATATGAAAAAGCATTTAAAATTAACATGCAGAATCTAGATAAACTAAAAAAATCCGATGAAGCAGCAAAAGCCTATGACAAAGCAATTGAAATTAATCCGCAGAACTCAACGGCTTGGAACAATAAAGGACGTTCTCTAGAGAAATTAGGCAAATCAGATGAAGCAATGAAAGCATATGATAAGGCAATTGAAATTAATCCACAGGATTCAAAAGCTTGGTACAATAAAGGAGATGTCTTATCTCAGCAAGGTAAATATGATGAAGCATTAAAAGCATATGACAAAGCCGTTGAAATTGATCCTAAAAATCCAGATGCTTTGAATAGCAAAGGTGCAGCATTAGCGAACTTAGGCAAGTATAATGAAGCCATAAAAGCATATGAAACAGCAAATAAACTTGATAAGTAAATTTAATATTAAGGGTAAGCAAAAAAACTATTAAAGGTGCCTCGTAAGTTCTTTAAAATCTGATTGGCTCTGTATTTCGTTTTTTTCTCAAAAAAAATATACAGAGTCAATAGGTAATATTTTCTCACTCATAATAGATTATATTTCCGATCGGGAAGATGCAATTCACCATCTAATTACTTGGTTTTTAAATCATTTAATGGAAGAGGAAGATAGCCTTCAATTTAGCGCTAAAAACTATAAGAGAATCGATTCCATATAAATTAGTAGAAACGGCTACAAATCTCCAGCTCTTAAAACTAAATATGGACTAAATTGATTACTATAGTTCTAATTATATAAGTTTTCATTCGAACAAGACTTTTTTGGGAAGCATTAGATAGTTAAAAAATCATCCTAACTGCTATAGCTGGAGCTTACCTGTAAGGTGTCTTCATCCAAAGAATGGAATAGATCATGGCTGCTTTGAACGAAGGTGAAATCTCATAATTTTTACTATATTTTTGGTGACATGCTTGTTCTATAGTTTTTAGGAATGTACAAGTTTTTGCAGATTACATCTCTAGTAAATGCAAAAAAGATAATAAGAACTGTATAGATAAATAACAAATTTTCATCTATTAAATCAATTTTAAGGATACCGCTTATATTTTGTAGTTAACCTGCGTGGATTTCCACAAGTAAACTCTCATAGTAGATTATTGATTGATTCCCAGACTCTCTATCGAACTCTTAGGATATGGCCAGGCTAATTACATTGTGATAATTTCAAAAGATCTTTAGTAATTTTTGATAAGATTTTTTATTGAGATGGTTTTTCAAAAAGGGGGGGATACTTCTTTTTCAGGGTTTTAAGGATCTCGTTGTCTAATTTAATATGATAAAGTGTTTTCACTTTCGAAAACTGGTCAATTGAAAGATTAATAGCCCCCTTAAGTTTAGCTTCTTTAAGCTTAGCGCCTTCAAGTTTAGCTCCTTCAAGGTTAGCTCCTTCAAGTTTAGCTCCTTCAAGGTTAGCTCCTTGAAGGTTAGCCCATTCAAGGTTAGCTCCTTCAAGGTTAGCTTTTATGAGGTTAGCTTCTTGAAGATTACTCCCTTTAAGTTTAGCCCATTTGAGATTAGCCTTTAAAAGGTTAGCCTTTTTAAGATTAGCTCCTTCAAGGTAAGCCTTTTTAAAGTTAGTTCCTTCAAGATTAGCTCTTTCAAGGTTAGTTTCTCTAAGGTTTGCTTCTTTAAGTTTAGCCCCTTCAAATTTAGTCTCTTTAAGGCTAGCTCCTTGAAGGTTAGCTTCTCTAAGATTAGCTCCCTCAAGGTTAGCCATATTAAGATTAGCTCCTTGAAGGTTAACTCCTCTAAGATTAGTTTCTTGAAGATTAGCTCCTTGAAGGTTAGCTCCTTGAAGGTTAGCTTTATAAAGGTAAGCTCTTTGGAGGTCAGTTTTTTGAAGATTAGCTCCTTCAAATTTAGCTTTTCCAAGGTCAGCTCCTTTGAGGCTAGCTTCTTGAAGGTTAGCTCCTGTAAAGATAGCGTTTTCGAGGTTAGTCTCGATAAGATCAGCTCCTTGGAGATTAGCTTCTTGAAGGTTGGCTTTTTCAAGGTCAGCTCCATATAGATTAGCCCCTTCAAGTTTGGCTCCTTGAAGGTTAGCTCCATAAAGGTTAGTCATTTGAAGTTTTGTTTCCATAAGGCTAACTTTTTCAAAGTTAACCTCTTTAAGATCAGCTCCATAAAAGTTAGATTCTTTAAGGTTAGCTCCTTGAAAGTTAGCTTTTTCAAGGTTAGTTCCTTGAAGTTTAGCTCCTTGAAGGTTAGCTCCTTGAAGGTTAGTCTCTATAAGGTTAGCTCCTTGAAGGTTAGCTTCTCTAAGATTAGCATCGTGAAGATTAGTTCCTTGAAGTGTAGCTCCTTGGAGTTCAGCTTTTTCAAGGTTAGCTCCATATAGATTAGCCACTACAAGGTTAGCTCCTTGAAGGTTAGCTTTATAAAGGTTAGCCTTTTGAAGTTTAGTTCCCATTAGGTTAGCTCTTTCAAAGTTAACCTCAGTGAGATCAGCTCCATAAAAGTTAGATTCTTTAAGGTTAGCTTCTTGAAAGTTAGCTTTTTCAAGGTCAGTTCCTTGAAGTTTAGCTCCTTTAAGGTTAGCTCCAATGAATTTTGCTCCTTTAAGGTTAGCATTTATAAAATTAGCTCCTTTGAGTTTAGCTCCTTCAAAGTTAGCCTTAATGAGGTTAATTCCTTGAAAGTCTTTTCTATCTGAAATATCCATATGTAATTAATTCCTTTGAACTAAAATAAATGTTACCAATCATATTAAAATATTTTTTGTTTTTCAGGAATTAGTGTTTAAAATTGGATCTATTTAAAGTCTGTTCTATAAGGCTCGCACGAAATGATAGATACGTTCTTAAGTTAAAAATAGTGCTTTTTCCTATATTTTACATTTAATTTTGATGGATCTCTTGCTTTTCGCGGGACAAAAATAGCAACGTTTTGGTTTAAAATCCGATCCGTGATAAGAAAGATATTGACATCCCCAGGAATTTTGGAGAAACATATCGTTTTAATACAAACCTTTTTGCTCTGAGCCTGTAAAATTATGTAAATTAGTCACAAAGCGAAACAGCATGATCTCAAAAGAACTCTTCCCAGGATACAAAATCCGGTATGTCACTACCAGTGTTCATTTTTATATATAGACTTTTCCTTATTTCAGGACACTTTATGATCGCTACCTCTCTGGTTGGGCAAATGAGCGTGAGATAGGGGTAATCCCAGAAACTGATATATGGAAAGCACATTGAGCGGGAAAAAGTTTTGATTGGTGAGGTAGACGGAAGAGCAAACGTGGGTATAGATCACAAAACCCTGACGATAGGTTTCGCACCGTTTATGACAAAATATAAGCGTGCCGAATTGATCTTCTTCGACCTTGAGGTGCTCAGAAAAGTAAATCAGATAGACAAAATTCAACTTATTTTCGGAGGTAAAGCCCATCCCAGTATGGAGTTGAAAACCAGATTATCAAGGATATTTTTAAAAATATCTAAGTACTTATAAAAAAAATAAAAATTATTTCCCTGGAAAAATTACGCCATGAACCTGGCTGCAAAAATGGTTTACAGAGTTGACATCTGGTTGGATACTCCTATTCGTCCCTACGAAGCATCGGGTACAGTGGTATGAAGACTGATAATAATGGAGTCGGGAATTTCAGTGTGCTTGCCGGATTGTGGATTGACTAATGGACAGAAAATGTATTAGATTGGACTATTGGATCTCAACCCGAAGAGAGCTTTTCTGACGAAGAGACTAGAATCGCTGAAATTAACCACATTTGCAATAAGCTCTACTATATCCTCGTCCCTATGTACTATGATCGAAAAGACGAATAGTGCAAGATTATCAACAACTCCATAGGCATGATAGCCTATTATTTCAACAGCAACAGAATGATGTGCCGTTATGTCATACGTGCTTACATTTAAATTACAAAAAGTACGAAATAGAGAGCAAAGGATATGAACTTGTCAAATCCTGAAAGTTGAGTAGACCTGAGAAATACACACAAGTAACTGAGCAGAAATAAGGAGACGGCTTATTGGTCAATAATGAGAAAAAGCTCGAATTTTGGAGTATTTCTACATCCGATATGTTGCAAAAACTCCAAACAACAACTGACGGTCTAAGAAGTTCAGAAGTCGGTGAACGTCTTAATAGGTATGGAGCTAATATTCTTAAACCAAAAAAAGAACCGACACCCTCATACTCCTGCTGTCTCAATTCAGGAGTCCAATTACTCTTATCCTCATTTTTGCATCGGGACTTTCTTTTTTTCTTGATGATGTCACAGATACTGTAATCATCTTAATTATCATCATGATCAGCAGTATGCTGGGTTTTTGGCAGGAAAAATGAGTTGCTGACGCTTTTGAAAAACTACTGGCTGCGGTGCAGATAAAGGCTGTCGTGCTCAGAGATGGTGAAGAGAAAGAAATTCCTGTGGAAGAGATTGTGCCTGGAGATATAACAATCCTCAACGCCGGAGATATTATACCTGCAGACTGTCTAATTCTGGAATCAAAAGACCTTTTTGTTAGTGAAGCAACTCTCACAGAGACCTATCCCGTAGAAAAAGTAGCCGGCGTGCTGAACGCAGAGACCCCTCTCGCGAAGCGCACAAATTCTCTTTGGATGGGAACTAGTGTGGTCAGCGGTAGCGGAAAAGTGTTGGCAGTTTCTACAGGAAAGGAAACTGAGTTTGGAAAAATATCAGAGAGATTAAAACTCAGGCCCTCAGAAACAGAATTTGAAAAAGGAATTTCAGATTTTGGACATTTCCTGATGGAAGTTACGACACTGATGGTATTAATCGTATTTGTGATCAATGTATATCTCAAACGCCCGATTCGTGAATCTTTTCTCTTTTCGCTGGCTCTTGCAGTTGGGCTGACTCCTCAACTCCTTCCTGCAATCATCAGCGTTAATTTTTCCCACGGAGCAAGAGAGATGGCACAAAAGAAAGTTATTGTCAAGAGACTAGCTTCCATTGAAAACCTTGGAAGCATGAACTTGCTCTGCTCCGACAAGACCGGTACTCTGACCGAAGGAGAGCTGCAACTTCACTCTTCTCAGGATCTCAAAGGAAATCAGAATGAAAAAGTCCTCCCTTTATGCCAGCCTTAATGCCTCTTACCAGAAAGGCTTTGAAAACCCAATCGATAGGGCAATTCTTGAACAGAATAAATTTGATCTGTCCCAGTATGAGAAACTGGATGGAATTCCTTATGATTTCCTGCGCAAAAGATTGAGTATCCTTGTCTCAAAAAGCGGTATGAATCTTATGATCACTAAAGGTGCTCTCAAGAATATTCTTGAAATTTGCTCCTTCGCAGAGGTTGAGCCTGAAAAGTCTGTAAAAATTTCCGATTTGAAGACAAGAATCGAGCAGCAGTTTGAAAATTTCAGTGAAAAAGGGCTTCGTA
>Ga0224559_1000048_pt1 | contig 63136 bp, 63 predicted proteins | sample 714S33034metaG_FD_180676 | JGI IMG/M metagenome (GOLD analysis project Ga0224559, IMG submission 180676) | Peat soil microbial communities from Stordalen Mire, Sweden - 717 S3 30-34 | ecosystem: Environmental > Terrestrial > Soil > Wetlands > Peat | place: Sweden: Norrbotten County, Stordalen... | reverse complement strand
CTGAGCGATCTCAGCGACCAACTCCTTGTAGGAGTTGGGTTCTCCGCCCGAAGATGTGATGCGCGCCGGAATTCCCAACAATACGTTCAGGGTCTGCTCAGGTGGTGGACCCCGCTATCCAAGTACCTCGTCGCTTAATACTTGGGCCTCCGAAGCCACCTAAAGGTCTCCCGGTCACCCTGGAGACAGAGCCGTTGCCACAAGACGGGATTGTTGGTCGACTGGCTCGCGTGGCATGCGATAGCGCGACTTTGACGCGCCCGATCGACGCGCACGTCGAAGTCGAGTTGCTCACGTGATCGGCCGACGAACCCTGTCGCTAGCCCGCCGTTCAGCGACGACGCGACCGCCTCGTCGAGAGCCCATGCAAGGACTGGCAAATCGGAATACTCGGCACAGGCCAGAGCAGACTCGGTGGCACGCTGATGATCTGGGTGGCCGGTGATGCCGCCCTCGTCGAATACAAGCAACAGGTCAGCTCTGACCCGGTCGGCGACCTCGAAGACCTGCAAGGCCAACACGTCAAGTCTCTGTCCGGCCAGTCCCCCATCCGGATAGTCGAAGAGTTCTACATAACCGACGCCCAGCTCCACCGCCGCGTTGCTGAGCTCGGCGCTTCGCACGCGGCCCAGCGATGACGCGTCCTGCCCGAGCGTCGACGACTCGCCACGCGTAAAGCACACCACCGCAGTGGCGGAGCCGGAATCGGAGAACGCGCTAAGCGCTCCCCCGAGCCCGAAACTCTCGTCATCGGGGTGTGCACAGACGGCGAGAACCGATTTGACGCGCGGCAGCTGGGATGAGATTTCGACGCTCCCGATCATGGTTCAACCTCGCAAGCGCTAGGGGGATACTGGGCCGATCTCTTCGTGACTCACGCTGCCTTCAACTGATACCCTCTGGGGTATATTCCATTACACGTAGGGCGCTCCGTTAGGAGCCAAGCCAGGAGGATCGCGTGAATCGCGAGCATTGGGACGAACGGTACGGAACCGAGGAACTGATCTGGAAGGCCGAGCCGAACCGCTTTCTCGTCGAAGAGCTGGACGCACTCCCGCCTGGTCGGGCACTCGACCTTGCCTGTGGCGAGGGGCGCAACGCCGTGTGGCTCGCCTCGAAGGGTTGGCGCGTCACCGGCGCCGACTTCTCTCGCGCTGGGCTTGCCAAGGCACAGCGACTGGCGACCGACCGTGGCGTGGAAGTGACCTGGGTCGAGGCCGATGTTGTCGAGTGGCGGCCTCCTACGGCCTCGTTCGACCTCGTTGTGGTCATGTACCTTCACCTTCTCGCCGAGCAGCGCCGCCAGGCACTGGCGCATGCCGCAGCCGCCTTGGCACCCGGTGGAGTCCTACTTGTGGTCGGCCATGACACCTCCAACCTTCTGAAGGGAACCGGTGGGCCACAAGACCCGGCAGTCCTGTTCGGACCAGATGAGATCGTCCAGGACCTCTCCGGCCTTCAAATCGAGCGGGCGGAGCAGGTCAAACGCACCGTGGTCACCGACGCTGGTGAAGCGACCGCCATCGACGCGCTCGTCAGGGCAGTGCGGCCTTCCTGACCCTGGGCACCAATACGGGCGAGGGCCGCCTCTCAGCCCGCCCGACCGATCACTCCAGCCGCTTCTGACAGCCGTCCCGCAGCCTCATCGGCGAGCAAGGCGAGGGCGTCTCCAGGCATCAGCGTGCGGGGATCGGCGATCGAGACATGGGTGCGCTCGCCGTCACCTGCAAGCACGACGTTGCACGGGAGCATCAAGGCAACCGACGGGTCAAGCCCGAGGGCCCGGTAGGCGAAATGCGGGTTGCAGGCCCCGAGGATCTTGAGCGGAGTCCGCTCGACACCGAGCTTTGCCTTGAACGTGGCGGCGACATCGATCTCGGTCAGGATGCCGAAGCCCTGAGAGGCCAGGGCTTCGCGAACGACTACTTCGGCTCGTTCGATCGGTAGCTCAACGGTGATCTCGATGCCGTCCATCCCTGGCCTCCTCGAATCGCTCGCTGTTCAGGCGAGCTTCATGAACATTTTCTGCACGGAGTCAATCGCATAGCCATCCGCCTTGGCTTGGTCCGGGTTCTCCAAGCAATACGTGAGACCTGCGGCGACCAACCGGAAGCCTGCCTGCTCCAGTGCTTTGGACGCTGCAGATAGCTGCGTCACGACATCGCGGCATTCCCGGCCTTCCTCGAGCATGCGTTCCACGCCTTGAACCTGGCCGGCAACTCGACGCAGGCGCTTGCGGACATCGTCCACGACCTCATCGGGAAGCTGCATTTCGAACTCCTTTCATCGTTTCCCGCCTCCAGGAGCAAGAAAGTGCTTCTGTGGCTGTCGACGGACGGCTGCCTATGGCGTACACGGCGAGCAGCTCACGGTCCGAGGCAAGGACTGAGATCGAGGTGACCAAGTCGGTCAGGAGGATTCTGATCGCACCAGGAATCGACCAGGCTGCGAACTCGTCGGACTCACCGAGTTGGAGCACGGCGGGTTCGTCGATGCCCATGCGCGAGGTCAACCTCGAGACAAACATCTTTCGAACAATCATTGACTCGCTCTCACCTCTCGCTCCGCTCACAGTGCCACGAGTGGCCACAGAGGCCCAGTGGGATTATACCCATCCGGGTATCGTGAGGGGCGGACGGGGCGAGAGCAGTTGGCGTGCACCGCGGACGCCCTCTGTTCCCCTACTGCTGTTCACCACCGCTTGAACCATGTTGCGGTCCGTCTTCGCGCTCTCAAGCCAGTTGTCGTTGGCAAGAGTGCTCCGGCGACGTCTATCCCTCTGTCCGGGGTGATTGGTGCCTTGTTCTCGCAACATTCTCAAAGATGAGGCCGCGCTAGCCAGGCAAGCACGAGGATCCGTTGAGCCGCGTGTCTGCTTGCCACGGCGCAAAAGCACGGTCGGGGATGAAGTCTCCCGTTCGCGGATCCTGGATGTAGGCGACAGGCGCTGGGGCACCGCCTGCGATACGTGCGACCGCGGAGATCAAGCGGCTGATGTCGGCCTCGGTCGTGTTGATGCCCGCGCTTGCGCGTACCGCCCCGGGCATCCGGGTGCGGTCACCTCGGCGAACCTCGTTGCGGAAGTCGGTGACCTCATCGTCGGTCAGGCCGAGGAGCCGCACCAAGTAGGGATGAGCACAAAAGCAGCCGTGCCGCACGCCGATGCCATCTTCGGCTGAGAGTCGGGCAGCCACAAGAGCGTGCGAGAGACCTTCGACAGTGAAGGTCACGACGGGCAACATGTCGGTCCGAGGATCCGGCCCGAGCACGTGCACACCGGGGATGTTCGCCAGGCCTTCGCGTAGGAGCTGGCCCATGTGGCGATCGTGGGCAATTATTGCGGGCCAACCCACCTCGGCAAGGGTGTCGATCGCAGCGTGCAACGCCACTGCCCCAACCACATTCGGAGAACCGGCTTCCTCGCGGTCGGGAGGGTCGGTCCAGACAACTTCGCCAAGCTCTACAAGCTCAACCGCGCCGCCGCCGGCCAGGAACGGGTCACCGTCGACGAAGGTCTTGCGAGGCCCTATGAGCACTCCTGCTCCAAAGGGTGCATACATCTTGTGGCCGCTCCATGTGACGAAATCGGCCTTCACGGGGAGGTGACGGTGAGGCGCGAGCTGGGCGCAGTCGACAGCTACGGGGATCTCCCGGTCATGGGCGGCGTCGATGATCTCGTCGATCGGCGGCAGCCATCCTGTGATGTTCGAAGCGCCGGTGACGGTGAGCAGGCGCGGCTTGGGGGACCGGTCCAGTTCATTCGCGACATCGCCGGCTGTGAAGGTCCCGTCCGATCGGCACTCGACGTAGCGGCACGTGGCTACGCGAGACCACGGCAGGAGATTGGCGTGATGTTCGACAACAGAGGTGACGACAACGTCGTCGGGACGCAGACGAAGGCGATAGGCGAGGTGATTGACGGCTTCGGTTGTATTTCGGCAGATGATCGCTATATCGTCGCGACCCTCGCGTCCCGCGAACGAGAGTGCCGCCTCACGTGCGCTCTCATATGCCTCGGTAGCCAACTGGGACTTGTAGCCGGCGCCACGATGGATGCTCGAGTACGACGGGAGGAACTCCTCCACGCGACGGAGCACTTGCTCGAGCGCGCTCGTCGACGCAGCAGTGTCGAGTGCTACATACGGTCGTTCATGGCCGTCGACACACGGCACGAGCATTCCGTCACCGACCAACGGAACCGGAAGCCTGATCACGATCCTCCTCTCTTGACTGCGACGTCGTTGACCCTAGCGACGCCGCCGACGCGGACCCGCGGCGTAGCGATGGATGTAGCTCGCTCGGGCTGGAACGACGCTGGGACTCAATGGGGTGGGCACTTCAAGGTATCTCAATGCTCCAAATATGAGGCCAAAGGACGCGCCTCATGCTTACCAAACAAGAAGAGATCCGATGCTCCCCGGGCGCCACGACAAGGCGTCGCTAGGTCCGTTGAGCACCGAGGACTGTCCGGCTCAGCCGCGACAGCGGCAACCAGGACGGTCCCCCCGTGTACTTGTCACGATCGCCAGTGCACCCAGTACCGCCATGATCCACCAGGCTCCGCCGAACAACGAACCCACGACGAGGAGCACCAGCCCGGCACCGATTCGCACGGCCCCTCCCGCGCTGGTCGCCATGAGCCGAGTGAACGCCATCCCGACCTCCTTCGTTAGCCCGCACGGGTCTCTAGCCATACCCTAGCGGGTATACACAAGCTAACGCAACGGGGGGCGGCGACGTCACTCGCAGCGCACCGACGGCAAGTAGTCACCATCTTCCATGCCGGTACCCTTCTGTCATGGCCTTCTCTTCAGGCGACATGTCATGACTGCCAAGTCCGACGAGGAACCCTGGCTGCTCCTGTCACAGATGGTCGAAGTCAGATCACCGTGGCTGTCGGTGATCGGCGAACGGTTACGAGACGCAACGGGCCGAGAGCGCGAGTACTGGCGAGTGGAGAAGCCGGACTCGCTGTTGGTGATCACTATCCAGGACGGACGGCTGCTCTTGCCGGCACGCTCGTACCGGCCGGGCGTTGGCAGGACGACCCTCGACTTTGCCGGCGGCAGGCTCCAGGACCCAAGCATGATCCCGGAGACGGCGCAGGCGATCGTACGGCGAGAATTCAACTTGGGCGGCGGTGATCTCTTCGCTTCTGTGGAAGAGCTGAACCGTGTCGGGTGGGACGTCGACAGCTCATCGTCGAGTCAGCGCGTCCACGGAACCGTCGCGGAGCTGCCCAGGGACCTGCCCGTTCCGGAGCACAGCATCGGAGCTTCGTACCCGGCGACCGATCTGGGAGCGCGCGAACTGCTTCGCGACCTTCATTGCGTTCAATGTCGTGCACTTCTTTACGAGTGGCTCGAACGGAGTCGCTAGTCGGTCCAAACCGACCGCTTGAGGAGTGCTCAGTACCTGACCTGTGCTGGGGACGGAATACCCTCCGGGGTATCGAGGTTGAACATCGCGGTATCGCCGAGAAGAGAGAGGGCATGAGCATGTCAACTGTCAATCTGACTGCAACGAATATTGCCGACGTCCTGTCATTGAACGACATTGTGCTCGTGGACTTCTGGGCGTCGTGGTGCGGTCCTTGTCGCGCGTTCGCTCCTGTCTTCGAGGCAGCGTCGGTCGAGTATCCCGAGCTCGTGTTTGCCAAGGTGGACACCGAGGCAGAGCGCGATCTAGCTGCATCGTTCGCGATCATGGCCATTCCCACCCTCATGGTCTTCCGGGAACGGGCGCTGGTCTACTCCCGGCCCGGCGCTTTGCCGGCAAGGTCGCTGGCCGACCTCATCGGGCAGGTGCAGGCATTGGACATGGACGAGGTGCATCGGCAGCTCGCGGCGGCTGCGACCGAGCGCTCGGCTTGATCCATCAGCTTGCTGCGGTTGCTGCCGGGACTGGTAACCAGATCGGCTTTTCGAAAGGGCACTCGCCTCGCCATGACGGCCACACTCGGCTGTGATCGGGTTCGTGCACCTTTCGCGGTTGTCGCAGTGCGGGGTCAGTCGGTTGTTCGGCGGCAGTCCGGGCACAATCCCACCAGGTTGAACTGGTGCCCGGTGACCTGATAGCCCTGCTCCTCAGATACCACGCAGGCTGCCTCGGCCATGGCCCGCTTAAGGCGGGGTGAGGGCGTCACGTCCTCGACCTTGCCGCATTTACCACAGATCAGGTGGTGGTGATGGCCGGCCAGTTCCTCGGCCAGTTCGAAGCGATCATGGTTATCAATGCCGGAGACCCTCCGGACCACTCCGGCGTCTATCAACACCTTGACGTTACGATAGGCGCTGCTCTGGGGAAGGCCAACGCTCAAGGCCAGGATCTCCGGAACGGAAAGGGGCCTTCCGGCTGCGGCCACTGTGGCGACCAGGGCCTGGCGCATCGGGGTGTACCGCTGCGCGAGACCGGCAAGGCGCCGGGCAACCTGCTCGTGAACGGACGGCATGGTGCTCACTCAGTCAGTCCCACGGCGCCCGCGGTAGAACTGTGGTCAAAAAGAGGCCGCGAATCGCGCTGAGATGCTCAGGTCCGGCCGTCAACAGGTGGGTGCTTTGGTGAGACGGGCGGCGGGGTCCTGCCAGGTTGCACCGATTGCCGGGCCACTAGGAAGTAGGCAGCGCGTTGTTGTCAGCGTGACTGGGAGCAGGCAGTGGGCCACCAGCCGGACTGACTGGATAGTTCACGTCTTTCCCACAGCGCGGACACGGAGGAAACCGATGCCACAGGGCCACCGTTATCGGCTCGCCACAACTGTCGCAGGCGTAAGTGCCGGCCACTTGGTTGATGTCGTCTGTCTTTGGCTGCGTATTCCGATGATTCCGTACACCCAGTCCGACGTTTTCGGACGCGGGCGTCGGAGGCCGCGTAGCGGCCGACGCTTGGGGGCCTATCCCGTTAGCTCACCTCCTTCGCGGTGCTTGATCGATAGTTTGCAGGCACTGAAGCTCGCGGTCGAACGCGTCGAAATGGCACGCTGATCCGGCTCGATTTCGCTCAAGGGAAATTGCCCCACCCCGCCGTTCACGGCTTGTCCTCGACCGGCGTCGGGTCGTCGTTGGCTCGCCCGGCGTAGCGCTGCCACGCACTCGCCCGGGTGACTCCGAGAAGATCGGCGATCTCCGCCCACGAGTAGCCCTGGACGCGTGCTTGAGCAACGGCACCGCTCAGCCGTCTCGCCGCCTCGTCGATCAAGCTCGTGAGAAGGTGAAGATCGACGCCGGCGTTGCCCCGCCCTCCCATGGCACGCAATCTCGCGAGCGAGTTGATCGCCTCGTCGAGCACCGACTCGGTGTCGTTGTCTGCAGCGGGAGCGAGGTGGTGGTCGCGACGTTCGTTCATAGCTGCGTGGACGGCCATACACCTCGGCTTGGAGGTGAACGTCGCAGAAGGCACTCCGGCGTGACCAAGGACGTCGGCGGGCCGACACGAACGGTGGAATCTCCCTGAGCGATCACTTGGCGTTCCTCGATTTCGCGGCGGTCGTCGTTTCGCTCCGGCGCAGGGACTCGCCGACGAGCTCAATGCGGTTCGCCCGCTCCAACAGCCGGTCCAGCACGGCGTCCGCGATCGTGGCGTCTCCTATCGCTTCGTGCCAGTGAGCGACCGGGAGCTGGCTCGTGACGACCGTCGAGTGCAACTGGGCACGGTCTTCGATCACCTCGAGCAGATCAGCCGCCTGGTCGGAGTTGAGCGGACGAATCAGGAAATCATCGATGACGAGGACGTCAATGCGTGCCCAGCTGGCCATGAGCCGTGACAGCCGGCCATCCGCGCGTGCGATTGCGAGCTCGTCGAACATCCGTGGGGCTCGCAGGTAGAGCGCCGTGTGCCCGTGACGGATGGCGCAGTGCGCGAGAGCGCAGGCGAGGTATGTCTTTCCGACCCCGGTCGGGCCCACGATGAGAACCGCCTGATGCTGGTCCACCCAGTGGCACTCGGCGAGGTGCAGCACCGTCTGGCGCTCGAGCCCGCGGGGACGGCGGAAGTCGATGTCCTCGATCACCGCGGGCAGCTTGAGCTTCGCTGACTTGAGCATGCGTGTGAGTCGCCTATTGCTGCGGGCGAGGAGCTCCCGGTCGACGAGCAGGCCGAGGCGGTCCTCGAAGCCGAGAGCGGCGTAGTCGGGCTGCTCGCGCTGTTCGATGACGCCGGAGGCCATGGCCTGGAGCCGAAGGGTGTGCAACCCCTCGATGGTCGTGTTGGAGAGCACGTCTGTTCCTTTCATTGGTAGTAGGTCGCCCCGCGCACGTTCTGGTGGCGGGGATGGGGACGGGTCGGGCGCGCCTCGGGCAAGGGTTGTTTGTCGAGGCCGTGGGCAAGGATCGACTGCACGCTTCGATACGAGTAGGCACGAAGGTGCAGTGCCCGGCCACACGCCGCCTCGACGCGTTCGGTGCCATAGCGATCGGCGAGGCGGATGATGCCGAGCGCGGAGCGGAAGCCCTGCTCGGGATGGGGCCGTGACTTGATGATCGCCTCGACCAGCTTCGCGGCCGAGGGGCCGGTGGTACTCGCCCAGTTGATGATGCGGCTCGGGGTCCACTGCGCATAGCGCCGGTGCGACTCGGGCATGTGGGCCGGATCGGTCGTGAACTGCCCACGCTTGAAGCTGCGAAGGTGCGAGGCGACGCGCTTTGAGCTGTAGAAGGCCTCGATGGTCGTCGCCGAGCTGCGCACGTAGACGACCTTGCCGACAAGCTGGTAGGGAACCGAGTAGTAGTGGTGGTCGGCCTCTATGTGGTAGTCGATGTTGACCTTGGCCTGTCTCCATGTCGCGAACTCATAACGCTCGGGCGGGAGGGGCCTTAACGCCGGGCGGTCCAAAGCCTCGAACAAGATCTTGCGTGAGCCGTCCAGCTTCTTGAACGGGCGAGAGTTGATGAAAGCCACGCACTCTGAGATGGCGGCGTTGGCCTCGCCGAGCGAGGTGAAGTGCCTGTGCCGCAGCCGGGCGATTATCCAGCGCTCTGCCAAGAGCACGCCTTGTTCGGCCTTGGCCTTGTCCCGGGGCTTGTAGGTCCGAGTCGGGATGATCGCGACGCCATAATGGGCCGCCATCTCTTGGAAGGTGGCGTTCACGTCGGGCTCGTAACGGTGCGGGCGGGTGACGCCCGATCTCAGGTTGTCGCAGACCACGATCTCGTGGCATCCCCCCATGAATTCGAAGGCGTGGGTGTGCGCGGTCACCCAGTACAAGAGCTCCTGGGAGGCGAAGGCCTCGGCGTAGAGGTAGTTCGACGCCCCGGCGACGGCGACGAACAGCTCGGCGTTGAGTGTCACCTCGCCGGTTCGCTGGTCATAGATGGGGATCGTCTGGCCCGGGAAGTCGACGAAGAGCTTCTCGCCCGCCCGGTGCTCCTGGCGCATGACGACGTCGACTTGTCGCCTAAAGGCCCGATACAGGTTGGCGAACTGGCTGTAGCCGTAACCGTCAGGATGGTCCTCGCGGTACTCGAGCCAGAGCAGCTGCAGGGTCACGCTCTTTCGCCGCAGCTCGACGTGGACATACTTCCAGTCCGGAGTGGGCCGGACGATCCCCTTCGGCACCACCGGCGGGAACAGCAACTGCTCGAGCGCGTGGTCGTCGAGCTCGTCGGGGAGCGGCCAGGACAAGCCCGCCGCCTCAGCGCGCATGACGTGGTCGGACACGGTTGTGACGGGAATGCCGAGCGAGGCACTCACTTGGCGGCGGCTGAGCTTTTCACCGAAGCTCAGCCGGATGACATCTCGGATCTTGCGCATGGCGACACGGGGTCTGGTCAACTGCTGCTCCTCGGACGGGTTGTCCGAGGAGCCTGCCGAGCAGGGCCTACCTCGCGCCAGCTGCTACGAGTTTCTCCTCAGCGGGTGTACGAAAACGTCGGAATCGGTGTACGGATTCGATCGGAACGGGTGTACGGAATGGCTCGGAATCCGCACTTTGGCATCCGCTAACTCCTGTGGCTCATTCCTCGCCTCTTTGTGCCGAGGACGGGGAGTCCAGTGGTTGATTCGCTTGGAGCGAGCGACCGGTCAATCATCTCGATCACGGATTTGAACGCATGCTGTCGCCGATCCAGGTCGGTGCGCCAGCTTGCTAGCAGCTCTCTGCCCTCTTTGGTCATCTTGTAGGTACGTCGTTGAGGACCGAACTCACCGTCAGACCATCGTGACTCGACAAAACCGTCCTTTTCGAGCTGGCGCAGTACCCGGTAGGTGCCACCTGGATCCAAGACGACCAATCCCTGGGTCATCTCCTCGACAGCCCTTCGAAGGTCGTAGCCGTGCGCAGGCTCTGCCGCGATTGCAGCAAGGATGGCAGGCTCAAGCAAAGCTGCTCTCCCCCGCCCGCTACCCGGACCGGGCTCCGCGTGTGTAGCAACCACACAGCCTTCCGGACGGGGATACTCCTCGGCTTCTCTGGGCAAGAGGCGCACCTCCTCACTAAGAGCGTAACACATCTAGATAGATAGCAGCGGTGGTGGTCGATGGCTGGCTCGCGAATACATGACTACTGAACCAAACCCACGCACAGGACGGGGGGCTCAGCTCGTCCCGTCCGGCTCGGATTCCGCTGCAGCCGCCGGTAGGGTGGCCGCCGTTCCGAACACGACGACGAAGAAGAGTGCCAACGAAAGTACCTGCATTATGGTGCAGAACTCGCAAATATGGTGCAGCTTGATGAGTTCGGCCCAGAGCAGGTAAAAAACCATCAGCACGCCGGCTCCCGTGCCGGCAAGGCGCACCCAGCGCAGCCATCGTGATGCCGCTCGCCACGCCAAAGGTGTGCACAGCGCCAGCATCGCGACCGACCAGACGAGACCCGCCAGCGCCACCGGGATCCCGAAGGGGTGCGAGTAGGAACTGGTTGTGACAGCGGCGCAGTCGATGAACCCCTTAGTGCTGCAGTAGAGGACCTTCGGCGTTGTGAAATGGGCGTAGGTCAAGTAAGCGGAATCTGCCACCGCCAAGGCAGTGATGATCATCGACACGGGAGCTACCCAGCGGGGAGGTAGGCGGTTCTCCCAACTCGGGGAACGTGTAAAGGGGCCATCTGTGAGCTGACTCGGTTCCCCTTTCATAGATAGGCAAGGCGAGTCGGGCGCTTCTCGTTGGACGAAGGGTCCACTTTCGCGGAGCCTGCACGTGCCGGGCCGGAGCGTCCGCTGCGGCCGGCCTTGAGCTGGGAGCTCACGGTCGTCCCTTTTCGACGTTGGCCACGCCTAGGCCTTGCTCAGAACAAGGAATGCCAAGCTGTGCCAGCAATGGCTCGACAGGTACTGAATGGCTTTGGATGCCGACGACTTCGTACGGGTCCCAGCCAAGGAGGAGCCCCGCCAGCTCGGCGTAGTTGAGGACGGGCACCCAGAAGTCGGCCCCCGTGAGCGCGTTGACGGCCCACTGCTCACGATCGAGGACCATCTGGCAACCCGGACAGTTCGTGATCAGGAGGTCGGGTTGGAACGGTGCCATACTCTCGAACTTCTTCCGGGCGCAGGCAACGGTAAAGCTGCGGTTCGGACGGATCATGCACTGGCGGAAACCCATGCCACAGCAGTGGCGACGCTCGGGGTAGTCAACCTCTTCGCCGCCCCACTCCCTTATCATCGCGGTCAACACGTCGCAATACTCGGTACCGCCCACGGACTGTCGAGGAAAGAGCTTGTTGTAGTGGCAGCCCACGTGGTCGACGACCTTCAGTGGCCGCCCGGTACCTGTTTCGACCAAGCGGTACTTCATGGCTTTGGCGAGCTCAGCTCGATAGTGGTAGACGACGTCGCTACAGTGCACGATGGCATTCGGGACCATGAGCCGCCGTCCGCAGGCGTTGAACAGCGCCTCGTCAACCTTTTCTGCCAGGCCAGGTTCCTTGTCCAGAAGCTCCCTGACCTCGTTGTGCATGGCGAAGGAGGTCACGCAGGCGGTCGTGACGTTTTCGAAACCGGCTTCGGCTGCCACTGACCAGAGGCGGGCGACGACAAGGAGAGAGCTTTCTATGGTGAATGCCCCGCCGTGGGTGGCGATACCCGAGCAGCAGGTGTTCTGCGACTGCGGCACGATGGCCCCCATGGCCCAACGCCGGCCCAGGAGGTCGTACACGCGTGCAATAAGCGGTTCCACGGCCGGACTGAAAACGCCGAGGATGCAACTCGCTGTCAGGTAATAGCCGTCGGCAGGGATCGACTTCAGGTGACTTCGTGTGACCACGAGGGGCGCCCGGGAGGCTACGCGGCTCATTAGCTGGGCTCTCTGATTCAACTGCCGCAATGACTGCTGTGCTGGCTCGACTCACACGCCGACTGCGCCTCCATGAGAGGAGTCAGCCCGAGGCGTACCGCCTCCACGGCTTCTCCTACAGAAGCCGAGTCGGCGTCGTACAGGACATCGATTCCTGCCGCCATGAGAGCGCCAAGGGGTCTGCTCCCGATGCCTCCCACGACGACCGTACTCACGCCGTTCGTAACCAGGAGATCGACAGGTCCCTGGCAGCCTCCGGCGTGGGCAAGGTTGGCCAAGCTGTAAACGCTTGTGGGCTTGCCATTGTCGATCTCGACGACAGTGAAACAGGCAGATTTGCCAAAGTGGCCTGAGCGTCGGGCGCTGAGTCCGCTCTCGTCCTCGGATGGGACCGCAAGGCGGATCATGGTGTGGTCGCGCACAACTGAAGACCGAGTCTCGCCGGAGCCGCTCTCGCTGGCAATCACGAGCTGCCCGTCAGCCGCATTCTCGTCTTTCTCCATCATCTGGTCACTCACTCGCATCTCCCTGGTGCCTCGTTCGATCCGCAGGCGTATGTAGGTCAGCTAGAAGCGTACTGCATCTAGCTGACTCGGGCTGGATCGAGTCGCCGGATCAGGCCGGCCTCCCCCCTACCTCTTTCCCCGCACCGATTGGAGGTCGCTCCGCACGGCGGACTGCGCAGGAACATACGGCTCCTGCCGTCGGGGCGCCAGACCTCGCGCCACTACGACCCCACGATTATGCCGACATCGGCATCGGCTCAGGAACCTTTCGACTCCGAGAGCCCCTGCTACTCCGGACGGAGCGAAAGAGCCAAGCGTGGCACGACGAACGACACGAGAAAGATCGGCAAGAACCTCTTTCCGGTGCACCGGAACGCGACGATCTGGCCCTCGGCCGCGTCGAAGCTCAGAGTGCGGCTCAAGTTTCGGCCGTTGCGCACTTGCAGGCTGTGATGACCAGCTTCGATCGGTATCTCGATCGTGTCGTTCATTTCGACAGACCCGACACGCTCACCGTCGACCACGACATCGAACGTGCCACGACGGACCTCCACCCCGATCGCTTTGTGCGTCAGCTTGAGAGTTGCCGACATCTTCAGTTTTCTTTCTGTGTCAGCCGATCGGCCGGTCCGCTCATTTGCTTCCATTGTGTCAGCCGCCATCTCTCTGGAGCCGTGCCTCGGGGGTCGCCCAGTTCGCCGGGACAGTGCGGCACCTGCCGGCAACACCATGGATCGCCGCCAAGATGTGGAATGAGAGCTTCGCATCAGCTCCCCCACCCACCGGAATGAGCTCTTACGTGCCGGGCAGGCCGGATCCTCCGTCCTCTCCTAGTCATGCTCGGCATCCGAGCCACGAAAGCGATTGCCGGCGAGCTTCGCCGAGAATTCGCCGAGCTTTCGACGGGCACCACCATCGTTCAGCTTTCCATCGATGAGCTCGCTCGAGATCGGGTCAGGCGTCACGAGCGAACGGCCCGATGCGACTCGATGTCGATCTGGTGGAGTCGTTCCTCCCCGACAAGGGTGTGCACCAGCGGCGCCGGGAGCGAGATCGGACGTCGTGTTTCGGCAGGCTGGTCGCGAGGTCCCGCCGCCCGCACTTCGGTCGCGCTAACACGCAGACCCGCGTAACCCGCGAGTGCCTCTGCAACCGAATCGCGCACCGCCTTAATCTGGCCAAGTCGAACCAAGGGTCCCGGCCCGTTCAGATGTGCTCGCATCACCAGCCGAAGCAGGACGTCTCCGAGCTGCGCGTCTTTGACGAAGCGCGGCCGTTCCTGACCCAGCCGGTCGAGGAAGACACGGAGCGGCGAGACGTCTTCCATGTTGGCGGGCACCGCCGCAAACAGGTCGTACAAGCGGCGGTTCGAGTCCGTCGACAACGCCACGGTGACCGCTGTTACCGCTGGAGATCCCTCCCACCACCGCTCATAGCTCGATGCCGGCCCACGCACCGCCGCGTCGGCTGCGAGATACTCTTGCATCCCCAGGTGCCCAAATTCGTAGCCGTCGCCAGTCTGCACGAGGAGTCCGGTGTGCGACTCGAGTTCGCGGACAACCTTGAGCGCCTCGTTGTTCGGCAACTCGTAACGAGCCGCGAGCGACCTATAAATCTCAACGAGCGTCTCCTCCTGAAAACGCGCAACCTCGCGCCTCGTAAGTTCGAGTGCGAGCTCCGCAAGGAACTGTCGCTTCTCGTCGACGCCGAAGCCGGACCATTTCGACGTGCGCTGAACGCCGCGCTGTTCGTCCCAATCCTGTATGGCTAGCCGGACGATCCCCTCGTAGACGGCGCTCGGAAGATCGGGCAGCTTGCCACGCCGCTTGTAGAGCGCCGCCAGATAGATAAGGAACAGCGGTCGCTCGGCTAGGTCTGAGGCACTGCTGGCCTGAAGCGCCCTGTAGAACTGCTCTGCATCGTCATGCCCGAGTAGTCCAGCGATCAACAGTTGAATTTCCGCGGGACCGAGCGGCTGGATTTCAGCCGTGTCGAAGCCGTCCAGCAAGGTCACATAGTCGGCGGAGCGGCAGGAGACGATGATCTTGGCTCGCTGCAAATGGCGCCCTAGCTGCACGATGTCGCGCTCGAGCTGTGATCGGTGGCGTGGGGGCACCTCGTCCAGCCCGTCGATGAGGATGAGATAACCAGCGTCGAGAAGCTCGCGAATGCGCGAATCAGGATTGTCGAGTTCCTTGTAAAGCCTTCCGGTTACGCCGATTGCACGACCGAGTACGTCATAGAGGCCATCGCTGTCCCAGGACTCTTCACGGCACACGACAACGAGGGCGAGCTTCCAATAGTCCTCGTCGGAGAAGGAAGGTTCCAGCACGACAGCCTTCGCCAGTCGTCGCAGGGTTGTCGTCTTGCCAGCGCCGAGTTCGCCCAGGAGGACTGTGTGCGCGGACTCGACGAGCAGGTCGAGTTCACTGAGCTCCCTACCCCCGGCGCCGAGGCGCCTTGGCACCTCACTGAAGCGCAGCTCGACCGACGGTGAGTCGACAGCGATCGGCGAGGCCAAGGGCCCCGAGTGCACTTCCTGACACCAGCTCACCGCATAGCGGTGATGATCTGCGGCTGCGCGCTGTACTTCGGTCTGCAGGCGCCGGCGGAGGCTCTCCTGTTCCTTCTTCCACTCGGGTTTGGAATGGTCGAGTGCGACCGAGAGCAGCTTGAGGGCTGCCGGTGCGAGCTCAATCCCGGTCGCGGTCACCCTGTCATTCTGCCAGTGCGCCGTATCAACCGGCTGCTGCGACCGAAATCGGTCTGTCGTATCTCGCTCTAGCGCGAGCGGCAGTACTCAGCGATGGCCAGCAGAACGAACCTCTACCGGGCAGCACACCTGCGGTGAAATGCCTCCCCTCGGCACCGACATGGGCGCGCGCTTGGAGGGTCGGTCGCCGGGTGAACTGAAGTTGTCCGACAGCGGTGCAGGTATGCCGCCGGCTCGATGAGGCTGACCGTGTAACCGTGCGCTTCGATCCGCCGTGCGAGTCGCTTCGCCTCGACGGCTGGCCGATTAGGGGTGCGACTCCTACCTGCCCGAAGCCGAGCGAAGGCGTCGTTCTGGCGCGAGGCAATCGAGCGTTCGAAGACCGTCGGACGTTTATCTCACTACCGAACCTCTCCGCTAGGTTCGCCATCTCCTTACGGCTACCACCGTGACCCCGAGAAGCACGATGGCCGCCCCGATGAAGATCGCGCTCTCGACGCCTTGCAAGGCCCAGAAGTGGCTCGACGGCTGGTACTGGAAGAGGTAATGGAGCTTGTTCTGCGCGATGCAACGATTCTCATCGGCCTGGCTCACGGCGCGGATCTTCGATTCGCAGTTTGCGACCAGTTGGTAGCCGCTCTCCCACGTCTGTCCAGTAGCAGGGCTGGAACGACCAAGAGGCACGTACCCCGACTGCAGAACCCACGCGTTCGCGGGAAAGCCGGCCGCTGTCGAGGGTGAGACGAGAGCTGGCCGAGCGAAGTTCTGCACTCCGAGTCTGGCGAGCGCATAAAGGGGAATTCCCACCGCGAATGCCCATCCGGCTCGGCGGATGAGCGCGCCCAGCGCTGCTCCGAGCATGAAAGCAAAGAGCACATAGGAGACGGCGACGAACCCGGAGACATCGAACAGCGACGGCACTACACGAGCGCCCCGGTGTATGGCGCCGGTCCACCATTCGAGCAAGGGTGTCATTGCACCCACGACGACGCAGCAGCCAAGCGCACCCACGCACAGCTTCACGAGGAGCCACCGTGTCCTCGTGATGGACTGAGTCCACGCGAGGCGGTTCGTCCCCTGCTCGATCTCCCGAGCGACGAGCGGTGCGCCGAGCACGAGGCCGAGGAGGCCCGGCATCGCTACGGCTAAGCCGAGGTTCACCCGAGCCAAGCGGTCTAGATTCTCGTAGTTCTGCCCGAGGGCAAAGCAGTTGTTTCTGGTCGCGACCACATTCACGCAGTGATGGGTCACGTTGTAGGTCGTCCAGGCAGCCGCTTGTAGTGACCCGGTGACGGCGAGCCAGATCGCGAAGGCGACGACGACCACGAGCGCGACGAGAAACACCAGCCGCTGCAAACGCCAGGCTGGTTCGATCATCGCTGTTGTCCTTCCACGCTCTCGCCGGCGCGGACCTCCGAAAGGGTGCCGGTGCTCTGTTCACGCAGATAGGCGAGCACGATCTCCTCGAGCGTCGGTTCGATAACTCGCCAGGTCGGATCGGTCACGGGCTGTTCGACGCGGACGAGCAGCTCGATCTGGCGTTCGCTAGAGGTCCTTGCCACGACGACGACCCCGGCCGGTGCGTGGGAAGCGCCTTGGCTCGATCCGACGAGCAGCCGGTGACTGGCGAGCACGTAGTCGAGGTCGTCGGCGATGAGCACACGCGACGCGGAGAGGATGATGATGTAGTCGCAGACCGTCGCGAGGTCGGCGATGGCATGGGATGACAGCAGCACTGTCGTTTGGCCGTCGGCGACCGAGCCGAGCAGGAGGTGCATGAGTCCTTCGCGCGCGACGGGATCGAGCGCTGCCAACGGCTCGTCGAGCAGTAACAAGGCCGGCTGCTTTGCGAGGCACATTGCCATCGCGACCTGGGCCTGCTGTCCGACGGAGAGCTTGCCGACCTTCGCGTTGCCCGGAATTCCGAGCTCGCTGAGATAGCCGTGGGCTGCCATTGCGTCCCAGTTCGGATTGAGCCGTTCCCCGAAGCGCAGCATTTGCCCAACGCGAAAGGCGCGGTAAAGGGGACGTTCCTGGTCCAGGTACCCGATCTTGCGAAGCACGTCCACGGTCTGGCGCTGAGGCGAGTGGCCGAACACCCGGACCTCGCCGGCGCTGGGCCTTGTGATCCCTGCCGCCATCCGCAAGAGGGTCGACTTTCCGGCACCGTTCGGTCCGACGAGCGCGGCGATTCGTCCCGCGGGCAGGCGGACCGAGCAGTCACGGAGCCCCCACCTGCGGCCGTAGCGCTTGCCGAGACCGATCGTCTCGAGCGCGGCGACGGCTTCGCTCATAGGGCGACGATGTCCTCGGGAAGCACCGCAACGGCGACGAGCGCCGCGATGGCGTCTCCGTCGAGGCCGGCTCGGTGCGCTCGTCCGACCCACTCCCGGAGCTCCTCGAGCAGCACGGCGCGATCCTCCGCGGTCACCCGGGAAGAGGCGGATGCCGTCACGAAGGTGCCGAGACCGGAACGGCCCTCAACCACGCCCTCGTGCTCGAGCTCCCGATAGGCGCGATGCACCGTGTTCGGGTTGATGGTGACCTGGGTCACGACCTCTCGTACCGAGGGCAGGCGGTCACCGGGGTGCAGCAGGCCGAGGCTCACGGCCTGGCGGACCTGGTCGACCAGTTGACGGTAGGGCGCTAGGCCGGTACGAGGGTCCAATCTGAAGTTAATCAGCGGTTGTCTCGATTCCACGAACACTGTACTAATACGTTAGTACGGTCCGGGTCAAGTACATCTCACGGCCACCGGTTACGTGGATGTGGTGCCATCCAGGCAAGGACGGACGCTGGAGACAGAACGTCGCCACCGAACTGCGCAGCGTCTTGAGTGTGGAGGCACACAAAACGGCTCGGTTCACTGGTTCTGATCGATCCCCCGGCACCCCCCGTCTCCTCCGGCGTCTGCTGTTAGCCCGCGCGTGAGGCAGGCTGAAGTACGAGGAAGGGGTGAGCAGCAGGATCGACCTCGGGGCACGTCTAGGACCCGCGCTGACGGCTTGCATCGGCGTCACAACAAGGGGCGTCCGGGCATCACACGCATCACACACGCCTGATGCACAAGGTGCCAGGAGGCCGGCGGCGGCGTCCGGCGCGGACGTCCGAGCCTTGCAGCACTCACGATCGCGCCGTGTTCGCGGAGCATAGTCACTCACGAGGACTTTCCGTCGCTCGACACCGGCCTCGGAGCTGGATTCCGGTCGTCGCCTTGTCGATCAACCGCCACTCCGCTCCGAGGGCGTCGGCGAGACGAAGGAGCGTCTTCTCGTTCGGGAAGATCGAACCACGCTCGATCCTGCTGATGTCGCCCTGGTCGATGCCGGTCTTCTCGGCTAGCTCGATCTGAGTGAGGCCGAGGAGCTCCCGGCGCTCCATCACCTGAACCGCGAGCCGGTAGGTCTGTTCGAAGACCGCCCCGTCACTTCGCGTTTCGGCCGGCAGGCGCGCACGGCGGGTCGTCGAAGCCTCTTCGTAGCTGCGAGTCATGTCGCCTCCTCAGATCATTATGGGCTTTCACCCATAGCACGCCCAACGCGATCGTGGCGTGCGCCTGGCCGTCAACGACGACGGGAGCGGCACCGCCCCTGTGTGTCGCTCCGACCCGAGTCCTTCTACTCACAGGGCTCTGACCTGGGGCTGTGAGTGTTCCTGTGAGTGTTGCTGTGAGTGTTGCTGTGAGTGTTGCTGTGAGTGTTGCTGTGAGTGTTGCTGTGAGTTGCCGGTGCGCGCAGACCCGCCCTGCGTGATTGCCGACCGAAGAAATCGCCCCGCGATCTCGTCTGTGAGCACTGCTGTGAGTGTTGCTGTGAGAGGTGCTGTGAGTCGATCGGCGCACCATTGCGCAATGGCTCGGCTCCCTTCCGCCCGTCGCGCGTCCACCGGTACGTCTCCCCTGCTCCCCGAATCGGCGTCCTCGGGGCAGCCCGCGGCCGGAAGGCAACCGGCGGTGTCGCAACCAGCAATGAGGGATTGCTGTGCATGATCGAGGGGGGTTGACCCCGGCACAACGATCCCTTCGCTCCCGCTTGGCTGCCTACAGCCTTCACGCCAAGCGCGACCCCAAAGAAACGACCCAAGCGGCCCGTGCCGCGTTCCTGACCCGTTTCGAGCGTGAAGTAGACCCCGATGGCTCTCTGCCGCCAGCCGAGCGTGCCAGGCGAGCCCAGGCAGCGCTAAAGGCGCACATGACTCGACTGGCTTTGGCATCGTCACGGGCGAGGTCGAGAACAACATGAGAACGCAACCGGTGCTGGGGTCTTTCGCCAGGGGCGCGACGGTAGATACGGCCAAACGCGACACGCAAACACCGAGAGACGCTCCGGGGCACAGCGGTTGAGTTCTAGATGCGGTCACCGGGGAGGATTCGTCGGTAGCTGTCGCGGGCGCGCTCGTCAGCGTTGGAAGCACCGTACCTGTTCAACATGACGCGACTCTTCCATCCGAAAAGTCTCATTGCGTCGGTCTCGCCTCCGCCAGAGGCGAGCCACGCATGGGCGGCAGTGTGTCGGAACTGATGAGGATGCAGCTGAGCGATACCCGCCGTCGCGCAGCGCCGCCTGAGTATCTGCGCGACGCCGCTGGTGGTTAGGCCACCTTTCGGACCGAGCCACAGGGCTGGGCAATGCGACTGGGGATGGCGCTTTCGCAGACGGAGATATCGGTCAAGAGCGGAACTGGTCTTCGGTCCGTACGGTGCCGACCGCGGACGCTTTCCCTTGCCGACCACGTTGATGACTTCGGCCTCCAAGATGACATCCTCCACCGCGAGGTCCGTTATCTCGGCGAGGCGACACCCCGTGTCGATGAACAGACGCAGAATCGCCATGTCGCGTCGGCTCTCGAAGTCTGTACCTTCACAAGCCTTGAGCAGTCTCCTGAGGTCATTATCGGTCACGATCGGCACGGGCACGTCGGGGATGCTCGGGGGCTTCATGCGAGCCATCGGCGAATCGGTCAACTCCCCTTCATCCACGAGGTAAAGGAAGAACTGCCGCAGCGCCTGGTGCCGTGTGAGCGCTGTTGTCGGCTTCCATCGAGCTAACTGGTCGGCGATAAAGGCCTCTACGTGCTCGCGCTTGACATCACCAACAGCCGTCGGCATGTCGTGACAGCGAAGGAATTGGAGAAATAGTTGAACGGTCTCGCCGTAGCCACGGATTGTCTTCTCCGAGCGGTTGCGCGCCCGAAGGCGACGGCCCCAGCTTTCGAGATACTCGTCGACCTCGCCACCTTCTGCGTCAGCGAGCTTTGTTGCCACTCGGTCCCCTTGCGGCTACCGGCACCGAGATTCGGGCCGCGCCACACTTCACCCTAGCGCTATTAGCAGGTCTGGGTGCGCTGTGCGCTGTGCTAATCCATCTGGACTTCGCTAAACATCCAGGTAGATGGCACGTTGTGGGCGCTGACGGACTTGAACCGCCGACCTGCTCGTTGTAAGCGAGCTGCTCTAACCACCTGAGCTAAGCGCCCGTCACCTCAACAGAGATCCGACCGTACCTATGGGCGACGATAGGTCATCTCGTCAGTGACATCCTCCCACGTCGATCGAGCACGGCAGGCTCGACCGTCCGGAAGGTCACGTCGACTGCAGCGCGCTCTCCGGGACGATCGCCGACACCGAGATCGTGGGCCCTCCGCACGCCGTGAAGGTCTCGGCGACCCTGAAGCTCGACGCGATTCCTGGCAGTTTCACCTCCATCGAGCTGACGACCGGGCACGTCTGCTCTCCATCCGAAGGAACATCACTTGACTCCACCATGAATCCCACGCTCGCCGAGCTGCCGGGCGAAACCGTCAGCGTCGCCGGCGCGATATCAAAGACAGATCCCTCTCCTGTCGTGCGAATGGTCGTCTGCAGAGGCGCTGCCTGAGAGCCCTGCAGTGCTCCAACCAGCGTTATGCCGGGCCTGCCGGCAAGGGTGCAAGCCGCCGTCGATGTGTTCAGCAGATTGACGGGGCTGAAGATCGAGCCTGCGGCACCGGTTCCTTCCAGCGCGACGACTTTCAATTGGCTGGCGGCGCAGGGAGCACCCGCCGTTGGCTGGGTTGCGGTCGTCGTAGTCGTCGAGGTCGTCGTTGAAGAGGTGCTCGTCGTGGAGATTGGCGGTGCAAGTGTCGTCGAGGTCGTCGCAATGGCTGGCCTGGTAGTGGTAGTGGTCGTGGTCGTGTTCTGAGAACAGCCGGCGACCAGAGCAGCCACGCCGATGATTATCACAGACCGCCTGGCAAATGCTGATCTCGAACGGCGCATGATCCTCCTGGCTATTGGAACCGCCACGCGGGCACACACTCGCGAGGAACCCTCCGAACCGACACGCATGCACAAGTATGACGACAACAGGAACGCGATCTCGGTCAAGCGCCCTGCGCCGTTCTCAGGCGCGCGCCTTCGCGGGCATCGTAGTTCCAGAACCTAGGCAACATGGCCGCCAAGGCGACTGTCCCTAGGACACAAAGGACGCCTCCTGAGACGATGGAAGCGCGCAGGCCGGCTAGTGACTCGACAAGTCCAGCCTCGACGTTGCCGAGAGTCGGACCTGACGAGTAGCTAAGCATCTCGATGCCTGCAAGTCGACCTCGCAGTGAGTCCGGGATCGACTGGTTCCACATCGTCGTTCGACACAACCCGCTGACCATGTCGGCCGCTCCCGCTACTACAAGTCCCACAATCGCCAACGGCAGCGATCTCGCGAAGCCGAAGCCGATGATCCCAAGTCCCCAGATCCCCGCGGAAAGCGCGACCATGCGGCCGTGGCGCCTCACACGGCGCGCCCACCCGCTCGTGATGGTCACCAACAGCGAACCGGCTGACGGCGCAGCGTAGAGGACACCGAGGACGGCTGCCCCGCCCAGGTGACTCGCGACCTGGGGGAACAGGGCCGTCGGTATCCCGAAGAACATGGCATTGATGTCAACGAGATACGAACCAATCAGGTCCTGACGGCTCCGTGCGTAGCGGAGCCCGTCGGCGATCGCCCGGAACGAAAGCCCTTCAGACTCGGGCGGCGGGGGCACTGCATGCATGAGAGCGAGCATCACAAGTGACACGAAGAAGGTCGCGACGTCAACTCCGTATGTGAGGGGCAGGCCCACAGCGACGATGAGAACGCCGGCCACCGGTGGAGCCGCGACCATCCCGAGATTGCCCTTGAGCGACGAGAGAGCGGCAGCCGCGGGGAGCGCCTCGGCCGGGACAAGCTTGGGCACCATCGCGTCGAGTGAGGGCCGCTGCAAGCCGTCAATTCCAGCTGCAGCGAATGCAACCATGAAAAGTACCCACAGCCTGGGGTGCGTCAAGGCCGAATTCGCGACCAGAGCACCGGTCACCAGGCACATCGCGCTCTCGGTGAGGCGAACCATTCGCCGGCGGTCGACTGCGTCTGCGAGCGCACCTCCGACGAATGCTGTAATCAGCATCGGGAGAAGTTCAGTCAGACTGAGCAATCCTACGATCAGCGACGAATGGCTGATGCGGTACGCCTGGTACGGCAGGGCGACGTAGGTCACCATGCTCCCGAACAAGGAGACCCCCTGACCGACGAAGAGAAGCCGGAATTCCCTCGACTGGCGCAGCGGTGCGACGTCGATCCGGAACATCGTTGTCAAACCGCCGCCGTTACCGATCCTCTTGCCGGGCTCGGACATCTGCCCGGGAACAGCGACCGACTCTGGTGGCTCTGGCAGCGGCCCGGCGCGCGACCCTTCGGGCGCCGGACGGGAGTGGTCCACGTCGTCCAGTCTCTCCGGCGGGGCTAGCTACCGACCGCCGACGACGTCAACGAGCGCCCCGGGGCTCGGCGACAACGGTCCGAAAGGATCAAAGGCTCGAGCCGGCCACCAGTCTCCGGGACCGAACTGCCCCTGATCAAGGAAAGAGGCCCCTAACTTCGATCGCCTCACCAACTCTCTCGAGCGCAACTGCAACCGCGCCACGCCGCGGTGTGACTTTCAGCTCGCGCGAACGGCGCCAGACCGCGTCGAATGCAGTCGACATGACGCGCTGGAGACGCTCGGCGACAAGGTCGCCCTCCCACGCGAAGCCCTGACGGCTCTGCGCCCACTCGAAATAGGAGGCCGTGACCCCTCCGGCGTTCGCCAGGATGTCCGGGATCACGACAATGTCACGTCGTTCGAGGATGGCGTCGGCCTCCGGCAAGGTTGGCCCGTTGGCCGCCTCCACGATCAGGCGCGCTCCCATCTTCTCGGCAACCTCGGCGCTTATCACACCGGCTAATGCCGCCGGGATGGCGAGCTCACACTCGAGCTCCCAGATTCGGTCCGGCTCCAGCGGGTCCGCGAGCTCGAATCCAGCGACGCTTCCCGTCCGCTCGACATGACGAGCGAGCAGGGCCGCGTCTAAACCGGCCTGGTTGTAGACGCCACCTCCGGCGTCGGTGACGGCCACCACTCGCATGCCGGCCGAGGACAGCATGTAGACGAGCGGGCCACCGACCTTGCCGTGGCCCTGGATGACCGCCCGCGCCCCGGTCATGGAAAGGCCGAGCTCGCGGAAGGCGGCCCGCGTGCAGATGAGCACGCCTTGAGAGGTGGCCCCGACATGGCCACGGCTACCACCGATCGACAACGGCTTGCCGGTGACAACGCCCGTCATGGCCTCCCCGCTGACCATTGAGATGGTGTCCATCAGCCACGCCATCACATTCGCGTCGGTGTTGACGTCCGGCGCCGGGATGTCGCGGTCCGGGCCGATCATCGATGCGATGCCCATCGCGTAGCGACGCGTCAGATGCTCGAGCTCGGAGATCGACAGGATCGTCGGGTCGACCTGGACACCGCCCTTGGCGCCGCCGAAGGGCACGTCGACCACGGCACACTTGAGGGTCATGTCCGCCGCCAGCGCCATGATCTCGTGAGGGCTGACGGACTGATGAAACCGGATCCCACCCTTGCCGGGACCCCTCGCGCTGCTGTGGTGAACCCTCCACCCGCGGAATACCTCGATCATCCCGTTGTCCCGCCGGATCGGAACGGCCACTTCGAGGACTCGCTCAGGCAGCGACAGCATCCTCAGGGTGTCCGGGTGGAGCCCGATCAGCGATGCCCCGTCCTCGATGCGCTGGAGTATTGCCTTCCAAGGGTCGGAATCGGACATCTCTGGGCCTCCAAACGTCGTCCCTCGACTCCAAACTACAGACGGGCCACCCTGCCACAGAAGCTGTCGACACAGCTTGAGATGTTCGCAGGCGACGCCATCGGAGGACCCGGCAACCGGTGTCTTGTCAGGCACCCTCCAGCGTCGCCGGCTCGTCTGTGAGGAGGAGGTGCCACGACCTTCGGTGTTCGGCGCACGGCCCGATCTCGAGCAGCGCGGCGCGGTGCTCCGGGGCCGCGTAGCCCTTGTTCGACCGCCAGCCGTACCACGGGAAAAGATCGGCAAGCTCGACCATGTGCCGGTCGCGGGCCACCTTTGCAATCACGCTCGCGGCGGCCACTGAAGCGCAAGTCAGGTCTGCCTTCACCTTGAGCGTGACCTGCGCCGGTTCGATCTTGGTGGGTGAGGACACTGCACGGTCCGGGCGGGTGAACCAGTCGTAGTTGCCGTCGAGCAGGACAAGGTCAGGCCAAACCCGCAGCTGGGCGAGGGCCCGCTCGCCCGCCAGGCGGAGTGCTCGCAAGATCCCGATCTCGTCGATCTCCGCAGCGCTCGCATGTCCGATCGCCCAGCAGCACGACCAGGCCTCGATCCTTGGGACGAGCGATTCGCGCGCTGCAGGCGCAAGGAGCTTGCTGTCCCGCAGTCCGGCGGGAGGCCGGCGGGTCGTGGAATCGACGACGACCAGGCCGACCGAGACCGGCCCCCCAAGCGAGCCGCGGCCCACCTCGTCGCATCCCGCAATAACAGCATTGCCCGCAGCGAGCAGGTCCCGCTCGAGCTTGAGGCTGGGCGCGCGTCCCGCGGTCATGCCGGCTCTTTGTCCGATCGGGCCCACTCGCACACGCGAACGACGGTAGCTCCCAGGGTGGGCCGGGGTTGACTACTTTCCTACTGCGAGTGGTACTTGCGAAACGGTAGTTATGCTTGCCTACATGAACATCACATCCTCATCACGAGTCCGCGTCGCGGCAGTCGCGTTGTTGGCCGTTGTCGGGCTGGCAGTGTCTGTCGGCGGCGCGTCTGCAACAACCACCACGGCAAAGTCGACGACACACGGAACCGCCAGCGTCGCCTATGCCGGCTCTCTCGAGTTGTGGGCCGCCACGGACCTCGGCCCGAAGTTCGAGGCCTCTACCGGTGACGGCTTCCAGGGCCGGGCGGCAGGCTCGGGCACGCTCGCCTCGGAGATCATCTCGAAGGAGATCTCGCCCGGAGTCTTCATGTCGGTCGGCAAGAAGAACATCAAGCGCCTTTGGCCGGTGGGCAGGTCGAAGTTCGTCATCCAGCTCGCAACGGACCCGCTCGTGGTTGCCTACGACCCACACAGCAAGTTCGCCCCGGAGTTCAACGCCATCGCGGACCACAAGGCATCGTTCTCGTCGCTGTTCAGCCTGCTCAGCTCACCTGGGATCCGCGTCGGGCGCACCGACCCGAACGCCGACCCTCAAGGCGTCTACTTCATCTTGATGATGGAGCTCGCGCAGTCCACGCTCCACCTGTCCTACGACCCGGCAACGACGGTGCTCGGCGTCAGCAAGTCCACTCCCTTCGGGTTGCCGGCGCAGATGGTCGACGAGGACTCGCTGATCACAGACCTCCAGGCCGGTGAGTTCGACGCCACGAGCGCCTACCTGACCCAGGCGATCCAGTACCACCTGCACTACATCACCTTGCCGCAGAGCTTGAACTTCGCGATCCCCGCCGACAACGCCAACTACGGCAAGGTCAGCATCACGCTCACCGGCGGAACCGTCGACCAGGGTGACCTCATCACCTTGAACATCACCCTCGTGCTTCCAGCGAACGCCAAGAGCGCTCCATCCATGACAGACCAGGCCGCCGATGACGCCTTTGTCGCATGGATTGTCTCCGGAGTAGGGCGTGCCCAGCTGAAGAAGGGCGGCTACCCGCTCACTCCAGAGGTCTACATCGGTGCCACACCCGCGGACACCGCGGCGACAACGTTGCCTGCGAATGTGCTGAGCGCGTTCACCGCCTCGGGTGGTACAACCTCGTCCTGATGAGAACTACGGCCCCGGCAGGCAACCTGGCCGTATCCGGGGTGGTGCCGGGGTTCCCCGCCGCAGGGCGCTTGGCAGCGCGCGGGTCGACGGCGCTAGCGCTCCTTGGCGCGATTGCGATCTGGCTCGCGCTCCTGGGGCCCTTCGCTGTGTTGATCCAACACCTCTCGTTCCATTCCATCCGGGCGGCCCTCGGGCCGCCCGGATCTCTCGATCCGCTCTGGGTCTCACTCGGAGCAAGCGCTATCGCGCTCGGCGCCATGGTGCTGCTGGGCACGCCGCTGGCCTACCTTCTTGCCCGCGGCCGCTTGCCGCTCGCGCGTATCGTCGAGCTCGGCATCCTCCTTCCGCTCATGATGCCGCCGCTCGTCATCGGACTGCTGCTCATCTTCCTGATCGGCCCCGAAGGAACGCTGGGCAATCTCCTGGCCAATATCCATCTGACGGGAGTCAACACGTTCTTCGCGCTCATCGCCGCCGAGTTCTACGAAGCTGCGCCCTTCTACGTGCTCGGTGCCCACGCCGCCTTCGCTTCAGTCGACCCCCGTATCGAGCAGGACGCCACCTTGCTCGGCGACCGCCCGCTGCAGGCCTTCGCCCGTATCACCCTTCCTCTCGCAGCTCCCGGTCTGGCGACAGGCCTTGCGACTGCCTGGGCGCGAGCGATGGGCGCTTTCGGGGCAGTCGTCATCATCGCCTACTACCCTCGCGGGCTTCCGAACCAGATCTTCATCGCCTTCCAGGAGTTCGGCCTCTCGGGCGCGCTCCCGTTCGCGCTGCTGCTCGTCGTGGCCGCACTCCCCCTCCCGGTTCTCGCCTATCTCTGGAGCGCGAGGACGCGCTCGCGTGTCGCGGGAAACGAGGCACCGTGAGCGCCACGCCGGCTCCACTTCTCGAGGTCGACCTAGAAGTGGAACGTAGGCAAGTCACAGTGAAGGCGGGCTTCGGGATCCAAGGCGGCGAGCGCCTGGCGATTTTCGGCACCTCTGGAGCGGGAAAAACGACGATCCTCGAGTCGATCGCGGGCCTCACGCGGCTCAGTCGCGGCAACGTCCGCATCGACGGCAAGCTCGTCGCCGGCATAGTCAGGGGCGAGGCGGCACTGGAACCCCGAGCGAGGCAAGTCGCCCTCGTGCGCCAACCGACGACGCTGTTCCCGCATCTCACAGTCGAGCAGAACGTCGCGTACGGCGTCCGCAGCTCGACAGCGCGAAGTCGTGTCGCGGAGCTGCTGGACCGCCTCGAGCTCACGACGCTTGCCCGCGCTCGGGGCGCGGCACTGTCAGGCGGCCAGCGTCAGCGTGTGGCGCTCGGGAGGGCGCTCGCGAGCCAGTTCCGCGTGCTGCTGCTCGACGAGCCATTGTCAGCGGTCGACGTCGCCGCACGCGAGGCTCTCCGTGTCCTCGCCATCGAGACGACCGTAGGCCGGGATGCGGCCGGGATCCTCGTGACCCACGACCTTGCCGAAGCGCAGGCCTTCGGTGGTCGGCTCGGGATCATCGACAACGGCCGGTTGCTCCAACTCGGGACCGCGCACAAAGTGGTGTCCGCGCCCCTCAGCCGACGGGTGGCGGAGCTGGTCGGCTATGGCGGCTTCGTCCCAGACCCCTCGGCACCGGACAGGTGCTTCGCGATCCACCCTGATCGGGTCGTGATCGGCGCCTTGCCAGAACGCGGCGTCGTCCTCACCGGGACCATCTTGTCGACCCGCCCATTCGGGCCACGCTACGAATGCACCGTGGCAGAACCTTCCAAGGAGCGGTTCACGATCCATGTCGACCAGCCGCTTGACGCCGGCGCAAAGTGCATACTGACAGCGCTCGACCCGCCGGTCGTGACGCCATGATGCGAATATGGGCTCATGACGACCGCAAATCATAGGGTCGACGACCGCTTCCGGCTCGCACGCCTGGCGCAAGGCCTGTCCCAGGGCGCTCTCGCCGACATGGCCGGCGTGACACGCCAGTCGATCTCAGGGATCGAGTCGGGCCGATGGTCGCCGTCGCTCGATGTGGCCATTGCTCTCGCTGTGGCGCTCGGCACGAGCGTCGAGGACCTCTTCGGCGCGACGCCCGAGTTCCCGGTACTCGGCGCACGGCTCGCCGCCGCGTCGCTCGCATCGTCACGGCTGTTGTTGTCGGAGATCGACGGCGCTCCTGTCGCGTTTCCTCTCGTCGGTGATTTCGGCTTCGTGCCCGGCTTTCGGCCTGCACTCGGCCGCGCGACCAGCACGCGGGCCGAGGTCGCCGGTTCTCTCGTCGCCACCCAGCCACTCGCCACCTTGCGACCGAGCGTCGCGATAGCTGGCTGCGACCCTGCGCTCGCCCTCCTGGCCGGCCCGCTCGAGCGCCACCGCCCGCCGACCAGCCTCGTCTGGTGGGCGTGCAACAACACCGCTGGCCGCCATCTGCTCGAGGCCGGAACAGTGCACGCCGCGGCAGTCCACCGCCGTGCCGACGAGCAGCCGCGGCGTGCCGCACAACACGAGGTCGTCGGCTTCGCCGCATGGCGCGAAGGCCTCCTCGTCTCCTCCGAACACGCCAGATCGGTGCACTCGCTCGGAGACGCCGTCGAGGCCGGGCTGCGCCTAGTCAACCGCGAACCGGGGTCGGAAGCCCGCAGGCTGCTCGACGAGGCGCTCAACAAGCTCGGCATAGAGCCGGGCTCGCTGCCCGGCTACGACACGGCCTGCAGCGCCCACCTGCTCGTGGCGTCTTCCATCGCGGCCGGCCTCGGCGACATCGGGGTTGCAAGTGAACCGGCAGCGATGGCCTATGGGCTCGGTTTCCTGCCCTGGCAGGAGGAGATCTGCGAGTTCCACATCCCGCGCTCGCTGCTCGGCACCCAGGAGATCCGCGCCCTCCTCGACGTTCTCGCTGGCAGCGAACTCCCCGCCCAACTGGCAGCGATCGCAGGCTACGACACCGGGCCATGCGGAAAGGTTTCCGAGGCGTAGCCTGCACGACATGGCCGACAGGACAGCTGATCGCGGGGCATCACCCGATGGTGGCCGCCCCAGCTCCGCCCGCCGCAGAGTCAACGTCGTCCCTCACACGCACTGGGACCGCGAGTGGTACTCGCCGTTTAGGACCTTCCAGCTGCGTCTGGTCGATCTCGTGGACAAGCTGCTCGGGCTCATGGAGTCCGACCCGTCGTACTCGCGTTATCTCCTCGACGGTCAGATGGCCGCGGTGGACGACTATCTCGAGGTTCGCCCGGAGAACAAGGCCCGCCTACAGCGCCTCGCGGCCTCGGGAAGGCTCGCGTTCGGCCCCTGGTATGTCCTGATGGACGAATTCCTCGTCTCCGGCGAGACGATCGTGCGCAATCTTCAGCTCGGACTCGAGCGCGCGACCGAGTTCGGCGGGGCCATGGAGGTCGGCTACCTGCCCGACATGTTCGGCCATGTGGCCCAGATGTCGCAGCTGTTACGCGGGGCCGGCTTCGCCGATGCCGTCGTCTGGCGCGGAGTGCCCTCGGTCGTAGACAAGACCGCCTTTTGGTGGTCTTCGCCTGACGGCTCGGTGGTGAGGGCCGAGTACATTGCCGCCGGCTACTCGACGGGCGCCTCCCTGGGCGACGACGCGAAGGCACTGATCAGGCGTATCGAAGCCTTCGAGGGAGAGAACTCTGGGTTCTCGATCGGGCCGGACGCTCCAATCCTGTTCCCGAACGGAGGCGATCATCAAGAGCCTCAGCCGTGGCTCGGCCGGGTCGTCGCTGAGGCCAACGCGATCCAGGACCACTTCGAGATAGTGATCTCCTCGTTGCCCGAGGCACTCGCAGGAGCACCTCGCGCCGGGTTGCCGACCTGGCAGGGCGAGCTCCGCTCCAGCGCCCGGGCGAACCTGTTGATGGGCGTCGCATCGAACCGCGTGGACGTCAAACAGTCCGCCGCACGCGCCGAACGAGCCCTCGAGCGGCTCGCTGAACCAATGGCGGCTCTCCTCATGCCACCGGAGCAGTACCCAGAGGCAGTGCTCGAGATCGCATGGCGCGAGCTCGTGCGCAACGCCGCTCACGACTCGATCTGCGCCTGCTCGCACGACGAGGTCGCATTCGCAGTGCTCCACCGCTACGCGGAGGCGACGCGCATAGCCGAGGGCGTGACCCAGCGTGCTCTTGCTCGCCTCGTCTCGTCGTTGTCGCAACCCTGCCACGTCGTGGTGAACCCGTCCTCGAGGGCCCGTTCGGGAGTCGTCGAGATGATCATCGGCGGGCAAGGGCCCATCGAGGGGGCCCAGATCCTCGACGAGCGGTTCGGGCTGGCAGCCGACCTCGTGCTTACCACCACTGAGGTTCGCGGCGTCCTATCCCAATTCGGCGGACAGGACCAGCTTGGCGAGGGCGCCTACCTCGCAGGAGTCGAGGTCGAGGAAGACGACACCGGCATCGACGTCGTCGTCCGCGTCCGCCCGGAGCGCACAAACGACTTGCAAGCAGAGCGGATCAAGAACGACCTTCTCGCCCGGTTCGCTCTCCGGCCCGACGCACAGGTCAGGGTGAAGCTCGACCAGGCGTCGTCCCGGCGCGTGCTGGCCCGCGTGGAGGATGTCCCTGGCTTCGGCTGGAAGGCATGGCAACCCCTTGCGCTGCGTGATCCGGTCGCCGCCACCGAAGAGGCCGACGGCCGGCTCGTGCTCGCCAACTCGCTCGTGGCCGTGACACTCTCGCCGGCCGACGGCACCTTCGACCTCAACGGCGTTCCCGGCTTCAACCGCCTGGTCGACTCAGGAGACTTCGGCGACACCTACAACTACTCGCCACCCGAACACGACCTTGTCGTCGACGCTCCCGTATGGACAACCCTCTCGCTGATCGAGTCCGGTCCCGTCCGGGCCACGGCTGTGGTCGAACGGATGTACCGCTGGCCCGAAACGATCGACGAGGGCCGACGGGCCAGGACTGGAGAGCGGGAGGTCGTCGTCAGTTCCCTTGTCGACGTCCGGGCCGGCGAGTCAATCGTCCGGGTCACGACGAGCTTCGACAACGTCTGCCGGGACCACCGGCTCCGAGCCTTCTTTCCGCTCCCCGAGCCGGCCGACCACTCAAGTGCGGAGTGTGCTTTCGCTGTGGTGGAGCGAGGCCTCCTCGCCGAAGGCGGCCCGAACGAGCAGGCACTTGCGACCTATCCGTCCCGGCGCTTTGTGAGCGCCGGCGGGCTGACTGTCTGTCACGAGGGACTTTGTGAGTACGAGCTCGTCGATCTCGCCGAGACTGGCGAAGGCGGCGCATTGCAGGCGAGCAGCCTGGCGCTGACCCTTCTCAGGGCGACCGGAATGCTGTCCCGCCTCACGATGCTGACGCGCCCCCTTCCGGCCGGCCCAGTAGACCGCCTCGAGGGACCGCAACTTCAGGGGCCCCGCACGATGCGATACGCCGTGGCCGTCGGAGCCAACGACGCTTACGCACTCGCCGATGACGCGTTCGGCGACCTGCCGGTCGTCTCGAGCCTGGGTGGAGGCCGACTGCCGCTCGAGGCCGCAATGCTCTCGGTGACTGGCGCTCAGGTGAGTGCAGTCCGGCGTGTCCCAGGCGGTGCGCTCGAGATCCGGGTGTTCAATCCCAGTGGCGCCACGACCGAGGTCAACGTCGCCAGCAGCGCTGCAGGCCTCGACGAGGCCTTCGTGCCGCCGACGGCGTCTCACGGGTGTCTCGTCGACCTGCGCGGTGGCTATATCGCCAGTTTCGAACGGTCCTTCGAGCTCGGGCCATACCAGATCGCGACACTAAGGCTGTCGGACGGGCCTTAGACTCGCAACGGTACGAGCCGTCCTGGTCCCTGTGAAGTCGTTTCGGGCCGCCAAGTTGCGGCTCGCGACGGTGCTTGACGCGCGCGCCCGCGAGGCGCTCGCCCGGGAACTGGCTTCGCGGGTGATCGCTGCTGCTGCCCCCGTGCCGGTGCTCGTCGTGTGCGACGACGAGGAGGTCGCCACATGGGCGGCTGAACGCGGGGCGCGCGTCGCGTGGACACCTGGTCTCGGCCTGTCGGCGGCGGTCATGGCGGGAGTCAGCCTGCTGGCCGACGAAGGCGTCGAGCTGGTGTGCGTCGCACACGCAGACCTTCCTTTCGCCACCGGACTCGCTGGCCTCGGCGAGGCCGGCAACGTGACGCTCATACCTGATCGCCGCCGTGACGGGACGAATGTGGCGGTGGTACCGGCGGGGGCGGGATTCTGTTTCTCCTACGGGGCGGGAAGCTTCGAGCGCCACCGCACAGAAGCGACTCGAATCGGCCTTCCCTATCAGATCATCTACGACCGCAGGCTCGCTCTCGACATCGATCTGCCGGAGGACTTGGCCCTCCTCGAGGTGACAACCTGAGCCCATGGAATCCAACCTGCCGGTCCCAACTCGAGCGCTCGCTGTCGCGGCGCACCCCGACGACGTCGAATTCGGTTGCGGCGGCACGCTTGCCAAGTGGGCTGCCAAGGGCTGTGAGATCTTCCACCTCGTATGCACCGACGGGTCCAAGGGGACCTGGGATCCGTCGCATGACCCGGCCGAGCTCGTCGTCACACGGCGTAACGAACAACGTGCAGCGTCGATCGCACTCGGAGGCAAAGGTGAGGTGATCTTCCTGGGTTGGCCCGACGGCGAGCTCGAGTCGGGCCTGCGCCAGCGTTTCGAGGTCGCTTCCTGCATTCGGAAGATCAGGCCCGAAGTGATACTCGGTCACGACCCCTGGAAGCGCTACCGCCTGCATCCGGACCACCGCAATGCCGGCTTTCTCGTGACCGACGGGATCGTCGCCGCACGCGATCCCCTGTTCTTCCCGGAGCTCGACGCGTTACCTCACAGGCCGAGAACATTGCTGCTGTTCGAGGCGGACCAGCCCGATCATCTCGAGGACGTGACTCAGTTCGTCGACGCCAAGCTCGCGGCCCTGTTGGAGCATCGGAGCCAGTTGCGTTCGACGATGGGCATCGAAGACGCGAATGCGGTCGAGCACGGCCAGCACCATGAAGTGCTTGAGTTCAAACGCCGTGTCACCGAACGCCTCGCCGAAAACGGGCGCCAAGCCGGCTTCGCCGCGGCCGAAGCCTTCAAGCGCCTCGACAATCTCTGAGGACGGGCCCGCCAGGGCGGACAGGTCAACGCCCTAAGCGGGCCGATCTCGCCATCTGTCGCAACGCGGGACTCCCCGGTGGGACGCGACGAGGCCTCGCCGCAACAACTCGCCGCGAGGCCTCGTCGATAACTGGCTTGTTGAAGACCTTCGAGCTTGCTAGCGACCAGCCTTCTTCGCCGGGGCCTTCTTCGCCGGGGCCTTCTTCGCCGGCGCCTTTACCGCTGGGGCCTTCTTCGCCGGCGCCTTTACCGCTGGGGCCTTCTTCGCCGGCGCCTTTACCGCTGGCGCCTTCTTGACCGGAACGGCCTTACGAACTGGCGCAGCCTTCTTTGCCGGTGCAGCAACCTTGGCCAGAGCGGCCTTCGGCGCAGCAACGCTTACGGGCGCTACGGCGACCGGCTTCTTCAATGCTGCGCGCGAGTTCAAGTCCGCCTTCAACCCTGCACCGGCTGCGAAACCGATGCCTTTGGACGCCTTGATCTTCACGGGAGCTCCAGTCTGCGGGTTACGACCACGCCGCGCGGCGCGGTCACGGACCTTGAAGGTTCCGAAGCCTGTGATCCGAACCGTCTCGTTGCGGCGCAGTGCCGACGTGACGACGTACTCAAACGCCTCCAAACCCTTTTCCGCTTGATTCTTCGTCAGCCCTACGAGTTCACTGACCTCGCCGACGAGTTCTGTCCTGTTCAATTTCGCCTCCTGGCATATTGTCCGACCTCCCGCAATACAAGGTGATTTTCCCGCGGAAATCAAGCATTCTCCGATCGCGGGCACGCGACCCCCTTTATTCTACGGCCTGTTCCGTAGAGACAAGCATGAGCGCCGATGTTGAACGGCGCCACTAAGACCTGCAAATATAAGGGGTTTCTGAGCGACACTACGCTCTAAGGGCTCTTCCAGGTCCGCCAGCGCCGTGACAGCTCGCGGCAGCCCGAAGGCCCGCGCGACCGGCGAATTCCTCGAATCTGCGCCGCACCGCTCTCGCCAAGCTCTCGCGCAGCCAGATTCTCGGCCGAGCGCGTGACTCGGCGTTCTCGGCTCACACGAACGGCCGCGGCCGTGTTGTGCCTTGTCGCTGCCAGAAGAAAGCGGATCGTGAGTCTCCATCGGCCGCGGCCAACGACGCGCTCGACGACCATGATGTCGGTTGGTAGACGCCTCGACTACCACTCAGAGGTGACCCAAACTCCCGTTGATCCCCATGCTCTGGTGCTTGCGACTTCTGAGCTGTACGGACACGGCATCTATCTTGGGTCCTCCCTCGAGGCCCGGAGCGCTCCCGTCTTCGCCCGACCGCAGGACGGCGTGCTGTTGTTGGGCCCACCACGCTCGGGAAAGACGGCAAGTGTCGTGGTTCCCAACGTTCTCGCGGCATGCGGGCCGGTGATCGCAGCCTCCACAAAGGCCGACGTGCTCGCCGTTACCTGGGCGGCCAGGTCCCGCGTCGGCCCTGCCCTGCTCTTCGACCCGAGCGGCTCGGTACCCTGCCCCAAAGGCATGGAAAAGGTGGGGTGGTCTCCTCTTGGCCTCGCCGGCACCTGGGACGGTGCCGTTCTCGTAGCCGAGTCCATGGTGCGAGCAGCGCGCCCGGGCACCGATCGTGGCGAGTCCTCGCACTGGAGCGAGCGCGCCGGAGCGCTCCTCGCCGCGGTGTTCCACGCCGGAGCGCTCGAGCAACGGCCTGTCCCTGACGTGCTCGCCGCCGTCAACCGGCATGATCCCGACGAGGTACGGGCCTCGCTCGCCCGTCACGGCGCCGATCGGGCACTCGATCTCTTGGAGGGCATCGTGGCCACCGAAGGGCGCGAACAGAGCGGGATCTGGTCGACGGCGTCTGGGGTGCTCGCCGGATATCGGACCGATGCCGCCCTCGCCTCGTCACAAGGCCGGATCCTCGACGCAGGAGAGCTCGTAAGCGGCAGGGCGACACTGTATGTCTGCGCCGGAAGCGAACATCAACAACACGCTGCCCCACTCGTAGCAGGCCTCTTGCGCGAGGTGCGGTCGGCCACCTATCAGCGCTCGCTCACTGCGACCCTCGCAGTGTCACGCGACAACAGCAGTGAATTCACGGGAATCTCCCTCGCTCTCCCGGCGCCCCCGCTTCTTCTCGTGCTCGACGAGTTGGCGAACATCGCGCCCCTCCACGACCTTCCGGCGCTCATTGCAGAGGGTGGCAGTCAAGGTGTCGTGACCTTGGCGTGCCTTCAAGACCTTGCCCAGGCCCGGGCACGCTGGGACCGCGAGGCGGACGGATTCCTGTCACTGTTCGGGACCAAGCTCGTGTTCGCCGGCATCGGCGACACTCGGACACTCGAGGCAGTCTCGCTTCTCGCAGGCGAGCACGAGGTCCCGACGGTCTCGATCTCGCGCGGGCCGCGCCGCAACGCGCTAGGCGCCCTCGGGCGCGGCACGACCCGGACCGTGTCGATGCGCAAGGACCGCATCCTTCCTGTCGACGAGATCGCCCGGGGACACCGGGGGTGCGTGCTCGGCATCGAGGGCGCCAAGCCCGGTTTCGTGCAGATGACGCCCTGGTATTCGAGCTCGCCGTGGCGCGAGGCCGTCATCGAGGGCCGGGCGAGCGTTCTGACCCGACAGGCGGAGCTCTCCTCGGTTCCGATCCGAGCGGTCACCCAAGCTCGCGACCGGGCGATCGGCTTTCGATGAGACGTCGGCCCAGTTGCCTGCTCGCCTACAGAGCCAGGACGCCGGTCACCGAGACCGGCCCGGCGCCTCCAGCGTGCGGCGCCCGAGCGGCGGCGTCCTCGGTTGGATCGCCCGGATCGCGCTCTTTAGCTCCAGCCTCGTCTCCGCCAGGTCCCTAAGGCCAGCAAGACCAAAGGACCGCTGAGTGCTGCGATCCCCGACAGCATGCTCGCCGTCCTCGATCGACCACCGGTGGCGGAAGGTCTCTATCGCCGTCGCGCCGTCGCGCCATGCCGAGCGATCGGGTCCTCCCGAGCGAACTGCCCCGAGCTCGGAGACAAGGTAGAGGGGTCGGGCGACTTCTGCCGCTCGCCCGAGCCGTTCGGCTGTTGACCGCTGCGGCGAGACGATAGCAACGTGGACACATTCGCCCGGCGCCAAACCCGCAAGACCACTCGGCAGCGTGCCCAACACAGCCAACTTGGCCTCTCCGTGCGGTCCTTCGCGCCGCGATCGCAGCCTGCCCGCCAACCGCCGGGCCTCGACGACGTCCTCAGCCAGACCCCCGGCCTGGCGGATCGAGGCACGCAGCGCGGCGACAAACGCGTCGTCGCTCGCCACCACGAACAGTGGCTGACCCGATTCCCGACCCTGCTGCCAGGTTGCCAACAGCGCTTCGCGCGCTTGCGGGCCGTCGGCGACGACCAAGACCTCGCGTCCGCCAAAACAATGTCTTTCCGGTGCGGCTGCTTCGACCTGCGCAACGCTCTGCACCTCAGCACGGCTATCGGGCACGAGGCGGGCGATGTCGGGCGCAAGGATCGCGGCGGTGCCGAACCGTGCGTTCATCGACGCCGACGGCGCAACCAGGATCACGCGGCCCCCACCAGCGAGAGACGACTCGACAAGCGAGGAGAGCTCCCACGGACCCATACGTTGCGCCTCGGCCGCCACGACGACGCCCGTCCGCGCGCTCTGTGGCGAAAGGTCGCACAAGGCCGTCGTCTCGATGCCTGTGACAGATTCGAATGAGGCAGCGGCCGGCCGGCCCGGCGCGACCGCAGTGACGCTGGTGCCGGGTCGCGATGCGATCGCGCCGATGGCATCGAGCGCTTCGAGCCGTCCACCGGGGTGATAGGCAAGAAGTTCAACTGACTCAGGGTGGTTACGGACAAGCTCTGTGAGCCTTTCGTGGATCTCGAGAATCGCAGGCGTCGTGTAGACGGTCTCGGTAACACCTCCCGGGATCGTCCGTCCGGCTGTGCCCTTGAGACTGCGCTTGAGCGAACCCGGAGCCGTCGGAATCGGGACGACGCGGCCCTCGGCCACGAGATCTTCCACATCGCGCTCGACCTCGCTGACCGAGGCGCCAGACGGCAAGGACGCACAGCGCGCCCGCACGAGATCCCCTCGCGTGCAGGTACCGTCCCGGGCGGCAACGCCACGCTCACCGAGCGTTCGCTCGGTCCACTCTGGGCTGGAATGCCTTTCAGGACCGGTGACCGGCGACCGCCCTGTGACCGCGGCGAGGCGCGCATCGGAGACACCGAGCCGGTAAGAGCGCTCACGCCAGATAGCCACGAGCTCGTCGTATGGGGTCCCCAGGTCCTTGTCGGGCCTCGTCGTCGCCGAAGCGATCCGACCGGCGCGTGGACCGGACCGACCTGACTGCTCGAGTGCGGTCTCTATGTCGACCGACCGACGCGAGAAGGCCCGCCTCACGCCCGGGTCGATGCCTGCGAGGTCTGCCCAGGCGCCTTGCAGCTCGCGCCACGAGACTCCGAGACGACAAGTGAGCTCAGAGCGCAGCTGCGTCTCGTAGAGGTCGCGAGCCGTGCCCAGCTCCAGGAACAGGCCACGGGCGTCGAGTGCCGACCAGCGACCATCAGGTCCCGACGCGAGGTTCGCCACGAGCACGTGGCTGTGAAGATGAGGATCGGGTGCGCGACTGGTGCGGTGGAGAAAGGCCGCGGCCACAAAGCCGCCCGCCGGAACCGAGGACGCTGCTGCGCCGCGAACCAGGCTGCGCCGAACGCGGGCGCCACGGCGCTCCAGGTACCCGAGCGCGGCCGTTGCCGCCTCCTCGTGCCCGGCACGAACCTGGGTTCGGACTTCCTCGGGACCTAGCGCGTGCAGCAGGCTCACCGACTTCGGGGTCGAGTACGTGCAGTCATAAGCGGCGACGCGAACTCGGTCGTGACGCGCCGAGAGCACCTCGCCTGTGACGGGGTCGACACCTTCGAGCAGCAAGCGCAACACTGGGCCGTCCACGGCCCCGCTCAGGCCGAGCGCCGCTGCAGCCTGCCCGAGCCAACGCCCATCGGGCTCGATGAAGGCTCCCGTCTCCTCGCGGCCGGACGCGACCGTCGACAGGTAGTACCCCTCCCTCCCCCGAGCCAGTTTGGCGACGCTGAGCACCCGCCCTGGCTAGCTTCAGAGCCGACCGCAGCACCTACCGGCCGGGACGCGACGGCTATCGGTTGTAGCGGTCCAATGTCCGCCGGGCTGCCCTGGATCCTGCTGCGGCGAGGACCGGCGGATCGATCACCTCGGCCTCCGGTCCGAGCAGCAGGAGCAGGCGGCCGAACCAACCCTCCGCATCGCTCACCGGGATGGTCGCCACCAGACGACCGTCCCCCGTCTCCTCCAGGCCCTGAGTGACCAGCCCCTCCACCGCAAAGCGCGCTTCGGACGCCAACACGACCGTCGCCGTCATGGCTTCGGACGCGCCGAGGAAGGCCTCGGGCCGCGCAAGTGCCTCACGCTCCTCATCAGAAAGCGAGCCGACATTCTCAGCCGGTCGGCCGGTCGGCCTGACAGCCTGCACGCGATCGACCTGGAAGCGTCTTAGGCCACTTGCCCGGTGGCACCACCCGTCCAGGTACCACTTCCCTTCTCGGACAACGACCTGGTACGGATCGACGAGGCGCGTCGAAGGCTTGCTCGCTGACGCGCCGAAATAGTCGATCTCGACCTGCTCGCCCGAAGCGACCGCCGATTGGAGCGGGCCGAGCGACGGCGACGAGTCGACTTCCACGGCGAGACGAGAAGACCCGAGCACCGCCTCGAGCTTGGTGAGCGCGCTGGCAAGGTCACCCTCGCCGTCGGCGCCTGGCACGGCAAGCAGTGCCCGCGCGGCCACCGCGAGAGCGAGGCCTTCCTCAGGGGTGAACCTGCGGGGATGCGCTAGCTCGCGTAGGCCCTCGGCGACGACACGGTCCTCGTCTATCAACAGGTCGATCAGCTGGTCGGGAGTGTACGGAGGCACGCCGCAGCACGCCGCCAGCTCGAGGTCGTGAATGAGCTCGCTCGTGCTCACCGAAAAGCGGGCGGCGAGATCCGCGATCCGCGCCTCACCCACTCTCGCGAGGTACACCAGGATCGCGAGCAGCCGGTTCAGCCGGTCGCCGGCGGTTGCCTGCGGCGCGGGGAGCGCGCGCTTGGCCGCACCAGTGTGCTGGTCAGCCGGGGCTCCCTCAGGCGGGGAGGCTGGCTCTGCGAGCGCCGTCGCCGCGCTCGGCGAGGTGCGGGGGATGCTCGCCGGGTCTGTCGCGCGCGGCGGACGTGCGACCAATTCCTCGAGTCGCCCGATGACGGCCGCGCGCATATCCGCTGGCGCGAGCACCTCGGCCGTGTCGCCGAGACCGATGACCCACGCAGTGAACGCGTCCTGCTCGGGCACGAGGATCCGCAGGCGCACTGCGCCCGAGGGCTCCCAGGACTCCACCGACCCGGCGCCGAGCGTGGCAACCACGCTCCGGGCCAGTCGCGCGTCGACGACCATCGTCACTTCCACCGGCTCATAACCCTCAGCGTCGTCGCTGCGTGAGTCGGCCGACCGGGCTCCCAGCTGCCAGGGGAGAAAACGCACGGCTTCGGGCAGATCGAAGCCCGTCGGCAACTCGAAGGCTTCGCTGTCGCCGAGAGCGGGCGAATCCTCGAAACGGTCGACCCGGAACCTGCGCAGCCCCGCGTCAGGCGCGGTCCTGTCTCGTCCTACGAGGTACCAGGCCGTGAACTTGAAGATGAGCCCGTACGGCTCGACCTCGCGGCGGCGTCCCCGGTAGCCGAATCGCACGATCGCCCTGTCGCGTACAGCCTGGTGGAGGGGACCGAGAGCCGGCAGGGAGGGCAGGACGGCGATCGGCGGGAGGCCCGGTTCGGGGACGTCCCCAGTCGCGCCGAGCTTGGCTACTGCGTCGCGGCCTGCCGCGCCGCCGAGTTGCACCGCAGCGACGGCGAAGCTGAGAGCTTTCTGCTCATCGGGGTCGAGCCGGAGGTCCGGGAGGTAGTAGTCCTCAGGGTGAATGCGGTACCCGAGCTGTTCCTCACCTGCCAACGGCTCGACGCTGATAGGTATCCCGAGCACGCGAAGAGCTCGCTTGTCCCGTTCGAATGCCTGGCGACTGGCCTCCTTGCCGTCGGGATAGCCCACCACGCTCGAGGCGATCTCCCGCAGGGAAAGTGGGCGCGAGGCCTCGAGGAGAACCAGGACCAAGTTTGTCATCCGTTCGAGCCGATCGGCTCTTGCTGCGGTCGCCACCTGTTGCATGGTAGGCCGCGACCGCCAAAGGAACTACCGCTCCACCTCCCGTTGCGCGGCCCGACCCGTGACAATTCCCTCTGTGAAACACTCGAGGGCGTGCACGAAGTGCACAGTCCGCGGTGACCAGAAGTTGTCAAATCCGTGTTGGGCAAGCGGCAGTTCGGCATAGGTCACTGGCTGGGTACTGCGCTCACGCAGCGAGGTCACAAATGCGCGGGCAGTCTGCACGGGGACGAGGACGTCGTTGCGACCGTGGACGACAAGGAATGGAGGCGCTGACTCATGAACTCTCAGGATCGGTGAGGCGGCGGTGAACTCCTCAGCTCCTGCCTGCCCGAACACATAGCGCTCCAAGATGGGCGAGAGGTTGGCGTTGGCGATCTTGTCGGCGTCCACGAAATCGTAAACGCCGTAGAGCGTTACACAGCCGGCGACCGTGGTCTCCTCGTCCTCGAATCCGGGCTGCCAAGCCGGGTCGTTGGCCGTGAGCGCCAGGAGCGCCGCGAGATGCCCGCCGGCCGAGCCGCCCGAGACGAACAGCAGATCTGGATCGCCCCCGTATTCGACAATGTGGCGCTTGACCCATAGGAGCGCCAACTTGCAGTCGACGACATGGCGTGGCCACCTCGCCTTCGGGCTCAGGGCGTAGTTGGCCGTCAAGCACACATAGCCGCGTTCGGCCAGATGTTCGAGCATCGGGATTCCCTGTTCGCGCTTGTCCCCCATCACCCATGTGCCACCGTGGAAGTACAAGAGAACGGGCGCGGCGATCGCCCTTGGCCCGGCCTTGCGGTAGATGTCGAGGCGGTGGGCGTGGTCGTCGTCGTCTACGTAAGCGATGTTGCGAAGCCGTTCAACGCCGCGTGGCCGGATCGGCAGGGCTACAGCGACGCGGCGGGAGTCTTGCGGGCTCCAGCTCCACTGCGGTAAGACCTGGCCCGCCTCGGCAAGCGCCGACTCGAAATACCGACGGGACCGCAGCCCGGAGGCGAACTGTGCCAACAGGCCCGCACACGCGAGTGCAGTCAGCGCCACGCCTGCCCAGCCCGGCCAGCTCCCCAACCCGCCGGCAAGGCCGAACCCGATCGTCGCGGCGACAACGACGGCAACGAGATGCAACGGTGCCTCACCGGCGATCCAGCTCGGCACGAATGAAACCGCCGAGCCCACCGCTCCGCGCGGCGGCAATAAGGAAGTCAGCGAGAGCACGACCGCCACCACGCCAACGGCGAGGCACGCCCAGTCCATCCTCGAATGCTATCGACGAGCACCCTCGGGGCCTCGACCCCGGATTCAGCTCACACGGCTGGCGGATCGTCCAACTCTGGGTCCACATCGCCAGGGCGGTCCCTCACGAGCAAGCCGACGAATATCCCTACAAACGAGACGGCGGCCGCCACGACTATCGCACTGTGAAAGCCGGACATGAACGAGGCCTTGCATCCTGCGTCAATTGCACTCTGGAGGGCGGCCGGGGCGCCCTTCACCTGGGGAGCCACACCCTGGGCGACGAGCTGCTGGGCATGGCCGAACTGGCTTGCGATCGTCGCGGGCACACCACTACCGGTGAGCTTGGCGATGAGGGTGTCACCAACCCGGGTGGTAAGCACCGACCCGAGGATGCTCGTGCCGAGGACTCCACCGATCTGAAGCGAGGTCGACTGCAGCCCACCAGCAACGCCCGCGTCGGCGATGGGGGCACTCGCCACGATGGCTTGCGAGGCGGACACGATCACCGGGCCGATGCCGACGCCGAGCACGACGAAGGGCACCCAAATCTGCAGATAGGACGACGATGGCTCGAGCCACCACAAACCGGCCAGTGCCGCGGACACGAGCAGCATCCCGCAGGGGATCGCCACTCGCGGCCCGAACTTGTCGTTGAGCAGGCCGCCGAGCGGGCAGGCAAGCATGAAGGTCCCGCTCAACGGCAGGACACGGACACCGGCCTGCACCGGGTCGTACCCATGGACGTTTATCAGGTAGAGCGTGACGAAAAAGAGCACCCCGAACAGCGAGAAGAAGATCAGCATCACAACCAGTGACCCGAAGGTCATCCTCCAGCTGCGAAACAGCCGCATCGGCACGAGCGGCACCGAGGTGCGCAACTCGGCCAGGCCGAAAGCGACGAGCAGGACAAGGCCACCGGCTAGAAAGCCGATCGTCTTGGCGTGACCCCACCCCCATCCGTCGGCTTTCACGAGACCGAAGACGAGGCAGAAGAGCCCGCCACCGACCAGTACCAGGCCTCGGTAGTCAAAGCTTCGCGCGCGGTGCCAGCCCCGGCTCTCGGCGAGCATGAACAGGCCGAGAACGAGGGTGATCAGACCGATGGGGAGGTTGATGAAAAAGCACCATTCCCACGATGCGTGCTGGACGAGCAGGCCGGCAACAACCGGACCGGCAGCCACCGAGACTGCTGCTGCTCCACCCCAGATCCCTACCGCCAGGTTCAGGCGCTCTCTCGGGAACGCGCCACGAACGAGGGCGAGGGTGCTCGGCATCAACATGGCTCCGAAGACCCCGAGTAGGGCCCTGAAGGCGATCACGCCGCCGATCGAACCAACCTTGCCGACCGCCAGTGAGGTCAAGGCGAAACCGGTGACACCGATGAGGAAGAGGAGCCGACGTCCGAATCGGTCCCCCACTTTGCCCATCGGGATCAGCAGCACGGCAAGGGCGAGCAGGTAGGCGTTCGCTACCCACTGCAGGTCGGACAGTGAAGAGTGAAGCGAGTGGGCGATGTAGGGATTGGCGATCACAACGACGGTGGCATCGAGGCCCACCATCGCGATACCCAGGCCCACGACGACCAGCGTCCAGACCGGGTTACCTCTCAGCCTGCCTTTGTCGTTGTGGCCCTCCGTCTGCGCCGTTGGTCCCTGGCGTTCTGTCGTCCTGCTCACGTTCACGACTCCTCCTTGGCGTTCTCTGCCTGATGACATAGTATGTCATCAGGCAGTGGTTGTCAGCAAGACGGCAGGTCACTACGATGTCCACGTGGAAGAGATGCGACGCACCGACGAGGACGGCATCCCTGCGATGACGGGCGAGCCCGACAGGAACGAGGGCAAAGGGACCGTCCGGTCCCCGTCCCTCACCGAGCGACGGATGGCCCGGACGCGTCGCCAGCTTGCCGAGGTCGCGGCGGGGCTTTTCCTCGAACGCGGCTACGAGGCGGTGACGGTCGAGGAGATCGTCGCCGCCGTGGAAGTGTCCCCCCGGACGTTCTTCCGCTACTTCCCTTCGAAGGAGGACGTCCTCGACGAGATCCTCGTGAACGAGGCCGAGGCGGTGACTGCCGCGTTGCGCGACCGCCCGAAGGACGAACCCATCCTCGACGCCTTGCGGGCTGCGGCGTCTTCGTGGGTGAGCGCGACGCAACGCGATCCCCGCACGCTCAAGCTTTTCGCCCTCGTCTTGCGCACTCCCGAGCTCAGGACCCGCTGGCTCGTCCGGCGGCGCAACTGTCAAGAGGCCCTGGCAGCGATTCTGGTCGAGCGGCTTCAAGGCGAGCCCGAGCCCCGTATTCTGCTCCTGGCCGCTGGGGCGATCATCGCGGTGGTCGCCACGATCTTCGAGTTCTGGGTTGAGCGTCTCAACGAGGCGGAGACGCTCGCCCTCATCGACGAAGCCCTCGACGCCCTAGTAGGAGGCTTCGGGCTCCGCGCGCGCTTGCCTGCAGGCTGACCCGGCGCCACGAACTGGCCGTCACACGGCTTGACCTGTCGCAGGCGCGGCGAGGCCGGGCACGAATCACCCCGTGCCGAGAGTATGCGCAGTAGGGTCTTTCGGCCCTAGGGTTCACGACGATACGCAGCCAAGATGCGTGGGGAAGGTGACAGCCGTGGGTCACGTGTCGGTTGAGGGGGGAATGAACTTGCTTGCAGCGCTAGTGCATCTAGGGGGAACCGGCAAGTACATCAACTGGGGAGTGCTCCAGATCTCGCTCGCGAACCTGATCATCATCGCGGTGATGATCCTCATGCTGGTGGTCGCGATCGCGCTTCCGTTCCCAAAGCATGAATCGAGGCGGAAGTGATCACGTCTCCCGCCGATACCGTCATCGCCGACAAGGACACCTGGACCGGAAAGATCCGTGACAGGGCGGTCAAAGAGCTCCCACCAGACCGGCTGCTCCCCGACAGCCAACCCTCCTACGTCGCGTCGTGGGCCTACGTCTTCGGCGCTCTGTCGATCGGGGCGTTCGCCGTTGTGCTCCTGTCGGGTGCGGTGCTCGCCGTCGAGGGACCGGCATGGTGGCACAAGTCCAGTGCCGGGCTGTTCGTGAACTCGCTGCACATGTGGAGCACCGAGTTCTTCTTCATGTTCATGGTCGTACACCTCTGGGCCAAGTTCTTCATGGCGGCATGGCGCGGCAAGCGCAAGGCGACCTGGATCACCGGCGTGCTCGCGTTCATGGTCTCGATCGGGACGGCGTTCACCGGTTACCTCTCCCAGCAGAACTTCGACTCGGAGTGGATCGCCACCCAGGCGAAGGATGGCATCAACTCCACCGGTGCCGGAGCCTTCTGGAACGTCCTCAACTTCGGCCAGATGCTGATGTGGCACATCGTGCTGCTACCGCTGGTGGTAGCAGCCGTGGTCGGCCTCCACGTCCTTTTGGTCAGGCGCCGCGGGGTCGTCCCGCCCTTTGCCCCGACGAATGCCCAGCTGGCAAAGGCCGGGCTCAGCCTTGCTCCGGCCGTCTCGGGCGGTGGGGACGCGCCTGTGCTTGAAGAACCACTGAAACCGCCGGCGAGCGAACCCCACGTGCAACATGAGCCGGTGGCTGCGCCCGCCGTGCAGGAACCGACCGGGCAAGCTGCCGCTTCGCAGGAGCCAACAGCAGGGTTGTCCTCGCAGCCGTTGTGGAACCTGCCGGAGGCCCAGTCATGAGCGCGGCGAGCACTTCCTTCACCACAACGGCCCATGGTTCCCGGCGCTTCAGGCCTGACCGTGACGTCGTCGAGTGGCAGGGGCCCTACCGGAGATACGACCTTGCGAAGGAGGTCTTCGTCTGCTTCGTCGTCGTCCTGCTCCTGACAGTCGTCTGCGCGATTGTGTTCTCGTCGCCAGACGAACGCCCTGTGACCGTGAAGTCGTGGTCGAACGCAGCTCCGGTGGACTTCGCCCAGACTGCGATGACCGAGCTCGACGGAACGAGCGGGGTTGCGACCTACGGGCCGCCCTACACGCAGGTTCCCGGTGCTGGCCAGATGCTTGGGCCGGTCTCGATCGAGCGGGCCGTCGGTGTCAGGATCCCGATCAATACCGCCCAGGACTTCGTGCTGAAACCGCTCGCGACACTGCCGAACCGCCCGGCTCTGCGTTCCGCCATCGCCAGCTATGAGGGCGCTTCCGCCTCGCAACAGGCTGCATGGGACGCCGCCTACGAAAATGTGGTCGCCAACGCCTCGTTCTCCGACGGCCAGCTCGTCGTCAAGGCCGGACCGTACGGCCCAGTCGGCGTCCTCATCAACAACCTCGAGTCGATGGCCAGGACCGGGGCTCTCGATGGGGCCCTCCTCCAGTCGCCGCAGCTCTACGCGACCAACTACACCAACCCGCTCCTGTTCATCGCCGATGGCACGTATCTCGCGGATCAGGCGGGCCTACGTCATCTCCAGGGAGACCAATGGGGAATGATGAACGAGACCGGGAACTTCCCCGGGCAGGCCTGGCTCTGGCTCTACACCTTCTGGTACCAGGTAAATCCGATGAAATCCTCGTCCAACGGGGACGTAGAGGTGTGGGCGATCATGATGGTGCTCACGGTGCTGCTGGCCCTTGTGCCCTTCATCCCCGGTGTGAGGTCCATACCGCGCAAGCTGGGCATCTATCGCCTCATCTGGCGCGTCCACTACCGCTCGCTCGGACCCGAGATCGTTTCGCAGATGCCACCCGGTAATCAGCCGCTTCGCCGTTAAGGTCAAAGGGGACCAACGGAGGGCTCAGATGGCTTTACGGGTTTTCTTGGTAGACGATCACGAGATCGTCCGGAGCGGCTTGCGGAGCATGCTCGAAGCCGAAGGCGACATCGAGGTCGTAGGTGAGGCCGGAACCGCTGCAGAGGCGACGACCCGAGGTGTGGCACTCGGCCCTGATGTGGCTGTGCTGGACGTCCGGCTTCCAGATGGTGACGGGATCGAGGTATGCCGTGAGCTGAGATCGAGGCTGCCTAGGCTCCAGTGCCTGATGTTGACGTCGTTTGCCGACGACGAGGCTCTTTTTGCCGCCATCATGGCCGGAGCGTCCGGTTACGTGCTCAAGCAGATCCGCGGCACCGACCTCTTGGATGCAGTGCGTCGAGTCGGGCGGGGCGAGTCGCTCATCGACCCGTCGATGACAAGGCGGGTCTTCGACCGCCTTCGGGACGGGCCGACTCGCGACGCGCGTCTCGAACGGCTCTCCGATCAGGAACGGCGCGTTCTCGACCTCGTCGCCGAGGGTCTGACGAACCGTCAGATCGCCGACCGGCTTTACCTCGCGGAAAAGACGGTCAAGAACTACGTCTCGAGCATGCTCTCCAAGCTCGGGATGGACCGGCGCAGCGAGGCGGCCGCCTACGCCGCCAGGCTGTCAGAACGCCAGAGCGCCAGGGAGGCAGCTAGGCGAGCTGACGGTGGAGGCTTCGGGTCCGGTTCCTGAGCCAGAACCAACTGCGCTGTGAACCGCGCGGGATCTCGAGCCGGCCGGACCGGCGAGTGCTCGCGCCACGACGGTCGTGCCCCTCCCCTGCGCGCGGGCACCGACTGAGTCACCGGTCGAGAACACATCAGATGACGCGGCTCCAGTCAGTGGAACAAGTTGCACGCCAGGTGGCAACAGCACTGGAGGCCGCCGAAGAGTCGGGCACAAGTGCACAGGTCTGCGAGGTCGCCGTTCTCGGGATTCTCGTCGGACTAGCCTTCGGCGGCGCCGCGTCGGCAGCCCGGGGTGGTGTCAGACTGCGCGTTGGCAATTGCTCACGGTGAGCGACGACCTGATCGTCGGCATCGTCGGGTTTGACTACTTCGCGAGGCGGCCGCTCACCCGGATACGACAGGACGGTAGCGGTCGGCCACATCGACTGGAGGCTGACAGATCGCCATCAGAGCCCGAATCGGGCTTCGCGCACGGCTTGTTGGCCGGCGCCGCTCAGCGTGACCCGCGCGACCTGTTTCCGTCCGTAGAGGAATAGCACGAGCTCCTGGGCACCGCCGCCGAGCACGGCACGAGGTTGCGCGCGGCGGGCGACGATCCGCGCTCCGTCGGGCCGCTCGAGATCGAGGCCGGCACCTCGGACCCGGTGCGCGAGCAGCCGGGACATCCGACCGAGCGCGGACCAGAGGGCCGCGTCGAGCTGGGCGTCGCTCCTCGGCTCGAAGTTGGGAGACGCTCGGCGCACATCTTCGGTGTGCACGAAGAATTCGACGAGATTGACGAACTCGTCGAACGGACGCCACAACAGCGGCGGCCCGGAGCGCACCTTGGCCACCAGGCCCGCATATCCGAAGCGATGCAAAGCGGACGCCATGGATCTGTTCGTGAGCTGACCGAGCGGTCCTCCGAGCAGGATTCCGGGCATCGCAACCGGCCGGCGCTCGCGCACGAACAGGTGAGCCACGAGGTCCCTGGTGAGCCAGCCCTCACAGAGCGTCGGCGCGACCTCGCCCGATTCGGTCAGCACATCACAAAGACGAGCCCGCTCTGTCCGGGCGAGGTGGGACGAGGGCACGTGGCCTCCTTAAGACACTGTGGCCTGTGACGGTAGCGCTGCACGGTCGGGTCGGGGGCCTAAATGTCGCCCGGCATCGTTGTGCCCGGCCACCGCCGCCTCGTGGTTCAGCAACCACTGCTTCATCCACAAGCCGCCGCCGTAGCCGACGAGGCTGCCGTTGGCTCCGATGACCCGGTGACAGGGGATCACTATCGCGAGAGGGTTCTTGTTGTTCGCCATGCCCACGGCCCTGCTCGCCTTCGGATTGCCGATCCTGGCCGCGACCGAGCCGTAGCTCTCGGTCTTCGCAAAACCGATGTCCTTAAGCGCCCGCCAGACTTTCAGCTGGAAGTCGGTCCCTTCCGGCGTGAGAGGCAGATCGAATTGGGTCAGCTCTCCGGCGAAGTACGCCTCGAGCTGTTCGAGACCCTGCTCAAGTGCCGCGTTGGTCGGCCTGGAAGCCGAAGTGGCGTCCTCTCTCGCGAAAGAGCCCGGGAGGTGCAGCTCGCGAAGGCCCCACTCGTCGGCGACGAGAAGTATCTCGCCGATCGGCGCCTTGAAACTGGCCCGGTGGACGCTTCGCCGGGCATCTGTGATCCCCGGGTCTCCCGCCTGTTCGGTGCTAGGTCTCATGCGACTCTGTCCTTTCTGGCCGCCCTCGGGCGGTCGGTCGTGTCGTGTCCGGGGCTTGACGGGGAGGACCACAAATACTGCAAGGCATACGAACGCCACGGCCGCCACGCTTCGGCCATCGATGCGGCACTGCGCGCGTCGCCCGGAAGCCCACGCGCCTCGAGAGCCCGCCGGACCCCGAGATCGCCCGGCAGGAACGCGTCGGGATCTCCGAGTGCGCGCAAGCGGATATAGGCAACCGTCCACGGCCCGATGCCTTCTATGGCGGCCAGCCGCTCGGCGACGGCGTCCCGGTCGGCGCCGGCATCGAGGACCACCTCTCCTGACGCGAGCGCGGACGCGAGCCCGAGAACAGCTCTCGCCCGAGAAGCGGGCATCGGCAGTTGCTTCGGCGAGAGCGCTGCGATCGCCGCCGCGCTCGGAAATAGGCACGTCAGCGATCCGAACGTGTCGGGCAAGCTTCGCCCATGCTCTGCGGCAAGGCGACCTGCGACCGTACGAGCGCCCGCAACGCTGACCTGTTGGCCGAGTACTGCGCGCAGTGCAAGCTCACCGCCGTCGACATGGCCTGGTGTCCGGAGACCGGGCATCGCGGTGACCGACGGCCCGAGAACGGGATCGGATCCGAGCGCCTGCACGACCGCGACCGGATCGGCATCGAGATCCAACAGCCGGCGCAGCCGGCCAACGGCCGCGGTCAGGTCACGGACGTCGTCTAGGGCGAGCACGCAGTGCAGGTAACCGGGAGCACCCGAACCGCTGCTCACCTCGGCGACACCGGAGCCGTTCGGCAGTGAGAGCGTCCGGCGGTAATGCCCGAGATCGCCCTCCTCGACTCCGGGCACTGCGCGCGCAGCGAGGAATCCGAAGAGCCGGGCCGGCTGGATCGGAGAACGGTAAGCGAGCCTCAGAACGACGGTGCCGGGCGCGGCCCAACAAGCACGTCGCTCCCCACGCCGGGCGACCGAGCGGGACCTGAGCGCCATCGGCGCGAGAGCGAAGACCTCTTGGACCGTCTCGTTGAATTGGCGGACACTCGAGAAGCCCGCGGCAAAGGCGACCTCGGCGGCGCGGAGCTCTGTCGTCTCGAGCAGGATCCGCGCGGTCTGAGCACGCTGGGCACGAGCGAGTGCCAGTGGGCTCGCCCCCACCTCCGCGATCAGGAGCCGGTTGAGATGCCTCCCGCTGTAGCCGAGGCGCAGGGCCAGTCCCGGAACGCCGTCCCGGTCCACGACGCCATCAGCGATAAGGCGCATCGCGCGCCCGACGACGTCGGCTCTGCGGTCCCATTCGGGCGAGCCGGGTGTCGCGTCCGGCACGCAGCGCTTGCATGCCCTGAAGCCGGCCCGTTGGGCGGCTGCTGCGGTCGGGAAAAAACGCACCCGCGCAGGCCGGGCGGGCGGCGACGGACAGCTCGGCCGGCAGTAGATGCCCGTCGAGGTGACCGCCACAAAGAACCAGCCGTCGAAGCGGGCGTCACGGCTGCGCACCGCCAGGTACCTGGCCTCGTCGTCGAGCGGCGCGGAGACCGCCGGCCGGGACGGCCCGCTCGTGAACGTCGATTCCCCCATGCCTCGAGTCTGTCAGGCGGCGGGCCCCGCGTCTGGCGGAAATCGGACATAGGCATATGACCTCGTCGATAATTATGCTGGCCGGGATGGAAGACCTGGTCGTGCGGCCGATGACCCGGGACGAATTCGAGGTCATCTTCTCGCGGCTCGTCCGCGAATACGCGGCCGATCACGTGCGGGCAGGCAACTGGACCGAGGACGAGGCAGAGACGCGCGCGGCCGAGCAGACCGAGGAGCTCCTGCCCCAGGGAGTCGATACCCCCGGCATGCTGCTGCTCGTGGCAGAGACACCGAGTGGTGAACCTATTGGTCATGTCTGGGTAGGTCTCGCGCGCCGCAACAGCTTCCCGGGAGCGTGGATCTATTCGATCGAGGTCGCACCGCAACAGCGCGGCAAGGGTTACGGCCGCGCACTGTTGCTCGCCGCCGAGCAGGCGACCGCGCGCCGTGGCGTGAATGCGATAGGCCTCAACGTCTTCGGTCCGAACACGGTCGCCCGCAACCTCTACGAGTCGGCCGGATACGAGGTCTCCTCCCTCCAGATGCACAAGACGTTGCCGACACCGGAGTGAACGACAAAGCACGCGCACTTTCCAGCGTCTCGGCGGTGCCGGTCCTTGCTCGCTGCCGGCGACGAGAGGCGGGCAAGTCCAACCCGTCGCCGGTCATCGAGTCGCTTTGCTCAGCGGTCACGAGGAGCTCGTCACAGTCGCGCCCTCGCTCGGGCCACAGGCCACGACTTGAGCCCTCTCCGCTCGGAACCGGCTTTCGGGGCGTCCAACAGTCACGACGCCTGAGAGCCTGGTCCGCCCCCTACTGTTGGCTGCGACCAGGAGGTCCGACCGTGCCACTGCACCCTCACACACCCGATCCCGGCGACGACGAGCTGAGCTTCCGGCCGCAGTTCACCCAGCACGGCGAGGTCGGCGAGGTTCCCCGCCTCCGGCTCGGGGAAAAGGGCATGCCTCCCCGGATCGCCTTTCAGATCATCCACGACGAGCTGATGCTGGACGGCAACGCCCGCCTCAACCTCGCGACGTTCGTGACGACGTGGATGGAGCCCGAAGCCGAGATGCTGATGGCCGAGTGCTCGTCTAAGAACATGATCGACAAGGACGAATACCCGCAGACCGCCGAGATCGAGCGGCGGTGCGTGAACATCCTCGCGCGCCTGTGGCACGCTGAAGGCACCGGCGCCACCGGATGCTCGACGACCGGGTCGAGCGAGGCGTGCATGCTCGGTGGTCTCGCCCTCAAGTGGCGCTGGCGGCAGCGGCGGCTCCTCGCAGGGCTTCCGGCCGAACAGCCCAATCTCGTGATGGGCGCGAACGTTCAGGTTTGCTGGGAGAAGTTCTGCCGCTATTTCGACGTCGAAGCCCGCCTTGTCCCCGTGGGGCCCGAGACCGCACATCTCACGGCGGAGAGCGCCGTCCAGTCTTGCGACGACAACACGATCGGGGTCGTGGCGATCCTCGGATCGACCTACGACGGTGCCTACGAGCCGGTAGCCGAAATAGCCGCTGCACTCGATGCACTCGCGGCCGGAGGCGGCCCTGACGTGCCAATGCACGTGGACGGGGCGTCCGGCGGGCTGGTGGCCCCTTTTCTCGACCCCAAGCTCCGCTGGGACTTCCGCGTCCCGCGGGTCCAGTCCATCAACGTCTCCGGCCACAAGTACGGCCTCGTCTATCCAGGCGTCGGCTGGATCTTGTGGCGAGACGCCGAGGCACTGCCGGACGACCTCGTGTTCAAGGTCAACTACCTCGGCGGAGAGATGCCGACGTTCGCGCTGAACTTCTCGCGTCCGGGAGCCCAGGTGGTCGCGCAGTACTACAACTTCCTGCGCCTCGGTGCCAACGGTTACCGCGAGGTCCAAGCGACCTGCCGGGACACAGCACAGTGGCTTGCCGGCGAGATCGAGCGGCTCGGCCCGTTCACGCTCGTCTCGAGGGCCGAGCACATCCCGGTGTTCGCCGTCCGGTTGACCGAGACTTTGCCGTACAGCGTTTACGACATCTCTGAAGCGCTCCGCTCCTTCGGTTGGCTCGTCCCCGCCTACACCCTGCCGCCTGTGCTCGACGACGTGGCGGTGCTACGAGTCGTCGTGCGCAACGGCTTCAGCCGGGACCTAGCCAAGATGCTCCTGGACAACTTGGAGACTGTGCTGTCGAGGCTCGCCACCTCGGCAGGACCCAACCGAGGCCCGACGGAGAACAAGGCGAGCTTTCACCACTGAGCCGGGGGTCTTGGTCGCCTTGGCTCATCCCCCGGTCGAGAACACCCCCTCGTTACCATCGGGACAAAGCCTGATCGAAAAAGGGAGTCCAATGGACCCGAACGCCACACCCGAGGTAGAGATCCGCTCGAGCGCACGTCGCCGCAAGACCGGCGTTGCCTTCTGGGAAGCAGGACACGTGGTCGTCGTCGTTCCCGAGCGCATGTCGCGCACGACGCGCGAGAACTTCGCCGACCAGCTGGTCAACCAGCTGCTGCAGCGCAGCGGTCGCCGTCACGCGTCCGATGCCGGGCTCGCCGCGCGTGCCGGGACTCTGGCGGATCAGTACCTCGGCGGCGTCCGGCCATCGTCGATCAGATGGTCCTCGCGCCAACAGCGGCGCTGGGGTTCCTGCTCGCTGCACTCGCGGGAGATCCGGATCGCATCCCGCCTCCAAACCGTCCCCGAGTGGGTGCTGGACGGCGTGATCGTCCACGAGCTCGCCCACCTCCTCGAGGCCGGCCACACCGCGCGCTTTCACGAGATCGCCAACCGGTACCCGCGCCAGAGTGAGGCGCACATATATCTCGACGGCTTCGGCCATGGTCTCACCACCGCCGGTTTCCCGGTCACCTCCGAACAAGCCGACACGCCCGCGCTATCAGAGGCGGACGGCGTTGCCGCCTGCACATGGTGACCAGCCGGCCGGTTGCTAGTTCGCGTGCAAGTGAACTGAGCCTCAGCCGAGCACTGAGTGAGTTTGAGTAACTACTATCCGAGACCTGGCGCTAAAACGAAACGACCTTAATACTGAAGTGCAACAGGACTGAAAGGACGCGGCTACCGGCCACGAGCAGGTAGAGAGGTTGCGGCCCATACACTCTTTGTGGAACCCGACTCTCGAAAGGAGCTCGTGCCCACCGGCTGCATGCGACCGGCCAGCTATGAGGCCGCGGGACCTCGGAACCCTGCGGGCACGCCTATCTGGTCGACTTGATGTTCCCTTCCTCGGAGACCGGACACGGTCCGTTCTCCCGCCTCACATCGCGTACCCGCGAGATCATGGAGCCGATCCTCGGCGGCACAGCCGAGAAGTTGCCGCCCCCGCCGGGCCCTGAAGAGCCAGAGCTCCACTTGAGCCGGACGCACCGGCGACTCGGACTCGCGACTCTGCTGCTCGTGTTGTTCCTGACGTTCATGGACAACACGGTGATCAGCGTCACCCTGGCGAACGTGCAGTCGACCCTTCACACCGGCATCAGTCAGCTGCAGTGGGTGATCAACGGTTACGCCTTGGTCTTCGCAAGCTTCATGCTGCTGTTCGGCACGCTCGGTGACCAGCTGGGACGGAAGAAGGTAATGCTGTCGGGCGTAATCCTGTTCTGTTGCGGGTCGGTCGTCGCGGCGGTCGCGCAGAACGCTGATGCCTTGATCGCCGGCCGGGTCATCATGGGGTTCGGCGCAGCGGCCTCCGAGCCGGGCACGCTCTCGATGATCCGCCACATCTACCCCGAGCGCTCCTCGCGAGCCAAGGCATTGGGCGTATGGGCCGCGGTGTCGGCCCTGGCCCTCGCAATGGGGCCCCTCATAGGCGGCGTGCTGGTTGGGGTTTACTCGTTCCGGGCGGTCTTCTGGTTCAACCTGTTCTTCGGGCTGGTCGCGCTCATCGGCGCGGCGCTGATCCTGCCCGAGAGCGCCAACCCGGTTCGCTTCCGCCTGGACTTCGCGGGCTTCCTGCTCGGGGCGGGCGCTCTCGCATCCGCCTCCGTCGCCATCATCCAGGGCGAGTCGGCCGGCTACAGGAGCTTCCGGATCGAGATGCTGTTCGCCGCCGCGTTGGTCCTCGCGGTCTTCTTCGTGCTGTACGAACGCAGGGTGGCACACCCGATCCTCGACGTCTCGTTCTTCAGGCGTTCGGCCTTTGCAGGCAGCAATGTCGTCGCGTTCTGCACATATTTCGGCACTTTCTCGATCTTCTTCTTCGTCGCTTTGTATCTCCAGGACGTCGGGACGAGCTCGGGCTACGGGACCGCGCTCGACTTCGTGCCGATGGCCACAGCGATGATCGTTGCTTCGCTATTCGCCGGGCGCTGGGTGGCACGATCAGGCCCGAGGATGCCGATGACGGTGGGCTGTGTGCTCGCAGGGATCGGCATCATCTTGACCGAAGTCGTCTTGACTCCGAGCTCTGGATTGTCAACCCTCGGCTGGACGCTCCCGATAGCCGGTGCCGGGTTCGGAATCGCGATAGTGCCGGTGACCTCAACTGCTCTCTCCGCTCTCCCCGCCCAGCATTCGGGCATGGCAGCATCGGCCACCAACACCAGCCGCGAGCTCGGCGCTGTCGCCGGCGTGGCGGTCCTCGGGTCGATGGTGAACGGCCAGCTGATCTCCAGCCTGATTCGCCAGCTGAACCTGATCGGGATCCCGAAGTCGTTCCAGGACACAGTCATCACGGCTGTCACAACAGGCACGTTCAGCTCCCAGGCCAAGCAATTCAAGGGGACGCCTGCGATCACCAAGATCGTCAACGAGGTGACCCAGGCCGCGTACGTGGCCTTCGGCCATGGCCTGGACGCGGCGCTCTCGGCCGCCGGGGCGATGATGCTCATGTGCGGGATCGTCGCCGCTGTCACGATGCGCACCAGGAGCCGGACTCCGGGAGCGCTGCGCATACGACCACAGGGCTGAGCCCTTCCGGGTCAGTCCGCGACAAGACGGCCGCCCGCCGTGCGGTACCAGCCTGACTCTGTCGCAACCCGGGCGCGTTACTGCCAGGGTCCTGCGCGAAGCCGGCACTGAGTCCCGACGGTTTCCCGCCGCTACGCTTGGCAACCGAGTTGCACGGAGCTCCCGTGAACGCAAGTGATACTTACCGGTTGGAGGATGTCTGGCTGAGCTAAGCGGCCGAGCTGAGTTCGGCCACGACGAGCCCATCAGTGCCCTCGCAGCTGACTTGGCTGCCGGACTCCGCTCGCCCGAGCGGGGAGCGCGGTTCGCGCGCCGGTATCTCACGAGCCCAGGCCTGCGCTATGTCGTGCGCCGGATCCTTCTCTCGATTCCGGTTGTGCTCGGCGTAGTCGTCGTCACCTTCCTGCTCCTGCGGCTGATCCCCGGCGACCCCGCCCGGACCCTGCTCGGCCTGCATGCGCCGGCGTCGGCCGTTGCTGCGCTTCGCCGCCAGCTCGGCCTGGACGAACCGATCTGGCGCCAGTTCTGGGCCTACTTCTACGACCTTGCTCATGGCAACCTCGGCACCTCGATCTACTACCAGGCGCCGGTCGCCTCGGTCATCGCCCCCGGCCTTCCGCTGACTGGATCACTGGTACTCGTCGCGACGTTCTTCGCGATCGTCATTACGGTGCCATTGGCAGCACTCGCCGCGACACACCAGGACCGGGCCAGCGACCACGCCGTGCGGCTGTTCTCGCTCATGGGTCTTGGGATGCCCTCGTTCTGGTTCGGCATCATCCTGATCGTCTTGTTTGCGGTCGACTTGCACTGGTTCCCCGTCGGCGGCTACGGGACAACGTTCTGGGAACACCTGCACTCCCTCCTGCTGCCGGGTCTGTGCGCCGCGATCGGCATCGTCCCGGTGCTCATACGCAGCCTGCGAGTGGGAATGCTGGATGTGCTCGGAGCCGACTACGTCGCGACCGCCCGCGCCAAGGGGCTGCGCTCGTCCCGTGTCACCTTCGTCCACGTCGCGCGCAACGCTCTTATCCCGACGGTCACCTTGCTCGGCATCAACATTGCCTACCTGATCGGGGGCACAGTTGTGATCGAGCGAGTGTTCGCGCTCAACGGGCTCGGCAGCGCGATGTTGACCGCGATCGACAACCGTGACTTCCCCGTCGTGCAAGGCGTCACACTTGTCTACGCGCTCGGAGTCATCGTCGTGATCTTGATAACCGATCTCGTCACGGCACGGCTCGACCCGAGGATCAGGCTCAAGTGAGTGCCGCGATAAGCCCACCGGTGGGTTTGACAGAGCCGGAGAACGAGGTCAACCGGCGGCCCTCGTTCAAGTCACGAGCGCTCCACAGCCCGACTTTCATGTCAGGCGCAATCTTGACCACCACGATCGTGGCCCTCGCGTTGCTGGCCCCGGTCATCGGGCGCTACAGCCCGGTGGCACAGGACCTTCTGCATCCTCTCGCGGGTCCGAGCGGCGCCCACTGGCTCGGGACCGACGAGCTCGGGCGTGACGTGTGGTCGCGCCTTTTGTACGCCGGGCGCACCGACCTGCAAGTCGGCGTGCTCGCAGTGCTGTTCCCCTTCGCTTTCGGCGTGTCCATCGGCACGGTCTGCGGTTACTTCGGCGGCCGCATCGACTCGGTCGTCATGCGGATCGTGGACGTCGTACTCGCCTTCCCCTTCTACGTCTTGATCATCGCCCTCGTGTTTGTCGTGGGGGTCGGTACGCACGGGATCTACATAGCCTTCGGGCTGACAGACTGGGTCATATACGCCCGGACCACGCGAAGCGGGACGATGGTCGCCCGTAGCCTCGACTGGGTGGCCGCCGCGGAAGGTGGCGGCCTGTCGCGCATGCGCGTCTTATGGCGGCACATCCTGCCCAACACGATCACCCAGGCGGTCGTCTATGTGATGTCCGACATCGTCCTTGTGATTCTGGCCGTCGTCACCCTCGGCTACCTCGGGCTTGGCATCCAACCGCCGGCTCCTGACTGGGGATCGATGATCAGCGATGGTCAGAGCTTCATCCAGACCAATCAGTGGCTGGCCGCGATACCGGGGTTGGCCGTAGTTCTCACAGGCATAGGTCTGTCGCTTCTGGGCGACGGGCTCGCGGATGTGATGCGGCCCGAATGACTCCGGTTCTGGAGGTCGAGGGGCTCGTCGTCGAGATGCGGCGCGACCGGCGGGCCTTTCATGCGGTGGACGGCGTGTCCTTCGCGCTCGAGCGTGGTGGGGCTCTCGCGATCGTCGGCGAGTCGGGATGCGGCAAGAGCCTCACGCTGCGGGCAATCATGGGCCTGTTGCCGAACAGGGGGCGCCTAGCCTCCGGCCGGGTGATCGTCGACGGCGTGACCCTCCCGGCCGCCGCGCGAGGCAGAGGGCGCGGCCACAACCAGCAAAGGCGCATGTCGATCGTCTTCCAGGATCCCCTGAGTGCCCTCAATCCGGTCGCAACGGTGGGCAACCAGATCGCAGAGGCCCCGAGACACGTGCTCGGCTTCGGGCGCAGCGCCTCGAGGGCGAGAGCACTCGAGCTCCTGCGGCTCGTCGGGATTCCCGATCCGGAGCGCCGTTACCACGCCTATCCGCACGAGTTATCGGGCGGTACGCGCCAGCGCGTCATGATCGCGATCGCATTGTCCTCGGACCCGGCGATCCTGTTGTGCGACGAACCTACGACCTCATTGGACGTCACCATCCAGACCCAGATCCTTGCGCTCCTCGCAGACCTTCGATCTGAACGGGGCCTGTCACTGATCTTCGTCACCCACGACCTAGGCGTCGTCAGCCAGGTCGCGGAGCGCGTCGCGGTCATGTACACCGGCCGCTTCGTCGAGACCGGGCCCACCGCTGACGTCCTCGCCGCCCCGAGGCACCCCTACACGAGCGGGCTGCTCGCGGCGGCACTGGACGTGGACAGCCCCGACCGCGAACCGGTCGCGATCCCTGGCTCGCTCCCTGACCCGCTCCGGCTGACGAGCGGCTGCAGCTTCCATCCCCGTTGCCAGTTCGCGACTGCCGAGTGTGTGACGAGCGACGTCCAGCTCGAGCGCGTCGGGCCAGGCCACGAGGCGGCATGCCTGCACTCGGACGCACTCTCGGCCGCGCTGGCGGCCGCCGAAGATGTCTGAGGCTCTCATCGAGGTCGACGACCTCTCGGTCAGCTTCCGGTCCGAGCACGGTCATCTGCTCCGGGCGGTCGATGACGTCACGCTGCGGATCACCGAAGGCGAGGTCCTCGGTCTCGTCGGAGAGTCGGGCTGTGGCAAGACCACCATCGCGAAGTGCATCGCCGGACAGGTCGCCCCGACCTCGGGGGTGGTGCGCTTTGAGGGCCGCGAACTTCGCACCAAACGGGCCGCGCAGGACCGGCGGGCGATTCAGATGGTGTTCCAGGACCCGTACTCCTCGCTCAACCCGCGCATGACGGTCCGTCATGTGCTCAGCGAGCTTCTCAGGGTGCACCGGCTCGTTCCGCGGGCGGACATCGAAGCCCGCTGTTCAGAGCTCATGGCCCTCGTCGGCCTCCCACCCGGCGCGCTAGACGGCCTGCCGAGCCAGTTCTCCGGGGGCCAGCGACAGCGGATCGCTATCGCCAGGGCGCTCACGGTCGAGCCGCGCGTCATCATCGCGGACGAGCCTGTCTCGGCACTGGACGTCTCGGTGCAGGCCACGATCCTCCAGCTGTTCGAGGACCTGCGCAGCCGGCTCGGGCTCACAGTCGTCTTCATCTCCCACAACCTGGCCGTCGTGCGCCACCTGAGCGACCGCGTGGCCGTCATGTACCTGGGGCGGATCGTGGAACAAGGCGATCGCGAATCGGTCTTCACCGACCCGCGACATCCCTATACGCGGGCGTTGTTGGCTTCCGCGCCGCGCCTGCACCAGGTCGAGCTCGTCCGGCCCACGGTAAAAGGCGAGCCGCCGAGCCCGATCGACATCCCAACCGGCTGCTCGTTCCATCCCCGGTGCCCGCTCGCCGGCGAGATTTGCATTCGCGACAGACCGCGTCTCGAACAGGTCGGTGCGAACGCGGAGCACTTCGCCGCGTGCCACTTCCGCGACGGGACACCGCCACCTGCTCCGGAGGAACCTTGACCAACCCTCTCTTGGATCCGCCGCCGATCGCGCCCTTTAGGCTCGAGCGGCTCGAGCGTGCCGTCGCCTCGCTGTTGAAGACTCGCCTCGACATTGTCCTTCCCCAGGCCGAGGCGGTCCTCCCGCTCGAAGCGGCCGCGCGAGGGCTGGGCCGTAAAGGCATCGCCGCGCTCAACCTCGATACGAGCCCGTACGGAGCGACGATAGGCCGCTGGCTCCGCCAGACGGGAGCAACGGTGATAGGGCTTGAGGCCGCGCCTCACGAGCCGGTCGCACCGGAGGCTGTCGAGAAGGCGCTGCAGGCGAACCCCGAGATCTCAATGGTCAGCTTCGTGCATGTCGAGGCCGCCAGCGCAGTCCGCAACGACGCCCGGGCCATCACAGCCCTCGCCCGTGACCATGGCGCCCTGGTCCTGATCGACGTCGTGGCTTCGACCGGGGCACACGAGGTGTGCCTGGACGACTGGGGAGTCGACGTCGCAGTGATCGGGCCGCAGAAGGCCTTGGCCGGGCCGGCAGGCATCTCGATCGCGGCGGTCAGCGCCCGAGCCTGGGAGGCGATGTCCGACAATCCGGGCGCGCCGCGAGGTTCGGCCCTCTCCCTGCTCGACTGGAAACAGAACTGGCTCGACTCGGACAAGAGCGTGATCCCCGGTACACCATCGCCACTCGAGATCCTCGCCCTCGAGGCGGCCGTCGAACGTGTCGTGGCCGAGGGGCTGGAGAGCGTGCAACGCCGCCACCGCGCGTCTGCAGCAGCCAGTCGCTCGGGCGCACGCGCCCTCGGGCTCACACCGTACGCGAGCGACGCGGATGCCGCGGTGGTCGCGACGACGCTCGCCGCACCGCCTGGAACCGACGCGCGCTCGCTGGTGCTGCGCGCACGCGGCGATCGACAGGTCGCCTTGTCGCCGGGCTTCGGCAAGCTCGCCGGTACGGTCGTCCGGGTCGACCACACCGGCCAGCGCGCGCGTCTTGCGGTCGTGCTCGACGCGCTCGAGGCACTCGGAGCCGCGCTTGCAAGCTCGTCCGAGCTCAACGGCTCGATCCCGGCCGCGCTCGCGGCAGCAGAGCAAGCCTGGTCGGCCGAGGAAGCCCGACCCCCTGTTTGAAGCTGGGGACCACGATCACACCGGCGGCCGTGCGCCAGGGTGACGAGAAGCCCACACTTCAGCAGCGCTGCGCGTCGACGAGACGGGCGTCGTCGGCACCGCGGGCGTCTTGTTCGAGCGGCCTCCCGTAACTGGCGGCACGCTCTGTTATGTGGAAGACCTCGGCCCGCCAGCCATGAGACGAGAGCCACTCGCCCGCCTGATCGGGCCCAGTCGAACGCCAGAGCGCCACGTAGTCGCCGTCCGTGCTCGCACCGTCGGGGTGGGCCTCACGCCATGTCCGCATGCGACGGGCACTGGCCAGGGTGAGTCCCATCCGGCTTCCCGCCACCGACAGCTCGGCTGCGTGCGCGACGAGGGTGTCGCTGACTTGCGGGGACAGGTAGGCGAGCAGTCCCTCGGCCAGCCAGGCTACGGGCGCGCCCGGGTCGAAGCCCGCCTCGCAAAGTGGACGGCCCCAGTCGTCGGAGAGATCGACCGGCACCGTTATGCGCTCACAGGCGGGGTGCCACCCTTCGGTCCGCACCACCTGCTGCTTGAAGTCCAGGACCTGTGGGAGATCGAGCTCGAAGACCCGTAGATTGTCCGGCCAGTCCAGCCTGAAGGCGCGGGCATCGAGACCTGCCCCGAGTATCACCACCTGGAGGCACCCTCGTGCGCAAGCGTCGAGCACGAGGTCGTCGAGGAAGCGGGTCCTGACAACGACCCACGCGGCCAGAGAAGGCCGGCGCCCGCGGCGCTCGGCACTTTTCTCCAATCTGTTGCGCGAAGAAGCGGCGCCCACGAATCCGGCCGCGAACGGGTCGGAGAAGAGTCGTTCGCTACGTTCGCTCTCAGCGGCCCGTATGGCCGCGACGCCCACCGCCGTCAACCCGACCGCAGGCAGGGCGGCCCCGCTATCGGACATCGGGCCAGCACGTCCTCACAGGTCGTAGGCGGTCGGGTGCTTCGGCTCGTACAACATCATCTCTCCGGCGCCGGGCACCAGCATGCTCGTGGTCATCCCGAATCCGTCGTCTCGGATCTCGCGGGTGAACCTCACGCCTTTTGCCGTCAGCTCCGCGACGGTCCCGGCTATGTCGTCGCACATGAGAGTGATCTCGTGGCGTTGCGGAGTCGACCACGCCTCGCCGGCGTGATCACCCGAGGTCGGATGCACACCGAGCTCCGACGGACCGGACTTGAAGATGAGCCAGCCTCCCCGCGAGTCGACACAGGGCCATGCGAGCACGTCGCGGAAAAAGGCCCGGGCCGTGTCGGCGTCGTCGGCATACACCAGGGTGTGGATCGCTGTGATCATGGTCGCCAGGCTACGCCCGGTCTTCTGGGAAGAAGGAAACGCCGCCGAGCAGGCCAGACTGAGTCGGCGCGAAAGCGGGAACGAAACGGCCGGCTTCGGTGTTGACGCTCTTGGTTCCCAAAGTGGCGCCAGGGAGGAGGGCTCGACCATAAGCGTACGAGACGAATTCCATAGCATCCCCGAGGCTGACCAGAAGCCCGGAGGCGCCTCGTAGAAGAATTGCCCTACTGAGGTTGGCACTTAGGAGCGTTGACGGTCATGCTCCATTGCGGGCATTACGCAGCGGCCAGAGCGCACAAAGCTCGCCTGAGGCCTCAAGTTTCCGGATACTCAACGGCATCCTCGGGGTGCGGACAACTGAACAGATGGGTGCCCGCTCCCCAGCCGGGGGCGGGCACTGTCGCGTCGGGGCGACGACGAGGGCTCAGGCTCCTGGTCCCGCGTCCGAGGCCGGACGGCTCCCCTTTGGCACATAGTCGAAGAACCGAAGCGTCTCGCCGTTGGCGGTCCACTCGGCACGCAGGCGAGTCCGGCGCTCAGCACGTCGCAGCGCTGACAGCAAGAAGCGGTTGAGCTCGCGGGCATCGGACCCACTCATCCAGCCGTCGACATGGAAACCGTCGGGCGTTACCGTGACACTGCCCTCGACAAGCTGTTCGAGCAGAGACCCAATCGCGCTCAAGTTGTCGGAGCTGACATCGGCGACCAGATGAAAGGCGGTATCGGGCACAGTGCCATCTTGTCAGCTCGCAACCGTGGGCGTCGCGAGGCCGGAGCGACGAGCACTGGTCCTCGCCGGAATCTGCCGTCCTGGTCGCCGTAGATGGGGTCGTGAGCTGTTCCCGAATTTCTGAGTCATAATGAGCGAACACCTATTCGATAAAGTGTTCTCTGTGAACCTGACCGAGTGGGCACGTCGTCGGGGCATCCACCCCCAGACCGCCTATCGCTG
>Ga0224559_1000047_pt1 | contig 64044 bp, 54 predicted proteins | sample 714S33034metaG_FD_180676 | JGI IMG/M metagenome (GOLD analysis project Ga0224559, IMG submission 180676) | Peat soil microbial communities from Stordalen Mire, Sweden - 717 S3 30-34 | ecosystem: Environmental > Terrestrial > Soil > Wetlands > Peat | place: Sweden: Norrbotten County, Stordalen... | reverse complement strand
CAGAATCTCGCCCCAGCCGGCCTTCTGGTCCACCCCCTCGCCCACCAGGGGCGAATCCAGAATCGAGGAATCGAGGACCACGGCCAAGCGGCCCTCCACCTCTCCCGAGATGGTGGCGGCAAAGCCAAAGGCTCCCGCCGCCAGAGGCTTGGGCAGCGACTCGGCCAGTTCCGGCTCTCCGGCCAGAGCCTGGGAAAACAGGGCTGTTGCAACCGTAATCCAGCACTCAAGATAGCTCTTCATTGCTCAACCCCTGGGATGATCTCTTCCATGCGGGCGGCGCGCTGCGTCCCCTGGCGAATGGCCTGCGCCCGGGAGATCGTCTGCCCGCCAACCCGCCACTCGGGCAGGGTATTGGCCGCCTGATCCAGGCGCAGAACCGTTCCCACCTCCAGGTTTTCGATCATGCTTGCCGCCAGACGCACACTGGGCAGTTGCAGACTGCCGCCAAAGCGGATGCGGCGCGCGGTAGCCTCCATCCGCGCCCGGGTCTCGTCGCCATGGCGGCGGCGGCGGGCCCAGTCCGAGGTCAGCCGGCGCAAAATCGTGTTGGCCACCACCGCCGGAAAGGCCAGATTGAGCAAGCCAGAGCTGTGCGGCATGCGAATCTCGAAGCTCAGGCAGAGCGTCTTTTCGGTCACCGACATGATGCGCGCCACCTGGGTCTGCATCTGGCGGCGCTCGAAGTTGAAGCTCAGCCCCACCGGCTGCCAGGCCGCGGTCAGCTCGCGGCAGATGATCTCGACCACCGAGGCCAGAATCGACTCTTCAATGTCGGTCAGTTCGCGCAAGGGGCCATCCCGGCCCTCGCCGCCCAGCAGCAGATCGATGATGGGAGGCGCCAGCGCCAGATCCAGTTGCAGGACAGAGAGCGCGCCCAAGGGCTCCATGCGCACCGAGGCCACATAGCTGATCTCGGGAATGCGCAGCAGAAACTCATTGAAGGGAATCTGCTCGGCCGAGACCAGGTTGACCTGGAAGCGGGTTCTGAGCCAGGCGGCCAGGTTGTGCGTCAGATTGCGCGCGAACAGGTCATTGAGCATCGAGATGGCGCGCAACTGATCGGTCGAAATCTGTCCTGCTGAGGAAAAATTGTAGGGCACGACCCGGGCCCGCACCTCGGTCTTTTGCGCCTCCGGCGTTGAACTGCGCGCCGCCTGAAACAGGGCGTCGATCTCATCCTGCTTGAGCGTCTTTTCCGTCAGCATCTGCTATTCCCCCAAGCCATTTGCTCCCCTGGCCCTTTCCGTTTCCGATCACTTCCACCCTGCCGCCGGCCGCGTCCGCTTTTGCTTTGAATCGCGCCTGCCCTGCCGTGGACTATTCCTGAATCGGTCTAAATGGCGTCCGCCTTTGCCGTTTCTCTCGTTGCGTAATCGCCACGCCAGCCTTGTGTTCGCGCCTGCCGCGCAGACGGCTTCAGCGGCGCGCCCTCGCTGACGGCTTGCGCACGAGCGGCCGGTCAAAGGCCCCGCGCACCGCCAGATCCTTCAGCGCCGAGCGCAGATGCACCACCGCCGAGGCGTGCACCTGCGAGACGCGCGACTCTACCACCCCCATCGCCAGGCCAATCTCGCGCATGGTCATCTCCTCGTAGTAGTAAAGGCTCATCACCAGCCGCTCCCGGTCGGGCAGATTCTGAATGGCCTCGGCCAGCCGCTCCTCCAGTTCGCCCCGAAGGCAGCGGAAAAGCGGGTCCTCCTCGGGCCGGCCCGGCACATAGGCCAGTTCCTCCTCGCCCGAGTCCTCGTTGCGCTCCATGTTCAGCGTGCCGATCTCAAGGCCCTTCAAGTCGCCCAGCAACTGCTGGTACTCATCGAGGCTGAGCGTCATCTCCTCGGCCACTTCGCCCTCATTCGGCGCGTGGCCCAGCCGGGCCGTCAGCACCCGGATGGCCTCTTCGACCGCGCGGCCCTTGCGGCGCAGCTCGCGCGGGCTCCAGTCCAGGGTGCGCAGGCTGTCGAGAATCGCTCCCCGGATGCGAAACTGCGCATAGCTGCGAAACTGGACCTTTTTGGCCGGGTCAAATTTCGTGAAGGCGTCCATCAGCCCCACCACCCCAGCCGAGACCAGATCCTCGATGTCCACATGCTGCGGCAGCCGCTCGTGAATCCGCCGGGCCAGAAAGCGCACGATCGGCAGGTGCTCGAGCAACACCCGCTCCTGCTCGCCGGTCAGCACCGGCAACTGGGCGCCGCCGCCGGGCGGATAACCGTCCCCACGGGTGCTCCGGCGCGGCCGCGCCTGACTCTCAACCGTATTCGCCGCTTCCATCCCCATCGCCGTCCCCTTCTTTAACTAATTTCCAGCCTTGCCCTATTCCCTATTTCCTATTTCCTGTCTTCTGATCCCTGATCCCTGTTTCCTGTTCCCTATCGCACTGTTCCCACCGGACGCAGACGAATTTCGGGAGGAATCTCCCCGGCCGAGATTACCGCCAGACGCGGTAAAACCGGCTCCAGCCAGCGCTTGACGTGATAACGGGCAGGACTAGGACATAAGAGCACGGGGAGTGCCGCGGCCGAGGAGGCGGGAATAAGCCGTTTCAAAGAATCGGCCAGCCGTCGAACCACCGGCGTGGCCGGCGGCGCCGTGGAGGCGGCCAGCATTCTTTGCCCGGTTTCGGGCGAAAGCGTGGTCAAAATCTCCTCTTCGAGCGCTCCATCGAGCAGCAGAATGGGCAGCTGGCCCTCGCCATCGAGCAGCGGCTGGATGAGCCTCCGTCCCAGCGCCTGGCGCGCGGATTCGACCAGCGCGACGACGCTCTTATTGACCGGCGCAGTCTCCAGCATGGCTTCGAGAATCGAGCCCAGGTCGCGGATCGAGACCCGCTCGCGCAAGAGTTGTTCGAGCACCCGGCCGACCTCGCCCAGGGTCAGCAGTTTGGGAACCAGCTCCTCCATCAACTTTGGATGGCTCTCATTCAGCGAGTCCATCAGCCGCTTGGTCTCGGCCCGGCCCAGCAGCTCGTAGGCGTGCCGCCGGATCAGCTCTCCCAGGTGCGTGGTGATGACCGTGACCGCGTCCACGACTGAATAGCCGGAGGCGATGGCCTGGTCTTCGAGCGCCGGCGCGATCCAGATGGCCGGCACTCCAAAGGCCGGCTCCCGCGCCTCCTTGCCGGCCAGGGGACGCCGGTTGGCCTCGCCCGAGACGGCCAGCAGATGCGTTCCCTCGGTCTGCCAGCGGCCAATCTCCATGCCGCGCAAGCTGAACAGGTACTCGCGCGGTTTGAGGCGCAGATTGTCGCTGATGTGCACCGGGGGCACCAGGAAGCCCATCTCCGCGGAGAGGTGGCGGCGCAAGGAGCGCACCCGGCTGAGCAGTTGGCCGCCCTGTTTTTCGTCCACCAGGGGAATAAGCTGGAAGCCTATCTCCAGGGTCAGCTCCTCCAGGCGCAGCAGTTGGGCCAGATCGGAGCTCTGCGCCTCGCCGGGCTTCTTCTTCTCGCTCAATCCGGGCTCGGCCGGCGCGGCTTGAGGAACGTGGGCGGCCACGCGGCGCCCGGCAAAAAACAGTCCTGCCGAGACCGTGAGAAAGGCGATCTTGGGCAGCCCCGGAACCAGGCACATCGTCGCGGAGACCAGGCTGGCCAGGTAGAGCGTGGCCGGCTTGGCCAATAGTTGCTGGCGGATTTCGCCGCCCAGCAACCCGGCCGAGTTGGCCCGCGTCAGGGTGATGCCGCAGGCGATCGAGACCAGCAGGGAGGGGATGATGGTGACCAGGCCGTCGCCCACTGTCAGCACCGTGTAGGTGCGCGCCGCCTCGCCCAGTTCCACGCCCTGCTGCAGCGTGCCGATCAACAGGCCGGCGATGATGTTGATGCCAGTGATCAGAATGGTGGCCAGCGAATCCCGCTGGTTGAAGCGCGCCGCGCCGTCCATGGCGCCGTAGAACTCGGCCTCGCGGGCGATAGCCTGACGGCGCCGCCGGGCTTCGAGCTCGTCGATCAGCCCGGCATTCATGTCGGCGTCGATGGCCATCTGCTTGCCCGGCAGAGCGTCGAGCGTGAAGCGGGCGGTCACCTCGGCGGTGCGTACCGCTCCATGAGAGACCACCAAGAATTGAATGGCGATCAGCGCCAAAAAGAGCACGAAGCCAACCACGTAGTTGCCGCCGACGACAAATTGCCCGAAGGCCTCGATGACCTTGCCGGCGGCGGCCGTGCCCTCCTGCCCGTGCAGGAGAATACGGCGGCTGGAGGCGATATTCAAAGCCAGACGGAAGAGCGTCAACAGCAGCAGCAGGGTGGGAAAGACGCTCAGCTCGACCGCGCGGCGAATCTGCACCGCCGAGAGGAAGACGATGATCGAGGCCGCCATCGATAGGGCCAGCAGAAAGTCCAGCGCCGCGGCCGGCAGGGGCACCAGCATGACGAAGATCACGCTGATCGAGGCCAGGGGAAGCACGTACTCGCGCAGCCGGTGCAGAATCGACTGCGTGGGCAAGGAACCGGCAGCCAGGGCGGTAGTGCTCATTGCGGACCTCCTGCAAAGGGTGGTGGAGCGCCGGAGCCGGGCCTCCAGGTTGGAGCAGCCGCAGCGGGCGATGGCGCAGCCGGGCGCGCCGCCGCCTTGGCCGCCGCCTCGCGGGCGCGGCGCTCGCGCAGCTCAGCCTCCACGCGCTGGCGGTAAAGGTAGGCCAGAATGGCAGCCACTGCGGCGTAGAGATCGACCGGGATGGCTTGACCGACCTCGACCGAACGGTAGAGCGAGCGGGCCAAGGGCGGGTTTTCGATGATCGGCACCCCCGCCCAGCGAGCCTCGGCCTTGATCTCCTCGGCCAGCAGGTTGCGGCCCTTGGCCAGCACCTTGGGAGCCTCCATGGTGGCAAAATCGAAGCCCAGGGCCACGGCATAGTGCGTGGGGTTGACCAGCACCACGGCAGCCTTCGAGACGTCAGCCTTCACCTTGCGGCGGCGCATCTGGCGCTGCAGGTTGCGGATACGGCTGCGAATCTGCGGGTTGCCCTCGGTTTCCTTGTACTCGTCGCGCATATCGTCGCGGCTCATCTTCAGCCGCTTTTCGCGGCTCTGCCACTCGACCAGGTAGTCGATCGCCGACCAGGCGAAGAGCAGCCACGCGGCGGCCACCAGCATTCCGTACACATCGGAGCCGAGCATCTCCAGCCTGACCGTCGAAAACGGCGGAAGCGTAAACTGGCGGGCGATGCGCTGCACCGCGAAGACGGCCAGTATGCTGGCAGGAATCAGAGATTTGGCCAGCCGCGAGGCAGCGCGCAGCGAGAACAGGTTTTGGATGTTCGAGACCGGATTGATGCGGTCCAGCTTGAAGCCCACCGACTCAAAGTGGAAATTAACGCCTCCGGTCTGCAGAACGCCCACCCCGAGAGCCGCCGCGGCTACGGCCGCCATCATCATGGCCGTGGGAGCCAGAATGCCAAACGTCAGCCGGCGCAAGGCGTGGAGCGTGGGTTGAATCTGGGAGGGCTCCCAACGGGCCGGAAGTCCGAGATCGAGAAAGGCGGCAAAGCTGTCTCGCCAGAGAACGAGAAAATGGCTGCCCACAGCGCCCAGCACCATCACCCCGGCCAGGGTTCCAGCCGCGGCCGACAGCTCGCGGCTGTGCAGAATGTCGCCTTCCTTGCGCGCCTTGTCGCGCCGGTGCTGGCTGGCCTGTTCTGTGCGCTCTCCAGGCATCGGCTATCCTCCCAGTCCCAGAGCCGCCCGGTGGCCGGGCGCGGCAATCAGCCGCTCGGCCAGGTCGAGCAGCCCGCTGAAGCGCGCCTCGATAAAGCGCGGCCACAAGGCCAGCGAGCCGATCAGCACGACAAAGCCGGTCAGAGTTTTCAAGGGCACGCTCAAGCTCATGACCGGCAACTGCGGGCTGAGCTTGCCCAGCAGCGAGATGGCCACCTCGACCAGCATGGTGGCGGCCAGCACCGGCGCGGCCAGCTCGACGGCAGCCAGGAAGATGCCGCTGGCGGCGCGCACGATCACCAGAGCGGAGGTGGGTGCCAACGCAAAGCTGCCCAAAGGCGCCGCGCGGAAGCTGCGCATTACCGAGGCCAATAGAATCCGGTCCAGCCCGGCCCCGAGCACCACCAGCGTGCCCATCAACTGAAAGAGGTCGCCCAACAGAGGCGTCTGGATCGATGAGGTCGGGTCCAGCAGATTGACCATCGAAAAACTGAATTGCAAACCCACTATTTGGCCGGCAAAGAGCATCATCTCGTTCAGCAGCGTCAGCGTCAGTCCGTAGACCAGCCCCACGGCCAGCTCGCCCAAAAGAGCCGAGAAGCCGAGCGAGGCCTGGGAGCCGGGCAGCGCGGCCACCAGCGGCGCCAGCAGGAAGGCCACCGCGCCCACGAAGACCGCCTTGGTGCGAATGGGCAGCGCCGTCGAGGAGAAGAAGGGCGCAAAGGCCACCATCCCGCTCACCCGCACCAGGGCCAGCGTCATCGCACTCAGGAAGCTCGTCCAATCCGGCATGATTTCCTTTCAACTGCCAACTGCCAACTGCTAGCAATTAGCTGTCAACTTTTAGCTATTAGCGATTCGCCTTTCCAGTAGGCGGCCCCATTACCGTTCACATCGCCTGACAACAGCTAACAGCCCGTGGTGAAAGTCTTGTTTTCAAAGGGCACGGCTTCAGCCGTGCCGTAAATGGCTGATAGAAAACAACGGGCTTTAGCCCCTGAGGGAAGGTCTTCGGCATTTTCGACTTTCACCGCAGGCTGCTATGAGCTAAAAGCTGAAATCTGCTCTTTCAACCCACATAACGGTGAAAATCGCTTAGCAGCCGCACCGTATAAACCGCCATCCGGCCCAAAAACCAGGGCATGCCGACCAGCAGGATCATGGCCACGGCCCCCAGCCGGGGCACAGAGGTCAGCGACTGCTCCTGCAAGCTGGTCAGGGTCTGGAAGAGACTCAGCACGAAGCTCAGCAGAATGGTGGCAATCAGCACAGGAGCGGCCAGGATCATGGCCTCTTTCATCAGTTGGCGCAGCAGCTCGGAAACCATGTCGGGCGTCATCGGCAATCCTTTCAATCAACAGTGCAACCGCGGGTCAATCCATGCGGCAACCAGGAGTCAGACGGCACGGCGGCCACTGCTCAAAAGCTCTTCAACAGCGAGCTGGCCAGCAGGTTCCAGCCGTCCACCATCACAAACAGCAGAATCTTCAGCGGTGTCGAAACCACCACCGGGGGCAGTTGGAACATACCGATCGAGGTGGTAATCGAAGCGGTGACAATGTCGATCAGCAGAAACGGCAGAAACAGAACCGCGCCGATGGCGAAACCAGCCTTCAGCTCCGAGAGCATATAGGCCGGCACCACCACCCGCATGGGCAGGTCGTCCGGCGTATTGGGGCGCGGCACCTGGCCGGCGGCGGTAAACAGGGCCAGATCCTTCTCCCGCGCGTAGCGCAGCATGAAATGCTTGATCGGCTGGGCGCCCAGGTCGATGGCCTCTAAGCCGGTGATCTGCCCCTGGCGATAGGGCTCAACCGCCTGCTGATCGACTAGGTTCAGGACCGGGGTCATCAGGAACCAGGTCATCATCAGGGCCAGACCCATCAGCGTGGGGTTCGAGGGCGCGGTCTGCGTGCCCAGCGCCTGGCGCAGAAAGTGGAATACCACCAAGAGGCGCACCATCGGGGTCACGGCCATCAGAATGGCCGGCAGCAGGGTGATCAGCGTCAGGACGAGAAGAATCGTCCACGGCGTCGAGTCCCCAGGGTGCAGGCGGGCATTGAGGTCGGGCAAGAGCGGCACCGCGGCCGGCGCCGCCAGGCTGAGAGCGGCCCAGGAAGCTACCATGAGACCCTCACGGCAGCCCGCACCGGGCCACGCTGGCGGTTGGGGCCGTTCACAGCCGGCAGCGGCCGCTCATCGAGCGCATAGAAGGCCGGCGCGCCCTCCGGTGAAGTGGCCACCAGGAAACGCCGTCCCTCGGCCTCGACCAGCGCGAGCGACTGGCGCGGAGCCAGCGCAATGCGCTCCAGAAGCTCCAGCTTCGGCTGCGGCCGGCTGCTGGCCCGCAACCGGCCCAGCAGCCAGCCGGCCACTCCGCCGGCCGGCGCCGTCTTCGCACTCTGCTTCCATTTCATCTTCGGCTCACTCTCACGCCGCGGCTCTGACGGCTTAAAAAAATCCAATCTTGCGAAATTCGCCAACCCCGGAAAATTCAATCCCGCTCCCTGAAAACCCAACTTCGCTCCTTGAAAACTCCGCCCGCCCCTCAGGCCAGACGGGTCACGCGCACCGCCAACTCGGAATCGACTACCTCGAACTCGCTCCAGGCCAACTGCACATCGCCCGCGGCCAGCGGCAAATCCTCGCCGTGCGCCCACTGCGTCTCGATCACCTGCCCCGGCTCAAGCGCCAGCAGATGGCGCACCCGGAAATCCCGCACCGGCACGGCCACATCCAGCTCCACCGGCAGCCGCGTAATCACCGCGCTCAGCTCTGCCTTCACCCCCTCGACCGGGGGGTGAGGCGATGGAATCAGCGCCTGCTCGGCCGCCAGTTCAGGCGTGGCGAGCAGGTTGGGTGGGGGAGGCGGCGCGCTGGCCGGGGTCGGCACTGCTTGAACGGTAGCCATTTGCTGAGAAAAGAAGCAGAAATGTGACCAGAAGCGGGACAGGATAATTGGAAAAAGCTAAGAAATGCTCCAGAAAAACCTCTGCCCCGGCCGCCCGGCAAAACTCGCCCATTCCATCGCTGCTACACTGGAAAGAAAGGTTAATGCGGGATTCCGGCTCAGGATGAGCCTTGGAAGCCGCTGCGGAACGAGGTCGAAGTTCATGCCGGAATCGAATGAAAACAAGATTATTACCGCCACCAGCCTGCGCCTGAAGGTGGGCCTGGCCGAGATGCTCAAAGGCGGCGTCATCATGGACGTGATGAACGTCGAGCAGGCGCTGATCGCCGAAGAAGCTGGCGCCACTTCGGTCATGGCTCTCGAACGCGTGCCGGCGATGATTCGCGCCGAGGGCGGCGTGGCCCGCATGGCCAAGCCCAGCCTCATCAAACAGATCATCAGGGCGGTTTCGATCCCGGTGATGGCCAAGGCGCGCATCGGCCACTTCGCCGAGGCGCAGATTCTGCAGGAGCTGGGCGTCGACTTCATCGACGAGAGCGAGGTCCTTACCCCCGCCGACGAGGCCCATCACATCGACAAGCACGCCTTCACGACGCCCTTTGTCTGCGGCGCGCGCAACCTGGGCGAGGCTCTGCGGCGCATTGCCGAGGGCGCGGCCATGATCCGCACCAAGGGCGAAGCGGGCACCGGCGACGTGGTCCACGCCGTGCAGCACATGCGCCAGATCACCCGCGAGATGCGCGCCCTGACCGTCCTCAGCGAGCAGGAGCTCTACGCCGCCGCCAAGGACCACCAGGCGCCGTACGAGCTGATCCGCCTGGTTGCGCAGACCGGCAAGCTGCCCGTGCCGAACTTCTCGGCAGGTGGAATTGCGACCCCCGCCGACGCGGCTCTGATGATGCAACTGGGCGCGGAGGCCATCTTCGTCGGCTCGGGAATTTTCATGAAGGAGCGCGCCACGCCTCTGGACGTCGAAAACGACCCCACCGAGCGCGCCGAGGCCGTCAGCCGGGCCAAAGCGATTGTGATCGCCACCACCCACTACAACGACCCCAAGATTCTGGCCGAGGTGGCCGAGCAGGTCACCGGCACCATGAAGGGCCTGGCCGCCGCCGCCATCGAAGAGAAGGACCTCCTCCAAACCCGCGGCTGGTAGCCACCTGCGGTCGGGCCAACCGCTCGCCACCTGCGGTGGGGCCAGCGGCTCGCTATTCGCTCGCACGGGCTTCCTTGCTTCCCATCCCTTGCGCTAGAAATAAGCGCAAGGGTGGGGCGCCCGGCACGGCGGGTAAGTTGGCAGCTTCAAAGGAGAACCAGGCTTGACCGAAAAACGCACGCCGCCGCTGATCGGCGTCCTGGCCATTCAAGGCGATTACGCCGCTCATGCCGAGGCACTGGCCGAGGCTGGCGCGACTCCCGTCGAGGTGCGCCAGCACGATCAGCTTGCCGGCCTGGATGGGCTGGTTCTGCCTGGCGGCGAATCGACTACCATCCTCCGGTTTCTTGGAAAACACAAATTTTTTGAAGCTTTGCAGGAGTTTTGCGGCCGCAAGCCCGTCTTCGGCACCTGTGCAGGAGCGATTCTGCTAGCGCGGAAAGTCTTGAACCCACCGCAGCGCTCCTTGGGGCTGCTCGACGCAGTCGTCGAGCGCAACGCCTACGGCCGCCAGATCGACTCGGCCATTGTGACCGCCGAGACCGCGCTGGCCGGAGGCCCGTTGGAGATGGTCTTCATCCGCGCCCCCCGCATCGTCCTAACGGGGCCCGGCGTCGAGGTGCTGGCCCGACGCGATGGCTTCCCGACGCTGGTCAGGGAGGGCCGCCTTCTGGCCGCCACCTTCCATCCCGAGCTCTCCCGCGACCGGCGCGTCCACCAGCTTTTTGTCGAGATCGCCGCCAAGGCCAGGGAAACGGCCTGACCGCGCGGTCAGTGAAGGGCTATCGCGTCTTCGGAATCGCTGCAGACCTAAGCCGCGCACGCAAAAACCACATTCCCTACGAAAAGCTCTGAAGCCCGCCCCCTTCGGCTCCGATAGTTCCAATGGGCTCTTGAGTCCCAGGAGCAGCTTCCGTGGACCTTGCCGGGAATCGCCCCCTTGACAAGGAAAATAATCCCTCAAATTCTGGATGCAACCAATCTGAAGTGAGAGTAATCTCATCGTCACGGAGGTTCATATGAACGCCACCTTTACGCGCAGGCCGGCGAAAAAGAAACGGCGAGAGCCGACCATCGGCGGCCGGCCTCCGGTGGCCCGGCGGCCGACCGGCGGCGGGGGCGGCGGAGGCGGCGACGATGAGTGGAAAAATGAGGGTAAGGGACCGGGGGAACTGCTGCGGCGCGTGCGCGCCTTCGTCTTCGCGGCCCTGGCGGCCGACATGGTCCTCTTCGCTGTCGTGGTGGCCATCTTTTTTGCGCGCCAGGCGGGCCTGCGAATGGATCCGCACAGCCACGAACTGACCGGCGACTGGCACGCAGTGCTGCTGCCGCCCATCCTCTACCTGAACACCGCCGTGCTGCTGGTGAGCTGCCTGACGATGGAGCTTGCCCGGCGCAACATCTTCCGCGAAATCGACGTGCTGGAGGAGTGGCTCGGGTTGGGCCGGCCAGCGCTGAAGCGCTCCCTTCCCTGGCTAGGCGCCACGCTCGCGCTGGGCGCGCTCTTTCTCGCCGGGCAGTGGACGGCCTGGAGGCAGTTGATGGCGCGGGGCTTCGCCTTCAACCGGTTTGCGACTCCGGCCAGCTACTTCTTCTATCTCATCACCGGATTGCACGCCGTCCACCTGCTGCTCGGCGTGGCGGCTCTGACGATCTGCCTGAGCGCGCTGGGCTGGCTGAGGCGCGTCGAGTTCCGCCAGATCGCCGTGGACGCGACCGCCTGGTATTGGCACGCGATGGGCTTGGCTTGGCTGGTGCTGCTGGCCGTGCTGGCCCTGGGGCAATAAAACTCCGCACCCCGCTCGCCCCGGCCTGTGCCGCTTCCACTTGTTGATCCGGCCAGATTGGATTGCTAGATAAGACCCCGCCCTAGAGCATTTTCGGAATTAATGTGGTCCTTTTGAGTGCGTAGAATGTGGCTTTTTCTTAAGTAAAAAGCCACTCGAATGTGAGGTTTCGGTCTACAGCAATTCCGAAAATGCTATAGCGGCAAAACAAGAGCGCGGCGAGGGTGGGGCACCCCGATTTATCGCATTCATTTGAAACCGGATCAATAACTCCATGCCGTCTCACTTGTGCTTGCGCAGCGCCAGTTCGACCACGCGCAGCATCTCCGCCTCGGGAGCCGGCTTGCCGGTCCAGATTTCAAACTGGCGCGCGCCTTGCTGGACGAACATTTCCAGGCCCGTCACCGTGGGAATACCGCGCTCCTTGGCCAGCTTGAGCAGCGGCGTCTCCAGCGGGCTATAAACCAGGTCGAAGACCAGCCCGGCGTTCAATTCATTCTCTTTGATGGGCAGCGCGGGTTTTGCCCCCGTCATGCCGCAGGGAGTTGAGTTGATGAGCACGTCGAAGCGGCCCTGGGCGAACTGCTCGCGGGTGAGCGCCTGCGCCTTGGACTCCGAGGCAAGCTGCACAGCCTTCTCATGGGTGCGGTTGACAATGAAAACCTCCGCGCCCTGCTCCACCAGGCCGAAGACCGCGGCCCGCGCCGCGCCCCCCGCTCCCAAAACGGCAATGCGCGCGCCCTTCAGCTTGAGGCGCTTTTCGAGCGGGCGGACGACCCCGGCCACGTCGGTGTTGAAGCCGTAGAGCTTGCCATCGGCCCCGGTTCTCAGCGTGTTGCAGGCGCCAATGCGGCTGGTGAGCGGGTCGGCGTTAGCCAGATGAGGCAGGACCTCCTGCTTCAGGGGCATGGTCACGGCCACGCCGGCCAGCGGCAGTTCGCGCGCCAGGGTCAGCAGATCGTCGAGCGCGCTGGTCTTGAGCGGGATCAGAACCGCATTCACGCTCTCGCGGCGGAAGGCGGTGTTCTGCATCAGCGGAGAAAGCGAGTGGGCTATGGGATTGCCGGCCACGCCGAAGATGCGCGTCGCCTGGTCGAGTTGCTCCGCGCGGTAGAGGTCGCGCAGGGTGCGCACGGTCAACTGGCCCGGAGCGGTTTGAATTCCATTTCCCGCCTGGAGGCCAGCCTCCGTTTTGGCTTTAGAGCCCGCATTGACTCCAGAACCGGTTTTGGTTCCAGAACCGGTTCCGGCGCCGTTGGAGAATGAGGCGAAGGTGAAGGCCGCTCCGGCCCGCAGGCCCAGCACGCGGCTCACCAGCCCCTCCTCGCCCATGGCGATGCCCACCACCTCGGCCGAGCGCGACCGGTCCTTGATCAGCCGCAGGACAGCCAGGTTGTCGGCCAGCGTGCAGGCCGTCGAAACCACCTTGATGAAGTCGGGCCGAAAGGCTTCGATGCGCCGGGCCGCCTGCTCCAGATCCCCGGTGCGCGAGAAGTCGTGAAAACTCAGCAGGAGGGCCGCGCCCTCCGCGTGCAATGCGGCGCGCAGTTTCTCCCACTGCCTTGGAGCTGCCTCTTCGGCCGACTCGACCTCCAGATCGACAATCTGGCAGCCAGCCTGGGCGGCCTTCATCAGCGTCTCCAACTCCGTGGCCAAGGTTCCCTCGAAGTTTCCGCCAAAGGGCTGGCGCCGGCAGGTGGCGATCACCATGGCATCGCGATGGCGGGCGAGGAATTCCCCGACTTTGGGCAGCGCCTCGGCCGGATGAGGCAGCAAATCCAGCCGCAGCTCGAGAAACTTCGAGTCGGCCAGCGCGGCTTCCGCCCGAGCGAACAACTCCTCCACTGAGCCAGCTTGTATGGCCACGCACAATTTGCCTACGCGCAGCCGGGGAATGACCGGCGCGGGAGCGGAACGAGACGAGTTGAGACCGGAATCGGGCATGGGCTCCAATTGACGCATCTTATAGGGCTTTCGTTCAGGATGCAACCGTAGAAGACTTCAGGCGCACGGCAGACGCATCTTAATTTAGCGGCGGATCAAGAGTAAGAGCCTCACAAGGCGGCGAAAAGCCGAAACCACTTCCCTTCCAGGCCGCCAGAGTCTGAAACCCGAGTGTGCACCCTTCCGCCGCAGCCGTTCTTTTTTATACAGCCCATCCGTAACCCTGGGAGTACTATCAAAATCAGAAGCAGTGCGCCGTTTCGAGCGTCGCCGCGCCGCCAGTTGACGCGCTGAAGCCCGTCGCCGAAATCGAGTGTGGGGCTCCCCGCCCCGCCCGCCGCCCTTCTTCCCAGCGAGGCGGCCGATGAATGCTCTGTTGATCTACCCGGAATTCCCCGACACATTCTGGAGCTTCAAATACGCACTCAATTTTTTGGGCAAACGGGCCGCACAGCCTCCGCTGGGGCTGATGACGGTGGCCGCGCTGTTGCCGAAGAGCTGGAAAAAGCGGCTGGTGGACGTGAATGTCGAGCGGCTCCGTGACCGCGACCTGGACTGGGCCGACGTGGTGATGCTGAGCGGAATGCACATCCAGCGCGAGTCGCTGGTGGCTATCGTTGAGCAGTGCCGCGAGCGCGGATTGCCGACGGTGGTCGGCGGACCGATTGCCAGCAGCCTCTCGGCGGCCGAACTGAAGGCCGACCACGTCGTGATCGGTGAAGCCGAGGACCTGATTGCCGGGCTGGCGCGGGACTTGGAACTGGGAACCGCCGAGCCGGTCTACCAAGCCGCTGAAAGGCCGGAGATGAGCTCGAGTCCGCTGCCCGACCTGAGTCTCATCAAGATGCACCGCTACTCGACCATGACCGTGCAGTACTCGCGCGGCTGCCCTTTCAACTGCGAGTTCTGCGACATCATCGAAATCTACGGCCGGCGCCCGCGCACCAAGGCCGTGGCCCAGGTGCTGGCCGAGCTGGACCAGTTGCGCGCGGCCGGCTGGCGGGAGGCGGTCTTCATTGTTGACGATAACTTCATCGGCAACAAGGCGCGGGCCAGGGAGTTGTGCGTGGCGCTGGCCGAGTGGCGCGGGCAGCACAGGACCAACTTCGACTTCAATACCGAGGCCTCACTGAATCTGGCCGACGATCCGGAGTTGATGCAACTGATGAAGGAGGCCGGCTTCATCTCGGTCTTCCTGGGCATTGAAACCCCCGATGAATCGGGCCTGATCGCCAGCAACAAGCTGCAGAACACGCGGCGCAGCCTGCTGGAGAGCGTGGCCACCATCCAGAGTTACGGAATACAAGTGATGGGCGGCTTTATCCTGGGCTTCGACACCGACGGCGACGACATCTTCGACCGCATGGTTGAATTCATCCAGAAAAGCGGCATTCCCATCGCCATGGTCGGGCTGCTGCAGGCCATGCCCGGAACCCAGTTGTTCCGCCGCTTGTGGAAGGAAGGCCGGATTCTGGATGCGGGCCACGGCGACAATACCTGCGACCGGCTGAACTTTCTTCCCAGCATGGACGCGGCCAAGCTGCTGGAGGGCTACCGCTCGGTTTTGCAGAGAATCTACTCCTGCGAGGCCTACTATGAGCGCGTCAAGCTCTACCTGAGCCGTACCCAGCCGCGGCCCGGCGAACGAAAATCTGGCGAGCGCAGAACCCGGCAGCGGTGGCTGACCAAGGGCAATGCGCGCGCCTTCGTCACCTCGATCATCCGCCAGGGAGTCTTCGGCCGGCAGCGCTGGAGTTACTGGAAGTTTCTGCTCACCGTGGCCACCCGCTACCGCCATTGCGTGGGCGCGGCCATGACGCTGGCGGTGATGGGCTACCACTTCCAGGTGATGACCGGAAGGCTGTCCGGCGGAGCGGATTCATCCGCGGCGCCCTCCGCAACGGAAAAGCCCCTGCCGGCCGAAATCGGCGGCGAGGCGCAATAAGGTTTCTGACCACTTGTTGTTGTGCCCATGTGGGTGCCCCATCCTTGCGTCTGTCATCCTGAGCGGAGCGCAGCGGAGTCGAAGGACCTGCTTCTTGAAACTTTGCCGCAAGGGTGGGAAAGTGAAATTTTACGCGGTCGGAGAGCTGGCATTGCAGGCAGAAGACGCGTCGCAAGCAGAGGACAAGCAAAAAGCGGCAGGCCGCATGGCCTGCCGCTCTTTTCAGATTCCGTGTGTGGAAATCAGATCCGGTGTGGAGAAAAGGGTCGCAATCTATTTGCCGGACTTGGCCGGGGCGGAGACGGGAGCGGATTTGGAGTTCTCCAGCACCGAGTGCGAGCCCCCCGAGGAGCGCACATAGAGCACCGTCAGGCTGACAGAGGTCACCATGAAGATGACCGCCGACCAGGTGGTGAGCCGAGTGAGCACATTGGCCGCGGCGCGGGGTCCGAAGGCAGTCTGTGAGCCCTGGCCGCCAAAGGCGCCTGCCAGATCAGCCGAGCGGCCCTGCTGCAGGAGAACCACCCCAATGAGGAACAGGCTCACGATCACGTGCACAACGATGATGAAGTAGAAAATAAAATTCATCTTGAAAGCTGCTTTCCAGGTCAATCCGGCTGCCCCGGACGAGAGAGATTTTGGTGCGGAGGAGGGGACTTGAACCCCTACGCCTTGTGGGCGCCAGCACCTCAAGCTGGTGCGTCTGCCAATTTCGCCACCCCCGCACAGGACGGACTCTACGAGTATAGCAAAGGTGCGGATGCCGCGGGGGAAACTGCCTGCGGATCGCTCCCTCAAGTCAGGCCTTCACTCGCCCGATGGGGGCTAATGAAGCGAAATCCGGCCGCCCGCGCGGGCCTACCGGGCTTTCTTTCTGGCCTGTTTGGCAGCCTTGGCTTTGGCCGCTTTGGCCCCCTTGGCCTTGGCTTCCTCTGAATTGCCGGTGGGAATGGGCCCCAGGTCCGGTCCGACGCGCTTCACCTGTGTGTCGATCATCGCGTAGGTGATGGTGCGTGGTGCCGCCGGGCGGGAAATGCCGGTCGCCGCATCGGTGATCAAATTTTCGCTGCTGGCAACCTGGAAGTTGAAAACCGGCGTGCTGCCGCCCGGCACGGGCTGGTAGGCGATCCGCACCGGCAGATAGCCCTCGATGGGGTGCAGCCGGAAGGCGGTTTCGTAGCGATGACGCTTCACGCTCCAGGTGAAGACGCGCACCTGGTCGAAGTCGAAGGGCAGACCAGCCTTGGGCGGCGAGAGCACGGTCAGAAACTGTGGAACCTCATGGTTGGGCGTCGTGGCCTCGGGGTCGTAGACCTGGTTGAGCACGTAGGCGCCTACAAACCGCTGGCCCTCGGCATAGATGCCAATCTGGTCCGGCACATCCACGTCCAGATTCCGAGCCAGCAGCCAGCCGGTGTGGCCCTGGCCGTCGCGCACCAGCCACCAGTCCTCCATCGGCGGCGGCTCGACCGGCGGCTCAGAGGCCGTCTGGCCGGAAATCTTCTCCGTAGAGCCGGTTGAAGCCGGAGAAGCTGGCTTGGTTGCCGATTTGGCGGCTGATTTTGAGCCGGAAGCAGCGATAGAAGCCTTCGCCGAGGGAGTCTTGGCCGCCGCTTTTGTGGCGGCCGCAGGGCCAGATTTGGGAGCCGGCGGCTTGGGGGCAATTGCCGCGCCGGGCGCCGTCTTGACGACCGAACTGCGCGTCAGAAGCTGGACCTTCGCGTTCGCCGGCAGCAGATAAAACCGCTCCGTCTCCCGGCCGGGAAGAATGTGCAAATAAATGTCGTCGCGGAGGGTCGCGGTGGCCACCACCGGGTCCTGCTTGTGCTGGCTGGAAAGCTGGCCAAAGGCCTGGAAGGTGTTGCCGTCGATCACGGCGTGCTCTTCAATCCAGCCAATCTCTTTCTTTTGGGTCTTCACCTTGTAGAAGCGGCGGTCGTGTTCGAGCACTTCCAGCGGCTGGCCATTGACAACCTCGCCCACGCGATTGGAGACTGGGGCCACGCGGTCATGCAGGTACATCTTCCGCGCCGAGACGTAGACCGTATCGTGCCCACCATGGCGGAGGCGGTTGCAGCCCGTCTCCAAAGTCAAAAAACAGAGCAGCAGCAGCAACCAGGGCAGCGAGGCTCTGGAGCGCCTGACGGAACTGGAACGCCTGAAGTAAGCGGAAAATGGAATTGAGAATCGCGTAAACAGAGCCTCTGGGGATCTTTTTTGAGAATAGCACCATGGAACAGATCAGGGATCGAAACCCCGGCGAGCACTCGCTCGCCGAAGATTGCCGCTAACGGACGATTGGCAACTGAACCCTACAAGTCATCTCATAAACCCAACTGTGCCCTCGGACGACATCCCTCAGGGGCTAAAACCCAAGCAATTAGCGGCTTTTTGCGGCACGGCTGAAGCCGTGCCCTTTCAATGCCGGTTTATGAGATGGCCTCTAATCTCCGACCCTTGCTATTTTACGGCACGGCAACAATGGCGACTGGACCGATTCCTGTCGAGCCGGTGAGCGAGGAGTCCAGCTTGCCGGTAGTAGCGGAGTCGAAGGTGTACGCATTGAAGTAAGGGCTGCCCTGATTGTTTACCACCAGGACGAAGTCGCCCGTGCTGTCCTTGACCATGCCGTAGGGAACGTAGCCGGTAGCAACCGCATTACTTTGCACGGTCAGCGTGGGTCCCGTTGTGTTCAGCAGGAATGCGGTGATATTTCCAGCGGAAGTTCCGACCCAGTTGGCGACATAAACATAGCCATTGGAGCCTGCCAAAATGGCGTGAGGCCCCGTTCCGCCGCTTTGGTAAGGCGATGCAGACGGTTCCGTCCCCAGTGCGTCGGATGTGATGGGGATGATGCGCAATCCGCCTGAATTGGAAGAAGAAGAGGGGAAGACGTTGGTTTCACCGATATACAGGTAGTTGGTACTTGGCCCAAAGGCCACCGATACAGCAGTACCTTTGGCGGTTCGATAATCATAGCCAGAGCTGATCGGATTCGTGGCGCCCGTGAAGTCCGTGCCGGAGGTAAAGGTAAACGTCTCGGTTTCCGAGCCTGCGGCGACGGAGACTAGCTTGTTGTCTGGAGAGATGGCCAATCCGCCCACACCGACATTGCCGCCGGAGACCAAGTACCTGGCTGGAACATTCACACCGCTCGATAGCGTGGATTCGCCATTCGAGGTGCTGATCGGCCAGGCGTAGAGAGTCGGCTGTCCTGAAGTGTTGGAAGCATCCAGTAGCCAATGGCCGGTCGAGTCGACTTGAAGGGCATTGGGGGTTACGTCAACTAAATTGACGGATGTGTCCTGCGTCAATTCACCGCCTGATCCAATGTCGTAAAGAAGAATTCCCTCATTCGTACCCACATAGAGAAAACGACCGGTGGGATCCACCGCCATCGAATAGGGAGTGTAGCCACTGGGCAGAGAGATCGGGCTGCCAGTGAGCGGGGTCAGCACACCCGAGTTGATGTAATAGCCGGCAATAGAGCTGCTGTTCAGAATATAAAAGTTGCCGCTTGTGCTGGCGGGGGCGCTGCACGTGCCCGTGCCCACCTCGACGCAAACCACAGTTGTTGCCGCAGCACTGCCCGAAACGCCGCTAACGGTAATGTCGTATGTACCGAGGGTCGTGCCGGTTTGGGTGGTCGCGGTCAGCGTCGAAGTTTGCGCCGACGTGCTGCTGAAGGTCAGCGAACTCGGAGAAAGACTGCATGTGGTGGGATCGGTAGCGCTCGAAGGCGTCGTGGTAACCGAGCAACTCAGTGTAACCGTCCCGGTAAAGGAACTCCCTGGCGTCACGGTAATGGTTGAAGTGCCAGTCGAACCGGGGCTCACGCTGATGTTGCCGCTGTTGGAAAGCGTGAAGCTGCTGCTACTGCTGCCCGGCGCCTGCCAGAAATCTCCGCAACCGGCCACCAGCGGCGCCGCCGCCAGCAACAACCGCGCCCACTTTCCCATCTTCATCGCCACTCCTCCAGCACCCGGCTCCAGTCGTTGTACTCGACTCCGTTGAAGCCGCTCTCGGATTTTGTCGTTTCCCGGCCGCTTCGGCCAGTTTCTGCCAGCAATTTCAGTCCGATTTGTCTTTCGAGTCCGCCCTGTTCATCTTCAGGCTGCACCGTTTTCTGCAACCTGCTCACAGGGTAGCGCCTGAGAGCGCATCCTGTCCTGCCGTTTCGCTTGAACGCACTCCCGCAACCCCAATATTTTGCTAGACGCAGGCCGCCGGGAATTCGCTTGGCTTGAGCGTTTGCAGCTAGCGCGGAGGCTCCTTCAACTTCAATCAAGACAGGCTTTCGACTCCGTAGCGCTCCTCCCAGGATGACAGCGCTTAGTGGCCGGAAAAACCTGAAGCAGTTGCCGCCGAAGCCGCTATGATGACTCCAGCGCAGGACGACATCGCGGCGCAAAGCAGGGAAAAACTATGCCCCCCACTATCTTCATCTCGGCCGGCGAGGCCAGCGGCGAACACTACGGGGCGCTGGTCGTCGCAGCGCTGCAAAAGCGGCTTGCCGCCGCCGGACAAACCGGACAAGCCGGACAAGCCGCCCGCTTCTACGGAATGGGCGGCGAGCGCATGGCCACCGCCGGCCTTGAGTGCGTCGTCCGCTCCGAGGAGATGGCGGTGATGGGGCTGACCGAGGTCGTCCGCCACCTGCCGCGCATCTGGCGCGAGTTCCGCAAGCTGAAGCGGGCCATACGGCAAGATCCGCCCTCGGTGGCCGTGCTCATCGACTTCCCCGAGATTCACTTCCGGCTGGCCAGCGAGTTGCACCGCCTGGGTGTTCCCGTCGTCTACTTCGTCAGCCCGCAGTTGTGGGCCTGGAAGAAGAAGCGCATCCGGCTGGTGCAAAAGTACATCGACAAAATGCTGGTGATCTTTCCCTTCGAGGAGCCGTTTTACCTCGAACAGGGCGTCGAGGCCGAGTTTGTCGGCCATCCGCTGGCGGAGTTGGCCCCATCCTCGGCGAGCCGGGCAGAATTTGCCGCCGCAAACGGCCTGCACCCCGAAAAAACCTGGATTGGCCTCCTGCCCGGCAGCCGTCCCAAGGAGATTCGCGACCTTCTGCCGGAGATTTTTCGGGCGGCGCGGCAATTGGCGGCGCGGGCGAATGAACCGGCCGGCTTCGAGTTCATCCTTCCCTTGGCGCCGACGCTGAATGCGGCGCAGCGGGACGAAGTGCGGCGGCTGGCCGAGGCGCATGGAGCCGGCCTGACTCTTCGCCTGATCAACGACATTGGCGCCGAAGGCGCAGTTGGCCCCACCGCAGGTGGTGCCCGCACCACGCTCCAGCACGCCCGCGCCTCGGTGGTGGCCAGCGGCACGGCCACGGTGGAAGCGGCTCTAGCCGGCAATCCCTTTGTTGTCGTCTATCGGGTCTCGCCCCTGACCTTCGCCATCGCCAAACGGGTGGTGAAGGTGCCCTTTGTGTCCATGGTCAACCTGATCGCCGGCAGGCAGGTGGTGCCGGAGCTGATTCAGAGCGATTTCACGGCGGAGAAGATCGTCCGCGAGATCGAGCGACTGCTCCCCGACGGCCCGCCGCGCCAGTCCATGATCGAGGAACTGGCGCAGGTTCACGGCCTGCTGAGCGCACGACCGCCATCGAGCGGCGCGGCATCAGCAGGCGGAGCCATCGCGCGGGTAGCGGCGGTTACGCTCGAGACCATGCGCGAGGATTCTGTTTAATTCCTAGTTTCTGGAATTTGAGCCGGGTGCCCCATCCTCGCCGCGTCTTTGTTGTTGCGGCTAGGGTGGGATAGCACAAAGCCCGCCTTATAGAAACTCTGAAAATGCTTTAGTTGCTGGAACTTGAGCTGCCCAGCGAAATGACGTGCAGATCAACGTGAGCCAGGCCTGCCTCGGTCATCGCCAACTTCTGCGCGGCGGCGTAAGAGAGGTCGATGATGCGCCCCTTGTCCACCAGGTCGCCACGGTCGGTGATGCGCACCACAACCGAGCGCTTGTTGTCGCGGTTCACGACGCGGACTACCGTGCCAAAGGGGAGGGAGGGGTGGCAGGCGGTCATCGCGTTCATGTCAAAGCGTTCTCCACTAGCCGTATTACGGCCGTTGAAAACGCCACCATACCAGGAGGCAAGTCCATGAAGCCTGCTGGCGGTTACAGTTTTTGCGGGTTTCTGCGGCACAAGCAATGCAGCAGGCGTCGCGCTCGCTGCCGGAACCGCGGAAGGCACGGTTGCGGCCGGCCGGGAGGGCAGCACATCCGCCTGTACTGTCCGCGTGGAAACTTCCACCACTCCCGCGGTCAGCACTATAGAGGAAACTATTGCCAGCATCCAAATGCGTAAGGCGTATTTCGAGCTTATCTTGCTTGATCTACGTCGTATAACCATCTAGTCATTCTACTAACTAACGACTCATTTACCAACCTTATAATTGGAGGCACTCAAAGATTTTCCATAAAAAACGGGCAATCTTGACCATTTATAGCATTAACCCATTGTTTTCTGCTATTTACTAATTGCACTAAAAACAGTGCAGCTTCGTCTTTTGTTTGCTGGAGCTAAGAAATTTATTAGTTTGAGAGATCAATTCCCTGTTCTTCAACTCACCAGCTAGCGCCTCTCGCCGGACAATTTTTGCGGCTTTGCAGATTAATTATTTTCTTTTGTTAGCTTGAAACTTGCGCCAGTATAAAACTGGCGATTTGAACTAATTAGGAGAGCTAATGAAATTCAGCGCCACGGGTATGTATCTGCTCAAGCTTTCGGAGGGTTTTCGCAGTCGCGTCTATCGGGACGCGAATGGGCTATCGACCATTGGTTATGGCCACCGTCTGCTGCCCACGGAAACCTTTCCCAATGGCATTGACGAGCAACACGCTGCGGCTCTGCTGACCTTGGACGTGTGCGCCTCTGAGGAAGCTGTCGAGCGCCTGGTGAAGGTTCCGCTCACGCAGGGCCAGTTCGATGCGCTGGTCGACTTCTGTTTCAATCTGGGCCGGGGCAGGCTTACCGCGTCTTCTCTGCTCGCCGATCTCAACGCGGGAAAGTACGACGAGGCCGCCCGGCAACTGCTGCTCTGGGACCACGCCGACGGGCATGAAATCGCCGCGCTGAAGGCCCGCCGCGAGGCCGAGGCCGTGCTCTGGCGCGGCAATGAAAAACCGTCGCAGGTCACGGCTTGAAAGCGCTGTCATAAATTGAAACCGCCCGGGCTTGAGAGCCTTTCTGGCTAGTCTTTCGCGGCCCAGGCCAATTGCCTGCCCGCGCCGTCGAAGACCGGCCTATCGTGCACGATGAATTCACGGGGCGCTACAATTGGGAGACATTGCGGGCTGAAAAACTGGAATTCCAGCCAGCGAATCCGGCCTCAGCGCGAACCGCGCCAGAGTCCGGGCACGAAGGCGGTCGGCGACTGAAGCGGAGCGAGTAAGCGGAGCAATTTTGAACTTATCGAAAGTTACAAGCGAAGATAACTCCCCTCCCGCCGAAGTTATTCTGAAGCTGGAGGGCTTCTGGTTGGTTTTTGCCGCCTTTGCCGCCGCTATCTTTGTGGGCGGAATCGCGGCCACGGCTATCGCCACCGGTCTGCTGAGCCTGCTGTTCCCGGAGATGGGCGCTCTGGCGCATGATGTTTTTACCCGTCCGGCGGGCAGTTGGAGCCGGTCTCCGTTTTACCTGGCGATAACTCCGGGGTTCACCGCCGTCCTGGGGCTTCTGATCGCACAGCATCTGCCTTATGGCTACGTGGCGGTTTTTCTCGCCGTAGGCTCCGCCATTCTTACGCTGGAAGTCACTCGTTCGCCGATTGGCCCCTCCATTTCCGCGGCTTTGCTGCCCGTCGTCTTCAATCAGCAAAGCTGGTGGTACCCGGCAGGGGTCTTGGTGGGAGCGTCGGCGCTGGCGATTCTGTCCGTGCTCTGGAGGCGGTCGCACGGCGCGCGACTACGGGCTTCGGCGAACAAATTCAGGCTTAACAAGCTCAGGCCGAACGAGCCTAAGTCAGACGAAACCGAGTTAGATGAATCAGCGTCAAACCGGCTCGTGCGAGACGAATATAAGTCAAGCGGAACTGAGTTAAACGAAACCGAATTAGAAGAGCCAGGGTCGAGTAAACTCAGCTCCCGTAATCTGGGGATCTTTTCTCTCTGGGAAGCCAGGCCGAGTCCTTTCAGCAGGGCAAGGCTGCGTTCGGGCAGCGGGCCGATTGAACTTCTTTTCATGGGCCTGTTTCTCGCCTTGGCGGTTTTTTTCGTCCATCTCACCGGGCTGCATTTGCTGCTGTATCCGCCGCTGGCGGTGATCGCCTTTGAAATGTTCACCCGCAAAGAAACTGTTTTTGGGACGCGCCAGCCGCTGCTTGTGCCCGTAGCCTGTTTCCTGACCGCGACGGGCGGATCGTGCGCCGTGAAGTTATTGGGAGTAAGTCTGTTTGCCGCTATTCTCAGCATGGCCCTCAGCTCCGCGGTTCTTTTCCTTTTAAGAATTCATCTGCCGCCCGCCATGGCTGTTGGACTCATACCTCTCATTGTGCCGCATCCCTCTTTCACTTATCCGCTGGCGGTGGCCTCCGGCACGCTTCTTTTGACGTTCTGCTATTTTTGCTATCGCCGCGTAGTGGACCGGCCCGCGTGGAAGCTGGCGCAATGAGGACAGCATGCGGATTGTCCGCGTGTTGACAGCCCATTGGCGCCTCCCTAGAATTAAAGGAGGTCAATTTGCGATTTTTTCAGCATAAATGCCAGAAAAATCAGGCGGTTAAAGGTTTTATCTGAGTCCGGGCGAGGCGGCGGCAGCCGCGGGGAATGAGCCAGGGCGGAGAGTGGGAACGATGCCGGATGCGCGCGTCAGTCCGCGAGAGCGGCTGGTGCTGACGGCCATCATCGAGATTTATATCGCCACCGGCGAGCCCGTGGCCTCGCGCGAGGTTGCGCGCTTTTTCGCCAACCGGGAGGGCCTGAGCCCGGCCACCATCCGCAACGTGATGGCCACGCTGGGCGAAACGGGCCTGCTGGAGCAGCCGCACACCTCGGCCGGCCGGGTTCCCACCGCCGCGGCCTTTCGCTATTACGTTGAGCAGATTACCCAGGCGGAGACGCCCACGGGGCGCAGGAACGCGGGCGCGGCGGGCTTCGATGCGCGGGATTTTGGCGCCGCTTTATTGGGGCCGCAGATTTTGAGCGAGGCCCGGCGCGGGCAGATCGAGGAGAGTTTTTCCGGCGTGGCCAGCACCAACGACTACCTGGAACGCACCTCGCACGTGCTGGCGCTGCTTTCCAGCGGACTGGGCGTGGCGCTGGCCAGCGCGACCGCGGGCCAGGTGCTCGAGCACATTCATTTTTCGCGGCTTTCGACCGGCCGGGTGCTGGCCGTGCTGGTGACCCAGGCTGGTGCGGTGCAGGATCGCGTACTGGCCCTGGACCGCGAACTGACGCACGTGGAGCTGGAGACGGCCGCGCGCTACCTGAACGAGAACTTTCGCGGCTGGCCCATCGAGCGCATTCGCACGGAAGTGGCGCGAAGAGTGGCGTTGGAGCAGGAGGCTTACCACCAGATGCTGGCCTCGATCGAGGAGCTCTGCCGCAAGGGCGCGCTGGCTGGTGGCGATGCCGGGCCGGCCATTTTCGTAGACGGAATGGCCAACCTGATTGCCGCCGAGGTGGACCGCGAGCGGCTGCGCCAGATGTTGCTGGCTCTGGAGGCAAAGCAGCGGCTGGTGGAGTTGCTGACCGCCTACGTGGATGGCCGCCAGCAGGAGGTACGCGTGGTGGTGGGCCTGGACCGGGCGGGCCGCGATTTGGCGGGCCTGGATTCTGCGGGCTTGGACTCGGCCTCGCAGGCCATGAGGAATCTGGTGCTGATCGGCGCTCCGGCCCGGCTGGGCGGAGCCAATCTGGGCACGGTCGCCGTGATTGCGCCCACCCGCATCCAGTACCAGGAGATGATACAGGCGGTGCGCTACATCGCCCAGCTCTCCGAACGCCTGCTGGAAGTTTCCGTCGACTGAGGCTCAAGTCTTCTGACAGGCCCTTTTCGGGACCGGCGCTGCACTCGACTAGCACGAGAGAGACCGGCGATGGCCGCGGAAATTATCATTGAAACAGATACGAAGGATTTTTCGGAGAATGCATAAAATTATGCCAGATCAGGAAAAAGAGTTGACCTTATCGGAGGAAGCAAGGGCCGCGGCTGCGGAAGATTCCGTGATCGCAATGCCAGTTCGTGAGCCGAGCCAGGAAACGGAGCCAGAGCCGGACCAGGAAACGGCCGGCCAGCCGCCGGTCAGCCGCGCGGAATTTGACCAGCTCCGGGCCGAGCGTGACCAGTTGCTCGACCGGCTGGCCCGTCTGCAGGCCGAGTTTGAGAACGCGCGCAAGCGGGCCGAACGCGACCGGCTGGCCGACCGTGAGATTGCCACCGGCAACGTCGTCGAGCAGTTTTTGCCGGTGATGGATCACTTCGAGCTGGCGCTCAACTCCAGCGGCACGGCCGAGCAGTTGCGCTCCGGCGTCGAATTGATCGTCAAGCAAATGCAAGAGGTACTGCGCCAGTTGCAGGTTACGCCGGTTCCCGCTCTGGGCGTCGAGTTCGATCCTCACCAGCATGAGGCGCTCGGCTCGGTCGAGCGTCTTGACCTGCCTGACCAGCACGTGGCCGAGGAGATCCGCCGCGGCTACCGGCTGCGTGAGCGGCTTTTGCGCCCGGCGCTGGTGCGTGTAGTTTCCAACCCCAAGCAGACAAACGAATGAGATCGAATACAAACGTGAGCAAATCCGATTATTACGAGGTTCTGGGCGTCTCGCGCGACGCCTCTGACCAGGAGCTGAAAAGCGCCTATCGCAAGCTGGCGATGAGGCACCACCCCGACCGCAACCCCGACGACGAGGAAGCGGAAGAGAGGTTCAAGGAGGCCAGCGAGGCCTACCAGGTCTTGAGCGACGCCGACAAGCGCGCCGCCTATGACCGCTACGGCCATGCCGGCGTGGGCGCGGGCGGGCCGGGCTTTGGCGGGCCCTTTGCCGGCGGCGTGGACATCGGCGACATCTTCGGCGACCTTTTTGGCGAAATGTTTTCGATGGGCGGCAATCCGCGGCGCGCCAGCCGCCAGCAGCGCGGCAGCGACCTGCGCTACGACCTGACGATCGACTTCGAGGACGCCATCTTCGGCACCGAGACCGAGGTGACCCTTCGCCGGCTGGAGACCTGCGAGGCCTGCCACGGCCGCGGCAGCACCTCGGGTCGCGGACCCACCATCTGCACCCAGTGCCAGGGCCGGGGCCAGCTCCGCTTCCAGCAGGGATTTTTCACCGTGGCCCGCACCTGCTCGGCCTGCGGCGGCACCGGTCAGGTTATCGGCGACCCCTGCCAGGCCTGCCGTGGCGAGAGCCGCGTGAGCCGCGAATTCAAGCTCAAGGTCAAGGTGCCACCCGGCGTCGAGGACGCAACCCGTATCCGCTACTCCGGCGAAGGCGACGCGGGCCGCTTCGGTGGTCCCAAGGGTGACCTCTACATCGTGCTCGCCATCCGTCAGCATGAGTTCTTCGAGCGCGACGGCTACAACCTGCGCTGCGTCGTTCCCATCAGCTTTCCCCAGGCCGCCCTGGGCGCCGAAATTGAAATTGCCGGCATCGATGGGCCCATCAGCCTGAAGATTCCCGAGGGCACGCAGAGCGGTCGCGAACTGCGCCTGCGCGGTCGCGGTGTTCCTCACCTGAACGAAAAGGGCGCTGGCGACCTGATTGTGAAGGTGGTGGTCGAGATTCCCCGCAAGCTGACCCGCGCCCAGCGTGAACTCGTCAGCCAGTTGGCTGAGTCGATGGCCGTCGATAACAAGCCCGCATCGCCTGGCCTGATCGATAAGATGAAGGATTTGTTTAATTGAGGTTCAATTGAGGGAGTATCTGTTCCATTAGGGCCAGGCGGCGGTTGATCCTGGTGTAAATCGGGGAAACGATTGAGCGGTTCAGGCTATAATGGATCAGGTTTCGCTCGATGACTGGGACGATTCCCAGCCCATGAGGATGGGGAAGAGTTCCGGCGGCAGCGAAGGCGCGGAGAGGTGGCAGAGCCCGGTTGAATGCACCTGACTCGAAATCAGACATAGTCGCAAGGCTATCGGGAGTTCGAATCTCCCCCTCTCCGCCACAAGATCATTAGAATCAATATAATAGGGGCCTTCTAAGGCCCCTATTATATTTAATATAAGACTTGCCTTCTGTGGAAAAGTGGCACTGAAGGGCACGGATCTGCACCGATTACCAATTCCAACTGACACCAAAACTGACACCGAAAAGGCCAAACCGGTTAAAGCCGTTTAGGAGAGCCGGCGGGTTCCACGAAGGCAACGGCTTTCGGGGATCTATCCAAGCACCAGTTCATCTTTTCAGCGCGTGCTTCCTCGTCCAGCGCCAGTGCTCAAGGCACCAGTGGAAGATACGAGAATGGGTCTTCGGGTCGACGCTGGCTGCCTTCTTCTTGTGGTATGCGGCAAAGAGTTCGAGCCCCAGCGAGCTCACTATTCTCAACCTGGCTTGAAAATACAGATAGAAACAGCCACAAAGAATTGAACAATCAGGTTTCATCAGCCAATAAGTAAAAGAGCCGCAGCCCGTATCCGTGGCTGCGGCTCCTGACGGCTGATCTTCTGCCGGTTTTATGGCTCCTTCACGCCATCCACAAAGGCCTTCAGCTTGCGCGAGCGCGACGGGTGACGCAGCTTGCGCAGAGCCTTGGCCTCGATCTGGCGGATGCGTTCGCGCGTCACCTGGAAGCTCTGGCCGACCTCTTCCAGCGTGTGCTCGGAGCCGTCTTCCAGGCCGAAGCGCATTTTTATGACCCGCTCCTCGCGCGGCGTCAGCGTCCTCAGGACCTGCGAGGTGTACTCCTTCAGATTCACGCTGATGACCGCCTCGGAGGGCGAAACCGCCTGCCGGTCCTCGATGAAATCACCCAGATGCGAGTCTTCCTCTTCGCCGATCGGGGTTTCAAGCGAGATCGGCTCCTGCGCGATCTTCAGCACCTTGCGCACCTTGGCCACCGGAATGTCCATGCGCTTGGCGATTTCTTCACTCGATGGCTCGCGGCCCAGCTCCTGGACCAGTTGGCGAGAAGTGCGGATCAGCTTGTTGATGGTCTCGATCATGTGCACCGGAATGCGGATCGTCCGGGCCTGGTCGGCGATGGCACGGGTGATGGCCTGACGAATCCACCACGTGGCGTAGGTCGAGAACTTGTAACCGCGGCGGTATTCGAACTTGTCCACCGCCTTCATCAGGCCGATATTGCCCTCCTGAATCAGGTCGAGGAATTGCAGGCCGCGGTTGGTGTACTTTTTGGCGATGGAGACGACCAGCCGCAGGTTGGCTTCGATCAGCTCCCGCTTGGCCTGCTCGGCGTCCATGTCGCCCTGGATCATCTCGCGCTGGGTGCGCTTCAGATCGGCGATCGCCACGCCCGCCTCAGCCTCGCTTTTTTCCAGATCGGCCTTGCAGTTTTTCTGCTGACGCCGGTACTCCTTTTTCAGCTCTTCGCTCTTCGAAGCCTCGAACTTCTGATCGAGCGAGCGGATCTGGCGCTCCAGCGTGCGCATGGTGTCGACGGTCTTGTTGACCTTGTCCAGCAGGCGCTTGCGTTCGAGGGGCGTGTACTTGAGTTCGCGCACAATGCGCGAGACGAGCACCTTCTCCCGCGCGATCAGCCAGCGGGTTTGGCGCGCGGCCGAGGCCTTGGCCTTGGCTGCCGGCGCGGTCTGCTTCTCCTCGAGCTGGGCAATCCGCTTCTGGTGCTTCACCAGGGCGTCGATGCGGGCCACGGTGGTCTTGACGCGCGTCTGCACCACCTCTTCGGTCAGTTCCTCCTCGTCGAAGATGACCACTTCCTTCACATTGCGGACGCCGCGCTTCAGATCCTCGCCCAGGGCCACAATCTCGCGGATCACGATCGGGGAGCGTGAAATCGCCTTGAGGACGCGCAGTTGGCCGCGCTCGATGCGCTTGGCGATCTCCACCTCGCCCTCGCGGGTCAGCAGCGGCACCGTGCCCATTTCACGCAGGTACATACGCACCGGGTCGTTGGTCTTCTCCAGCGTTCCGGGCGTCAGATCGAGCTCGACATCCTCGCCCTCTTCCAGATCGAAATCCTTGTCGCCGTGGAACTTGGGGCCGTCCAGAAGATCGATGCCCTGGGTGCCGATGGTGGTGATCAGGTCATCCAGATCCCCAGGCGAAGTGGCCATTTCATCAGGCAGCATCTCGTTCACATCGCCGTAGGTCAGGTAGCCCTTTTCCTTGCCGACCTCAATCAGGCTTTCAATGTCGTGATCGTGATCGTGATCATGCTCGTGTTCATGCTCATGATCGAACTTGTCGTCAGTTGCCAAAATATTCCTACTCTCTCGCGCAATGCTGATTCAGCACTGTATTGCGCACCAGTGCGTGGCCCAGTCCGTCCGGGAACGCATCAAAAAAAGATTCCCGCCAGGAAATCTGGATGCGTAGACAGACGCAGACCTGCGGTCGCCCGCAGAGAAGAAGCGGTTTCAAGGGTATTCTCGGAGCAGGATGGTAAGCGCTTCAGGTTTCACCTGGGTCGCCCGCGAGCCGCGGCTCATGGTAGGGGCAAAGGGGGCGCGCATCCGCACACAGACTTTTAGATTAACACAGCTCCGCCCGCCTTTACTAATCCGAAATTGCGGCACATGGCATTTACCGCCCACTCCTACTACCGAGCCGGGCCATCCTGCCTTCCGGCCACTCCCGCTTCCTGCTGATTGGACGTGGCAAAGCCAGATTCGACACAGGAAAGCGCGGGCCGCGGCGGGCGATCCGCGGGTTTTGAAAGTCGCTACCGCTCCGGCGGCTGCTGAGTGTGCAGTTGGCGCAGAGCCATGCGCAGCTCAACCTGTTGCAAAGCAAATGCGTCCGCCTTTGTGCGGTCCCCATTATGTTCAGCCGTTTCCATCTCCGCGCGCAACTCGCGCAGGCGGTGCTCAATGGCCCGCTCTTGAATCTCCTGGATGGCGCTTTGGACCTCGTTCTCTTCAGGCGGCTTGGTTTCGGCCAGGAGAGCCTCGGCCAGCAAAGCCCGCTGCCCCTCGTCTTCGACCACATCCATGGGGTCGAGGGCCTGCCGCTGGCTGAGCGCCTGCAGAGCCGCGTACGAGCCAAGGTGTTCAAACCACGCGGGTTGCTCGGCCAGCGCGATCCTGGCAAGCTGCCTCGCACGCGCGAACTCGGGGTCGTCGATGGCCAGGGCGCGCAGGAGCACCCGCTCGACCTCGGTCAGCGTCGTGGCCCTCGTCTCGATGTGGTCGCGCCGCCGGAGCGCGGCCTGACGCAGTTCCTCGCGCAAAACCGCCGAGTCGATGCCCAGCTTCTGCGCCGCGTCGTGGGCAAACTGGTCTCGGGCGAGCTTTTCCGGCAGGCGGCGAATGTGCGGCAGCAGGAAGTTCATCGCCTTCACCTTCTGCTCGGCGCTGGCCCCTGGGAAGGCCGTCCGGGCACGCTCGATCAGGTAGTCGGACTGGCGGCGCGCGCCGCGCAGGGCCGCCATGTAGGCCTCGACGCCCCGTTCGCGGATGAAGCGGTCCGGGTCGAGGCCATCGTCCAGGGTGACGATTTTGAGGTTGAAGCCCTCCTCGGTGAGCAGGGCGATCGACTTCTCGGCGGCATTCGAGCCGGCCGCGTCGGGGTCGAAGTTGACCACGACCTGCGAGGTGTGGCGGCGCAACAGGGCCACCTGCTGCTCGGTAAAAGCGGTTCCCGAGGTCGCGATCACGTTCTGTATCCCACGCAAATAGACCGAAATGCAGTCCATCTGCCCCTCGACCAGCAGGGCAAACTCGAGCTGGCGAACGGCGGCCTTGGCCTTGTCCAGGTTGAAGAGGACTGAGCCTTTGGTGTAGAGCGGCGTCTCCGGCGAGTTGATGTACTTTGCCCCGGCTTTGTCGCCGGTTTCCAGGGTCCGCGCCGTGAAGGCGATCACCCGGCCGCTCTCGTTGGCGATGGGGAAGGTGACCCGCTTGCGGAAGCGGTCGTAGATCGGGCCTAGAGAGCCGTCGCCCTGCTCTTTCGCGGAAAAAAGGCCGCTGGCGCGTAGGGTTTCGTCGTCGGCCATGCCGCGCAGCCGGTCGCGCAGGGCGTTAAAACTGTCGGGCGCGTAGCCGATGCGGAATTTCTTGATTCCGTCCGCATCGAGCCCGCGTCCGGCCAGGTACTCGCGCGCCACGGCGCCTTCGGGCGAGCGCAACTGCTCCTCAAACCAGGCGGTGGCGGTCTCGTGCAGTTCCAAAAGCCGCGCCCGCAGTCGCGCTCCGGCCGCTTCTTCCGGTGAAGAAAACTCCCGTTTGGGCAGCGGAATCCCGCACTTCTGCGCCACAATCCGCACCGCCTCGGGAAAGCCGACATTCTCGATCTTCTGCACGAAGCTGAAGACGTCGCCCGAGGCCTGGCAGCCGAAGCAGTAAAAGAACTGGCGAACGCCGTTGACGTTGAACGAGGGTGTCTTCTCCTTGTGGAAGGGACAGAGCCCGGAGTAGTTCTGTGCGCCGGATTTGCGCAGCCGGATGTAGCCCTCGATCACCTTGACGATGTCGGCCTGCTGCTTGACGGTTTGGGCGAAGTCGCTCACGGGTTCTGTATTGAGGATAAGGCCAGCGGGGGAGGCGGAGGCGATCAGCGACCAGATCAGCGGCCAGACCAACGGCCGGATCAGGGTGGCAGCGGCGGCGGGGGCTGGCAAGAAAAAGCGCCGGGTCAGCCAGCCCGGCGCTTCGTCTATAAGGCCAACCGAGAGCGATTATCCGTGGTGCTCGGCCGCTTCGGCAGCATCGGCTTCCGCCTTCGTCTTGTGCACGGTCTTGTCGGGATGATTGGGCGGTGAATAGAGCGTGTACATCTTCAGCACGGTCGTCTTGGAGCTGTTGATCACATTGTGAAAGGTCCCGGCGGGGACAATCACGGCCTCTCCATCGCCGGCCAGAACGACCTCGGTTTCGTTGAAGACGAACTTGGCCTCGCCCTGTTCGATCCGGAAGAACTGGTCAACGTGGCCATGGACTTCATCACCAAGCTCTTCACCTGGCAGGACCGACATCAGCACCAGTTGCGTATGCTCTCCAGTAAAAATCACCTGGCGAAAAAAGTTATTTTCGAGCGTGAGTTTCTCAATCGCACCATGAAACGGCTTCACCCTGGCCTCCTTTTGTTACACCGGCTTGTATTGTAGCGCAGCCGCGTTTCCCACAGTTTAGCCGCTGGCAGGCTATATCAGCGCTCCAATCGCGATACACCGAAGGCTGGCTGGCGCCGCAAAAAACTGGCTTGACACTTTACCGGGCAAAGGGCCTATGATCGTCCCCCGGCCTCCCGGTTTTCGCCGCGGATGCGTTAAACCTTCGGCATCGGCCGAGGATGGTGCTATTCAGCGCATTCGTGTTGAAAAGATTCCCCGTAACGGAAGCCGGAAACCAAAGGACCGAGCTCAATACTCGGCAGCATTTTCACTCCTGCTCTTTGCGGAAACCTGGAGGCCGCCTTCAGTGCATTTTTTGAGGGGGGCAGCTTGCGAAGTGGAAATGCTCCAAACGCGCTCGAAAGGAGCACTATCAAATGGAAAAAGCCAGTGTTGTCAGCGCTGCGGTTCTCTGCTTGCTCTTGGGAACCACAGCCACCGCCATTGCCCAGCATGAACAGCAGGGAAACAGCCGGGACAATTCGAGACCCGCGCAGCAAATCTCGCAACCCGCACAGCAAATACACCAACAGCAAACCGCCAAACCAGCTCCCAGCCGCCAGGCGGCGAGGCCGCAGTCGAAGCCGCAGTCGAAACCGCAACAGAGCTTCGGCGGCGCCTATCACGGCGGCGTGCAACCCAATGGCCCAGCCATCGGTGGCGTTCACCATAGCGGCGTTCCGCAACACCAGGAGCAGGTGCACAACGGCTTTGCGCAGTCGCGCGCCGGCTCGTGGAGCCATGATCATCAAAGCTGGAGCCAGCGCGGCGGCTATAACGGCTACCGGATTCCCGACGTCCGCTTCCGGCAGTACTTTGGCCACGATCACTTCTTCCGCATCGGCGGCCTTCCCCTGTTGTTCGTGGGCGGGATGCCGCGCTTCCAGTACGACGGCTATTGGGTCACGTTCCTCGATCCGTGGCCGGAAACCTGGGGGCCGGACTGGTACGAAACCGACGATGTATACCTTGACTACTCCGGCGATGGGTACTATCTCTATGACCGCGCGTACCCCGGTTTTCCAATCGCCGTCACCATCTCGTTTTAACTGAGACCGGTTTTTGCTCCTTTAGCTGAAACCGAGGCTTGCTCCTTTAGCGGGCAGAATGGCCGGTGTACGGCTGCTCTGCCCGCTGGGGCGCTTCTTCAGTTGCAACTGAGAGGGCCACGATTCTGCTTTCAGCGGCCTTTGCCTCTCCGGGCCTGCGCAGCGCGTGGGTCTGTGCGGCGCTTCTTTCTATGCGGTCTGAAGGCTTTTTGGAGCCTTCCCGCCTCTTTTTTTGCGAAATTTTTCCTTTAAAATAGAAAGAAATGGCTTTTCCTATCAAAATTTGCGTTATATGCTCCGAGGAATTTGAATTGCGGCCGGATAAACCCGGCTTTGCCAACCGCTGCCCGGCGTGCAGCGAACCGGAATCGGACGGCCCCGCGGCCGCGCCCTCATCCAGCCGCCACCTGAGCGCCGAAGAACGCAAGGCCGAGGCGGAGGCCAACGAGGCGCGCCGGAAGGCGATCCGCGATCTGCTCTACCGCCAGGAAAGCTGACCCGCAGCCAGCAGGATTACTATCGCAGGCCTTTGGCTTAATTTGAGGCCGGCCATAATACCTGTTGCAACGAATACTTCCTTCGCGCATCCAATTCCCAGTACGGCGGAGGAGGTCTACCGTGTCGCTTCGTCCCGTAAGAGAAATCTTTCAAACCAAACCCACCATCGAAGGCGCTGGCGTTCGCCTGCAACGCGCCTTCGGCTTCGGCAAGACCGCCGAATTCGATCCCTTTCTGCTGCTGGACGACTTCCGCAGCGACAACCCGGCCGATTACGTGGCCGGCTTCCCGTGGCACCCCCACCGGGGCATCGAGACCATTACCTACGTTCTGGCCGGCGAGGTGGCTCACGGCGACAGCCTGGGCAACAAGGGCCGGATGAGAGCCGGCGATGTGCAGTGGATGACCGCCGGCAGCGGCATTCTGCATCAGGAAATGCCCTCGGGCGACGCCGCGGGCCGCATGCACGGTTTTCAGCTCTGGGCCAACCTGCCCGCCTCGCTCAAGATGACCGCCCCGCGCTACCAAGACATTCCGGCCAGCGCCATACCGGAGGCGACCGAGGACGATGGGAGCCGCGCGCGCGTCGTTTGCGGCGAGTTCTGGGGCAAAAAGGGACCGGTCGAGGGCGCGGCTGTGGGCTCGAATGTGAACGCGCGCTATGTGGACATTTCCATTCCACCGGGCCTGCGCAAGCGGATTCAGGTGGAGACGACGCGCCACGCCTTCGCCTACGTCTTCGCCGGCGCGGGAACTTTTCGCGACGCCTCCCCGCCCCAGGCCGTGCTGACCGAGTCGGCTGTCGATCCTGGCGCCGAGCCGGTCTACGACGCCAAAAACCACTCGCTGGTTCTCTTCGATCGCGGCGATGAGATCATCGTTCGGGCCGGCCCCGAGGGCATTCGCTTCCTGCTGGTCTCCGGGCAGCCGCTCGAAGAGCCGGTGGCCTGGCAGGGACCGATCGTGATGAATACCCAGGCCGAGCTGAGGCAGGCCTGGAGCGAGTTGCAGGATGGGACCTTCATCCGGCACGGGTGAGGCGGGGCGGCGCAACTGAGAGCGGCTGACCCGGCGGGGGCCATAGCGCCTTATAGATCCGGCAAGTAAATACTGTCAGGGTGCCCCATCCATTTCCGCGTTTCTTGCGGAAATGGATGGGAATGATATGCCAGTATTTTGTTGTCGAATCTACAGAACCGGTCCGGCGGCGTTGGGCGCTTCACACTCCCTCCGGCAGCTCCCCTGAGATAATCTGCCTGGGCGTAACCCCGCGCTGGCGCAGGGCGCGCAGGCTCAGCGCGTCGCAGCGCTTGGCCAGGCGGCGGCCCTGCGCGTCCAGCACCAGTCGGCAGTGGAACCAGCGGGGGACTTCGAGCCCCAGGGCGCGGTAGAGCAGAATCTGCCGCGCGGTGGATTTGAGTAGATCCTCGCCGCGCACCACCTCGGTGATCTTCATGGCCGCGTCGTCGGCCACGCAGGCAAGCTGATAGCTCGGAACGCCGTCGCGTCGCCAGACGACGAAGTCGCCAAAATCCACCCCGGCCACAAAGCGCTGAGCCCCGAGATTTTCATCCACAAACTCAATCGCTTCGCCGTCGGGCACGCGAAAGCGCCAGTTGCTGCTGCCCGGCTCTTCGGTCCCGTTCGCAGGGGCTCCGTCCACAGGGGTTCCGTCGCGCGGCAGCGGGGGGCTGCTCGCGAAGGCGTGGCCAGATTCTTCGAGTTGCTGCAGGGAAGCCGATCGGCACGTGCCAGGGTAAACGGGTTCGTCGTCCAGCGGCGGCAACTCCTCGCCGCCTGGGTGGGGTGGAAGATCGCTTCGCGCCCCGTGTGCGCCGGGAGCAGAACTTTCGTGCGGCGCGGCGAGCGCGGCCTCCAAATCCTTGCGCGAACAGCGGCAGGGAAAGAGAAAGCCGCCCCGCAGCAGCTTGCGCCATGCGTCAAGATAGACCGCCCGCCGCTGGCTCTGCTCGTAAGGCGCAAAAGGGCCGTTCTGATTGGGCTTCAATGAACCTTGTCCTGGTGAGCCGGGTCGTGACGAGCCGGGCCCCTCCTGCCAGTCAATTCCCAGCCAGTGCAGGTCTTCGATGGCGGCCTCGGCATACTCGGCGCGGCTGCGGTCGGGATCCAGGTCTTCAATGCGCATTGCCAGTGTGCCGCCGGCCGCGCGCGCCCGTTCGAAGGCCGTCCAGAAGGTGCGCGCGTGGCCCAGGTGCAGGTAGCCGGTGGGTGAAGGCGCAAGACGGCCGCGATAATCCGGCGTCGGCGATAAGGAGCGGCTAGCCATGCTGGTTCTCAGTGTAGCCAACTTCGGTTCAGAGCCGCAGAGCGCGTTCCCAGGGCCAGGTTCTCGTGTGGCGTCTCTGAGATTCGGAGTAAAAACAACCGCAGATCCTTCGACTATGTTGGGCGCAAAGAACGCGCCCAACTTCGCTCAGGATGACAGTTAATTTTGTGAACGAATTTTAGAGACAGGACATTAAAACAATTCGGGAATGCCGCGGAAGGCAATGCGCGTGGGAGCGGCCTTGAAGGCAGTCAGCATGGTGGCCGGGGCCAGCGTGCTGAGGCCGTACTTGTTGTTTAGCGCGTCCACGGCCGCTTGCAGGCGCGCGCGGCTCTGTCCGTCCTCCGATCCGTCGAAGAGGTTGAGCGTGTGCAGCCGGTCGGGCACCAGGCCATTCAGGTGAACGCCAATGAAGTAGGGGCGCTCGAAGTCCTGGCCGGACGGGCGGGATTTCCACAGACGACGTAGCGCCGCGATGAGCGTCGGATCGTCCTGGCATTCGCTGAGCTGGAGTTCGCCCTTCCATCTCCGCCGGGGCGCGCCGAAGCGGTTTACGGAGGGATTTTCACCGCGCGGTGCCATGAAGCCAATGGACAGATCGATGCTGCTGGTCCACAGTCCGCCGGCGCGCAGCCGCAGGCCGGCCTTGTGCAGCAGTTTGTGCGCCACAGCCCAAGCTTTTTCCAGGGTGCGCATCTCGGGCGCGAGCACGTGCTGGTGGCTGAGCGACTTGAGGTGCTCGGTCTCCGACAGGTCGAAGTCCTCGCCCTGGAGCCAGTGCCAGAGCCGCTCGCCCCAGACCGAGCCCCAAACCTCGCCAGCCTGCTCGCAGTTGAGCGCCAGCAGCTCCTCCATCGTCCGAATGCCCTTTTCGTTGAGCCGCTTCTCGGTGCGCGCGCCGATGCCCGGCAGGTCGCGCAGGGTGAGCTGGCGCAGCGCCTCGGGCAGAATATCAGCCGTCAGCGCCACCAGCCCGTTGGGCTTTTCCATGTCGCTGGCCACCTTGGCCAGGTAGCGGTTGGTGGCCAGGCCGACCGAGCTGCGCATCATGGGGCCGACGCGCTCCAGAATGCGCCGCTTCACCTGACGGCCCAACTCCATCGCCGCCAGCAGCGGACGCTCGCGGCCCATCAGACGGCAGGCCATCTCGTCGACCGAGAGCACCGCCGTCACCGGCAGGCAGCTCTCCACGGCCTCGACGATGCGGCGATGGTAGTCGACGTAGAGCTCGTGGTGCGCCTCGACCAGCACCAGCCCCGGACACATCCGCTTGGCGTCTCCCACGATGGTTCCGGTCTTGACGCCGTGCGCCTTGGCCTCGTAACTGGCGGCAATGCAGCAGGTTGTATCGGCCATCATGGGCACAACGGCCACCGGGCGGCCGCGCAGCTCGGACCGCGCATCCTGCTCCACCGAGGCAAAATAGGAGTTCATGTCGACGAAAAGCCAGTTCAGGAGCGGGCCGTTCTCCGGTGCGGGCTCAGGCTGCCGGGAGGCTGCCGTGGGCGGCTGCTTCAGGGGCTGCGGCGGAGGCTCTTTTAGGGGCTCCTTCATGACCTCCTTCAGAGGCTGAGGCTCCTCCGGCCTCTTCTGGGAGAGGGACTCCGAAACGGGATGGGTACAAATGATCACCTGTTTAATTTTCGTTTTTTATTCCCTTAAAAACAAGGAGAAATCGAAAAATAGTCGATGAAGACTTTGACGCAAAGGAACTCTGGCTCCTGAAAACGCGTCAAAGCAAGTGAGCAGCGGAGTCCGTTGAGCGGCGAAGCTCTCATGAGGTCCGTTGTTCCTGGAGAGCGACGATGAATAGCCTGATTTGCTGGTTCATGGTCTACGAAAACGCCCTCGCTGTTTTGGTCACGGTAGGCGTGGCCCTGTTCCTCACCTGCTGCCTGGAGTGCTCGAGCTGCCCCAGACGCGGCGGGGACGACATCTTCCGCCACCATGCGCTCTAGAGCAACCAGGATTACGCCTCGACTGCATCCCCCTCGACTGCATCTCCCTCGCCGGGCGCGAGGAAGAGGTTCGCTTCCAGGCCGTGCTGGCGCGTGTAAAGGTCGTAGTAGCGGCCCTGAAGGGCGTACAGCTCCGCGTGATTGCCGCGCTCGACGATGCGTCCACCCTCGACGACGAGAATCTGGTCGGCGCGGCGGATGGTCGACAGCCGATGAGCGATGACGAAGGTCGTGCGCCCCTGCATCAACTGGCTCAGCCCGGCCTGGATCATGGCCTCGGATTCGGAATCGAGCGAACTGGTGGCCTCGTCGAGAATCAGAATGCGCGGCTCGGCCAAGAGAGCGCGGGCAATCGAGAGCCGCTGGCGCTGCCCGCCGGAGAGCTTCACGCCGCGCTCGCCGACGATAGTGTCGTAGGCCTCTGGGTAGCGCTCGGCGAACTCGTCCACGCGGGCCGTGCGGCAAGCGAAGAGAAACTGCTCCTCGGTTGCGTCGGGTTTTGAAAACAGAATGTTTTCCCTGATCGTCCCGTCGAAGAGGAAGGAATCCTGCAGCACCACGCCCAACTGCGGGCGAAAGCTGTTCAGGTCCACCCGCGCCAGGTCGATTCCGTCCACCAGCACGCGGCCCTGGGAGGGCGTGTGAAAGGCGCACAAGAGGTTGATGATGGTGGATTTGCCCGAGCCCGAGGAGCCGACCAGCGCGGTCACCGTGCCGGGCTCGGCCTGGAAGCTGACGCCATAAAGAACGGGCTTGTCCGCCTCGTAGGAAAACTCGACCTCATCGAAGCGCACCGTGCCCTGGATGGGCGGCATGGTCAGGGTGCGCAGCGGGCTCTGGTTTTCTTCGAGCTCGGCCATGATTTCGCTGGTGCGGTCCAGGCCCGCGAAGGCCTCTGTCAGTTGCGTGCCGATGTTCACGACCTGAAAGACCGGCGCAATCATGAAGGCCAGGAACATGTTGTAGCTGAAGTAGTCGCCGATGGTCCAGGTGTTGGCCAGCACCTGATGTCCGCCCAGCCACATCACAATGGCCGAGACCAGGCCGAGCACGGTGGTGGATGCGGCGGAGAGCGTGCTGGTCATGGTCAGCGATTTCATCACATTGGCCAGCAGGCGCTCAACCCCGGCTGAGAAAACCCCAGCCTCGCGCTCCTCGGCGTGATAGCCCTTGATGACCCGAACGCCGCCCAGCGACTCGGTCAGACGGCCGGTGACCTCGGCGTTGATCCGGCCGCGCTCGCGGAAGATGGGGCGGATGACCTTGAAGGCGTACCGCAGCACAAAAACAAACGCGCCCACCACGGCGAAGACCGTCAGCGTGACCGTCACGCTGCGATGCAGCAGGTAGAGGAAGGCCAGCACGGCGGTCAGCAGGCCTCCAACAAAATCGACCAGCCCGGTGCCCACCAGGTTGCGCACGCCCTCCACGTCGGTCATGATGCGCGCCACCAGCGTGCCGGTGCGGTTTTCGTCGTAGTAGGAGACCGAAAGCAGGCCCACGTGGCGCTGAACCTGCCGTCGCATCTCGGCAATCAGCCGCTGGCCAGCCTTGGAGAGCAGTTGCGTAAGTAAAAACGACGTGACGGCCTGCACCGCCATGGCCGTGAAGACCAGCGCGATGAAACGGGGCAGCAGATCGGGCCGCGGATGAGCCTGATTGAGCACTTTGTCCAGCAGCGGCTTCGATGTGTAAGGCAGCACCAGCCCGGCAACGCGGTTGACGACCATCAGGCCCAGGCCGGCCGTGAGCAGCCCCAGGCGCGGGGCGAGCAATGATTTGATCTGCGGCCACAGCTTCTTCAGGCTGGGCTTGCACTGGGGCGGGCCGTCCTGCCCGGCCCGCGCGCCACCCCCACGCGGCGAGCGCTCGGCGCTCATACTTATGGCCATTCCACCGCCCCGCAGACCGCCCATGCGCTAGACCTTCCCCGTGCGCCGCGCCGCGATGAACGACCGCGCGCACAAGGCCACGTAAATCAGCAGCAGCCAGGCCAGCACGAGCTTGGCGCCCAGCGCCGCCAGATCCACTGCCTTGGAGGAGGCCATCGTGCGGAATATCTCCGCCATTGTTCCCAGAAAGCCCACCAGGCCGATGCTCACGTTAATGTGCATGAACAGCCTGCGCCGGTTTTCATGAGGAGTGATGGCCAGCAGGCCGAAGATGCCCAGTAGCAGCCCGATTCCAGCGGGGATCAGCGCGGTGGGGTGCGCGCTGCCGGTTCCCAGAAAGCCGGCCAGCCCCAGGGCAATCAGAAGAACTGCAAAAACGAGTGTGACCTTCGCCATCGGCGCCACCTCAATGGAATGATCCAAGTTCAAGTCTATGGGAAGGGATGAGCTGCCGCTGATTGCCGATTCAAACGCCGGTTCCGCCGTACGTCGCCAGAGCGGCCTGGGCAGTTCATCTGCAAAAGCCAGAACCCTTTACTTAAAACCAAGTTCAGGCAGGTTCGAATTCAGGCAGGTTCAGCGACCATCCAGCGCTCATTTTCCCATCTGCTGGTGCAGATCCGCCAGAATTTGATCCGCCGTCCACTCATTGCCGGGATAAAAGCGGACCACCTTCCCGTCCGGGCCGATCAGCGTAGTCGAGAGCGTGTGGGTGATCGTAGAGTCGGTATTCTGGCTCATCCCCAGGTCAAAAAACCTGGCCATCTCGGCGAGCACCGGCTTCTGGGGCACGGCAAACTCCCAGTGGGCAAAGGCATTCCTGGCATTGCTGCCAATATAAGTTGCGCCATAGGACCGAAGCCGCTCCGGCGTGTCGTAGGCCGGGTCAAAGCTGACACTGAGCAGATGGGTTTTGGCGTAGAGCGCGGGGCTGGCGGCCAACTGCTTCTCGATCGCGGCAAAGTTGCGCGTCACCCGCGGGCAGAACTCGGGCGACGGGCAGCGCGTGTAAATGAAGGTCAGGACCAGCGCCCTGCCGCGGAACTGCGCCAGATGAATCGGCCGCCCGTCCTGGTTGCGCAGCTTGAAATCTGGCACCGGGTCGCCCGGCGCGGGCACATGATAGGAGACCGCGGGTGGGTAATCCGGCTTGGCCTGCGCCACCACCACAATGTGATCCAGCAGTACATCCGCGTCCGGGTCTTGCGAGACCAGCAAGTCGGCGGTGAGCACGTCGCCCGGATGCAGCTCGCCCAGAATGCTCGCGTCCTTCAGCTTGTAGGGCATGGTCATGGCCTCCATGAAGCCGGGGATGGCCTCATGGGCTAGCGTGACCTCGCCCTTGGCCGCGTCGGTCGAGATGACCTTGCCGCGCAAATGGTAGACCTTGAAATGAGGGCTGGCGCCGGATTGCGCGGGCGTCTGCTGGCCGGCATGGCAACCGGACAGCACGATAAGAGCGAGCAGGGAGAAAACCAGGAATCTGCGCATCATAGGCTCCGCATCGAATACAGGCCCAGTGTATAACCTGATTTTCCTTTTGCAATTGAAACCGCTAAGTTGCGATTGAAACCGCCGGGGCATTTTCGCGCATAGCGTGAACTCCGGGCGCACCGTCCCGGCGGCGGCAACCGGATGATCGTGCTCTCCTCCGCAGGCCGCCGCGACACAAATCATGCGCAGCCGCAGGAATGGCGAATCAGCAGGTTGTGCTTGAGTTGCACCTGACGGATGGAGCGTTTGGGGTCTTCGATCCGCATCAGCAACAGGCTCGCCGCCGTCGAGCCTATCTCGTAGGTCGGCTGTTCGAGCACCGTGACCGAGGGCTTGACCAGGGAGGTCCAGGCGGCTTCATCAAAGGCGGCGAACGACACTTCCTCGGGACACTTCTTTCCGCTTTCCATCAAGGCCCGGTAGGCGCCCAAGCCAAGAAGCCCATTGCTGGCGAGAATCGCATCAGGAGGCTCCGGCAAAGAGAGCATCTCGCGGACCGCCTTATAGCCTTCTTCTTCGCGCGGAGGAACGGAATGCACCAGTTTCTTTTTTTCCGTAAGTCCGTATTTCTGTAATGCCGTCTGAAAGCCTTTTCGCCTCTCCTGCCCGGTGGAGCTTTGGGCGCCGAAGATGCCGGCAATCCGCGTTCGGCCATGCGAGATCAGGTGCTCGGTCAGATCAAAGGCCGCCTGCGCATTGTCGATCACAACGGTGTCGGCCAGTTCCTTTCCGATGGCACGGTCTATGACCACCAGCGGCATGGAGAGTTCGCTCATTTTTTCGGAATCGCGGGCCATTCTGCCGGTGGGCGCGAAGATGATCCCGGCGACATTTTCATCCGCGAGATGGCGAAGGTAAAGGGCCTCCTTCTCGGGATCCTCATCCGTGTTGCAGAGGAAGACGGCAAAGCCCGCCTTCAGCGCCGCATCCTCGACCGCGCGGCAAATGCTGGTAAAAAAAGGATTCTGAATGTCAGAGACCACCAGCCCGATGTTCGAGGATTGATTCGATCGCAGGTTGCGCGCCGCCCGGTTGGGCCGATAGTCCAGCCGTTGCGCCGCCTCCAGAACCCGTTTTCGCACCTCGTCGCGGATGTGCTGCTTGCCTGCCAGCGCTCGGGATACGGTCGCCGTGGAGACCCCGCACTGCTCTGCAACGTCGCGAATGCTTGCCATAAGATCCCTCTCCTCCACGATAAATCAACAATTTAGCCCAGATAAATCGCTGAATCGTGCAAACGATTACAGTGTATTCCGGATGAAATCCATTGTAAACAGAAATTCGATCAAATTTATCACATTTTATAAATGAATGATAATAATTAAGTTAGTTGTTTTTTCTGACGAATTCACCTCGCAGTTCTTTCCGTCAAAAAATATTTCTCAGAAAATTATTGACTTCTAAATTGTAATCGGTTACAGTTTTTCCAGTTTGGCTGAGAGCAGGAGGCGGAACGGAATGCTGGATTTTACGGTTGCAAGCGTACGCACGGGGGCGGTGGCGAAAACCAAAGAGGACGCTATCCGGCAGGTAAGCCAACTGCTGGTGGAAAACGGCAATATCGAGCCAGGATATGCGTCCAGCATGATGGAGCGGGAGGAGCTGGACAACACCTACTTGGGCAATGGCATTGCCATCCCTCACGGTCTGCCCGCCGACCGCGGCCTGATCCGCAAGACGGGGATAGCGGTGGTGCAGTTTCCTGGCGGCGTGGAATGGCAGCCCTCCGAAACGGTTCGCCTGGCGGTGGGCATCGCGGCCAAGACCGACGAACACCTGGACCTGCTGGCGAAACTGACGGAGCTGTTGTCGGAGGCAGAACTGGTCGAGGTGCTGTCCCGCACGCCGGATGCCGAGCGGATTGTGGCGGCGCTGACGGCCGAGCCCCCCGCTGCCGGGGCCCGCTCTTCGCAACTGGAAGCGCTGAGCGCCGACGCCATCAGCATCGAGGCTTCGGTGGGCGCCGCGCATGGACTGCACGCGCGGCCGGCGACAGAATTTGCCACCAGGGCGCGCAGTTTTCAGTCCGCTATTCAGGTCCACACGGCATTGAAACGGGCCGATGGCAAGACGATGGCCTCGCTGCTTCTGCTCGGCGCGGAGCACGGCACGCCCGTGCGGATTCTGGCCGATGGACCGGATGCCGAGCGCGCGCTGGGAGAGCTGAAGGCGCTGATGGAGGCCGAGGAGGTCGAAGAAAAGCGCAATCCGGCGGCAGAAATCTCCTGGAAGCCGGTTCATGAGGGAAGCAAAATCACCGGCGTGAGCATTTCGCCGGGGCTGGCGCTGGCACGCATTCACCTGCTCCGTGCAAAGCAGGAGGTGCTCGCCTCGCCGACCAACTACCCGGCCAAGGAAAAACAGCAGTTGCGCGCTGCGCTGGCCGCGGCCCATGAGGAGTTGCAGGCGCTTTACGAGAAGGTCAGCGCGCGCAGTTCCAAGCAGGCTGCGCAGATTTTTCTGGCACAATCCGAGTTTTTAAGGGACGAAGCCCTGATTGCGCGGGCGGAAAAGCGCATCGACGCCCTGCCCAGCGCCTCCTATGCCTGGCACGAGGAGATCAACGAACTGGCCACCTCGATGGCCAACTCGGGCAATCCGATTACCTCCGCGCGCGCCACCGACATTCGCGATGTAGGGGAGCGGGTTCTGCGCCATCTGTTGAAGGGCGGCAAAAGCGAGGGAGAAGAGTTCGACTCTGCCGAACCGGTGCTGCTGGTGGCTCAAGAGCTGACTCCGTCGCAGACGGCGACCTTCGATGCGGCCAAGATTGCCGGCTTCTGTACGGTGACGGGGAGCGCAACTTCGCATGTGGCGATTCTGGCGCGTTCGCTCAATATTCCGGCGATCACGGGAATCGGCGAGGCAATCGCGGAACTGAAAGAAGGGCAGTTTGCCATTCTCGACGCCGTGCGGGGCGTGCTCTACCTGGACCCGGAGCCCGAAGACATTGCTTCTGCCAAGCTGGCGCTGCAGGGCCTGGAGAATGTGCGCGCGCGCCAGTATGAAGTGCGTTTCCAGCCCGCTCTGACCACCGATGATGCGCGAATCGAGGTATGCGCCAACATCGGGCGCACCAGTGAAGCCGCCCAGGCTCTGGAGGCGGGCGGAGAGGGCGTGGGCCTGCTGAGAACCGAGTTCCTGTTTTTCGACCGGGAGCAGCCGCCTTCCGAGGAGGAGCAGTACCTGGCTTACCGGGAGATGCTGACGGCGCTCGACGGCCTGCCCCTGATTCTGCGCACCCTGGACATCGGCGGCGACAAGGTCATTCCTTATATTGACCAGCCGCATGAGGACAATCCCTTCCTCGGCGTGCGCGGCATTCGCCTCTGCCTGCGCCATCCGGAACTCTTCCAGACGCAGCTTCGCGCCGCCTATCGCGCCTCGGTGCACGGCAATTTGAAGCTGATGTTCCCCATGATCGCCACGCCCGCCGAACTCAGGGCCGCCAAGGAAATCGCCGAGCAGGTGCGCGTCAGCCTGGGTGTGGCGCCGGTCGAGATCGGGACCATGATCGAGGTTCCCGCGGCCGTCATCATGGCGGATGAGCTGGCGCGGGAGGTCGACTTCTTCTCGATCGGCACCAACGACCTGACCCAATACGTGCTGGCCATGGACCGGGGAAACGCATCGCTGGCCAAAGAAGCGCAGGGTACGCACCCCGCCATCCTGCGCATGATCGCCAAAACCGTGGAAGCGGCGGCGCGGTATGGAAAGAAGGTCGGAGTCTGCGGCGGATTGGCCGGCGAACCGGTCGGAGCCGCCATTCTGATCGGTTTGGGGGTAACCGAGCTGAGCATGGCCATTCCCAGCATCCCCGCCGTCAAAGCCGCGATTCGCACGCTTTCACTAGCGGAGGCGCAAGCGCTGGCGCAGCGAGCCCTGGCCTGCGACAGCACGGAATCGGTGCTGGCCATCTACGAAGGCAGGAGGCTGGCATGAGTGACATTGCAGCAGTGGTGACGGTAACCCTCAATCCGGCCATCGATCAGACCTTGCACATTCCCGGCTTTCATTTGGGCCAGGTCAATCGGGTGGAATCCAGCCGCGTGGACGCTGGCGGCAAGGGCATCAACGTGGCCTCGGTTCTGGCCGATCTCGGCGTTCCGGTGACTGCGGCCGGATTTCTGGGCGCAGAAAATCCCGCCCTGTTTGAAAGCCATTTCCGGCGGAAAAAGATCACCGATTGCTTTATTCGCATTCCTGGCGCCACGCGTACCGGCATCAAGATTGTGGATGCGGAGGCCGGCGAGACCACGGACATCAACTTTCCGGGATTGACGCCCGACTCGGGGCAAGTGGACCGGTTGATCGAAGCTGTGCGGCAGTGCGCGGCTCCTGGGCGCTGGTTTGTGCTCTCGGGCAGCCTTCCGCCGGGCCTTTCGCCGGATCTGTACTCCCGGTTGATGGCCGAAATTCGCTCTCAGGGCGGGCGCATCGTTCTGGACAGTAGCGGCGAGCCGCTGCGGCTGGCCATTCCGCACTCTCCGGAAATCGTGAAACCCAATCTGAGCGAACTGGAAGAGCTGGCAGGCCACGCACTGCAAACGCCGCAGGCGGTGGTGGTGGCGGCGGCTTCGCTGGTGCGCAATGGCGTTGCCCTGGCCGTGGTCTCGATGGGAGCGCAGGGCGCCATCTTCGCCAGCCGCGAAGCCGCCGTGCTGGCCAGGCCGCCCAAGGTCGAGGTAAAGAGCACGGTGGGCGCGGGCGATGCGATGGTGGCCGGCCTCGTCTATGCGCAACTGAAGGGACTCGGGCTGGAGGCAACCGCCCGGCTGGCAACCGCGCTGGGAGCCTATTCGGTCACCCGCTTCGGCGCGGGCGTGGACCTGGAGCAATTGCACAGCCTGGAACAGCAGGTCCAACTGGAGCAGCAGGTCCAAGTGGAGAATGCCGGCGCGGAAGCCAGGCCGGCGGCAGCGGGAAATGGAGATTGATGATGGCCAAATTCATTGCAATTCTAAGTCCTGATTTGAGCGGCGCCCACGCCCAGCTTGCCACCGAAGCCCTCAAGGCCTGCGCCTTGCGAGAGGGGTACGAGCTCACCGTGGAGACATGGAATCCCTCGTCGCCAGCAGCGGAGAGCTCCGCGCCCGGCGCCGTCGAGGCCGATGTGGTCCTGCTCGTGGGAAAGCAGACGCCCCCGGCCGAGCGCTTCAAAAACAGCAAGGTGGTTGCCGTTTCAGTGAGCGACCTGATCGCACACACCCGCCAGATCCTGCGCGACGCAGCGGGCGCGGGCGCGGCTCCTGTGGCGCTGGCCGCGCCGGAAAAGAAGCCTGCCGTCAAGCTTGTGGCCATCACCTCCTGCCCCACCGGCATCGCGCACACCTTCATGGCGGCCGCGGCGCTGCGCAAGGCCGCCGAGGATCTGGGCTACGAGATCAAGGTTGAAACCCAGGGCTCGGTGGGGGCCAAGAACACCCTCACCGCGGACGAAATCCGCCTGGCCGACGCCGCCATCATTGCCGCCGACACTCATGTGGACACCAGCAGATTTGCCGGCGTGCGCCTTTTCACAACCAGCACCAAAGAGGCTATTCACGCCGGCAAGGAGGTCATCGCGCAGGCGCTGGCCCTGCCTCATCCCACCTCCGCGCCGCAGACCGCCAGCGAGGTGCGCAAGGAGGAGAAGCGGCAGCGCACTGGCCCTTACAAGCACCTCATGACCGGCGTCTCCTATATGCTGCCGATCATCATCGCCGGCGGCCTGCTGATCGCGCTGAGTTTTGCCGTTGGCGGCATTCATGCCGGCGACAATACGGGCACTCTGGGCTGGGCGCTGATGCAAATCGGCGGAGCCACGGCCTTCAAACTGTACGTTCCGGTGCTGGCCGCCTTCATCGCCTACTCGATCGCCGACCGGCCCGGCATCTGTCCTGGCCTAGTTGGGGGCATGCTCTCGGCAACCCTGGGGGCAGGCTTTCTGGGCGGCATCGCAGCGGGATTTCTGGCCGGCTACCTGACAAAATTCCTCAACGACTACATCAAACTGCCGAAGGAACTCTCCGGCCTCAAACCGGTTCTCGTGCTTCCTCTGCTTTCCACTCTCATCGTCGGCCTGACCATGATCTATGTGGTGGGAATGCCGGTCAAGATGGCGCTCGGCTGGCTGACCGCGTGGCTCAATGGGATGCAGCAGTCCAGTGCGCTGGTACTCGGGCTTCTCCTGGGGGCCATGATGGCCTTCGACATGGGCGGCCCGGTGAACAAGGCGGCCTACACCTTCTCGCTCGGCATGCTGGCTTCAAATGTATATGGGCCCATGGCTGCCGTCATGGCGGCGGGCATGACTCCGCCGCTGGGAATCGCGCTGGCCACGGTGCTCTTCAAAAAACGCTTTAACGCGCTGGAGCGGGACGGGGGAAAAGCGACCGCGATTCTGGGACTGTCGTTTATCACCGAAGGCGCCATTCCTTACGCAGCCGAAGATCCCTTCCGCGTGATCCCCTGCCTGATGCTCGGCTCGGCCGTAACAGGCGCCATCTCCATGGCCACGGGCGTGCAGTTGATGGTCCCGCACGGCGGCGTCTTCGTGCTGTTCATCCCCAACGCCGTTCACGGGCTGCTGAGCTACGTTGGCGCCCTGCTGGCCGGGACAGTGATTACCGCCCTGGCGCTGGGCATCGTCAAGAAGTCGCAGCCGCTGCCGGAAGAATGAGCCCCGGCTCTGCGGCGGTTTCCCAACCTGCGGCGGTTTCCCAGAAGGTGCAAACGGGTACCGCCGCACTCAAGAGTGTTGTTGTTGCGTTTGCGTGAATCTGAAAACGGATCCAACAGGCGCGTTCGCATTTGATACATGGCCAGAACCGGTTCGCCCATGTCGCGCAGAGAAGTTCGCCGTCCTCGCAGTTGCCGAGGCCGGCAAAACCCTCTCGACAAAGAGCCGTGGCATACAAGGAGGAAGAAGATGAAAACCACATTGCTCAATCAAGGCTGGCTGCGACTCGGCTGGCTGCGGCTTGGATTGATCTGCGCCGCCATGCAATTTGCAGTTGCCGCCGGTTCATCGGCGCAGGTGAATGCGCAGGTTCAGGCCAAGGGGCCGGTTCAGGACAGTTCATCTGTTCAGGCCAGCGCACCGGCTCCTGTCCAGATCGCCTTCACCGCTTCTGCGGCGCCGGTGGCCGCTTTGACCGTTGCGAAAAACTCCACCGCAACGGCGCCAGCGGGCGCTTCCGCCACGGCTTCTCCGGCTCCGCGCCCTTCCTGGAAAGACGGGGATTACATCTCCGGCGACTGGGATGGCCTGCGCACGAGCCTCATGCGCCATGGCATAAGCCCCTTCGTCTATTGGACGGGCCTCTCCTCGGGCAACCCCCTGGGCGGCGAACATCAGGGACATATGACCGCCGTGGATGATTTCTACATGGGCGTGAGCATTGATCCCGGAAAGTTCAGCGGATGGCATAATGCCACCATAACCATCAGCGGCGTCAATCGCGATGGACGCGGCCTGACCAATAACTACATTGCTCCCGGCCTTCCCACGGCGTATAACTCCCAGCAATGCGTGGGAGGACAGAGCCTGTTTTTCTATGAACTGGTTCTCAAGCAGTTGCTGGACAATGGAAAGATAACACTGAAAGCCGGGCGTTTTTCGGCCTCCGACGATCTGAACGCGTCGCCCATTTACAGCTACTATTTGAACAACGGCATCGACGGAGACATTCGCAACATACTCTTTGACACGCAGTCCTCGGCCTACCCCTTTTCCACCTGGGCCGGCCTGGCCAAGTTCAAGCCAAATGACAAGTTCCTGTTTCAGGCGGGAGTTTACCAGACCTGGGACAATATCTTCCAGTCCTACACGAATGGCACGGACTGGACCATCCACCCCGACGACGGCGTGATTTACATGGAGCAGGCGGCCTGGACGCCCATGCTCTTCAAAAAGAGCGCGGCCAGCCAACCCGGGGGTGCGCAAACCGCGGGACTTCCCGGCCATTACTGGCTGGGCAGCACCTATACTCCGTGGAAGGGATTCGAGACCTTCCGCGAACAGTTACACCTTTATTACAGGCCGCATGCCACGCCCGTCAAGGTGGGCGATTCGTACGGCTTCTATGCCCACGCCGACCAGATGGTGCATCAGAAGTTCCCAGGCAGCACGCAAGGCCTCACCCTGTGGGCGGCTTCGGCTTATTATCCGCAGCAGAGCATCTCGGTAGTGCCGTTTCAGTTGAATGCCGGCGCGATCTACAAGGGGCTCTGGCAAAAGCGCCCCGAGGACCGGACCATCTTCGGATTGATTTATGGAAAGTACAGCCGCGATTATGCGCATATGATCCGCCATGAGAACCATGGAAATCGCACAAAGGACAGATGGAATCCGCGCTATGAGCTGGTGCTGGAGGGCGGACACAGATTCCAGCTCTCGCGTTTCGCCTTCTTCCAGCCGGACATACAGTGGGATGTGAGGCCGGGAGGAGTAGGCAGTATTCCCAATGCCATCGTCGCGGGTGCGGAAGCGGGGATTACGTTTTAGAGAAGCTCTGCACAAGTTCCGTTTTGAAAGGGCACGGCTAAAGCCGTGCCCTTTCAAATCAGCACATCAAGACCTTGTGCAGAGGTTTTTAGGGCGGTTCTCCCGTTGACGTAGAGTTCGAGGTTACTGTCTGCAAAGAGCGAAGTGGAAATGCGGGCCGCAAAAAGCGCTTTATCCCCGCATCCACTCCGGCAGCCCCGAGGCGATGGCCGCCCGCACCGCCTGCGAGAGCTCTTCGCGCGTGGCGTAATCGCTGGGGTTTACGGGCGGGTGGAAGGTGATGTGCGCCGTTCCGGGCTTGATGCGCAGGCTGCCTTTGGCCATCATCGCCTCCGTGCCCCAGATGGAGACCGGAATGCACGGCGCGCCGCTCTCCTTCGCCAGGTAGAAGGGGCCTTTTTTGAAGGGCAAGAGGCGTCCGTCCTGGGAGCGCGTGCCCTCGACGAAGGTGGTGATGTGAATGCCCTTCTCCAGCACTCGCCCGGCCGCGGCTACGCTCTGCTGCGCGTTCCTTGCGCTGCCGACGCGGTCCACGGGGATGAACTCCGCCAGCTTCATGGCGTAGCCCAGGACGGGAATCTGCATCAGCGAACGCTTGAGGAAGGAAGAGGTGCGGCCGGGAATCGCGGGCAGCAGCGCCGGAGGGTCGAGATTGGAAAGGTGGTTGACCATGAAGATGCAGGCCGTCCCGGCGGGAATGCCCTCCCGGCCGGTAACCTCGACGCGAATTCCCGCCGCTCGCAAACCTGCCCACGCAATGAAATTGGCGACACGATAGAGCGGCGTGATGTTGCCCGTTACGATGGCCAGGGGGATGAAGACGAGCGCCGAGGGAATGCCGAGGATGAGAATCGTGACGAGCGCCAAAAGTGAAGAAATCATGCGGTTCTTTCGAGGGTTTGAAGCGGTTTTCCCTCTGCCATCAAGGAAGACTGCCACCACGAAGTGGCTTATTCCTCTAGAATAAGCCACTTTCCAGGCTGTCAGGAACGCCACTTGAAGGGGAAAACCGCGCTACAGGCTGCGTTCCCGGAGCCGTGCGGGGAGTTTTTCGTAAATCCCGTCAAATCCACCGTTGGAGAGGATCGCCACCACGTCGCCGGATTCGAGTTGCGGCGCGATTTCGTTGACGATGGCGTCCACATCGGGGCGCAACACGGCTGGGGTTCCAGCCGCATTCAGCGCCTGGACGACCTCTTCCGGGTTCAGCCGCTCCGCCTCGGGAATGCGCTGCTGCTGATAGACTCCTGCCAGGATGACGCGGTCGGCCAGCCGCAGGCTCGCAATAAGATCGGATTCCAGAACCTTGCGCCGAAGCGTGTTCGAGCGCGGCTCCAGAACGACCCACAGGCGAGAGTTCGGGTAAACCGAACGCAGCGCCCGAAGCGTTTCACGAATCGCCGTGGGGTGGTGCGCAAAGTCGTCGATCACCGTGACGCCAGCGACTTCGGCGCGCACCTCCAGCCGCCGCTTCACGCTCTTGAAGGAGGCTACCGCCTCTTTGATCGCTTCCACGGTTAAGCCTTGTCCAGAGGCCAGGGCCGCCGCCGCCGTCGCATTCAGCGCGTTGTGCTCGCCAGCCAGGCTCATCGCAAGTTCGGACCACAGCGCGCCGCCGCGCCAGACCTCCCAGCGCGTCAGGCCGTCTTCGTGCCGCAAATTTTGAATGCGCCAGTCAGAAGTCGCGGAAAAACCGTAGCGCTCGACGCGGCAGAAGGCCCGCTCGACGCACTCGCTGACATTCGCGCTGCCGTCGAAGGCGACGATCAGCCCCCGCCGCGGAACCAGGTTCACCAGCCTCTTGAAGGCCGTCTTCACTGCGGCCAGGTCCGAATAAATGTCGGCGTGGTCAAACTCGACGTGGGTCAGAATCAGCGCATCGGGAAAGTAGTGCAGGAACTTGGGCCCCTTGTCGAAGAAGGCCGTGTCGTACTCGTCGCCCTCGATGATGAAGGTGTGCGTGGGCCGTAGCTGGAAACTGGTTCCAAAGTTCTCCGCCACGCCACCGATCAGAAACGAAGGCTCCAACGCCGGATTTTCACGCGCGGCAACCTGATAAATCCAGGCCAACAGGCTGGTGGTCGTGGTTTTTCCATGAGTTCCGGCCACCACCAGCGACGTGCGGCCCACGAGGAACTCCTCGTGCACGAGAGCCGCCATCGAGGTGAAGGGGATGCGCTCGTCCAGTACGCGCTCGACCTCGGGATTGCCGCGCGAGAGTGCGTTGCCGATGACGACCAGATCGGGCGCGGGCAAATCGGAGGTGGCGTCGAGGTTCCGCTCGGCGTAGGGCTCCATCACCGGAATGCCCAGCCCGCCGAGCAGGTCGCTCATGGGCGGATAAGCCGCCTTGTCCGAGCCCGTGACGCGGTAGCCCTCCAACTGTAAAAGCCCGGCCAGCGAGGCCATCGCCGTGCCGCAAATGCCGCTGAGATGAATGTGCCGGGGCGATGCGCTCACTCTGCCACCGCCGATTCGGCCGGACGCCGTTCCGATCCCCGACCCCAGCTTCCCCGTCCCCTATTTTCTATTCCCTGCATTTTCATCCCTTCACCGCCGGTTCGATCAAATGGAGCCGCGCCTCTTCCTGCACCATCAATTCAACCTCCACGCCCAAGGTCAAGGTCACATTCTGGCGTGAAACGTGGCCGCTGCGCAGGCCCATGGCAACCGGCCCGGCGAAATCGTCGAGGGCGCTCAAAATCGCCTCATCGAGCAACTCGGGCGGCGCGCCGGGCGAGACGCAACCGAGCATCTCGCCGAAGACGATGCCGCGAACGCCCTCCAGTTTGCCCGCCTGGCGCAGTTGCCAGAGCATGCGGTCAACCTGATAGGGCTTGACGCCCACATCTTCGAGAAATAGCAGCTTGCCCTCGGTCTGCGGCTCGAAGGGAGTGCCGAGCAGCGAGACCAGAATGCTGAGGCAGCCTCCATAAAGCGTGCCGCGGACAGGTCTGCCCGCTCGGCCGGGGCGCAGGGGCCGCAGACCCTCTTGCGCGCCCACGGTATAGGGCTTGCCGCCGAGCGCCGCTTGCAGGCTGGGCAGGTGGACGCCGTCGGGACGCGCGAAATCTGCCGAGAGCATGGGGCCGTGAAAGGCCGGCAAATGAATCTGGTCGAGCAGCCACAGATGCACTGCGGTCAAATCGCTATAGCCGATGAAGGGCTTGGGGGCTTCGGCGATCAGATCGAGATCCAGCCCATCGAGCAGGTAGTTTGAGCCGTAGCCGCCGCGCGTGGAGAAGATGGCGCGCACCTCGTCGCCGGCAAAGGCCTGGTGCAGGTCGCGGAGGCGCATCTCGGGTGTGTCGGCAAAGTAAAGCGGTCCGCGGGCGAGAGCGCGTTCGGCGGTTTGCGGCTCAAACCCCAGCGCGCGCAAGGCCTCCAGCCCGAGCTCGACCCGCTCCGGCTGCGGCGCGGAAGCCGGAGAGACAACGGCCACCTGGGCGTCAGGCGGAACGGCGCGCGGCTTGAGCAGGGCGGTCACGCTTCCCAGGCCTCGCCTTTGGCAATCAGGCTTGCTGGTCCGGTGAGCCGCAATTCCGTGCCCGGACCATCCCACTCGACGGTCTGCGCGCCGCCGGGGGCTACCACGGTCAGGGGCGAGCGGCAGCCCTTCAACGCCAGCACCGCCGTGGCCGTGGCCGAGCTGCCCGTGCCGGAGGAGGTGGTCGGTCCCACGCCGCGCTCGAAGATGCGAATTTCGATTTCGGTTGGGCTCACGATGCGCGCAAATTCCACGTTGGTCTGATGGGGGAAATCAGGATGGACGCAGATCTCCGCGCCTATCTGCCGCCACGGCACACCGGCGACGGCGAACTCCGCATTGTCCATCACAATGACGAAGTGCGGATTGCCGGTGGAAACCTCGACGCCCGCGACTGTCAGCCCCTTGGCCAGCAGAACAGAGCGCGGTGCAAACGAGGGAAGGCCCATTCCGGCGGTCACTTCCACGGTGAACGCGCCACCGGTCTTCAGCGCGTTCACGCGGCAAACGCGCAGGCCCGCATCGGTCGCAATCTCCAGTTCATCGCCCGGCTTTGAGGCGCGTTCCAGAGCCATCCACGCCGCCACGCAGCGCGTGCCGTTGCCGCTGATCTCGGCGATCGAGCCGTCGGCGTTGTGCAGGCGAAGGCGGCCTGAACGCGGGCCGGTCCAGGCAAAAAACTCGATTCCGTCGGCGCCAATGCCGGTATTGCGCGCGCAGAGCCGCCGCGTCAGTTCGGCCCAGTCGCGGCCCCCGGCCGCCTCTTCGGTCACAATCAAAAAGTCGTTGCCGCAGGCGTGGGCCTTTGCAAAGGGAATCAATCGTCCTCCGGATCGCGGAAGGTAAACAGAGCCTCGATGTTCGGCTCGCCGAGCAGTTTTCCGCGCAGCCGCTCATGCTGTCTTTTGGTGGTGGTCAGGGCAAAGCTCACCCGCTGCAACTGGCCGGCAACGTCCCGTTCGACATTCGTCAGCCGCTCACCGGCATTGTCCATCGCGTCCAGGATTGCCTCCATCATGAGCGACTGATCGCGGCCGCGCGCCTCATAGACCTGTGGATAGGCCTTCAAATTGGCATGCCGCTCCAGAAGTCCGACCAACTCCAGCGCCACGATGACGATGACAGATGCGGCCGCCGCCGCCGCATATAGCCCCGCGCCGCAGGCCATGCCAATCGAGGCCACCACGAAGACGCTGGCCGCGCTGGTCAGCCCGCTCACCCGGCTGCGGGTGTGCAGAATCAGCCCCGCGCCCAGAAAGCCTACGCCCTGCACGATGTTCGAGGCCACACGCCCCTTGTCCGGGTTGGCGTCGCCGGCCAGTACCGCCGACAGCAGCGTGAAAAATGCCGCACCCATGCAAATCAGCAGGTTGGTGCGCAACCCGGCGGCCTTGTGGTTGATCTCCCGCTCCAGCCCCACCGCACCGCCCAGCAGACAGGCCACCAGCAGGCGGCTGATGGCGCCGTTCACTACTACCATCTGTTGCAGCCGGTCAAAGGCGAAGGGTTGCGCGAACTGTGCCAGCGTCATGCTCATGATCTTTCCTTGCCCGATGCTATCACCGCTCTGCCCGGCCTGTTGAGACTCTTTGTACCTGACGGGCTGAAGGCGTACCGGAGACGTAAATCGTCCCCGCAGGTTCTCCCGCTGTCGAAAACCGGCGAACCGCCGTCAATCCCTCGGGATGAGCCTTCACCGCGCAGTCGATCTGGTCGCCGTCGAAGGCCACGACAATCGACGCATGAGCGGCGGGCGCGGCCAGCGCCTCGCTGAAAATCCCCAGATCGCTCTCGTTGATCGTCTGGCGCAATGGAATCCCGGTGAACGCGATGATTTCGGGAAAAACCGAGGCGTTCATCAGAATCACGCTGCCGGGCCGTTCGGCTTCGAGCCTCCGAAGTAGTGGAGGAATCTGCTGGTCGTAGGGCCTGCGCGCCGCGATGTTCTTGGTTCCTTCCACATAAACCAGCGGCCGCTCACGCACCATCTCGACGGCGTTCAAAGCCACCATCAGAAAGAGCGCGCCCGCCGCGCTGCTCGCCCAGCGCGGGTTGAACTCTCGCGGCTTGAACTCATTGATTGCCCACAGCACAAACTGCGCCGCAAAACCCAGCCCCAGCGCGAAGGCTGGCAGCATTTCCATCCCGTAGCGCAGGTTGTACCAGGAATACGGCCACCAGACCGGCAAAAAAATGGGCACCGAGCCGTAGGAGACTGAATACACGTAGAATGCCACCGGGAACCACAGCAGCAGCGCCCACGCGAAGGCCCGCCGGCGCACCGTCAGCCAGGCCCAGACGGTTCCCAGCAGGCTCACGGCCAGCAGCACGTTGCCCCAGGCCACAGCGGCCGCGTCCAGTTCCGCCGTCTTCACAAAAAAGATCAGCGCAACCCAGGGATTGTGCCAGCCAGGATGCGGCGGAAAGCCCGGAGTGGAGGTGCGTGCCTCGATAGCCGTCGCCGAATAAGGCCCGCGCACGAAGTAGAGCCAGTCGCCGAAACCCACGGCGTTGTAAACGAACCACGCCACCGGCGCGGCCACCACCACGGCGCTGGCCAGCCAGAAAGTGCGCGAGCGCAAACGGCCGCGGCGGAGCAGAGCCAGTCCCACGCACACCCAGGCCGCCAGCGCCATCACCCAGCCGTCGTAGCGGGTAAAAACCGCGGCCACCAGCGCCAGGGCAATCCACCAGAGCGGACGCTGAGCTTGCCCTGAGCCTGCGCGCAGGCTGGCGCGGCCCGGATTTGAATTAGGGCGGGAATTTGTGCCTGAATCCGGGGTTGGAACCAGGCCTGAGTTCGGGCTTGACTTAGAACCTGAGTCCAGTCTTGAGTCCAGGCCTGAATTCTGTCTGGAATTTGGGCGAGAATCCAGACTTGCCCGCCACTCCACCAGCCAGACCGCAACCCAGATCATCTCGCAGACAAACAGCGGTTCGGTCATGGCCGTGGTCTGCAAGTAGAGCAGGTTGGGATTCAGCGCAAAAAAAGCCAGCGCCAGCGCCGCCGGAGCCGGCCGCAGCCAGTGCCGCGCCAGCCGGTACACTCCCGCGCAGCCGGCCAGGTAGGCCAGCGCCGAGGGCACCACGCCCGCCAGGCCGTTGGCCCACCAGCTGTAAATCTGCACAAAGGGCAGCAGCAGCAGGTGCGGCAGCGGCAGCCACACCGAGCCCAATTCCGACAGCCGGGGCTGGTGCGCGTCGAGGACCCGCCGCGCAATGTGCAGGTGGGCCACCGCGTCGCCGTAGTCGAGCATGGCCCCATGCCGCCAGCTCCACGCAATCGCCGTGATCGCAGCCGCCGCGCATGCGGCCAAGACCGCCAGCCACTCCGGCCGGCTTACGCGGCCAATGGGCCCATCCTTTCCCATCTCAGTCAAGGTGCGTCAACTCGCGGAAGAGAGCGAAGCGTTCGTCGATCTCCTTGCGCGTGAGCTTCTGCAGCCGCTCGGTGCCGAAGCGCTCGCAGGCAAAGGAGCCCATCACGCCGCCATAGAACATGGCGCGGCGCAGGATGGCCGGCGTCAGTTCGCGCCGCGAAGCCAGGTAGCCAAAAAAGCCGCCGGCAAAGCTGTCGCCCGCGCCGGTCGGGTCCACCACCTCTTCCAGAGGCAGCGCCGGCGCCCGGAAGGGATGGTGCGCGCTCCCGTCGCTCTTGGGAGGAAAGCTGTGGTCGCCGAAGAAAGCCATTGCGCCATACTCTCCGTGCTTCACCACCAAGGTGCGCGGGCCCAGCGCCAGCACGCCGCGGGCGGCCTGCACCAGATTGTTGTTGCCGGCCAGCATGCGCGTCTCGGTGTCGTTGATCAGCAGTACATCCAGTCCCTTCAGCACTTCCTTGAGCGCTGGGCGATGGTCCTTGATCCAGTAGTTCATGGTGTCGCCGGCCACCAGCTTCACATCCGGCATCTGCTCGCGCACACGCCGCTGCAGGACCGGGTCGATGTTGGCCAGAAAGAGAAACTCCGAGTCGCGGTAAGAATCGGGAATCTTCGGCTCGAAGTCCGCAAAGACATTCAGCTCCGTATTGTGCGTCTTGGCTTCATTCAGATTGTCGAGGTACGAGCCCTCCCAGAAGAAGCTCTTGCCGCGGGCGTGCTCGATGCCGCGCGTGTCGATGCCGCGCGCATCGAAAACCGCTTGCTCGGCCGCGCCAAAGTCCTCGCCCACCACCGCGATGACGCGCACGCTGGTGAAAAAACTCGCGGAAAGCGAAAAATAGGTCGCCGCCCCGCCCAGGCAGCGCTCCTTGCGCCCGGCCGGCGTCTCGATCGAATCGAAGGCCACGCTGCCCACTACGGTAATTGCCATTTGTTTCCCTCGCTTATTCAAACTTACTAAACAAATCTGTCATCCTGAGTGGAGATTGGCGCGTTCTTTGCGCCAAACGGAGTCGAAGGACCTGCGGTTGTTGTTTTTCAGCTTATTAATCGCCTGAAATAAATGCGATAAATTGAGGTACCCCATCCTCGCTTGTCATTCTGAGCGTAGCCGAAGGGAAGCTGCTTCTTGAAACTTTGCGGCCAGGGTAGGGGCTCATATCGCAATCCAATCTGGCCGAATCAATAGCAACAAAGGAAAAAGGCAAAAACAAGAACAACCGCAGGTCCTTCGACTCCGCTGCGCTCCGCTCAGGATGACAGCTTAATGGTGATGCAATCGCACTGAGTTAACGGTGATGCAATCGCGCGGGGCGAGCCGAAGGCAGATGGCCCCACCGCAGGTGGTTACCAGCCCAGGTACTTGCCAAACAGCAGGCCCACCTTCTCTTTGGCCGCCGCTGGAATCGTATCCGGCTGGGTCATCACCGCAAACCGGGCCGCCGAGGCGCAGGCGCAGGCGCGTTCGCGCGGCATCGCCGCCACGGCCGCCTTCACCACCTTGGCCGCGTTCTCCGCGTTCTGGTGCAGCACGGCCACAATCTCCTCGGTGGTGACCGCGTCGTGGCCCTCGCGCCAGCAGTCGTAGTCGGTCACCATGGCCACGGTGGCGTAACAGATCTCCGCCTCGCGGGCCAGCTTGGCCTCCTGCAGGTTGGTCATGCCGATCACATCCGCGCCCCAACTGCGATAGAGCTTCGATTCGGCGCGGGTGGAAAACTGCGGCCCCTCCATGCAGACGTAGGTTCCGCCCAGCTTGCCGGTGACGCCCACCGCGGCGCAGGCCTGGGCTGCGGCCTGGGCCACGGTCGCGCAGACCGGATCGCCAAAGGAGACGTGGCCCACAATCCCCTCGCCGAAAAAGGTCGAGATGCGACGGGAGGTGCGGTCGATGAACTGGTCGGGAATCACAAAATCCGTCGGTTTGTGCTCTTCCTTGAGCGAGCCGACGGCCGAAACCGAGAGAATCCGCTCGACGCCCAGCTTTTTGAAGGCGTAAATGTTGGCGCGGAAGTTCAGCTCCGAGGGCAGGATGCGATGGCCGCGCCCGTGCCGCGCCAGAAAAGCCACCTTGCGCCCCTCCAGCTCGCCCAGGACGAAGACCTCCGAGGGATCGCCAAAGGGCGTCTCCACGCGTTCTTCGTGTACGTTGGTGAATCCGGGCATCGAGTAGAGCCCGCTGCCGCCGATAATGCCAATCTCCGCCTGAGCCAAAGCCCGCTCCTCCTGACCCCAGCGACCAGAACCTGTCGCACAGGGCCACATCTTTCTGCCCCAGCGACTAAAGCCTGTCGCCGGGGCCCCTATCTTCGCCGCGCGCCGTTTCTCAGCGAGCGTTTTTGCCTTAGCAAACTACTCAGTATAAAGGCAGGCGAGCAACTTCTCATCGGAAGATGCGCGGAAGAGCGTGGAGGTCTCCCGCCCTAAAGGATCCCCAGCACGCGGAGCCGCACCAGCCCGCCGGCCAGTACGCCGATGGGCGAGATGGCCACCTGCGCCAATTGGTACCCGACCGGCCTCGTGCCGCGCTCTTGCAGGGCGCTCAGCGCGGCGAGCGCCAGCACCACCATCCCCAGCGCCAGCACGTGAATCAGCGGATTCGCCGCCGCGATCCAGGCGGTCACGTAGCCCCCAGCCGCCGCAGCCAGGAAGGAAGAGCCAAGATTGGCGAAGATGCAGGCCGGTCCCCACTCCGCCGGGCACAAATCGTCCGCCCGGGACCGCAGTTTACGCGGCCCGCTCCGCGTCTCCGCCCAACCAGGTGCCAGGCGCGCGACGAGGGCCGCCAGCCCCATCGCCAGCAGGACCGTGACGGCAAAGCCCGCGGCCAGCGCCAGGAAGGCGTGCAGTATTACCACGGCCGTCTTTCCCCGGGCGGCTGCGTCCCCACCTCGCCCCGTTCAATACGCTCCAGGAAAGCCCGCGCCAGCTTCCGTTCGCCGGGGCAGCTCTCGCCGTGCATCGTGCACAGGTCAAGAAACTCGTCGCACAGCGCGTTCCGCTCCTCCTGCTGGGCCATAATGCCTTGCAGCGCCAAGCCCAACTCGCGCAGCCGAGCCGCCTCCGGCCACAGCTTCTCCTCGTCCTCGCCGACCAGGTGCTCAAAGCTGGAAAACAATCCTCGCCGCCCGCGGGCACACTCATCCAGGCAGGCCATCAGTTGCTCACAGAAGACCTGCGCCAGCATCTCCCACTGACCCGGTGCGATTTCATCCTGGGGTTCCATCGTTTTTTCCTCTACAAATCATTTCCATCGCCGGGGGGAGGCAAACGGCCCATGCAACCAGCCTCATGGACGCCTGCGGCGGCTGTCAAGCGGGCTTCTTTTTCGTCAGAGTGGTTCGCCAATTCCCAGGGAGTCCGAAGGTTGTGCAAGGCAGCCTTTTCATGAGGGAAAAGCCACTGAAGGTCCGTGGTTCCCTCTACACCAGTTGGAGAACCGCTCCAGCATAGAGAGAATTCTCCAGTTCATATGCGGGAAGAATTCGCGTTTTGGCGGGAAGTTCTACAAAAAAGCCAAACTTTTATCGTAAGAAATTTATTACATAGACTTTATGGAGGTAGACGTAATCTTGAGCGAACCGTTCTCCCTCTCGATTCGCGACAAGGCCAGTGCGAGCGTCTATTCCATGCAATGGCGGAGGGAGAGGGATTCGAACCCCCGGTACCTTTTCAGGCACAACGGTTTTCAAGACCGCCGGTATCAACCACTCACCCATCCCTCCGCTCAGTAGAGCCGCTTTGCGTTGAACGGTCTACGAGGGCCTGATCTGCGCGTTCTACATCCCAGTTGCATTCTGGTTGCATACTTGCGTTTCCAGAGCCTGCATTGCCGCCATGCTCTGGGGATCCACGCTATCTCTCATAATATATGACTCCCAGGTCACGGCCACGTCTCTGCGCCGGAGAATTGCCTGGATGACGATGTCGGCCATACCAAGTTGGTGCAGGTTGGTAGCCAGGTCCCGCCGGAAGGTATGCCAACCGTGCCAGCGGACCAGATGGCCCTTCAGCGCGGGAGAGATTACCGCTCGATAACTGTCGCGCTACAGCAATTGCAGATGATTCAGGCGCGAGAATTCCACGGAATGGGACAGTACGATCCCCCTTCTCCGGCATCAAAACAATGTCCATTGTTCCATCGGCATGGACGGGAAATCGCCAGAACCTGCTCCTCTTCCACCGCCATCTACTCAGCAGGCAAAATACCAGCCCCGTTTTATTAAATGTGCTGAAGAATTAATTGCTTCAAAGTCTCAGTTGACAATGACGCCGAAGAGGGATAATCTCAACGGGATCTCTGTGTTGGGTTACTGTTGGACTTGTCTGAGGACTCAAAAGTAACTGTGCGACTCCGCTGCGCCATAGGGGGAGGAGTTCGCCCGAAATACCAGGAGAATGCGAATGTTTGGTCGTCATTTCTTTAAGATGCTGGGTTTCATCTGCCTTGTCCTGCCATTTACCGGTTGCACCAGCAATCATGTAAATTCCATCTCGATTTCCCCTTCGGCGCCGTCTGTAGCGGCAGGCCAGACCGTGCAGTTTACGGCCACCGGGGTCACCGGACAGGGCACGGGCTCTAAGAACTTAACAGACCAGGTTACCTGGGCCTCCAGCACCCTTGACGTGGCGACCGTGAATTCCACCGGACTCGCTGCCGCGGTCTCCGCGGGCACAAGCACGATTACGGCAAGCTTGTCCGGGACTCCGCCCGCCTCGACAACCATTACCGTTACGGGCGCAGGCTCATCCACGGGGTCCATCACATCGCTTTCCATCATTCCCAGCGCGCAGTCGGTTGCAGCGCCGCCCGATACCAGCCAGTTCCTGGCGATTGGCACGACTTCATCGGGGACTACGGTAAACCTGACCAGCCAGGCCGCCTGGAGTTCCAGCGCAGCGTCAGTGGCCACCATTGGTCTTAACACCGGGCTTGCCACGGCGGTGGGCAAGGGAACCACAACGATTACCGCCATCTACACGAACGTCGCCACCCAAACCGTGGTGACGGCGACAGCGACCTTCACGGTGACCAACGGAGCCACTGAACAAATCACTGCGCTTTCCATCATTCCGGATTCGCTGGCGCTTTCCGCAACGGGCCAACCCGGCCAGTTCCTGGCGATTGGCACTTCCGGAAGCAGCGGATATACCGAGGATGTGACCGACTCGTCGCAACTTGCCTGGAGTTCCAGCATCCCAGCGTATGCCACGATCGCAACTTATCCCGCTACGAATGCTGGCCAAGCCGTCGGGGTGAGTCCGGGCACAGCCCCGATCATTGCGAAATGGACCAACACCGACAGCACCGTGGTGACGGCTCAAGCTTCCGTCTCGGTGACAGAGACAGCAGCGGCCGAGCCACTGGAGTCGATCGCTATTGTACCGACCTCGCTTACAACCGACAATTTGGAGGGTACCGGACAGTTTCTTGCCTACGGAACCTTCTCGACCGCTCCAACTTTGATGGATGTCACGAACGGGTTCTACCACGCTGGTTTCCCTGACTCCACCTGCACCGCTGCACTCGCTACTGCCGGTACTTCTCCGTGCAAATTGGTTCCGGTCAACTGGATCTCCGCTACCCCGAGTGTCTTCCCGGTCAACTCCTCCGGAGCCGCGGGAGCTACCGCCGGGCTTGTCACCGCCGAAGGATCTGGAAATGCGGTCATCTACGCTACCGCGACGAATCCAGATGGAACTCTCGTTTACAGCCCAACTGTGGCCTTCAATTGCCCGCTCGTATTACCCACCTACAACACCGCCACGCCCCCCGTTATGACCGATGCCGGTTCGTGCAATCAATACACGATCGCACCGGGACTGCTGGTGACACTGACCGTCTATAACGAAGGCTTGAATACCACCGGTTGGCTGATAACCGCTCCCTCCGCCACGGGTACGCAGGATGTAATCCATTGCGGCCCCGGTTCAACCTCGGGCGGCTCCGTCTGCTCGGCGACGTATCCCGTAGGCACCACCGTTACCCTGACCGCGCCAGCCGAAACGGGTGTTTCCTTTGGCGGATGGTCCTGGAACTGCGAGGAGCAAGGGACCATCTCTGCGGCTGGGCCGAACTCCTGCACGGTTTATCTTGGAGCTACAGACCCTGTGACCACTCTCCCCAGTTCCAACGTATCCGTGGGCGCCATCTTCAACTGATCTTCAACCGCATATAGACGCAAGAAAGCCGCCCCGAGGGGCGGCTTTCTTGCGTATGGAGGTGAGATTGAGAATTGCCGCTTGGTTCCAAACGGCAGACGCGATCTGGAACGCCTGGCCTGCTGAGTTAGAAGGACTAAAGTTTCCCTGCAAAACCCGCTCAGAGCATGCCAAAGCCTGCCCTGAGCAAAGTTGAAGGCCTTTGCCTGGCACAAAGCCGAGGCGGAGACCGTCTTACTCGGAGGCCATCTCCTCGGCCTCGCCCTCCTGGCGCATCAGCTCCAGTTCGCGCTCGGCGGCTTCGATCTCGGCCGTGACCTCCTGCTGCACACGGGCCGCTGCCTCTTCCAGCTCCGGCGAGAGCTGGACGTTGCGGTAGTACTCCAGGCCCGTGCCGGCGGGAATCAGACGGCCGACGATCACGTTCTCCTTCAGGCCGCGCAGGTTGTCCACCGCGCCGTTGATGCTGGCTTCCGTCAAGACACGTGTTGTCTCCTGGAAGCTGGCCGCCGAGATGAAGCTGTCGGTCGAAAGCGAGGCCTTGGTGATGCCCAGCAACAGCGGACGCCCGATCGCCGGACGGCCCCCATTGGCCAGCACCTTCTCGTTCTCCTCGGTAAAGCGGAAGCGGTCCACCTGCTGTTCAAGCAGGAAGCTGGTGTCGCCCACCTCGTCGATCCTGACCCAGCGCAGCATCTGGCGGACAATGACTTCAATGTGCTTGTCCGAGATGGCCACGCCCTGCAGCCG
>Ga0224559_1000046_pt1 | contig 64062 bp, 50 predicted proteins | sample 714S33034metaG_FD_180676 | JGI IMG/M metagenome (GOLD analysis project Ga0224559, IMG submission 180676) | Peat soil microbial communities from Stordalen Mire, Sweden - 717 S3 30-34 | ecosystem: Environmental > Terrestrial > Soil > Wetlands > Peat | place: Sweden: Norrbotten County, Stordalen... | reverse complement strand
AAGATTACCGCGCTCGGAACCTACGTTCCCCCTCAGATTCTGACCAATCAAGACCTGGAAAAGATGGTGGACACCAACGACCAGTGGATTATGGAGCGTACCGGCATCCGTGAGCGGCACGTGCTGGCCAAGGGGCTGGGCGTGAGCGATATGGGCGTCGAGGCGGCTAAAAAATGCCTGGCGGCGCGCGGCATCGAGCCCAGCGAGCTCGAGGTCATCATCGTGGCCACGGTGACGCCGGACATGATGTTCCCCTCGACGGCTTGCCTGGTCCAGGACAAGCTGGGGGCCAAGGGCGCCTGGGGATTCGACGTCTCGGCCGGCTGCTCAGGCTTTGTCTTCGCTTTGCAGGTGGGCGTGAAGATGGTCGAGAGCGGGGCGCACAAGAAGGTTCTGGTCATCGGCGCCGACGCCAACACGCGCATGACCGACTACACCGACCGCACCACCTGCGTGCTCTTTGGCGATGGCGCTGGCGCGGTGCTGATCGAGCCAGCCGAAGAGGGCGAGATCGGCTTCATCGACTTTGTGCATGAGATCGACGGCTCCGGGGCGGCGGCGCTGAACCTGCCGGGCGGCGGCAGCCTGAATCCCTCCAGCCACGAGACCGTGGACAAGAAGATGCACTTCATTCACCAGGACGGCCCTGCGGTCTACAAGTTTGCCGTGCGCAAGATGGCCGAATGCACCACAACACTGCTGGAGCGCAACGGCGTGACCGGCGCGGATCTGGGCTGTTTTATTCCTCACCAGGCCAACAAGCGGATTATCGCCTCAACCGCCGACCGGCTGGGCCTGGCCCCGGAGCGGGTCATCATCAACATTGAGAAGTACGGCAACACCTCGGCCGGCAGCGTTCCCTTGGCTATGGAGACAGCGGTTGAAGAGGGCAAGCTGAAAAAGGGCGATCTGGTGCTGCTGGCCGCCGTGGGCGCGGGATTCACGGTGGGCGCGGCGCTGCTCCAGTGGGAGATTTAGTGAGGCAGCGGAGTTAGCATTTTCACTGACAGTGCAAGGCCTGGGTGCCCTTGCGACGCTGTGCGACGCAGCCTTCTGGAGCGCCAACAGAAGCCGCCTATCTCGAAGAACCGCTCTGATGTTCTAATAAGATGCGGGTCCGGTTCCCCAAAGCGCGGACCCTGGAGAAGCGGACCTGGAGGAATTGAGCGAGCATGATCAATCTGGCGGGTAAAACGGCCGTTATCTTTGGGCTGGCCAACAAGCGTTCCATCGCCTGGGGCATCGCCCAAAAGCTGCACGAGGCCGGCGCTACCTTGGCCATCTGTTATCAAAATGAGCGCATGAAGCTGGAGGCCGAAGACCTCATCGCGGAACTGCCCGGCGCCAGCGGTTTTCAGTGCGACCTCTCCAGCGACCAGGAGATCGAAAGCCTCTTTGCGACGCTCAAGCAGAAGTTCGGCAAGCTCGAAATCCTCGTTCACGCCGTGGCCTTTGCGCCCGCCGCCGAGCTGCATGGCGATTTTCTCGACACCTCCCGCGAGGGTTTCCGCATCGCCCTCGACGTCAGCGTTTATTCGCTGATTGCTGTCGCCCACGCCGCCGCTCCGCTGATGACCGAGGGGGGCAGCATCATGACCCTCAGCTTCTACGCCGCCGAAAAGGTCGTCCCCCACTACAACGTGATGGCCGTGGCCAAGTCCGCCCTGGAATCCTCGGTCCGCTATCTGGCCTGGAATCTTGGGCCCAGGAAGATTCGCGTCAACGCCATCTCGGCCGGCCCCATCAAGACGCTGGCCGCGCGCGGCGTGGGCTCGCTGGGTGAGATGCTCAAATCCCACGCCGACCGCGCCCCGCTGGGCCGCAATGTCGACCAGCTCGAGGTGGGCGGCGCGGCGCTGTTTCTGGCCAGCGACTTGTCCAGCGCCATCACCGGCGAAATCCTTTACGTGGACTGCGGCTATAACATCATGGGGTTTTAAAGCATTTTCTTGAATGACTCTGGGAGACAGGGCAAGCGGTGCTGATTCCCTGCCCCCTCGTGTGCTACTCTCCAATTTGGTGGCTGCTAATTTTATCCCAATCTTTCAGGAAGAGTACCGGGCCTTGCGCCCCAGGGCGCCGCTGCCTCCCATCGAACTCCGCTTCCGGCGTTTCACCTCGCTGAACACCACGATCCGCTTGCGCCAGGGAGGGATTTTTGTCAGCCTCTCGGACCTGCTGGAGGGCGCTCCAGAGAGCGTGATCCACGCCATCGCGCACATTCTGCTGGCCAAGCTCTACAAAAAGCCCATCGACGCCGCGCAGAACCTGCGCTACAAACGCTTCTGCTCGAGCGCCGCCGTCACCCGCCAGACCGAACTGATTCGCGGCGCCCGTGGCAACAAGCGCTTCTTCGGCCCCGAGGGCCGCTTTTTCAACCTTGAAGAGGTCTTCGATTCGCTCAACGGCAGGTTCTTCGGTGGCCTGCTGGGCCGGCCCGAGCTGACCTGGAGCGAGAGCGCGGCCAAGCGGGCCCTGGGCCACTATGACGCCGCCCACAACACCATCGTGGTCAGCCGCGTCTTCGACCGGCCTTCGAGCCCGCGCTATGCCGTCGAGTACCTTCTCTACCACGAGATGCTGCACCTGAAGCACCCGGTCAGGATGCGCGGCCTCCGGCGCACGGTCCATCCTCGCGAGTTCAAGGACGAGGAGAGGTTATTCCCGCAACTTAAAGAGGCGCAAGCGTTTATCAGCCGGTTATAGCAAAGGTTCGTTGATCGACTGTAGAGAAATAGGACAGCGGCCGGTTCCCGCATTCGATTGACGATTTTGCTGGAAAACGATCGGCGATTCTGCTGGAAAATTCGGTCTTAAGCCGTTTTTTCCACAGCCTCGACAGCCTTGGCCGGCTGATCCGCCTGCCGCGTGGCAACCCACACCAGCAACAGAACACCCGCCACCACGGAACCACAGCTGGCCAGTTGAGCATTCGATAAGCCCCATAGAACCTTGGGGTTGCGGCGGACAAATTCAACCAGAAAGCGAGCTGTTCCGGTCAGCAGAAGGTACTCGCCCAGGATGGCGCCGGAGACCCGGGGCTTGCTCGCCCGCCACCACAGCCAGCCGCCGATGAGCAGGCCGGCGGCCAGTTCGTAAAGCGGGGTGGGGTAGACAGGAACGAAGGTCGGCTCAATGCCGTTGGGAAAGCTCATGCCCCAGGGACGGAAAGAAAAAAACAGCAAATGAACCGGCTTGATGGCGATGCCGTAGCAGCCGTCGCCGGAGAGAAAGCAGCCGATGCGCCCGATGCCGTAGCCGATGGCGGCCGCCGGAGCGGCCAGATCCAGGGTGCGCAGGCCGCCGATCTTGGCCCGCCAGCCCTGCAACAGCAGCGCGGAAATGCCGAAAACCAGCCCGCCAAACCAGGCAAAACCGGCCGAATCCCACAGCACGCTCCAGCCCATTGCGCGGAAATCGGCGGGCGTATCGAGAACGTGCCAGAGCTTGGCGCCCACGATGCCGGCCACCACGGCCACGGCCACCATGCCCACCGCGTCGGCCTCGACGCCAGCGCGGCGAAAGCTGCGGTCCATGACAAATGCCGCCGCCACGGCGGCCAGCCAGAGCATCAGCCCGAAGGTCGGTACAGCGTGGTTCCAGAGGTGCAGATAGGGAATCATCTTCTTCAGTATAGACGGGCGCGAGAGCGAAAAAGGCGCGCCCGCCTGGCTCCGGCCGCCGGGGAGGTTTTGCGCCTTGGATGGTCTGAGACGGGCGGCTTCCATAGGAGGCGAACGGCCAGGCTCCAGCGGGCCGGACGGGCAGATTTCGAGGCCCGAGGCGGCGATTTCGAGGGTTGGACGGAGAGGTCTTGCAGGCTGAAGGTCACTTTTGCGGCTTCGGGCAGCAGAATTCAGCCGGTTGGACGGCCGGGGAGGGGACGAAGGTTAAATGGACGGCTTTTGCGGCTGAAGAGTCAGTTTTTAAAGAATCGGCGGCCGGATTTTGCACGGGCGCACTTGCCTTGGGAGGCAGGTTTCGGTTTTACTGTCTACATGGCTACCGTTATTCCTCAGGGAGTTGAGGTTTTCTTTACCCGTCAACAGATTGCTGAACGTATCGCCGAAATGGGCGCCCAGATTACCCGTGACCTGAACGGCGAGAAGCTGGTGATGGTGGGTGTGCTGAAGGGGGCGGCGCCGTTTCTGGCCGACCTTGCCAGGGCCGTCGAGGTCGATGCGACATTCGACTTTGTGGCCACCTCCAGTTACGGCAAAAAGCAGCACTCCTCGGGGGCGGTCAAGCTGATCAAGGATCTGGATGATCCCATCGAGGGCAAGAACGTGCTGATTGTCGAGGACATACTCGACACTGGCCTCACGCTCAGCTATCTGCGCCAGTTTTTTCTGCGTCAGCATCCTAAAACGCTGCGCATCGCCGCGCTGCTCGACAAGCCCTCGCGCCGCCTGGAAAAGATCGAAGCGGACTATGTGGGCTTTTCCATTCCCAACCTGTTTGTCATCGGCTACGGAATGGATTATGCGGAGCGCTACAGGAACCTGCCCGACATCTGCCTGATGACGGCCGACCATCCCGAGTAGAGAGCGCGACCCTTCAGAGCAATTTGCCCCGATTCAAGCCGGCGGGCGCGCCTAGGCGGCCGTGTGCGCCATCCAAGGCCGGATTTTCGCCAAGCTGAGGAATTTGCCAGCGGCCGGGCCGATGAAAAATCGGGCAAATTGCGTTTATCTGTTTGAGGGTGGGCTCCGGCAGGAACTATACTCATCTGCGGCAGGGCACACGATGAGCCGCCGGTCGCAGGCGGCATTGCACCGGCCAGGAGCATACCCCCATGACCGCGACCCCCCCCCTTGAAGATTTGGATCTGGAGTTCGACCACGGGAACTTCGATTCAGCCGCATGCGCCGCTCGGGCTTTGGCAAACTGGCAGTCCCTGGCCTCCGTAATCGACCATACGCTGCTCAAACCCGAGGCCACTCGCCAGCAGATCGAGAATCTCTGCGACGAGGCGATTCGCTACCGCTTTGCCTGCGCCATGGTGAACCCGGTGTGGGCCTCGACGGCCGTCAGCCTGCTCTCGGGCACCGGTATTCCGGTGGGCGCGGTGGTCGGCTTCCCGCTGGGCGCCTCGCTGATCTCGACGATCCGCCATGAGGCTACCTCGCTGATCCGCATGGGCGTGCGCGAACTGGACATGGTGATTCCCATCGGCCTGCTCAAGAGCGGCAGCTACCAAGCCGTCCGGGACAGTATCCACGCCGTGGCCGCCATAGCCCACCATCGCGGCGTGCTGCTGAAGGTGATTCTGGAGACCGCCCTGCTGAATGTGGAAGAGAAGTTGCGCGGCTCGGAACTGGCCATCCTGGCGGGCGCGGACTTCATCAAGACTTCGACGGGCTTTGCCTCGGGCGGCGCGACTGCGGCCGACGTGGCGCTGATGCGCGGCGTGGCCGGCAGCCGCTGCGGGGTGAAGGCCGCGGGCGGCATCCGCACCCTGGCCGACGCCCGGGCGATGCTCGAAGCCGGCGCCAACCGCCTCGGCTGCTCCACCTCGGTGGCCATCGTAAGGGAGCTGGGGGCGGAGTAAGGTGCCCACGCCATCGCCGGACCAAAGAGCCAAGCAGCTTTGGCCGCAACAGCCTTGGATGCTGTTTAAAAACTCAGAGTTTTCGGCAGATTATTGGAGGCCGGTTGCAGGGCAGGGTTTCCCCAGCCGTTGCGGTTTCAACACTCCCGGCTTCGCTGTCAGGGTGAAATTGCCCATTCTGCGCTGAAAGGCTGCCGGAGCCGCAAGCAAAGCAAAAAATGCCTTGCTTTTCTGGCTCAGGCAAGCGTAACCGACTGCAAGTGGGCGTGATAGCTCGAGCGCACCAGCGGCCCCGACTCGACGTGGCGGAAGCCCATTTCGAGCGCGGCGGCCTTCAGTTCGGCGAACTCGCGCGGCGTATAGAGCCGGCTCATGGGCAACTGGTCCCGCGAGGGGCGCAGGTACTGGCCGATGGTCAGAATCCCGCAGCCGACGGCGGCCAGGTCGCCGAATACTTCCAGCAATTCGGAGCTCTCCTCTCCCAGGCCCACCATCACGCCGGATTTGGTGAGCCCTCCGGGCCTTAGCGTTTTGGAGTAGCGCAATAGCTCAAGAGAACGTTCATAGCGCGCGCCAGAGCGCACGGCGGGGTAGAGCCGGGGTACGGATTCGAGGTTGTGGTTGAGCACCTCGGGGCCGGCCTCGACGACCCTGCGGATGGCCTCCCGGCTGCCCTGGAAGTCGGGGATGAGCACCTCGACGCGGCAGCCGGGAGAGAGGCGGCGAATCTCCTCGATGACCAGCGCAAAAGCGCGCGCGCCGCCCATCAGGTCGTCGTCGCGATCGACGCTGGTGACGACGGCGTACTCCAGGCCCAACGCCAGGACTGCCTCAGCCACGCGGCGCGGCTCGTCGAAATCGATGGCTTCGGGACGGCCCTTGGGAACGGCGCAGAAGCCGCAGCGGCGGGTGCAGCGGTTGCCCAGGATCATGAAGGTCGCCGTACGGTGGCGCCAGCACTCGCCAATATTGGGGCACTGCGCGCTCTCGCAGACAGTGTTGAGCCGCAGCGAGCGGGCCAGCCGCTTCAGATCGTGGAAGTCCTCGCCCACCGGCGCCGGCGCCTTGAGCCACGCGGGCTTGGGGGCGGGCCGGTGGCGCGCGGGCTCGATTTGCAGCAGTTGAGTTTGCTCCGGCTGGACCTGTCCGGGTTTGATTTGCCCCAGTTTGACCACGTTTTGATTGTAGCGGGAATCCAGAGCGGAACCAGAGTAAACGTGTCACTACAAAGTCTGCATGGATTCCGAAAATGCCTGAATGCATTCTGATTTCAATGCTTTGGAGAAATGCGGCAGGAAAAAGGTTCAGAACCCGTTCAACCTCGGACGCGCGGCCAGAAGATGGAAGCTCAGGCCGAAGCTGAAGAAGCAGAATGGACGCGCCTGCGAGGAGTCGTAACCTTATGGTTACTTTTAACTCGTTTTATGTTACTTTGCGGAATAAAAAATTCGACAGAAGCCCGGCAAACCCTTTCCGCGGTGCGGAGGAAGCGAATACTCTGAATTTCATAAGAGATAGTGGGCTTATCGCAGCACAGATAGCCGCCGGGTTACTGTTTACTCTTCCCTGGGGTAGTTTTACTTTACAGATTCCCGTGTCCGCTGCCAGCGGCTGACCTTCTTCCTGCCTGGATGGGCAACGGAGCGGCGCCAAGTTGCCCAGAATATGAGGAATCGAGTTGACTGCAGCGATAGAGGTGGGGCCAGTTTTGCGCAATGCGCCAGAGGCAGAGTCTTCAGCGACAGATTCCGGCCGCGGGGCTCGAGAGCCGGTCTACTCCTTCGCGGGGCTTCGGCTGGAGGCCGACGGCACGCTCTGGCGCGGCGAGGCGGTGGTCCACCTGCCTCCCAAGGAGCTGGCCGCGCTGCGGCTGCTGCTGGCGCACGCCGGTCAGGTGGTTTCGCCCACGCAACTGAAGCACGAACTCTGGGGCGATGTGCATGTGACCGCCGACAGCGTTCCCAAGTGCCTCTCCAGCCTGCGCGCGCGGCTGGAGCCGGACGAGTGCATCCAGACCGTCTACAAGCGCGGCTATCGCTTCACGGCCGAGATCCGGCGTCACAGCGCTGTTCCGGCCGGGGCGCTTCCGCGGCTGGCCATCATGCCCTTCGCCACCCGCTACTCGGTCCCGGAATACCTTGGGCCGGCCATTGCCGAAGAGGCCATTGCCCGCCTCTCCCGCGTGCGCCCCCCGGCCGTTGCGTTGCTGGCCCGGGATTCGATCTTCAACCTGACGCAGCGCGGACTCACGGCCCAGCAGATTGGCCAGGAGCTCAAGGCCGACCTGGTTCTGACGGGCAGCATACAGGCATTTTCCTCGCATTACCGGCTGCGGGCGGAGATGGTCCGGGTGGTGGACGGCACGCAGATCTGGGTCGAGGATATGCTAGCCCCGCAGAGCTGGAATGGCGGGCTGGAGTCGGAGCTGATGCGCCGGCTCGCCTACCGGCTAGGCTGCGGAGACCCTGAGGGCAAGCGCTGGCCGCCTGAACAAAAGAACGGCAGCCTGGAAATCTTCGCCGCCGTCGCGGACACGGAGGACGAAGACGACCCCGGCGCCCGGCAGGCCGAGGCCTACGATTGCTTCCTGCGCGGACACCATGAGTGGCAGACGCTGCATCGCCACCGGATGCAGGACGGGCTGCAACACCTGCTGCGGGCCATCGATCTTGATCCCTTTCTGATCGCCGCCAAGGTCGATTTGGCCAATCTGTGCGTCGCTCAGGCCTTCCGCGGCTTCATGGCGCCATCCGCCTCGGCCGACCTGGTGCGCCGCGTCGCCGAATCGATTCCCGATCTTTCCCGCCGGGCCGAGGCCATGCTGCCCGCGCTCGGCTGGATCAACTTCTACTTTGACCGCAACCTGCCAGCGGCCCTGCTGGCTTTTTCCCTCGGCCCGCACCTGCCCCACGATCCCTGGACAACCCACACGCGCACCATCTTCGCCCTGAGCCGCCACCGTTTTGCCGAGGCCATTGCGCTGCTGCGCGCGGACCTTCACGCCGATCCCTTTTCCCCCTGTCTGCATGCCCACCTGGCTTGGGTGCTCCATCTGGACGGACAGAGGGACGAAAGCGTGGAGCAGATACTGAAGGCAATCGCGCTGTTTCCTTTCCATGAGGAAACTGGCCTGTACGGGGCGGCGATTTTAGCCTTCAATGGCGAGATCGAGCGCGCCGTCGAGCTGGCGCGAGGCCTGGCGAAGCGTTTGCCCGACTACGACCTGGCCTCTGCCGTACACGCCTATACGCTGGCCTGCGCTGGCCGACGGGATGAGGCCCACTCCCTGCTCGAACGGCTGCAATGGCTGGGCCGGGAGCGCTACGTCCTGCGCAGTTTCACCCCCGCCGCCTACCTCGCCCTGGGAGACCAGGCGGGCGCCCTCGCCGAACTGCAGGCCGCCGAAGAGGCCCGCTGCCCCTGGTTTTTCCAGATGCTGGCCGATCCGCGGCTGAAAGCTCTCCATGGCTGCCCGGAGTTCGAGCAGATGAGGGCGATCCTCTCCGCCATGGAGGCCGAGGCGGAGAAGGAGGAGCAGGATTAGCCCGTCCGGCACTCCACGGAAAAATCTACTCCGGGAAGCTGAAAAACAGGTTCAGTCCAAAGAAGAACCGAGCCGGGAAGCCCAAAACAAATCCGGGGGGCAGAAAAATCAGGCCGGGGAACGGAAAAACAACTTCGGAAAACAGGGAGACAGCTCTGCGGCGGCCCCGCCGGATGCGCCTCACACTGGCTCTCCTCCCGGGTGACCCGCATCACACGGCGGCCGCACCCCACTGCTGAATAATTCTGAAATGCGGCGCCTGAGCCGCCTGCGCTTTGTTGCGCGCCCTCTCCTTTGCTCCTTTCTCCCTGACTACGCGCTGAGGCGCATTGACGAAGGCCCGCACCAAGCCGGAGACTTGCCTATATGTACAAGATTTTGGAAACCCGCAATGTCGGCCTCAAAATCAAGCAGTTTGTGATCGAGGCGCCGCGCATTGCACGCAAGCAGCAGCCGGGGCAGTTCGTCATTCTGCGGCTGCATGAAAAAGGCGAGCGCATTCCGCTCACCATCAAGTCCTCTGACCCGGAGGCCGGCACGGTCACCATCGTGGCGCAGGCCATCGGCAAGACCACCTCCCTGTTGAACTGCCTGGAGGCGGGCGATTCGATTCTGGACATTGTCGGCCCGCTGGGCCGCCCCTCGGAGATCGAAAACTACGGCACTGCAGTAGTTCTGGCCGGCAGCGTGGGCACGGCGATGGCGCTGCCCACGGCCAACGCGCTCCGGCTGGCGGGCAATCACGTGATCTTCATCGAGGGCGCGCGCAACCGCGAGATGGTGGTCTTCGAGGACGAGGTGCGCCAAGCCAGCAGCGAGACTTTCATCATGACCGACGACGGCAGCTACGGCGAACCGGGCCAGGTCACCAAAAAGCTCAACGAGCTGATCGCCGCCGGGCGCAAGATCGACTTTGTGCTGGCCGTGGGTCCGGTGCCGATGATGCGGGCCGTGGCGCAGTTGACCAAGCCGCTGGGGATCAAGACCATGGTCAGCCTGAACTCGATCATGGTGGATGGCACCGGAATGTGCGGCGGCTGCCGCGTACTGGTAGGGGGCACAAGCAAGTTCGCCTGCGTGGACGGGCCGGAGTTCGACGCCTCGCTGGTCGACTTCGACGTTCTGACGCAGCGCAACGCCATGTACCGCAGCAAGGAGTGCGAGTCGTTGAAACGCTTTGAAGAAAACAAGGAAAAGGAAGTGGCCGAGCTTCGCAAGGAGCTGGCGGCCAGGGACGAGCATGATGGCTAAAAAGAACGCCCCTCTGTCGGCCGGAATGAATGCGGCCGCGCCCACGGAAGCGAAAACTCCTTCAACTTCCGGAAGGAAGGTCGCGCAAACTCCTGAAATGAAAACTTCCCCGGCTCTTGAAATGAAGACTCCTCCGGTTTCTGAGGGAAATACACTCCTCCTCCCTGAGGAAAAAGCTCATGCGCCGAAGACGCGCAGGCAGATTCCGCGCTCGCCCATGCCGGAGCAGGATCCCCAGGCGCGCAGCCGCAACTTCGAGGAAGTGAATCTGGGGCTGAATGTGCTGGATGCCGTCACCGAGGCCGCGCGCTGCATCGCCTGCGCCAAGCCCCGCTGCGTCGTCGATTGCCCGGTGGGCGTCAAGATCAAGGAGGTCGTGGCCCTGATCCGCGCGGGCAACTTTCTGGGCGCGGCGGCCAAGCTGCGCGAGGACAATTCGCTGCCGGCCATCACCGGCCGCGTCTGCCCGCAGGAGAAGCAATGCGAGGGCGGCTGCGTTCTGGGCCAGAAGGGCGCGCCGGTGGCCATCGGCAACCTGGAGCGCTTTGTGGCCGACTACGAACGTCAGAGCGGCCAAGTGGGATTGCCCGCGAATGCTCCGGCGACGGGCAAGAGCGTGGCCATCGTGGGCAGCGGGCCAGCAGGTTTGAGCGCCGCCGGAGATCTCGTCCAAAAAGGCCACCGGGTGCGCGTCTTCGAGGCCCTGCACGAGGTTGGCGGCGTACTCGTCTACGGCATTCCCGAGTTTCGCCTGCCCAAATCCATCGTCAAGAGCGAGGTGGACAACCTGCGCCGCATGGGCGTCGAGTTCGAAACCAACGTTGTGGTGGGCAAGAGCGTCACCATCGACGAGCTGATGCGGGACGAGCACTATGACGCGGTTTTCGTCGCCACCGGTGCCGGGCTGCCGCAGTTTCTCGGCGTTCCCGGCGAACACCTCAACGGCGTCTACTCAGCCAACGAGTTCCTGACGCGCGTGAACCTGATGCGCGCATACCAGGCCGACGAGTACGACGAGCCAATCTACGACTGCCGTGATCGCAATGTGATCGTGGTGGGCGGCGGCAACACGGCGATGGACGCGGTCCGGACGGCCCGACGGCTGGGCGCGAAGACAGCGACGCTGGTTTATCGCCGCTCTGAAGTGGAGATGCCGGCCCGCGCCGAAGAGGTGAAGCACGCCCGCCAGGAGGGCATCGAATTCCGCCTGCTGACCAACCCGGTCGAGTTCATCGGCGACGAAAAGGGCTGCCTGACCGGCGCGCGCTGCGTGCGCATGGAGCTGAGCGAGCCGGATGCGAGCGGACGCCGCCGTCCGGTCGAGATCAAGGGGAGCGAGTTTCTTCTGCCCGCGGATGTGGTCATCATCGGCGTCGGCACCACCGCCAATCCGCTCGTCCAGGGCTCGACTCCCGGCCTCGAGACCACCCCGCGCAACTACATCGTGGCCGACCCGGAGACTTTGCGCACCAGCAAGCGCGGCGTCTTTGCTGGCGGCGACATCGTCACCGGCGGGGCGACGGTGATCCTGGCCATGGGAGCCGGCCGCAAGGCCGCCGCCTCGATTCACGCGTTTCTGACCAGTGGAGAGTGGGAAAAGGCAGGGAACAGGGAATAAGACACAGGGTTCAGAAAACAGAACAGCTTTGAACAAGTTCTTGTCTGTCCTATGAAGTTTTGCCCTGGAGCTATTCCCTGCCCCATAGTCCTGTTCCCTGTTCCCAAAAAATTGGGCGGCAAGGGTTTCCCCCTGCCGCCGCCCGTCCCTGGGTTGTCTTGAAGTTACTGCAATTCCGCGTTACTGCCAACTTCGAGTTAGTGCGTTACTACAAACTTCGAGTTACTGCCAATTTCCGGTTACTGCAAAAGCTTGGTCACTTCCTGCTGCACGCTGTTGGCCTGCGCCAGGGCGGCGATGCCGGTCTGGCTGAGAATCTCGTACTTCGACATGGCCGAGGTAGCGGACGCATAGTCGGTGGCCTGGATGGCGTTCTGCGCCGAGGTCACATTCTCCTGCTGCGTGGTCAGCACCGAGCTGAGCGAGTTCAGCGTGTTGATCTGGGCGCCGATGTACCCGTCCATTGCCGCCACATCCGTAATGGCGATGTTCAGATCGGTCAGGGCTGTCTCCGCGTCGCTGGTGGTCAGCAGGGATGTGCTGGCCAGCGAGATGCCGGCCGCATCTGAATAGCTGGTTGTCGCGGTGCCGCTCGATGTGCTGGTAATGCCCGTTTCTGCGGCAGCAACAGCCGCGTTGGCGCCATCCTTGGCCGATACAGCGGTGATCCCAATGCTGTATGCGGCGGTGGCTGTGTAGCTTATCGCCGTGCTGGTAGTGCTGTCAGTGAGATTTGACGTGACGTTCAATGCGTTTGAGGTGGTTGTACTCGACAGCGACAGCACATCGGTGGTGGTTCCAGTATTCTGCGCCGTCACTCCGAGCGCGGTGTCGGCGTTGATGTAAGCTACCACATCATTGACAGTAGCCCCGCCCTCGGCCTTCGTCACCTGATCCATCGTAATTGTCGTCGCCGCGCCGCTTCCCGTCTGGAGGGTGATGGAGCCGGAAAGGGTATCCCCGGTCGTGACCGCCGTCAGGGTACCGGAATCACTTGACGTGCACAGGTTAGTGCCGGTTCCCACCGATCCGGTAATCTCGATGCCGTAGTCGGAGGCGTCGGCCGCCGTGCTGCTTCCTTCGGCTACAGCTCCCGTGGTGAAGCTGGCAGTAATGCCCATTCCGGAGCCGTTGATGGCTTCGATCAATCCTTCCGCCGTGTCGGCATAGCCAGTGGTGCCGCCAGTTGTAATGGTTGTGGTAACCGTGGCGCCCGTGGTCGAGAGCGTTTTGATGGTGACCGATGCGGACGTACCGGCAGTGCCAGTGGAATCGGTAAGAGTGTCGCCCGATGCAGCCGTGGCCGAGCCCAAATTGATGAACACGCTGCTGCTGCTGTCGCCGCCGCTGCTGTAGGACATCACGCCGTCGGTGTCGCCCACGCTGGACTCAGACAATGTGCTGATGTTCAGATCGTCGATCGAGGAGCCCTTGGTCGAGGAGTCGCCGGTGTAGATGGCGACCGTTTTGCCGGTAAAGACCTGCTCCTGGTTGTAGGTGGTCGTCGATCCGATGTTATTGATTTCCGAGAGGAGCGAGGTGTACTCCTCGTTGGCGGCAGCCTCCTGCGAGCTGTTCAGCGTGCCGTTCGAGGCCTCCGTGGCCAGGGTCACGGCGCGGTCGAGAAGGCTGGTGACCTGCGAGAGGGCGCCGTCGGCCACTTCCAGAAGCCCCACGCCTTCGGTGGCGTTGGTCTTCGACTGGGCCAGCGCTGTCGAGTTGGCTTGCAGTCCGTTGATCAGCGAGAGCCCGGCGGAATCATCCGCTCCGGAGTTGATCCTCGAACCCGACGACAACTGCCGCAGCACCGTCTGCAAGCTGTTGCTGGTGTTGTTCAGATTGTTCTCTGCGTAGATGGCTGACAGATTGTTCAAAACACCGAGGGCCATAAAAGTTCACTCCTTCTTGAATGCCTTCCATTGCGTCCGTGCCCGTTGTTGTTTCCGGGGCCCCGCGCATTTTCTGGATGGGCTTTCTGCATCCACCCCTTTCATCGGTCCCGGCGAAAATAACTTTAGTCATAAATTTGAAGATCGCGATAACCGGGAGTGTAGCGCGGCAAATCAGAGTGTTCCGCTTCGATTCAACCGCTGCCCCGAAGCGATGCAGCGGCTGTACCGTTGCGCTTCACAGGCCTGTCTCAGTTCGCTACACAATGCGCGCCCCACGCCCCCGGAATGCCCTGCACCCGGCACAAATTGGCCGCCCAAGAATTCCCCGAGTCCTAAAAAGAGCCGCAGAATGCAAACCAAAGCCGCCAAGGCACAAAAAATGGCGGCAAGAGGATTTCCCCCTGCCGCCAAGCCCTGACTGCAATCGTTTGTGTCTCTAAGCCGTACTCGCTTTCCGCCTGAAAGCAGCTCTACTGCACGGCTCCGGCGCCAGTTCCTGCTCCCGTTCCAGGAGCCGCGGGCCCTGGCTGCGGTTCATCGCTTGGAGGCGGCGGAGGCGCCTGCTGGCGGTCGCGACCCGCCGGCCCGCGCTGGTTGGCTCCGTGACCCTTTGCACCGTGGCCCTTTGCGCCACGGCCGTTCGGACCACAGCCGTCTGGTCCCCAGCCGCCACGCTTCTCCTCATGGTTGGCGCGGGCTGTCTGCAACAGCTTCCACTGCTCCGGCGTCAGCTTGTTGCGAATGGCCAGCAGAAAACGGGCATTCGCCTTTTCGAGATCGGCTCTGGCCTGCGCCACCTTGTCAATTTGAGAAAGGATCTTCGCCTCATCCGGATGATCGCCGCGCATCAGCGGCTCCATCTCCAACTCGGCCCGCTCCAGGCTGGCGCGTAGGTCGATCAGCTTCTCCCGGTGCTCCAGCAAAATGCCGTCGAAATCCTTCCGCTGCTCGTCGGTCAGTTTCAGCTGCGCCACCATCTTCGGATTGTTCCACCAGTGCCCATGGTCGCCCTCGGGCCCCATGGCCCGCTCCATCGGAGGCCGATGCTCGCCCATTCCCGGCCCCATCCCCATTCCGCCACCAGGCCCCATTCCCATTCCACCGCCGGGCCCCTGCGCCATTGCCAGCGTTCCCGCCAGCAAAGCCGCCGCCATCGTCCACCCCAACCGCACCGCACTATTAGCCTTCATCGCTTTTTCTCCTCATCGATCCCGCCCCTCGATCTGGCAAGGGCCTGTTCCCGTTCGTGATTTTGCTCGGACCTCACGGTTCCACTTGAACCTTCTGGTCCCGCTCTCTGCTTGCGTGAATTTGCTCTTACTGGCTCTCGTCGCCTGCCATCAGTTCAGCCAGCGGCTCCATGGCAGAGGGAACCTGCCGCGCCACGTCGCTGTCCACACTGGCCAGCAAATCCTCTTTCTGGGCCGGTAAATCCTCTTTTGCTTCTTGAGCCGGCCTGTCCTGAGCCAATTTGCCTGGTTCGAGAATCCGATTGCCCTGCCGCGCGGGAGCCAGCCAGTGCGGTTCGGCTACACGCGCCGCATTCAGGCTCGCCAGCTGCCGGTGATGCTCCCAAAACCCCGCCGAAAGCCCCACGGCAACCAGAACGCAGCCCATAGCCCAGTCCAGTGCCCAGCGGCGCATCCGCGGCCGTGGCGAGCGAGTCAACGCCCTCCGGGGCTGGCCGATGGCCGCCTCGTCCCTGCCCAAAACCTGCTGGGCAGAGGCGTTCTGCGCGTGTGCGCTCTGGACTTGAGCGGTCTGGGCTTGAGCGCTCTGGACGTGAGCACTCCAGGCGTGAACGCTCAAGCGAAACTCCCGCAGCGCCTCGCCGATCTGGTTGAGTTCTGCCTCGTTCATTTCGCCCATTCCGTCCAATTCGTCCAACTTCATGGCATTCAACTCCGAAAAGGACTCCGCATTCCGCCTGGGATTCAGCCCTTCAGCAGCCGCCGGCGTCCGCAGCCCGTCCCCCTCAGCCGTCCTGGCAGGCGCGCAACCGAATTTGGCGAATTTGGCGAATTTTCCAGTGAAACTCATCGCTCCCCCCCCAACTCCGCGCGTACTCGCGCCACTGCCCGCGAAAGGTGCGCCTTCACCGTGCCCTCACTGAGTCCGGCGGCCCGCGCAATCTCGCTCAACTCCATCTCCTCGATGTAGCGCAGCAGAAAAACCGTCCGCTGCCGTTCGCTGAGCCCCTCGACCACCTTGGCCACCTGCCCCACCCGCTCGCGCGCCAGCAACTGCTGCTCCGCGGAGCGTTCGCCGCTCGGCAGCCACGCGCTGGCCTCTTCCAGGCCGACCGCGTGGCTCTGGGTCTGCCGCCAGAACTGCATCCGCCGGTTGCGCCAGTGGTCCTTTTGCAAATTGATGGCGATGCGCATCAGCCAGGTCATCGCGCTGGACTCGCCGCGAAAGCTGGCCCAATTCAGGTGCGCCTTCAGAAAGCACTCCTGGGTCAGCGTCTCGGCCAGGTCCACGTCGCGCGTCGACGAAAGCAGGAACCGGAAGATTTGCGGACGGTGCAGGGTCACAACAGCCGAGAACTCCTCGCCTGCCGTCTCCTCCACCGTGGTCATACTCATCGCTTCCAATGCTGTGCCGGCCGCCATCACTCAGGTAGACGCTTGCTGCGGGCGCAAGTTTACAGTGTCGGTGGTTTTTCTCATCTTGATCTTACGACGTTACGGATTTCAGTAGGACGATCCCATTTATTGTAGGCCATATGCCATTTATTGTATTCTTATCGAATAAGCCCTTGAACCGGCTGGCAATTTTGTGAACCAAACGGCTCTATCTCTCGTATTCTCAATGAATTCCCTTTTTGCCTCGGCCTTCGGCCCGGTCTTCCGCATGGCAACCGACGTGCTAGAGAGCAGAATGCTATAGGGTGCGTCCTTTAATGGAAAGCAGTCTCTTAAACCGATTGCAGGCGACGCTGCTGGCCGTGGTTACGCTCGGCCTGGTGCTCCTGGCGGTGTGCAACTTCCAGCAGGAGATCCATTTCCAGCAACCGGATGACGGCGTCTGGTGGAGCGAGGCGCCGGGCGAAGGCGGTCTGAAGGCCGACAAGGTTTTGCCCGGCAGCCCCGGCGAGCGCGCCGGCCTTCGGACTCGCGACCTGCTCACCGAGGTCAACGACGCCCCCATCAAGCGTCTGGCCGACCTGGAGCGCGAGCTCTACCGCACCGGAATCTACGGCAACGCCCGCTACTCGATCACCCGCTACGGCATCCGGCTCGACACTCCCGTGGTGGTCATTCCCGAGCCAGTGGACCGCGGCATGGCGCTGGGCCTGCGGGTGATCGGCCTGATCTACCTGGCCATCGGCATTTATGTCCTTTTCCGCCGCTGGACGGCTCCACGGGCCACGCATTTTTACCTCTTCTGCCTGGTTTCCTTCGCCCTCTACGCTCTCAAGTACACGGGCAGCCTGGACGCGCTGGACTGGACCGTCTTCTGGTCGAATGTGCTGGCAGAGTCCCTGCAACCGGCGCTTTTTTTGCACTTTGCCCTCAGTTTCCCCGAGGAGCGGCTCAAGAAACTCGCCCGCCGCCTGGTGCTGCCGCTGATCTACATCCCCGGCGCGGGCGTGCTCGGGCTGTGGCTTTGGGCAATCCAGACCAGGGAGGCGACGGGCCTCCTGCTGCACCGACTCAACCAGGTCAGCACGGCCTACGACGCCGCTTTCTATGTGCTGGCCGCCGCCCTCTTCCTGCGCAGTTCGCGGCGCGCCCACTCGCCCCTCTTGCGCCAGCAATTGAAGTGGCTCACCCGCGGCGCTTTGCTGGCCATCGTCCCCTTCACGCTTTTTTACGCCATTCCCTTTCTGCTCAACCTGCAAATGCCCGCCCTGCTCACCAAGCTGGCCGGTCTCTCGCTGGTTTTTTTGCCGCTGACCTTCAGTTGGGCCATCGTCCGCTACCGGCTGATGGACACCGACCTGATCTTCAAGCGCGGCGTGGCCTACACGCTCTCCACCGGCCTGATTCTGGGGGCCTACTTCGGCATCATCGCCGGAGCCGCCGGGCTGGCTCACAACCGGCTGCCGGGATCGGTCCGGGACTGGGGCGAGGGCATCGCCATTGTGCTGGTGGCGGCCTTCTTCGAGCCCCTCAAGCGACGGATTCAGAACTGGGTGGACCGCGTCTTCGACCGCCATCGCTACGACTACCGCAAGGCGCTGGTCGAGTTTGGCCGCGGCTTGAGTTCGGAGACCGATCTGGCCGCCCTGCTGGAGTCGATCGTCGAGCAGTTGCCGCGCACCCTGCAGGTGGCGCGCGTGGCGGTTTTTCTGGCCCCCAACCCCGAGGAATCCTTCCGCCTGCGCCTGGCCGCCTCGCACGGGCTGCCCGCCGAGGCCCTGGCCGAGCAGGAGGAGATGGACCTGGGCTTCCTGGACTTCGACCGCGCCCTGGACCACGGTCACATTTTTCTGGAAAACGCGCAGGCCGCCCTGCATCTGCCCGCCAGCCAGCAGCGCGCCGCCGCCCTGCTCGACCTGAACTACTATCTGCCCTGTCGTGTCGCCCAGGGCCAGAGCATCGAACAGGAGGGCGCCACGCGCACCATCGCCGTCATCGGCCTGGGCCGCACCATCGGAGGCGATTTTCTCTCCAGCGAAGACGTGGAACTGCTCGAATCGCTGGCCTCCTACATCGGCATCGCCCTGCAAAACGCCAGCCTCTACGCCCGCCTGGAGGAAAAGATCCTCGCCTTCGAGCGCCTAAAGGAATTCAACGAGAACATCGTCGAATCGATCAACGTCGGCATTCTGGCCCTCGATCTGGAGGACCGCATCGAGAGCTGGAATGCGCAGATGGAGTCCATGTACGCCCTCAGCCGCGCCGAGGCCATCGGCCAAGAGCTTTGTTCGGTCTTCCCTCCTGAGTTTATTGAAGCTATGGAGAGCTTCGGCAACGAGCCCGGCGTGCATCACCTCTACAAATTTCGGCTGACCACGCGCGCCGGCGAGCAGCGCACCGCCAACATCGCCATCGCGCCCCTGCTCTCGCGGGATTTCGTCTCGGTGGGACGCATCATCCTGGTCGACGACATCACCGAACGGGTCACGCTGGAGGCCCAACTGACGCAGGCCGACAAGCTCAGCTCGATTGGCCTGCTGGCCGCCGGCGTGGCCCACGAGATCAACACGCCGCTGGCCGTCATCAGCTCCTACGCGCAGATGCTCTCCAAGCAGTTGAAGGGCGACGCCCGCCTGGGCCCGGTTTTGGACAAGATCATCCAGCAGAGCTTCCGCGCCGCCGAGATCGCCAACGGCCTTCTGAATTTTTCCCGCACCTCGACGACAGAATTCCGCGAAACCGACCTCAACCAGGTCATCCGCGACACACTCTCGCTGCTGGAGCACCAGTTCAAGACCGCGCAGGTGACGGTCGATCTGGAACTGGCCGAGGAGCTGCCCTCCATCAACGGCAACCCCGGCAAGCTGCAGCAGGTCTTTCTCAACCTGCTGCTGAACGCCAAGGAGGCCATGCCCGAGGGCGGCCGCCTGCGCGTGGCCACCCGGATCGACCGGCGCGCCGGGCACGATGGCCACGTTATGGCGCTGGTGGCCGACTCCGGGTCGGGCATTGCACCCGAGCACTTGAAGCGCATCTACGACCCCTTTTTCACCACCAAAACCATGCCCAAACCCGGCGACCGCCGCGGCACCGGCCTGGGGCTTTCCGTCTCCTACGGCATCATCCAGGAACACGCCGGCAAGATTCACGTCGAGAGCACGGTGGGCGCCGGTACAACCTTCCATCTCGAGTTTCCGCTATTGAGGAATTCCGTTCATGCCTGAAGTCGAAGTGCCTTTGAATCCATCTATAACCGCCGCCGCCAGCTCCGGCAACTCCACCCCCAACGGCACCGTCTCGAGCATTCTGGTCATCGACGACGAGGCCGCCATCCGCGAGTCGCTCGAAGTGCTGCTGACGCTCGAAGGCTATACGGTCACCATGGCCGGGGACGGCGTCGAGGGGCTGCGCCTGCTGGACGCGGAAAGTTTTGATCTGGTGCTGCTGGACCTGAATCTGCCCGGCCAGAGCGGCCTGGAACTGCTGCCCCAGATCAAGGAGCGCCAGCCCGAGCTGCCGGTCATCATGATCACCGCCTACGGCAGTGTGGACACGGTCGTGGACGCCATCCGCGCCGGGGCGGAAAACTTCGTCCAGAAGCCCTGGGACAACGAAAAGCTGCTGGCCGACATCCGCTCGGCCATCGCCCGCCACAAGGCCGAAGAAGAGAATCTGCAGCTCAAGCGCACCCTCAAGCAGCGCTACAACTTCTCCAACATCGTGGGCAAAAGCGAGATCATGCTGAAGGTCTTCGACCTGGTGGCGCAGGTGGCGCCCTCGCGCTCCACGGTCTTGATCCAGGGCGAGAGCGGCACCGGCAAGGAATTGATCGCCAAAGCCATCCACGCCAACTCGCCGCGCCGCGATAAACCATTCGTCCCCATCAACACCGGCGCCATGCCCTCGGAGCTGCTCGAATCGACGCTCTTCGGCCACGTCAAGGGGGCCTTCACCTCGGCCGTCGCCTCCAAAAAAGGCCTTTTCGAGGTGGCCAATGGGGGCACGCTCTTCCTGGACGAGATCGCCACCATGGGCGTGGACACCCAGGCCAAGATTCTGCGCGTTCTGCAGGATCGCCGCTTCATGCACCTGGGCGGCATTCAGGAGATTCAGGTGGACGTGCGCATTATCGCCGCCACCAACGTGGACCTGCGCAAGGAGGTCCGCGAGGGCCGCTTCCGCGAGGACCTCTTCTATCGCCTGAACGTGATCAGCGTGGACCTTCCCCCGCTGCGCGCCCGTCGCGAGGACATTCCCCTGCTGGCGCAGCACTTCCTGGACTTTTACGCCAACGAAAACGGCTTCGAGCCACGCAAGCTTTCGGCCGACGCGCTGCGCGCCCTGATGGATTACGAGTGGCCAGGCAACGTCCGCGAGCTCGAAAACTCCATCGAACGCGGCGTGGTGCTCTCTTCCGGGCCCATCATCGGCTCCGACCTGCTCCCCGGCCACATCACCGGCCGCAGCTTCCAGGACGCCCTGCTGCAGCTCAACCCCAACGCCTCCCTCTTCGACATTCTCGAAGACATCGAGCGGCGCATCATCATCGAGAAGCTGGAGCGCTCGAACTGGAACCAGACCGAGGCCGCCGAGCAGTTCCACGTTCCCCTTTCGACGCTCAACCAGAAGATCAAGCGGCTGAACATCGAGATTCGCAAGAAGGGGCGGGAGTAGAAGTGCAGTTAACAGCCCATGGTAAAAGTCTTGTTTTGAAAGGGCACGGCTTCAGCCGTGCCATAAATGGCTGATAGAAAACGGCGGGCTTTAGCCCCTGAGGGAAGGACTTCGGCATTTCGACTTTCACCACAGGCTGTTAACAGTGGTCGGTTGTCAGTGAACCGCCGGCCATCGAGCAAAATCTCCCCAAAACGTGTATTGTTAAAGAGTCAAAATCCCAATGGACGGCCAGGAAAAATGATGACCTCAGAGCAAAGCAAAAATCCTCCGGAATTTGTCGCGGAACACGAACTGCGCATCGGAGCACTTTCCACCCCGATCCGCGTCCGGATCTTCCGCCGTCAGTCTGACGGAGCGCTTCTGGTCGAACAGAGCCAATTCCTCAAGACCTCCATCCAGTACCTTCCTCACACCATCAACCAGCCCTTCTTCTGCCCCGAAAACCAGGTGCTCGACGAGCTGACGGCGACGATGACAAATTTCTACAATCAGGCCATCGGCAGAGGCTACAGCCCCTCCGAGAACTGGCTGGTGCCCAACACTGGCTTTGAGAGTGCCGTTCACCAGGCAAGCTAGATTTAGCAGCATTTTTGGAATTGCTGGAGCCTTCGCGCCTGGCGCACTCTCGCGCGACGTTGAAAGCGTTGCGTGGGAGCCCCTTGCTGTTTCTGCCGTCCGCCGGCCTGCTTCATGCGCTATTCTGTCTTTGCACCGCTTCTTCGAGGAGAGTGGCGCAACCCTTTATCCCGCAGGCTGACAAACCCAAATGGCGATAGAGAAGATAGACAGGACAGCCAAACGGCTCGTGCTCACCGTGCAGGATTACTCCCTGTTCGCTTGGCGCGCCTTCACCAACCTCTACCGCCCTCCGATTTACTGGCCCGAATTCCTCATACAGGCCGACATCATCGGCGTCGGCTCGCTCTCGATCGTCATTCTCGCCGGGCTTTCGACCGGCGGTGTGCTGGCCCTGCAATCGGCGGCCACGCTGTCGGCCTTTGGCGCAACCGCCGTCACTGGCCAGTTCGTCTCCCTCACCATGATCCGCGAGCTGGGCCCGGTGCTCACCGGGGTGATGGTCAGCGGCCGCAACGCCAGCTCGATGGCCAGCGAACTCGGCTCGATGGTGGTCACCGAGCAGATTGACGCCATGCGCGCCCTGGGCGTGGACCCGCTCCGCAAGCTGGTCACGCCGCGCATCTTCGCCTGCATCACAATGCTCTTCTTCCTCACCATCGTGGCCGACGCCTTCGGCATTCTCGGCGGCGCGCTGGTCACCATCTTCATGAACAACCAGAACGGCACCCAGTATTTCTCCATGGCCTGGGAGCACCTCGTCTATGCCGACATCGTTCAAGGACTGGTCAAGCCGCTCTTCTTCGGCTACATCATCGCCTCCATCGGCTGTTTCTACGGCATGAGAACCTCGGGCGGCACCGAGGGCGTGGGCCGCTCCACCATTCAGGCCGTTGTCAACTCCTCGGTGCTCATCATCTTCGTCGACTTCCTTATCACCCAAGTGCTGCTCACCATCTTCCGATGAATGAGACTCCCGCTTCCCGACAGCCCGGCCAGAACCAGCCGGACCAAGGCCAGCCTGCTGGCCAAGCTCAACCGGGCCTTGCCGCGCGGGCTCAGACAAACTCGGCCGCTGCTCCGGATTCGGCCTCGCCCGCAGCCTCGTCTTTGGCCCGGTTACCGGCCGCCGAGGCCCTCCCGGTGGTGGAATTCCGCAACGTCTCGATCGCCTTCGACGGCCCGCCGGTGCTCGTGGACGTCAGTTTCACCGTCCGGCCCGGAGAAACGCGCATTCTGCTCGGCCCCGCCGGGGTCGGCAAGAGTGTTCTGCTAAAGCTGACCAACGGCCTGCTGCGTCCCGACCGGGGCAGCATCCGGCTCTTCGGCCAGGAGATCACCACCCTGCCCGAGGAGCAGCTTTTTCACCTGCGCGCCCGCACCGGCATGGTCTTCCAGGAGGGCGCGCTCTTCGATTCGCTCTCCGTCCGCGACAATGTGGCCTTCCAACTGATCCAGGAGCGGGTTCCCGACGAGGAGATCGACCGCCGCGTCCGCGACGCCCTGCGCTTTGTTGAACTGGAGGAGACCTTCGATCTCTTCCCGGCCAGCCTTTCGGGGGGAATGCGCCGCCGCGTGGCCATCGCCCGCGCCATTATCCGCCAGCCCGAGCTGCTGCTCTACGACTCGCCCACCGGAGGCCTCGATCCGGTCACCTCGACCACCATCATCGAACTGATCGTCAAGGAGCGCGACGCCTACCGCATCCCCTCCCTGCTGGTCACGCATCGCCTTCAGGACGCCTTCATCCTCAGCAACCACCGCTTCGATCCCGAGGCCGGCCGCATGGCCCTCCTGCCCAAGGGCGAAACCGACCCCCACACCACCTTCCTCATGCTCGAAGAAGGCCGCCTGATTTTCGACGGCTCGCTGCACGATCTGATTACGAGCCGCGATCCCTTCGTGCGCGAGTTCCTGGAGTAGAGCAGTGCAATCGCATTTGCAAATTTGAGCGAAAAATGAAGGGTACGGGCTTTAGCCCGTACGTAAACAGCACAAGATCTGTTGGGCTTCAGCCCCTGAGGGACAGTCGTTGTGCAGACTTGTCCTTGATTTCGGCGTGCGCGTGGTGCCGATTCCATCAAAACTACAAGCTTCACTCGTACTTTTTCTCCCCTCAGGGGCTGAAGCCCCCTTCTTTTCAGCAAATTAACGTACGGGCTAAAGCCCGTACCCTTCAACGATTCAAATGCGATTGCCCTGTGGATCATGGCGGCCATCCGGGGAGCAGCGGCCAAGGCTTGGTAAAATCGCTGCATGAGCCTCTCCGCGCAGGACCGCGCCCGCCGCATCAAAATCATTCTTTTCGACGTCGATGGCGTTCTGACCGACGGCGGCATCTGGCTCGTTCCCGCGCCTGGGCTTGCTTCTGGGACGGCTTCCGCCTCTGCTTCTGGGCCTGCTTTGGCTGACAGCCAGGGCGGTTCCGGCGCTCCGCCAGCCCGCATGGTCGAGGCCAAGGGCTTCAACGCCCACGACGGCGCGGGCATTTCGCTGGCGCGGCTGGGCGGCATGAAGTGCGGCGTCATCACCAAGCGCATCTCCGAGACCGTGGCCCTGCGCTCCCGCGACCTGAAGCTCGAATTCGTCTACCAGGGCTGCGCCTTCAAAATGCAGGCGGTGCGGGAGATCGTCGCGAAGGAGGGCGTCACTCTCGACGAGATTGCCTACGTGGGCGACGACGTGATCGACCTGCCGGTGATGCGCCAGTGCGGCCTGGCCGTGGCCGTGGCCGACGCCCGCCGCCAAGTGAAGGCCGCCGCCCACTACGTCACGCCCGGCAAGGGCGGCCACGGCGCGGCCCGCGACGCCATCGAGTTCATCCTCGAGGCCAAGGGGCTGCTCGACGGCTGCATCGAGGCCTACATCGACGAGAGCAACCCCATTTCGCCCTCGATGGACATTGGCAAGGGCGGGGATTTGAAGTAACTGCACAGCATCAGTGCTGTGCGGTTTAATAACTCGGTTCTGCATGAAGGGTACGGGCTTAAGCCCGTACCCTTCAAAATGTAATGTTACTGGACAGCTCCTTAGAAAGAGAGCAGGACAGACTATGGAAAGCAAAGTGAAACGAGCGGTAGTGCTATTGAGCGGGGGCCTCGACTCAGCCACGGTGCTGGCCATTGCCCGCAGCCAAGGCTATGAACTCTACGCGCTCTCATTTTCCTACGGCCAGCGGCACGTTATTGAACTGGAAGCCGCCCGCCGCGTCGCCGCCGCCATCGGCGTCAACGATCACCGCATCGCGGCCATCGACCTGCGCGTCTTCGGCGGCTCGGCCCTGACCGCCGACATCGCCGTTCCCAAGGGCCGCGGCACCGATGAGATGGCCCACGGCATTCCCATCACCTACGTCCCGGCGCGCAACACGATTTTTCTCTCCTTTGCACTGGCCTGGGCCGAGGTGCTGGGTTCGAGCGACATTTTCATCGGCGTCAACGCTCTCGACTATTCCGGCTATCCGGACTGCCGGCCGGAGTTCATCGCGGCCTTCGAGAAGATGGCCAATCTCGCCACCAAGGCCGGGGTCGAGGGCCGCCAGGCGCTCCAGATTCACACCCCGCTGATCGCTCTCACCAAGGCGGAGATTATTCGCAAAGGAATTGAACTGGGCGTGGATTACGGCCTGACCAGCAGTTGCTACGACCCCTCGCTCACGGGCCAGCCCTGCGGCCAATGCGATTCCTGCCTGCTCCGGCGGAAGGGCTTCCGCGAGAACGGGATCGAGGACCCATTAACTTATGGGGACGGGCGAACCTCCCAATGAAGGGACATTGGGGTTTGTGCTTTCCCACTCTTGCCGCAAAAACAAGAACGCGGCAAGAATGGGGCACCGGGCGTTTGTGGGGCGGTTCAAAATGAGCTACGCCGTCAAGGAAATCTTCTATACGCTGCAGGGCGAAGGAGCGCAGGCAGGCCGCGCGGCGGTTTTTTGCCGCTTTGCCGGCTGCAACCTCTGGCCGGGCAATGAAGCCGGCCGCGCAGAGGCAATCTGCCGGTTTTGCGACACCGATTTCGTGGGCGTCGATGGGCCGGGCGGCGGAAATTTCGGCTCCGCTGAGGATTTGGCCGCCGCCATTGAACAGAAGTGGCCGGCGGACCCAGGACAGCAAGACCCAGGGCGGCAAATCCCGAAGCGGCAAGGCTCCGGATGGGGCCAGCGCTTTGTCGTCTGCACGGGCGGCGAGCCCCTGCTGCAACTGGACACAAATCTGATCGCCGCGCTGCATCAGCGCAATTTCGAGGTTGCCGTCGAGACCAACGGAACGGTGGCCGCGCCGGAGGGCGTGGATTGGCTCACCGTCAGCCCCAAGGCCGGGACGAAGCTTATGCAGCTCAGTGGGGACGAACTGAAGCTGATCTATCCTCAACCCGAAGCCGAATCTCAACCCGGACTAGATCCTGCCGATTTCGAGCTGCTCTGCTTCCGGCATTTTTTCTTGCAGCCGATGGACGGACCCAACCGCGCCGCCAACACCGAGCTGGCCCTGCGCTACTGCCTCGCCCACCCGCAATGGCGATTGAGCCTGCAAACCCACAAGATTCTCGGCATTCCATAGGATGAAAGCGGAGAAAACTTGCAACGGTTTTCCGGCTGCTGTTGGATTCAGATCGACACGCCCCCCGGCTAAACTCATCCAATGAGCGCTAGAGAATAGGCCCCCTGGCGGCAAAATGCTCAATCTGCTACACCATGCAAGCCAAATGACGGTTAGAATCGTCTGTACAGCAGGCAGAACTGCTTCAATCAACTGCCTGCATTGCCTCTCTTCTATTCCAGCTTGGAGTTTTTCACCTGCTGGCCTGGCTGAAAAGGCAGGGAATCCCCAGGATGATGACAAGAAAACTTCGTTTGCCGCCCCTCTGGCTTACTTTTGCCGCCGCCACTGCTTTTCTGCTGCCGGCCAGGCCTGTTTGCGCCCAGAATGGGCCGAAAAATGCGCTTTCGGGCACTCCGGCGCAAGCCACTCCCGCCCAAGCTCCCAGCAATAGCCCGGCCCGGCTTGCTCCGGCAAGAAAGGCTTCGGCCGCGCCGGCGAAACCAGCCAATGACGCCGCGACGACGCCAAACCGCGCCCAGGCGTACTATCACCTGGCGCTGGCCAGCACCTACGAAAACGAAGCCGTCACCGAGGGCCGCACGGATCTGGTGACGCAGGCCATCGAGGAGTACAAGCTGGCGCTGGACGTTGACCCGGCCTCGTCGCAGTTGAACAACACGCTGGCTGATTTGTACTTCCGCATAGGGCGCATCAGCGAGGCCGAGAGCGTGGCGCGCGAGCTGCTCAAGCGCGCCCCCGACGACCTCGACGCGCACAAGCTGCTGGGGCGCATCTACCTGCGCCGGTTGAGCACGGAGCAAAGCGCGCCCTCCTCCGCTTCGCCCTCCGGCAGCACGCTGGATGAGGCGATCGCCGAATTCGCCAAGATCGTCACGCTCGATCCCAAGAGCGTCGAGGACCGTATGCTGCTGGGCCAACTCTTCACCGTCCGGCACGAGCAGAAGAAGGCCGAGGAGCAGTTCAAGATTGCGCAGGCTATGGAGCCCGATTCGGAGGAAGCCGTGCTGAACCTGGCCCGCCTCTATGCCGATAGCGGCGACCTCGCGCAGGAGGTCAAGGTCATCGAGGCGGTTCCGGCCGCCAGCCGAACGGCCAGGATGGAAGATGCGCTGGGCGCGGCCTATGAGCAACTGAAACAGACCAGGGAGGCCATCGCCGCCTATCAGCGCGCCGCCGTGATCGAGCCCGAGGACGCGCGCACCCTGGAAGCTCTGGCCCAGGCCCTGCTCGACGACAACCAGCTCGACGCGTCGCTCAAGCAATACAAAAAGCTGGTCGAGGTTGACTCGGAGAATGCCGGCGCCCTGGTTCACATCGGCGAGATTCTGCGCCGCCAGGGGAAATTCGTGGATGCGCTGGAGATTGTTCGCAAGGCGCGCAAGATGGACCCGGAAAATCTGGAGGCCGGCTACAACGAGGGGCTGCTGCTGGACGTGCTGGGCCGCTACGACGAGGCGGTGCAGGTTTTCGAGAAGATGGTGGACAAGACCTCGCACGCCAACGGAGCTTACACCACCGAAGAGAAGAATAATCGCGGCATCTTCCTGGAGCGGCTGGGAGCGGTCTATCAGGAGCAGAACAGGACCGCCGAGGCCATCGCCACCTATCAGAAACTGATCGACATGGGCGGCGAATCGGCCCTGCGCGGCTATCAGTTTCAGGCCGACGCCTGGCGCGACGCCAAGCAATTCGACAAGGCGGTCGAGGTTTCGCGCCGCGCCGTCGAGGCCAACCCCAAGGACCACGACCTGACGCTGATGCTGGCCGGAGAGTTGGGCGATGTGGGCAAGACCGACGAGGGGCTGGCCCTGGCCAGGGGGCTGCTCGCCAACACCAGCGAAGACCGTACCGTATGGCTGGCGCTGGGCCAGATGTGCGTGCGCGCGCGCCGCTGGAAGGAGGCCGGAGAGGATTTCGACAAGGCTGCGGCGCTGACCACCAAAAAGGAAGACCGCACCTATCTTTTCTTTCTCCGGGGGGAACTGGCCGAGCGGCAAAAACACGACGAGCAGGCCGAGCAATTCTTCCGCCAGGCGCTGGAACTGGACCCAGAGAACGCCATGACGCTCAACTACCTGGGCTATATGCTGGCCGACAAGGGCATCCGGCTGCCCGAGGCGCTCAAAATGATTCGCAAGGCCGTCGAGCTGGAGCCGATGAACGGCGCCTTCCTGGATTCGCTGGGCTGGGTGTACTTCAAGATGGGCGAGTACGAACTGGCCGAAGAGAATCTGCGCCAGGCCGTTGCGCGCGATCAGGCCGACCCCGCGCTCAACGACCATCTGGGCGAACTCTATGAAAAGACCGGACGCATCCGGCTGGCCGTGGCGCAGTGGGAGCTGTCGCTGGCCGAGTACGCGAAGTCGGCCCCGATCGACGTGGAGCCAGGCGAGGTGGCCAAGGTGCAGCGCAAGCTGGACAATGCCCGCCTCAAGCTGACCAAGGAGGATAATGCAATTGGCCAGCCCAAGCCGCGGTAAGCAGTAAAATCCGCCGTAACCTCTTTGATTCGAAGGTGATGACCACACCAGGAGCCAGGCCGATCTACACACTGCCCGCGGGAATTGCCGTCCGCGCGGAGGGCGAACTGGCGCGCCGCGCGCACCCTGAGCCGCTCCACCCCTACCGCACGCCCTTTGCCCGCGACGTGGCCCGCGTTCTGCACGCGCGCGCCTTTCGCCGCATGGCTGGCAAGACCCAGGTCTTCGCCCGCCTGCACGCCGACGCCCCCTCGGACCACTTTCGCAGCCGCCTGACGCACACTCTGGAAGTCGCCCAGATCGCCCGCACGCTGGCCGGCGCGCTGGGCTTGAACGCGGAGCTGGCCGAGGCCCTGGCGCTCTCCCACGACATTGGCCATCCGCCCTTCGGGCACGCCGGCGAAAAGGCTCTCGACCACTGCCTGCGCGGCTTTGGCCTCAGCTTCGACCACAATCTGCACGCCCTGCGCATTGTCACCTGGTTTGAGGAGCGTTACGCGAGCTTTCGCGGGCTGAATCTGACCCTCGGAGTACGCGAGGGCATCATAAAGCACTCCCACGACTACTCGGCCGCCACCCATCCTGAGCTGGCCGAGTACCTCCTCGACCAGTTCCCTCCCCTGGAAGCTCAACTGATCGACCTGGCCGACGAGATCGCCTACCTGACCGCCGATCTCGACGATGGCCTCGGCTCGGGCATTCTTACCCTCGAGCAGGTCTATGAGAGCGTGGCCCTTTTTCGCCGCTTTCACGACGCAGTGCGGCGCGATTATCCCGCCGCTCCACCGAAACTGGCCGCGCATGAGACGCTCAAGCGCATTCTCAACGCGCTGGTGACGGATTTGCTCGAAGAGGTGCGCAGGCAGGTGGCCGCGCTGGGCGCAGTTGGGCTGGAGGAGATTCGCCGCGCGCCCCACCGGGTGGCGGCGTTGAGCCCGGAGATGGAGGCCTCGCGCGCCGCCGCCAAGCAGTTCCTCTACGCCAGCCTCTACAACTCGCCCGGCATGGAGGAGGCGCACGCCCATGCCAGCCAGGTTGTCGCGGAGCTGTTCGCCGCGCTTATCGCCGATCCCGGCCTGCTGCCCGCCGACCATCAGGCCGAAATCCCCTCTGAAGGCCTGGTCCGCACCGTCGCCGACTACATCGCCGGCATGACCGACAGCTACATCGAGCAGGCCTGGCAGCAGCGCGGCCGGCGGTAATTTTGGGTCTCCCAGAGATCTTCCGCGGAGATTTAAGCCAGTCGGCCTCCACCATCCCGTGTCCCTTCCATTGGGGCCCTGAGCGGTTTTGCGGGGCTCAATCCGCGCATAGACTCGGATAGCGGTTTAAACTAAATCAAGCGGAGAAAGCTTCCGGCCAATGTTCAGGACGGCGCATCCGCAGACGTACCGTTTTGTTTGATCCACTTCAGCGAGGTTTCAGGACTGACCATGAGCCAAATTCAAGGATTTGCAGCGCACGCGGCAGGAGCCGAACTGTTGCCGTTCAAGTACGATCCAGGCGAGTTGGGCCGGCAGCAGGTGGAGATAGCGATTACCCACTGCGGCGTTTGCCACAGCGACCTTCACCTGATTGCAAATGACTGGGGAATCAGCCAGTACCCGTTTATTCCCGGCCACGAGATTATCGGCAAGATCACGGCCATTGGCGACGAGGTGCAATTGCTCGAGGTGGGCCAGCGCGTGGGCCTGGGCTGGCAGTCAAACTCCTGCGGAGTCTGCGAGTGGTGCAGCCGGGGAATGGAGAACCTGTGCCCCGCGGCCGAGGGAACCTGCGTACACCGCCATGGCGGCTATGCAGACAGTGTGCGGGCCGATGCGCGTTTTGTGATTCCCATCCCCGATGCGCTGGAGAGCGAATCGGCGGCGCCGCTGCTCTGCGGCGGCATTACGGTCTATAATCCGTTGCGCACCCACGGCGTGAACCCATCGTCGCGGGTGGGCATTGTGGGCATCGGCGGGCTGGGTCACATGGCCATTCAGTTTGCGCGGGTCTTCGGCGCCGAGGTGACGGCCTTTTCCACCTCGGCCACCAAGGAAGAGGAGGCGCGCGCGCTGGGGGCGCACCACTTCGTCAACAGCCGCGAGTCCAAGGCCCTGAAGGAAACCGCCGGGACAATGGACCTCATTTTGAGTACCATCAACGCCGACCAGGATTGGGGTACCTATATTCAGGCTCTGCGGCCCACCGGAACGCTCTGTTTTGTGGGCGTTCCGCCATCGCCGGTGAGCGTGCATGCGTTCCCGCTCATCTCCGGCATCCGCTCCGTTACAGGCAACCCCGGAGGAAGCCCGCAACGAATCAAAGAGATGCTCGACGTGGCGGCGAGGCACGGTATCAAAGCCATCACCGAATGCTTCCCCATGGCCCAGGCCAATGCGGCCATCGAAAAGGTGAAGAAGAACAAGGTCCGCTACCGTGCCGTGCTGGCCAATTAAAGCGGTTCACCTATTCACTCAGGGCTGTTGACGAACTGAAAAGGGCATTTTCTTGTGAAAAGAGGTTTTTCTTTAGAAAAAGCCTCTCCGTGATGATGGTTTTCTTCTGCCAGAGCAGGAGAACCGCTGTATTCGCGCAGTTGAACCTCTTTTGCGGCCCGCATTCAGTCTTTTGCGGACAGGCAGAGTTTTACCGCTACATCCAGACCTACTGACGCAAACCGGCCCACGGTTATCCGTGGGCCGGTTTGGTTTGGGACGAGCGTCCGCCGCTAATTGTGCTTGTGCTCGTCCTTGTCCTTGGGTGCTGAGTGCGACGCAGGCGCTTCATGTTGCTGTCCCTGCGAATGCGGCTGAAGTTGCTGTCCCTGCGGATGCGGCTGAGACTCCGTGTGCGCCGGGGGAGTGAAATGCGTTGCAGGCGCTTCATGTTGCTGTCCCTGCGAACGCGGCTGAAATTGCTGTCCCTGCGGATGCGGCTGAGACTCCGTATGCGCTGGGGGCATGGTGTGCATATTATTCTGAGGCACACCGGAGCCCTTTACGGTCGTATCGCCTTTTGGCGAGGAGCCGCCCATCGTCCTTGGCTGCCCCACCGCATTTCCGGTGTTCGACTTCGGGGAGTTATAGTTAAGGACGCCTTCCTTGCCCGCGCCGGGCCCCTGCGGCTTCGCGCCAACTCCAGGACCCTGCGACTTGGTGGGCGCATTCCAGTTGTCGTGCCCCGATTTGCCCCGGTCAGCCGAGGGGGCGGCATTCTTATTCGCCCCCAGCGGTCTGGGAACTGCCAAAGTGCTGGGATGGCCGCCGTTGTTCTTGACGTACGAGCCCCGGTCGCTCCTGGCCGCGGCTTCATGCTGCTGCTGGTACGAGGTTACGGAGGTGTGCCGCTCGTGCTCGGCCACCCGTTCCTCAGGGCGGGGATGGTAGCGGATGCCGCCAGGGCCGCCGCTGAAGGCCACGTGGCTATCCCGGGCAACGAAGCCTCTCTCCACGCGCCCCCGGTCCTCGAAGGTTTCGTGGATATACCGGCGGTCCACATGCATTACAAAGGTGTTATAGGCGAAGACCCCGCCGCGCCACTCGCCGCCGGCAAAGCCGAAGCCGCCATAACCGTAGCCATAATTCACGCCGCCATAGTAGCCGACGTGCCGGCCCCAGTAGCCGGGATGGAAGACATAGAAGCCGTCAGACCAGCCCCAGTAGCCGGGCGTCCATAGAGCGCCTTGATAGGGCGCCGGAACCCACGCGCCGGGAACCCAGTAGTAGCCGTCGTCGCCATAGGCCCAGTAACCGGGCATCCACATCAGGCCGGGCTCCGGGCAGTCGGGCTGCACATAGACCGGCAACTCAGGCGGTGCAATACCGACACTGATGAAGACGCCTGCGTGCGAAGAAACGGGGATGAGCATGATAACCAGCGCCAGCAAAAGCCAGCGCGCGGAATGCAGAAATTTCATAAGAAAAACCTCCTGATCGTTCCTTACCTACCCCGCTAGTGAAGATCCACTTGCCTCTGGGCAGGGTTTGTTCTGGCTGAGGTGGCTGCCGGCTCGAGTCACTTCAACCAGAATTCGCGCCAAATCAACCGAAATCCGCTCTAAATGAACGGGAATCCGCGCCAATTCAAGCCGCATTTCGCCGGGCGGTCAAAAAAACAATGCGGTAATCAGCCACCGATCCTGGCAACGCTCAAAGACTTGAAACGACGAAAACTCTCGCTCTCAATGCTTTGCCGGCCTAGATCCGGTCGCGCAGACAGACTACTCCCCTTCAGACTCCATCCGCCAGCTAAAGTTGCGGTCTTCGGAGCGAATTAAGTCGCAGGCCTCGGATTAAATTCCGGCCCGCGCCGCTGAAACGAACTCTTCAGGCAGACGCAACTCGAAGCTGAGGCGAGGCGCTCCACTTTCGCGCCGTCACGCTCAGGCCCGGCTGCGGGTGGTAGACTCAGCCCATGCCGCGCGGAGTTTTCATCACCTTTGAAGGCCTGGATGGTTCAGGTAAGACCACCCAGATCAACCGTTTGTCCGTCTGGCTGAAAGAGCGCGGCTACACCTCGCTGCTAACCCGGCAGCCGGGCGGCACCGCCACCGGCGACCGCATCCGCTCGCTGGTGCTCGACTCGCGCTCCACCGGCCTGGCGCCGATGGCTGAGATGGCGCTGATGTTCGCCGACCGCGCCCAAGCCATCGCCGAGGTGATCGAGCCCGCCCTCGCGGCTGGCCGGATCGTCCTCTGCGACCGCTTCACCGATTCGACCGAGGCTTACCAGGGCGGCGGACGTCAACTGGGATCGGAGGCCGTTCTCGAACTCCACCGCCTGCTCTGCTCCAACCTTCAGCCCGATCTCACGCTGCTGCTGCTGCCAGGGCTGGAGGCCTCGCTGGAGCGCGCGCGCCGCCGCAACCAGCACACCGCCGATGAAAATGGCGCTGACGAAAACCGCTTCGAGCAGGAGCAGGAGGCCTTTTATCGCCGCGTCTGGCAAAAGTACCTGGAGATCGCCGCCCGCGAACCGGCCCGGGTGGTGCTGATCGAAGGCGACCTGAGCATTGACGAGGTCCACGAACAGATTGTCGCAGCCGTCTCCAAGCGGTTGGCCGGCTCCATCAGAGCATTGCGCACTGATTGAGGGGAAAGAGAGCGGTTTGAGGGGGCAGACAGCAGCCCCATCCTCTTTCAGCCGGGAATTCCCTTAGGCTCGGCCTGGCGGGGCGCCTACGCCGCTGATTCGCGGCTCTTCAGATTCACCATAATCATCTTTTCGGCACTCCGCTCGGCATCGGCGAGGAAAAATCCGTTGGCAGTCTCCTGCACCGCGACCCGGGTTCCGGTGTGGCCCAGAGCCGAGGCAATCTCGTTCCAGCGAAGAATAAAGGAGTTGGCCGGCATCAGAACAGGCTGGCGGACGGGCTCGGGCAGAGCGCAGTAGGTAACCCAAACGCCCAGCGCACCCATAATCACCAACTCATAGACGAATTCCAGAGGTGAGGAAAGCGATGTGTTACGGGAAAGTAATGAAACGACAACAAAATCATTAGCGGACATCAGTCCAAAGCCCAAGGCAATCCCGAAAGTCATGTCGCGAATCGGAAGGCGTAGCGCATTCATGCTCAGGCAGAGAAAGGCCAGCAGGCAAAGCTCCAGAATGCTTACCGAACGCATCAACCTGTAGGCGATATTCGTGATAATGCAAATGCCAGGGCGTTCAAAGGAGAGCGTCGACAAACTCACGAGGACTGCGACCAGAGCGGCCCAGCGGAAGACCACGGTCCCCAACCTTTGCAAGCCAGAAAACGCCGAAAGCGCGGAGCGAAAGACCTCGATGCAGACAAAAAAGAGCAATACGGCGCTCGCTATATACACTGCCCAGTAGAAATAGAAATAGGCCGCTGTGCAAAAACTTGTGAGCCAGTGGAACATCTGTCCATGGAGCAATAAAAGCAGCGCGGGCATCGAAGCCAGATGCAACGCCACGTAGCCCCCCATCGCCGGGAAACGGTGGTGCAGCTTTTTCTTCCAGATAAGAAGACCGAGTGCAGCCCAAAGAATGAACTCGGCAGCGTCCATCAGGAAAATTGCAGTCTGCGAAGACATAACAGCCACCCGCTATTCTAAGAACAATCTCAGAATAGCGCTAATCGCCCACCCGCTCAACCGTAAATCCGCATTTTCACATATATTTTGAGACAAAAATCCTGATCACACGCTATCGAGTCGCTGATAGTGGTGACGTGTGAGAGCAAAAAACTATTTTCTTACTTAACCCGGCAGCAAACTGGAATCTGCACGCTGCTCGGACCGGGCAGGTTCGCGGTGGCCGACTGGCGGCTCTGGAAGGGGGTTGCGGTCTTGGGCGTAACGGCTGCGGCGGTGACACCGGCGACGACGACGGAAAGAGCGAAAATGCGGATGGCGAGTTTCATGGTTTGGTGGCTCCCTTATGGATTTTGATTGACAGAAAAGCTGGTTTTCTGTACACCGAAACAGTAGAGGAAAATTGCGCTTAAGTCAAGTGTTTTCTTATAGTTATACGATTGGTAACCAGTTAGATTACCGGAGTAACGCTTCCCGGCGCCAATCTGACTTCCCAATTCTCTTCCAACTCTTCATTCAGCCCTATCCCGAACCCTCTCCTCATGCTAAAATTGAACCAGATGTAGTCGCTTGAAAGTCCTTGTTTTTCAAGCGGTTTATACCCGCATTCCAACCTGAAATCGCGTTTCCGATGCCGCGCAATCGCGGAGGGGAAGGCGAAGAGCTTGCGAACGGAATCTTATGGCGACTGAAGTATTGAATAGCATCCCCTTCCACGGCGATAACGACAACTACACCAGCGACAATATCAAGATTCTTGAAGGCCTGGAGGCGGTGCGCCTGCGTCCGGCCATGTACATTGGCTCGACCGGCGAGATGGGGCTGCATCACCTGGTTTACGAGGTGGTGGACAACTCGGTCGACGAGGCGCTGGCCGGCTATGCCACGAGGATTGACGTCATCGTCCACGTGGACAACTCGGTGACCGTCATCGACGATGGCCGCGGCATTCCGGTGGACATGAAGACGCTGGCCAATGGCGAGGAGATGCCCGCCGTGCAGGTGGTGCTGACCATGCTGCACGCCGGCGGCAAGTTCGACGCCTCGACCTACAAGGTCTCCGGCGGGCTGCACGGCGTGGGCGTAAGCTGCGTCAACGCGCTCTCGCAGGAGTTCAACGTCGAGATCTGGCGCGACGGCTTCACCTGGGAGATGGATTTCAGTTGCGGCGCGCCCACGAGCGAACTGCGCAAGGCGGGCACCAGCAAGAAGCGCGGGACAAAAGTTCATTTTCTGCCCGACAAGTCAATCTTCACCGTCACCGAGTTCAACTACGACACGCTGGCCCAGCGGCTGCGCGAGATGGCCTTTCTCAACAAGGGCCTCACCATTGGGCTCACCGACGAACGCACCGCCGACCCCAAGACCGGCGAAGCGCGCCACGCCGAGTTTCACTATGCGGGCGGCATCGCCGAGTTTGTGAAGTACCTGAATCGCGGCAAAAGCGTACTGCACGAGAAGCCCATCGTCATGGAGTCCTCGCGCGACGGCGTCGAGATCGAGATTGCGCTCCAGTACAACGACAGTTACTCGGAGACCGTCTTCAGCTTCGCCAACAACATCAACACCGTGGACGGCGGCTCGCACCTCTCCGGCTTCCGCACCGCGCTGACCCGCACCGTCAACGCCATCGGCCAGTCGCTGGGCCTCTTCAAGGACATGAAGGAGAATCTGAGCGGCGACGACGTGCGCGAGGGGCTGGTGGCCGTGGTCAGCGTCAAGCTGCCGCAGCCGCAGTTCGAGGGCCAGACCAAGGGCAAGCTGAACTCCGACATCGCCGGCACCGTGCAGGCCTTCGTCAACGAGCGGCTGGGCGCGTTTCTGGAACAGAATCCGCAGGTTGCCAAGAAGATCATCAACAAGTCCATCGAGGCGGCGCGCGCCCGCGAGGCGGCCCGCAAGGCCCGCGACCTGACGCGGCGCAAGGGAGCTCTGGATGGCGGCGGGCTGCCCGGCAAGCTGGCCGACTGCTCGGAGCGCAACCCGGAGCGCTGCGAACTCTACCTGGTCGAGGGCGAAAGCGCCGGCGGCACCGCCAAGCAGGGCCGCGACCGTAAATTCCAGGCGATTCTGCCGCTGAAGGGCAAGATTCTGAACGTCGAAAAGGCGCGCTACGACAAGATGCTCGGTCACGAGGAGATCCGCGCCATGATCACCGCTCTGGGCTGCGGCATCGGCAAGGACGATTTCGACGCCACCAAGATCCGCTACGGCAAGATCATTTTGATGACCGATGCCGACGTCGACGGCTCGCACATCCGCACCCTGCTGCTCACCTTTTTCTTCCGCCACATGACGGAGCTGATCAAGCGCGACAACATTTACATCGCGCAGCCGCCGCTATTCAAGATCAAGAAGGGCCGCTTCGAGCAGTACATCAAGGACGAGCGCGAGTTTGTGAAGGTGATGGTCAACCGCGCCTCGGAGGGCATGATCGTCAGCCACGGCGAAAACGCCCGCCGCATCGAAGGCCCCGCCCTGATCCGCTTCATGGCTACGCTGAACGAGTACCTGGGCTTTGTCGAGAGGGTGGACAAGCGCATCCGCAATGAAAAGCTGACCGAGCGGCTGGCTCGCGCCGAACTGGTCCATCGCGCCGATTTCGCCTCGAAGAACGAGAGCGAGGTCCCGCCCAAGCTGGCCCAGTTGTACGACGAATTGGCCGGATTGGCTGACGAGTTCAGCTTCAAATCGCTCAGCGAGCCGGTCGAGGACGAGGAGCATCACACCTGGTCCGTCTGCTTTACCGACGCGCAGGGCGCCACCCGCAGCATTGACTGGGCGCTGGCCTCCAGCCCCGAGTTCAAGCAGATGATGGCCAAATACATCCTCATCAAAGAGTTTCTGGAGCCGCCGTTCCTGGTCGAGTACGCGGCCAAGGCTGCTGTCGCCGAAGCTGAGAGCAATATACCTGGCTTGGTTCCGGCCAAAGACCGGAGAGGAAAGGTGCAAGCCAAGTGCATCATGAATGCATGGGACAGCACCGCGTGTATCAAGTATGAGCCGGGTAAGGGTCCGCTCCCAGGGGGTCTTTATGAGATTGACAATGACAGTCAATTGACCACTCTCAAGACCCCCACGGGGAAGTGGGTGTTCGAGTTTGACCGCAATGAAGAAGTTGAAGGCGAGGAAGCCGAGAGTGCCGAGGTTCAAGCCGAGGCCAAGCAGGCCCGCCGCACCGTCCGCCTGCTGCGCGAGCCAGTCGAGAAGCAGACCGCCAGGGAGCTGTTCGCCTACATCGTCGAACAGGGCAAGAAGGAGTACCAGGTGCAGCGTTACAAGGGGCTGGGCGAGATGAGCTCCACGCAACTCTGGGAGACCACGATGGACCCCGAGCGGCGCACCCTGCTTCAGGTCAAGCTGGAAGACATCGCCGAAACCGAGGCTATCTTCACCACGCTGATGGGCGAGGACGTCGAGGCGCGCCGCAAGTTCATCGAAGACAATGCGCTGGACGTGAAGAACCTGGACATATAGTTTCATTTCCATCGTCCAGCACCGGATCGATAGGGAGGAAGGACTATGGCGCTCTTTTGTCAACGTTGCGGAATTGAATTACCGATGAACGCGCGCTTCTGTTCCAACTGCGGCGCGCCGATTGGCGGCACCATGGCCATTCCCGGCAGGCGGCTGGTGCGCCCCATCGCGGGCCGTCAGATTGCCGGGGTCTGCATCGGGGTGGCGCAGGCCTACGGCTGGGATGTGGCGCTGGTCCGCATCAGTGCGGTCATGGGACTGATCTTTTCCTGCGGATTGGTGGCCGTGGCCTACCTGGCCGGCTGGCTGGGCATTCCCGAGGAGCAGCTTCCGCTGGCCTGAAGATGGGCGGCGGTTGGCCCGCTTGCAGAGCCGGCTTTGAAAACAAAAGGCTCGCGCTCTTAAAAAACCGCATAAATTCAAGAAAAAAGTCGCGAACTCTGGGCGTATTCTCTTGCTATGAAGAGTTGCTACACGGCCGATGGAGCAAGGCTGGCCTTTCGCGAGAGCGGAGTGGGCCTGCCGGTGGTTTTTCTGCACCCCACACCGCTCGACGGGGAGTACTGGCGGCCTCTGGCCGAAAACCTGGCCGGGGTGCGCGCTATTGTTCCCGACCTGCGCGGGCACGGCGGCTCGGAGCTGGGAGAACTGCCGGTGGGCGGCTTTGCGCTGGTTCCCGACGCGCCTGTGCTGACCATCAAGCAATTGGCCGCCGACGTTCTGGCGCTACTGGACCACCTGGAGGTTCCCACGGCGCTGTTTGCCGGCTGCTCGATCGGCGGCTTTGTGCTGCTGGAGATCTGGCGCCAGGCTCCCGAGCGGGTGCGCGGGCTGGCCTTTGTCTGCTCCAAGCCGCAGCCGGATGCGACGGAGAACCTGAGCAAGCGCGCCGCCACAATCGCCCAGGCGCGCTCAGGCGGCAGCGCGGCAATCTTTGACGGCATGGCCCAGACGCTGATCGGGGCTACGGCCCGCCATCAGCGCCCCGAAATCGTGGATGAGCTGCGGGCTCGCATGACGCTCACCGCGGAGGCCCTGGCGGCCGTGCAGGCAGGCCTGGCCACGCGTCCCGATTCCCTGCCCACCGTGGCCACTCTCACGGTTCCCATCCTGGCCATCGCCGGCGGCGAAGACCGAGGCGTAACCGCTGCCGAGATGGAAGCCTTTCGCGCCGCGCCCGGCGGTTGCGAGTTCCATCTGCTGCCCGACGCCGGCCACTTTGCCGCCTATGAACAGCCAGAAAAGGTCGCCGCTCTCATGGCCGAGTGGCTGCGGCAGCACGAAGATTGAAGAATCTGACTGAAAACCCTGTTTCGTGCAAATCGCATAGCAGCCTGTGGTGAATGTCAGAATCGCGAGGAAACCATCCCTCAGCGGCTAAAGCCGCGTTGATTCTTACCCCTTAACGGCACGACTTAAGTCGTGCCCTTTCAAAACTGGACTTCCTCTACAGGCTGATAGGCGCGGCGGCCGGCAAGGCAGGCGGCCAAGCCGGTTATCGGCGAGGCCGCTCCGCAAACCGCGCAAGGCTCAAACAACCTGGACTCGAACAACCGCCATGAAATGCTGTAGGCTCAAAGGAAACGATCTTCTTTGGAAAGCCTATTTTGACCGCATCCGTGACGCAAAACTCGTCTTCTACGCCTTCATCGCCTCGTCCCTTTCACCATCCCCAGCCAGGAAGCGCCCTGCACTGCGGCAAGGTTTCGCTGGAAACCCTGGCCAAGCGCCACGGGACACCGCTTTACGTCTATTCCGCCGACCAGATCGTCGAGCGGCTGGCCATCTTCCAGGAAGCGCTGGCCGGGCGCGAGCATCTGGTCTGCTACGCCGTCAAAGCCAACTCGGCGCTGGCCATTCTGAAGCTGCTGGCCGGCCGCGGCGCGGGCTTCGACATCGTCTCCGGCGGCGAGCTGGAGCGGGTGCTGGCCGCCGCGCCCGAAGCTGCCGGGCGGGTGGTTTTTTCAGGAGCGGGCAAGACCGTCGCCGAGATCGACCGCGCCCTGACGGCGGGCATTCTGCAATTCAACGTCGAGAGCGAGGCTGAGCTGGAGGTTCTGGCCGCGCGCGCCGCCAAGCTGAAGACGCGGGCGCGCTTCGCCCTGCGCGTCAATCCCGACGTCTTCGCCGAGACCCATCCCTACATCTCGACCGGCCTGCGCGCGCACAAATTCGGCATCGACATTCGGCGGGCGCTGGGGATTTACAAGAGCGTGGCCGGCAGCCGCTGGCTGGAGCCCTACGGCGCGAGCGTCCACATCGGCTCGCAGATTCGCTCGGCGGAGCCCTTTGGCGCGGCCATCGAGCGGGTGAGCAAGCTGGCGCGCCAGCTCCAGCGCGAGGGCATTACGCTCCAGACGATCGACGCCGGTGGCGGGCTGGGCATCGACTATCACGCCGGCAGCTTCGATGCGGCGGCCAAGGTTCGCGAGTACACTGCGGCCATCGAAAACGCTCTGGAGGGCTTCGAGGGCCGCCTCCTCATCGAGCCGGGCCGCTTTCTGGTGGCGCAGGCCGGGGCGCTCGTCGCGCGGGTGCTGTACGTGAAGCGCAACGGCAAAAAAACCTTTGTGATTACCGACGCGGCCATGAACGACCTCATCCGCCCGGCGCTCTATCAGGCTCATCACGAGATTGCGCCGGTGCGGCCGCGGGAGGGAAGGCTCCGCACGGTGGACGTGGTGGGGCCAGTCTGCGAGTCGGGCGACTTCTTTGCCCTCGACCGCAAGCTCCAGCCCATCGAGCCGGGAGACCTGGTGGCGATTCTCGACGCCGGAGCCTACGGCATGGCGCAAAGCTCGAACTACAACTCGCGCCCGCGTCCTGCCGAGGTGCTGGTCGAGGGCGCGAAGGCCCGGCTGATCCGGCGGCGCGAGACGATGGCCGACCTGCTCGGGCCGGAGAGCTTCGTCGTCGAAGGCTAAGCCGGCCTTTTGAGAGCTGATTGGGAGTTCGCGCTTGAGTTATTGATTCGGCCCGTTGGGAATGCGAAAGTGAATCCCACCCTTGCCGCAAAAACAACTACGCGGCAAGGATGGTGCACCCCATTTCGCGCCCAGTTTCGTTTCAGTCGTTCAAAACCGGGTCAGAAGAGCTGCTACTGCCGGGATCTTCCACGGAGGCAGGCTCTTCGCCGACGGCTTCTGTAGTAGCCGGGCCGTAGAGCAGATCCACGCGATAGCCGGCAGACTCAGCGGAGGCCAGAGCCTCGTCGATGCTCCCGCTCATCTGCTCGATCACCGCGCGGCTGGGAACGGCTTCGCCCGCCAGGCGCAACAGCGAGGGCAGTTGCAGCCACCAGAGCAGTTCCTCGTAGAGTTCGCGCACCAGGTAGTCGTGGCCCTCGGCCTCGTGCACGCCGGTCAGCCAGCGAACGTCCGGATCAAGCCACAATGCGGGCCACAGGGCTGGCGAGGGCGCTGCTGGCTGGCCGGCAACCTCTATTAGTTCAGGCGTGGCGGGCACACTCGAAGCTGCCGCAGAGGCTTTGGAAGCTGCCTTTGAGCCTTTCGGCGCGGTCACCGGCTTGCTGGCCGCAACGTCGGGAGCGGGAGCGGCAAACGAGGCTTCTGCCGGTTTTTCCAGCGGTTTGCCGGCGCCGGCTCCCGCGAGCAGCAGAACTTTCACGCGGGCGGCCACGCGCCAGGCCTCCTCACCCTCGAATCCGAGCGCGGCAAGAGCCTGGGCGAAGGGCTCGCGCAGGCGGAGGCGGTCAAAGAGATCCAGCGCAATGCCGCCTGGATTGGCCACGTCGATAGATTCAGCCAGCAGTTCCAGCGCGCACCAGCCGAGCACCGGCCCCCAGATGGCCGTAGCGGTCAACTGCGGGCTGGGACTGGGCAGCACACGGCGGGCGGCCGCCGTCCATGGAGCCGGGAAAAGCTCTTCGACGGCGGGAATGCGCAGGGCGGCGCGCAACCGCTCGCGGAAGGCCGCGCCGAGCAATCCGGGGTTAGCGGGCAGGGCCGCGGCCTGCAATGAACTCATCTGTCCTGTGCAGACAAGATAGGCCCTCTGCGCCAGGCGCAGGAAGTTCTCGCAGCGCCCCCAGGCAGACGCGAAGAACTCACTGCGCTCCACCGCGGCTTTTCGATTGTTGCCAGCAGCAACCGTGCGCGCATCCTCGGCCAGACCGGCGAAAAGGCGCACCATGCCGGGTTCCAGCAGCGCGCGCAGAGCGTCATGCACCGGCTGCAACTCCAGTTTCACCAGTGCGTCTTCCAGGTTGGGAACGCCACGGCCGTTGAGCCGGTCCGAGAGCCGGTCCCAGGGCTGCTCGGCGGTTGAGTAAAGCTCGCGCCAGCCGAGAAAGACGTGGCACTGGTAGGCGTGCAAGACCAGGGTGAGCCCGCGCTCGGCGAAATCGCTCGCCCGGCGCAGGTATTCCAGGCCGGTCAGCGAATCGCGCCAGGCCAGAACGACGGCCGAATTGTCGCTCAGGTCCAGCCCTTCCCTGATTCTTTGCTGGCGCAGTTGGCCAGCGCCTTTGTCGGCGTAGGCCGCGGAGAAGTCAATCGTTCCACGCGTCTCGCCATAGTGGTTGTTGTAAACCACCAGGGCCCGCTCCGCGCCGCTGCGGTTCGAGTAGGCAAAAATATTCTCGTCCACCGAGCCATTGTCGCAAAAGAAGTCGTACAACCTGAAGTTGCCGCTTTCGGCGAAGAGCCAGCGGCGCTTCAGCAGCGGCGCAATCTCGCGTTCGTGGCGCTCGACCATCCGGGGATCGGGGCTTTCGTCGTAGCGCGGCCGCTGGTACTCCATGCCGTACTTTTCCGTGAATCCCTCGATCTGCCCGTGGCCGAACATCGGCAGACCGGGCAGCGTGGCCATCATCGCGGCCACGCCAAAGCACTTGTCACCCTTGCCGAACTGGTCGATAGCCGTGCGCTCGTCGGGATTGCTCATGAAGTTGACGTAGCGCTTCATGATGTCCGGGTCGAATTCGAGCGTGTTCTTGAGGACCAAGCGGTACTTGGCGTTCTCCTCGTCGCGCAGCATCACCATGAAAGCGCTGTTATAAACGCGGTGCATCCCCAGGGTGCGGACGAAGTAGCCCTCCATCAGCCAGAAGGCCTCGGCCAGCAGCAGCGTGCCGGGAACCTCGGCGGCCACGCGATCGACAACCTCGCGCCAGAACTCGTGCGGCATGGCCCGGTCGAACTCAGCCTGGCTCATGCCGTACTCGGCGCGGGAGGGGATGGCGCCGCTAGCGCCTGGGCCGGGAAACCAGAGCCGGTGGAAGTGGCGCTTGGCCAAAGTCATCGCGGCATCGAAGCGGATCACCGGAAACAGCCGCGCCACGTGCAGGATGGTCTGGATCACCTGCTCACGCACCGCCGGATTGAGGTAGTCGAGCTGCGCGGTGTCGTTCCAGGGAAAGCTGGTGCCGTCGTTGCCGTGGTAGATGAAGCGGGTTTCGCCGCTGGCCCGGTCGCGGCGGCGGAAGACCACGGCGGCGTCGGACTGCTCGAAGTAGTGGTCCTCGATTTTGATCTCGACGCGCCCGTCCTGGGAGAGATCGGGGCCGTTGAAGCTGTAGGCCGGGTAAGGCGACTCCGGCCGGCTCATAAACCAATCCGGGTGCTCGACGACCCAGGGCGAATCAATGCCCATGTGGTTGGGCACCATGTCGCTGGCCAGCCGAACGCCATGCCGGTAGGCGCGGTCGCGCAGGTTCGTGTAAGCCGCATCGCCTCCCAGATCCTCGGAGATGCGATAGTCGAAGAGCGAATAAGCCGAGGCCACGGCGTCTGAATTGCCGCAGAGCTGCTTGATGGTCTTCGAGGCGCGGCTGCGCTCCCAGACGCCAATCAGCCAGAGCGAGTTGATCCCGCGTCGCGCCAGGGTCGCCAGCTCCTCGTCGGGAATCTCATCGAGGCGCGCAATCCAGCGGCCATACTGCCGGCTCATCTGCGCCAACCATACGTAGGTGCTCTTGGCAATCAGCACCGTGGTGGGCATCCAAGCCGTGTCGGCGCTGAACTTCTCGTACTCGCGGGCCTGATCGCCAAAAACCGGAACCTCGGCGGTGCTGACCACGCCGGGCCACTGCTGTTTGCCGCTCTCGCGGCGGTGCTGGGCCGTGGCGCCGGGGGGATTGAACTGCCTCCAGATGGCCAGCTCTTCCTCATGCAGAATCCCGGTGGAGATGGCCAGCAGGTGCTCCAGGCTATCGCCCAGCAGCGGCTTCCAAAGCTTGCGAATGAGGGCCAACTGATCGGCCAGCGAACGGGGCGCGCCGATGGCCGGGGCGCGCAACAGCTCCAGCAGATTCATCGGCTTGGCGCCGGGCAGAGGAATCAGTGGGCGCGTGGCGAAGTAGTCGGGAAACTGCCGCGTAACCTGGCGGTAGACGGTCTTCTCGGCCAGGGACTTTTCCTCGAAGAGCTCCTCGAAGGGCTGAAAGGCCTCGTTGCGGTTGGCGGTCCACAGCAGCAGCAACTCTTCCAATGCGGCGGCCCGGTGCGGCGCGCCATCGGTAGCACCCGCCAGCCATTGCCGCGGCGTTTCCTGGCCGCGCATCACCGAAATCCCAGGGAAGTGCTCGACAAAGGCGAGGAGCAGCTTATCGAGCGCCTCGTCGCCCACCTGCGCGGAGAAAAAATCCAGCGCTGAGGTCATCACTGCGGGGTCGAACTGCTCGCGGTAGCGCGCCATCAGCAGGTGGCTGGCCTCGTCGATCAGGCCCATGGCGTAAAGTTTGCCGGCATGAACCGCCAGTTCGGGGTATTTTTCCACCTCGCGAACCTGGTTCATGCGGTACGCGAATGTGCGGCAGGCGGCCAGATCGGCAAAAACGACGTTCCCTGCGAAGGAAAACAGCAATTCGGTGAACTGGTAGCGTTCACGCGCGCTCCGGGCTATATGAAACTCCATCATCGGAAACCGAACTCCCAAACTCTTCCTGCTGGCCACGCGCCAGAGACTGCATCCGGCAAACATTCCGCCCCGTTCGCCGGTTCAGATCATCTGCTCACAATCATCAACAGGCCGGCAAACAAAGCCAAAGTCAAAGGTACATCAAACCTTTGAAGGCTGCTTCAGGCCCAACTCCCGCATGGCAATTTGCAGGTCGGCCCAAGCCTCTTTCTTCTGGCGAGGGTCGCGGAGCAGATAGGCGGGGTGATAGGTGACGATGAGCTTTGTGCCGCGCACCGAATGCACGCGGCCGCGCAGGCCGGCCAAAGGCTGACGGCGGCCCAAGAGCCAGGTGGCCGCGGTGGCGCCCAGGGCAACCAGAACCTCGGGGCGCACCACGTCGATCTGACGGAAGAGAAACGGCGAACAGGTGGCGCCCTCTTCCTGCTCGGGGGCGCGGTTGCCGGGCGGGCGGCACTTGACCACGTTGGCGATGTAGACCTCTTCACGCTTTAGTCCCATGGCGGCGATCATGTTATTCAGCAGTTGCCCGGCCTTGCCCACAAAGGGCAGGCCCTGCGCGTCCTCATCGGCTCCGGGGCCCTCGCCGACGAACATCAGCCGCGCGTTGGGCGAGCCGTCGCCGAAGACTAACTGGTGGCGGCCCGCGTGCAGCGGACAGCGGGTGCACTCGCCGATTTCCTCGCGGATAAGCTCAAGAGCGGCGGCGCGATCGGCCGGCGGAGTGGCGGCGGCCACCTGCGGTGGAGTTGGAATCAGTTTGCGAGGCGGAATGGGCTGGTCCTCCAAAAAATGGGGCTGAAGTGCAGGCGCCGGCTGAGATTGGTGCTCTCCCGCCTTTTCACCATAAAAGCTGGAAGTAGAACCTGGGACTGCCGCACCCACTGCTGGAACGCCTGCGGCCTCCAACTCGGCGGCCCACTGGACGGCGAGCGCGGGGTCCACCGGGCGGCGGTAAAACTCCGTGAGGCCGAGATCGCGGTAAAAACGGACGCGGGTCAGCAGGGCTGCGCGGGTTGCGGGATCGAGCGATGGCGCCAACTTCTTCACTCCACAGGCAGTTGCTTTATCGGATCAGCCAACTGTTTCTACTCCTTCTACTCCACGACCAGCTGCCGACGGGCGGAAGCGGGTAAAACAGCCTCGTTGCGCACACGATCCTGCCGGCCCTTTTCACTCTCGCTCTCGTCCAGTTCCAGGACCAGCGAACGAGGCTGCCGGAGGGCGAGAATCTCGTCGAGGATGCGATCAGCGAGTGAGCGCTTGGGCATTCGGGGCAGTTCGATGGCGGTCGAGAGGGTGAGGAAGGTGGCCTCATTGAAATCCGCGTCAAAGCCCACGCCTTCGCCGCTGACGTCGTTGATCACAATGGCGTCAGCGCCCTTGCTCAACAGCTTGGCGCGGCCATTCTCCATGCGGTTTTCAGTCTCGGCGGCAAAACCGACGATCAGTTGGCCAGGACGGCGGCGGCGGACGACCTCGGCCAGAATGTCCTCCGTGGGCGCGAGTTCCAGCGTGAGCGGCCCATCGCGCTTGAGCTTTTGCGGGGAGACGTTGACCGGCCGGTAATCGGCCACCGCGGCGGCCTTGATGACCAGCGTGGCCTCGTTCATGCGCTCGAGCACCGCCGAGCGCATCTGGTCGGCCGTGGTGACCTTGATCAGCTCGCAATGCGCCGGGGGATAAAGCCCGGAGGGGCCGCTGACAAGAATGACTTTGGCGCCGCGGCTCTCGGCGGCATCGGCCAGGGCGTAGCCCATCTTGCCGCTGGAGCGGTTGCCGAGGAAGCGGACCGGGTCGAGGGCTTCGCGCGTTCCTCCGGCGGTGACCAGAACCACCTCTCCGGCCAGGTCGTTGCGCCGGCCCACGGCGCTCAGCACGGCCTCGGCAATGTCCGCGGGCTCGGCCATGCGCCCTTTACCCACCGTGCCGCAGGCCAGTTCGCCCGTGCCCGGATCGATGACGCGGACGCCGCGCTGGCGCAGCGTTTCAACATTCGCCTGGGTAGCCGCGTGCTCCCACATATTCACGTTCATGGCAGGAGCAACGAGAACCGGAGCCCTGGTGGCCAGGTAGAGGGTGGTGAGGAAATCGTCGGCAATGCCGTGGGCGAACTTGGCCAGAATGTTGGCCGTGGCCGGGGCGACCACCAGCGCATCGGCCCACTGCGCCTCGCCGATGTGCTCGATGGAGGAGTCGTAGGCGCTGGTTCCGGTCTCGTCCCACAAGCTGGTGATGACCTTGTGGCCGGTGAGCGCGGCAAAGGTGAGCGGCTGGATGAACCGGCAGGCCGCCTCGGTCATCACCACGTGGACTTCAATGGACTGCCGCTGCAGCGCGCGAACCAGCTCAACCGCCTTGTAGGCGGCAATTCCGCCGGAGACGCCTACGATTACTCTCATGCATCGATTGTAGAGCAGTTCTCCAGTTTCATGCGCCCGGAGATTTAGCTGAAGAGAATAGGAATGGCCGGACCCTCGACCGCGGGTTTGACGACCGGCACGTCGGCTTTGACGTAGGAAATTTTGCCGGCGCTGATCTCGTCCTGGGCGATGCGGCAGGGTTTGGTGGAGTGAGTCGCGACCAGAGCATGTGCGCCACTCTGCAACTGGCGGGCGCGACGGGCGGCCACCAGAACCTTGCGATAGTTCGAGTCGAAGCCAGTTTCAATCGTCATCGGAGTCCTCCTCAAAGTTCAGTTGCTGCTGGCCGGTGGGATGGAGAATCCCGAAGGCCTCGAGCACGGGCTTCAGCCGCTCCTGCGAGTTAGCCTGCAGGCAGGCCGCGGCCACCTCCAAAACCCGGCGCGAACGATAGGCAATAGGCTCATCGTTGCGATAGAAGCGTTCGGCCAGTACGATGGCCTCCAATTGCGCCACCGCCCGGTCCAGAATATCGTTGACCAAAATATAGCCGTACTCGCGATAATTCTCAATCTCCTTGCTGGCTTCACCCAGGCGGCGGAAGACCTCGGCCTCGTTTTCCACGCCCTCGGCGCGGCTGCGATTGCGCAGCCGGGTGCGCAAAACCCTGGGATTGGGCGGCAAAACGAAGATGCTGACCGCCTCGAGCATCTTGGCCCGCACCTGCGCGGCGCCCTTCACGTCGATGTCCAGCAGCAGATCGTGGCCCTCGCGGCGGGCCTCCTCGAGCGAGGCGCGCGCCGTGCCGTAGTAGTTGCCGAAGACTTCGGCGTGCTCCAGAAACTGACCAGCGGCGATCATCCGCTCGAACTCCTCGCGGGTGGTGAAGTGGTATTCGCGCCCATCCTGCTCGGAGCCGCGCGGCGGGCGCGTCGTCCAGGAGACGGAAAACTCGATTCCGCTCAACTGCTTGCGCACCTCGTTGACCAGTGTGCTTTTGCCCGAGCCCGAAGGCGCCGAAATGATGAAGAGGATTCCTGCCACGTGCGATTGTCCTTTACTTTAGTCAGTGGTCAGTGGTCAAACGATTATCGACAGCCTATGCAGAAAGTCAAGCAATCTTTCCTGCCGCCTGTACGGCCCCGCGACCGGCACTCAACTGTTCCCTGATCCCTGATCCCTGCATGATCATTCCACATTCTGAATCTGTTCGCGGGCCTTCTCGATCTCCGATTTCATGGCCAGCCCCAGTTCGGTAATGCGAATTCCCTGGCCGCCGGCGCCGCCGGTCTTCGAGAGCAGAGTATTGGCCTCGCGGTTCATCTCCTGGAGCAGAAAATCGAGTTTCTTGCCCACTTCGCCGCCCGCCGCCAGCAATTCGCGGAAGTGGCCTATGTGGGCCGTCATGCGGGCCAGCTCCTCGGCGATGTCGCTGCGCTCGACCAGCACGGCCACCTCCTCGAGCAGCCGCTGGCGGTTGAACTCCGGGCCCACGGCCGCCTCCAGCCGCTGCGCCAGCCGCTCCTGGCAGCGCTGTTCAACCTCGGGGCGCAGCGCCTCCACGCCTTCAGTGGCCTCGGCCAGGCGGTCCAGCGTGCCGTTGAGAATCGCCGTCAGAGCCTCGCCCTCGCGCGCCCTCATCGTCTTCAACTCTTCCAGCAGCGGAGCAATCTCCCGCCGCACGCTCTCGGCCAGGGCCGTCAGATCCTCGTCGCCATTCGAGCGGTTCTCTGTTTGCAGCGCGCCGGGCAGGCGCAGAATGGCGTTCAGATCCGGCTCACCCAGGAGGCCATGCTCATCGCGCGCGGCGGCAAAGGCGGCCAGGTAGCCGTTCACCAGTTCGCGGTTGTAGCCGGCTGTTTGCTGGCTGGAGCGATCCATGGAAAGAGTCAAATCCACGTGGCCGCGCACCAGGCTCACCTTGAGCGCCTGGCGCAACTCCATCTCCAGCGCGTCCAGCCCCGAGGGCAGGCGCAACTGCACGTCAAGAAAGCGGTGGTTCACGCTCTTGAGCGAGAGCGTGTAACCGAGCTGGCCCCCATCGGGAAGCGGCACGCGAACTTGAGTGCGCGCAAACCCGGTCATCGAATAAATCGGCATTTTCCCTTCCTCGAAGCTGGCTGCCTTCTGTCCCCTAGTCCCTAGTCCCTATTCCCTAGTCCCTAGTCCCTGCGCCCTGCTCTTCCGGCACTTCCATGAATTGCAGTTGATAGAGCCGCTGATAAGTGGGCGAGGTGGTCAGCAACTCCTCGTGTGGCCCTATGGCGGTGATGCGCCCCTCTTCCAGCACGACGATGCGGTTGGCGCGGCGAATCGTTCCCAGCCGGTGCGCGATCACCAGCACGGTGCGATTCTGCATCAGGTTGGCCAGCGCCTCCTGCACCAGCGATTCGCTCTCGGCGTCCAGAGCCGAGGTGGCCTCGTCGAGAATCAGAATGGGCGCGTTCTTCAGAATGGCGCGGGCGATGGCCAGCCGCTGGCGCTCGCCGCCCGAAAGCCGGAAGCCCTTTTCGCCGATCACCGTGTCGTAGCCCTGCGGCATACGCAAGATGAAATCGTGGGCCAGGGCGTTGCGCGCCGCCTCTTCCACCCGTTCCAGGTGAACCTCGGGCTGGCCATAGGCGATGTTGTTGCGCACCGTGTCGTTGAAGAGGATCGTCTCCTGCGTGACCTGGGCCACCTGACGGCGCAAGGAGCCCAGCGTCAGTTCGCGCAGGTCGCGGCCGTCGATCAGGATGCGCCCAGAGGTGACGTCGAAGAAGCGCGGAATCAGATTGACCAGCGTGGATTTGCCCGCGCCGCTGGGGCCGACCAGCGCCAGCACCTCGCCGGCCTCGACCTCGAGATCGATATTGTGCAGAATCTGATGCTCCCCCTCCGCGGTCGAGTAAGAAAAGCCCACATCCTGAAACTGAATCGATTTCTGGAAGTGCTGGAAGGTGACCGCGTGCGGCTTTTCTTTCACGTCGTCCACGGTGTCGAAGAAGACGAAGATCGACGCGGAGGCGCCCATCGCCTGCTGGAAGCTGTTGTAAAAGTAAGCGAACTTGCGCACCGGGTCATAGAGCTTGAAAAGCAGGATGATGAAGGCGCCGAACAGGCCCATGGTCATGCGCCCGTGGAGAATTTCATTGCGCCCGATGAAGAGCATCATGGCAATGGCCACCGCGCCGATCGAATCCATCAGGGGCGAACTGATGGACTGAATGCGCACGCTGCGCAGGTTGGCGCGAAAGAGCCGCTTGGCAGCCTTCTTGAAGCGCAAGACCTCCCACAGCTCGGTGTTGAAGGCCTTTACGATGCGGTTGCCGGTAATGGTTTCATGCAGAATATTCTGGATTTCGGCCAGCTTGTCCTGACCGGTGCGGGTGCGCGTGCGAACCTCGCTGCCAATCTTGCGCGAGGAGGCGACCACGACGGGAATGAAGAGCAAAAGCGCCCAGCTGAGCTGCCCGCCAAGGCGGATGACAAAGACCAATCCCACGACAAAGGTGAAAAACTGTTGCAGAAACTCGCTGATGACCGAGCTGAGCGCAACCTGCACGCGGTCTACGTCGTTGATGAGCGTCGAGAGGATGGTGCCGGTGGGATGGCGGTGGAAAAAAGTCGATGAACGGCGCAGCGTGGCTTCATACAAATGATTGCGTAGATCGGTAATGGTGCCGAAGCCGGCGTAGTTGACCAGGTAGGTGCCGAGATAGTCGCACAGGCCCTTGAACACCGTCGAGACGACCAGCGCGAAGGCCACCACCGTCCAGGCATTGTGCATGTGCAGAAAGTGGGGAACCGCCAGCCTCAGATCGAAGTGCCATCGGCTGTTGGGGAGGCCCAGAGTGATCGGGCCTTCGGGCGCGTCCGGCCGCAGAACCTGGTCGAAGATGGGCTGGAGGAGAAGGACGCGAAAGGTGTCCAGCACGCCCACCATGGCCAGCAGCAATACTCCCGGCAGCGCCTGCGCCCAAAAAGGCGCTCCGTAGCGCAATAAGCGCAAAAATCGTTTCATGCCGGTCGACCCGCCTGGCGGACGCAAGAATCCATCCTCGAATTATATCTGGAGGGCCTATGCGCCGCGCCCGCTTCCGCGAATGCCGCGCGCGACCCCTGATGCTGCAACCGCTTAATTTTGCACCAAAAGTGGGTGTCCCAGAGCCAGCCCCGAGCTGGCCGAAGGTCTGAGTTTTCAGATCTGGGAAGGTACAGGCCTCATGCGAGCGAAAAGCGAGCCGTTGGCCGCACCGCAGGTGCTAGAGAATCGCCCTGGCCACCGACTGCAATGGCAGCACCTTGTCGACGCCGCCCAGTTTGATGGCCTCCTTGGGCATTCCAAAGACGATGCAGGTGGCCTCGTCCTGGGCATAGGTCACGGCCCCCGCCTGCTTCATTTCCAGCATTCCGCGGGCGCCGTCGTCGCCCATCCCGGTCAGGATGACGCCCACCGCGTTCCGCCCCGCGTAGCGGGCCGCCGAACGGAAGAGCACATCGACCGAGGGCCGGTGACGGCAGACCAGCGGCCCGTCCTTGATCTCCACGTAGTAGCGCGCCCCGCTGCGCTTCAGCAGCATATGATGGTTCCCCGGCGCAATCAGCGCCCGGCCGCGAATCACCGTGTCATTGGTCTCGGCCTCTTTCACCGTGATGGCACAGAGGCCGTCCAACCGTTGGGCAAAGGCGCGCGTGAACAACTCCGGCATGTGCTGCACAATCACGATGCCGGGCGTATCGGCGGGCAGCATTTCGAGCACCGTCTTCAGCGCTTCCGTGCCACCAGTTGAAGCACCGATGGCCACGATTTTTTCCGTCGTCTCGGCCATCGCATGGGTGGCCGGCGACAAGATGCAATCGGCATTGAGCTTGGGCTCGACCGTGCGGCTGGGCGTGAGCGTGCGCACTTTGGACTGCGCCGCGGCCTTCACCGCGTTGCAGATGTCCGCCCGCGAGTCCTCGATGAACTGCTTGGTTCCCATGCGCGGCTTGGTCACAATCTCCACCGCGCCGTATTCCAGAGCCTTGAAGGTGCTCTGCGCGCCCCCCTCGGCCAGGCTGGAACAGATCACCACCGGGATGGGATGCTGGCTCATCAGCTTCTTCAAGAAGGTAAGCCCGTCCATGCGCGGCATCTCGATGTCCAGCGTGATGACATCGGGGACCTCGTCGGCAATCCGGTCGGCGGCCACAAAGGGATCGCCGGCCGTGGCAATGACCTCGATCCCGGGGTCCGACTCGAGCACCTCGCGCAGCGTCTGGCGAACTACGGCGGAGTCGTCCACGATCAAAACGCGAATCTTCCTTGCACTCATAAGCCTGGCCTCACTGTTTCCTTGCGCGAGTTCGCCGGTTTTCGGCGCTCTTCGCCGATTCGCGGGCCTTCGCGCGCGATGCCGGTTTCCGAGTGCCGCCGGAGCAGCACCTCGCCGGTCCTGGTGTTGAACCGAATGTTGACGCCACAGGCGCCTCCCAGCGAAGAGGCCGTCACGGCAAAACCCTCCTCTTCGAGCACCTTGATCGCCGCCGCGCAGTTCAACCTGCCCACGGTGGGCCGCGACGCGTCCTCGCTCATCAGCAGTACATCTCCGCCCCCAAACAGCTTCACCTGGACTTCGCCGCGGCGCGCGCGCAGCGCGTCAAACTGCCGGGCCAGATCGCGAATGGCAAAATCCACGTAACGGCGCCCATCGGCCAGGCTCAGCCCCGCGGGCGGCTTCTCTGGACAGCGGGGCAGCATCGGGTGGCAAAGCGCGCCCACGCCCAGCCGCGGAATCAGAAAAGTGACGCCCACGCAGGAGCCCAGCACCGTCCGCAGAATCGCCGGTTCCCTGACCAGGTGCGATTCTCCCGGCTGTACGTAGATCTCCGGCAAGGCGGGCTCAAGCAGCGGCATCGATTCTCCTGTAAAGCGCCGGGGCCACAGGCTCCAGCGGCAGATTCATATCGTGCAGGGTCTCCGAGTGGCCGACAAACATATACCCGCCCGGCATCAGACAGTTGGCCAGCTTCAAGAGAATGCGCTCCTGCGTGGGTCGGTCGAAGTAGATGATCACATTGCGGCAGAAGATCGCGTCGGCCTTCTCCGCGAGGCCGTAATCGGCATCCATGAAGTTCAGGCGGCGAAACTCGATCGACCGCCGCAGCTCGGGAACCACCCGCACCCGCTCGGAGCCGGGCTGGCGGCTGCGCATGAAGTATTTGCGTCGCAGTTGAGCCGCCACCGGGGCCACCACGTCGCTGGTGTACACGCCCAGCTCGGCCTTGCCCAGCACCACGGTCGAGATGTCGCTGGCCAGGATGCGAAAGCGAAAGCCGGGATGGGATTGTGCGTATTCGCTGAGCACGATGGCCATCGTGTAAGGCTCCTCGCCGGTTGAACAGCCCGCGCTCCAGATCAAAAACGGCCGCCCGCTCTCGTTGCGCGAGGCCTCGGGAAGAGCCCGGTCCATCAGAAAATCGAAGTGCCTCGGCTCACGGAAAAAGTCGGTCTTGTTGGTCGTCACCACGTCGATGAAGTGAACAATTTCTTCCTTCCTGCCCTGGCGCCCGAAAAGATAATCGCAATACTGCCCATAGGAGTGCAGTTCGAGGGCCTTCAAGCGCCGCCTGATGCGCGCTTCGAGCATGATCTTTTTCTCCGTTCCCAGGCGAATGCCCGCCTCGGCGTAAACCAGCTCGCACAGCCGCGCATAGTCCCTGCTGGAGATAAATTCGTCGCGATTGCTCATCGTATAAGCAGGGGCGGCCTCGACCGCCCCATTTCCTTCCTTCACGCGGCCACTTCGGCCAGCTGCTTGCCGGTTTCCTGGCCTTGCGCGCGGGCCACGGCCAGCTCTTCGGCCGCGAAGACCCGGTCGATGTCCAGGATCATGATGAACTGCGTGTCGCGCTTGCCCATTCCCTTGATGAAATCGGTCCGTATCTGGGTGCCGATTCTGGGCGCCGGCTGAATCTGTTCGGGTTCGAGATCGATCACCTCCTCGACCGAATCGGCCAGGGCGCCGATCACCGTCGATTCGCCGTCCAGGAGCACCTCGACGACCACAATGCAGGTGTTGCGCGTGCTTTCGGTCTTCGTCATCTCGAAGCAAAGCCTCAGATCGACCACCGGAACCACGCCGCCGCGCAGGTTGATGACCCCGGCCATGAACTCCGGCGTGCGCGGGATTTGGGTGATGGTCGTCAGGTCCAGAACCTCCCTCACCTTGGCCACATCGGTGGCGAAGATCTCGTTGCCGAGCTTGAAGGTGAGATACTGCCGCGTCTCCGTGATTTCACTTACACTCATACGTCAACTCCTCTCTTACTGTGAAGACTAGGTCTCTGACCGCTTGATGTTGTACCCATGTGGGTGCCCCATCCTTGCGGCGTACTTGTTCTTGCCGCAAGGGTGGGAAGGCACAAATTTACGCGGTTAGAGACTTGGAGCGGTTCCCCAACGCGAAGAACCGCTCCAAGGGTCCACCCGTGCGGCCAGCACCCGGTCAGTAACGCTCGAACTCGCCGTCCAGCTCGTCATGCTGGTCCTTGAGGCGCAGATTGACCCCGCCGCCAGCCTTGGCCGGCCGGGCGCCCAGCGAGACGGCCTGGCCGTTGTTCGGCCTCGCCGCGCGCTGGGCAGCCGGAGCGGAGGCCCTGGAACCGCCTCTCCCGGAACCGCCGCTCCTGGAACCGGTACTTCTGGAGCCGTTGTTCGCGCGTTCAGGCTCGCGGTCATCGTCGCCGGTGCGGAAGAAGGACAGGGCGCTGACCAGCTGATCGGATTGCCCGGTCAGTTCCTCGGTCGTCGAGGCCATCTCCTCGGCCGCCGAAGCGTTCTGCTGGATCACCTGCTCCAACTGCTGCAAGGCCTTGTTGATCTGCTCGGCGCCGGTATCCTGCTCCTTGCTGGCGGCGGTAATCTCCTGCACCAGCTCGGCCGTGCGCTGAATATCGGGCACCAGCTTGTCCAGCATCTCGCCGGATTTCTCCGAGACCCGCAGCGTAGTGGTCGAGAGCTGGTTGATCTCCCCGGCCGCCTTCTGCGAGCGCTCGGCCAACTTGCGCACCTCGGCCGCCACCACCGCGAAGCCCTTGCCGTGCTCGCCGGCGCGGGCCGCCTCGATGGCCGCGTTCAGGGCCAGCAGGTTGGTCTGCCGCGCGATCTCCTCGATGATCGAGATCTTGTCGGCGATCTCCTTCATCGCCGCCACTGCCTCCAGAACCGACTTGCCGCTCTCCTGCGCGTCCTTGGCGCTCTTGTTGGCGATCTTGTCGGTCTGCTGCGCATTGTCGGCATTCTGCTTGATGTTACTGACCATCTGTTCCATCGACGACGAGGCCTCCTCGGCCGCCGCGGCCTGGTTGCTGGCGCCCTTCGAGACCTGCACCGAGGCCGTGGAAATGGATTGGCTAGCCGACGAGACCTCGCCCGCGATGACGCGAATCTCGCTGACGGTGCGTGTCAGCCCGCCGACCATCGCGGACAGAGCCTGCATCAATTTGTCCTGCGGAGAGCGCTCGCGGATATCCACCGTCAGGTTGCCGTTGGAGATCTCCTCGGCCGCCGCGGTGATCTCGTTCATGGCCGCCACCAGCGCGTTCAGGTTGATCTTGATAGTGTTGAAGTCGCCGTTGTAGCTGTCGGTGATAGGCGGCGGCACCTCTCCCTTCGAGATCTTGTCGACATAGGCGGCAGCCACATTGAGCGGACCAATCACCGCGTCCAGTGTCTCGTTCACCCCTTGCACAATCTTGCGGTAATCGCCATTGTGCTTGCTGGCGTCGGCGCGCGTCGACAGCTTGCCTTCCACCGCCGCCTTGACCAGCATTCCCGCGTCGGCCACCAGCGCTCCGATTGCACCCTTCAAGTGCCCCAGGCTGACGTTGATCTTCTCGAATTGCTCTTTGACCCCGGCGGTGTACTTGTTGGCCTCGGCGGTCTTCAGTTCAAAGTTCAGATCGCCCCCCGCCAGTTGCACCAGGTTGGAGGCCAGCCGGTCCACCTCGCTGGCCGTATAGTCTTTTGTGCTCAGCACCGCGGTCAGATCCGAAACCACCTCGACGTAGCCCACGTGCTGGCCCTTGATGTTGACCAGGTTCGAGGTATCCTGCTTGCAGTTCGAGCCGCACCAGTCGAAGAAGGTCTCCTTGACGCCGCGCTTCAACTGCATGATGCCGCACTTTTCGGTATTGCAGATGTTGGCGCCCGCCGTCGAGCAGGGCATTCCCACCGCTTCCTTGCGGTCGCGCACGTTTTTCGCATCGACCATCAGCTTCTCGAAGGCCTTGTTCAGGAAGGTCCATTTCATATCCGTATCGATGACGTGAACCGGGAAAGGAACGGCGTCGAGGATAGCCTGGTACCAGGCCAGCTTCTCGACCACCACGTCCAGCGTGTGGTTCACGCCATCAACCACATTCCTGAACTCTCCGGAGTGCCGCGCAAGGTCGGCACGGGTTTCAAAGCGCTCCGCAATCGCCTCGTTGGTTAGCATGCCCGCATCCGTCACCAGAGTGCCGATGGCGCCCTTCAACTGCGCCACGCTGGCGTTGATCTTGTCGAACTGCTCCTTGACCCCGGCGGTGTATTTGTCCGCCTCGCGCGTCTTCAGCTCGAAGCTCAGATCGCCCCCGGCCAGTTGCACCAGATTGGCGGCCAGGCGGTCCACTTCGCCGGCCGTATAGTCCTTGGCGCGCAGCGTAGCCGTCAAATCCGAGACCACCTCGACGTAGCCCACGTGCTGGCCCTTGATGTTGACCAGGTTCGAGGTGTCCTGCTTGCAATTCAGGCCGCACCAGTCAAAGAAGCTCTCCTTGACGCCCCGCTTCAACTGCATGATGCCGCACTTTTCGGTATTGCAGATGTTGGCGCCCGCCGTCGAGCAGGGCATTCCCACCGCTTCCTTGCGGTCGCGCACGTTTTTCGCATCGACCATCAGCTTCTCGAAGGCCTTGTTCAGGAAGGTCCATTTCATATCCGTATCGATGACGTGAACCGGGAAAGGAACGGCGTCGAGGATAGCCTGGTACCAGGCCATCTTCTCGACCACCACGTCCAGCGTGCGGTTGAAGCCTTCGATCACATTTCTGAACTCTCCTGAGTGCCGCGCCGTGTCGACCCGAGTGTCAAAACGCTCCGCTATCGCCTCCTTGGCCAGCATCTCGCTGTCGCCCACCAGGGCGTTGACGTTTTCCATCAGACCCGTAAGGGAGGGAACCAGTTCGTCGCCCGGAGACCGGCGCCCGATCTGCTTGTACTCGGCCAGGTCGGCCAGGTCGCCCTGGGAGGTCTTCTTGATCGTGCCAATCACATGGCAGATGCGCCCATGAACGACATTCACGGCCTGGGCAATACTCGCAAACATGCCCTCGTACTTCCCCTCCACCTGTTGGCTATAGTCGTTGCTCGCCATCTTCTGCATCACAAGATTGACTTCCGAAAGCCCCTGCAGGCCATCGATGCAGTTGTTCAGATCATTCTTGAGAATGTTGAAGTCGCCATTGTACGTATCGGTAATCTTTTCGGGAATGTCGCCCTTGCCGATGCGCTCGACATAAGTCGCGGCCATCTTCAGCGGCGTGGTCACGCAGTCCAGCATCTCGTTGACGCCCTCGATGATCTCCCGGTAAACGCCGTCGAACTCGCTTGCCCGGCCGCGTTCTGACAGGCGGCCTTCGGTGGCCGCCGCGACCAGGCGCATGACCTCTTCCAGGACCAGCGCCGTGCCGCCTTCTTTGGCTTTGGCCGGGGCTTTGGCCGGACGCGCCTTGGGACTCACGCCGCCGCGGACGACCGGCCCATTTCCATTGTGGCCATTTCCATTGCGACCATTACCATTTCCGCTTCCAGAACCCGTGTTACGCAGCTTCCGGCCTTCACTTACCAATGCAGTCGGCATGAATCCTTCCTCCTTTGTTTGCTTGAATCCGTCTCTTTTGCTTGAATCCGTTCTCTTCCATGCGTTCAGCCCTGCGCAGCAAGTGATGAAACGCGGAATGCGCGCGATGCGGCAGGTTGAATCGTTATTGACGGGCGCTGGCATTCGCGTCCAGCACCGACGATGTTCCAGGTCTCTGACTGCTTGTTGTTGTACCCCTGTGGGTATCCCATCCTTGCGGCTGTCATTCTGAGCGAAGCGCCGCGAAGTCGAAAGCCTGCCCTGAGCGCAGTCGAAGGGAACCTGCGTTTTGACACTCTTGCCGCAAGGGCGGAAAGACGCAAATCTCCGCGGTCAGCGGCCTAGAAAGCTCTTTGCGGCGCGGCGTCGCTCCTTCTGGCGGCTGGCCTTGCCGCCGTGCCAGGGAGCGTGCGCGTCCCGCGCGCTGCAGAGCGCACCGCGTCCGCCGCCAGGCGCTCCGGATCGAGAATCAAAGCCACCCTGCCATTGCCCAGAATGGTGGCTCCCGAGACCACCTGCACGTGCCGGTAGACGCGGCCCAGGTTCTTGATCACCGTCTGGCAATCGCCCAGCACCCGGTCCACGACAAAGCCGTACCGGCCCCCCTCGGTCTCGACGATCATGATCTGTTCGATCTCCGGCCGGGCCGTGGGAATGTTGAAGTACTGGCGCAGGCAGATGTAAGGCACGATCTCCCCGCGCACGTTGGCCACCTGCTTGCCGTTCCCCCTCCCGATGTCCTCTGCGGTCAGCTCGATGCATTCCAGGATGTTGGCCAGGGGAACCACGAAAAAGGCCTCCCCCACGCTCACCAGCAGGCCGTCGATGATGGCCAGCGTAAGCGGCAGGCGCAGCGTTACGCTGGTGCCCTCGCCGGGCTTGCTGACGACCTCGATGTTGCCCCGCAGGCTATCGACCCGCTGCCGGACCACGTCCATGCCCACGCCGCGGCCAGAGATATCGCTAACCTTTTTGGCGGTCGAAAATCCGGGCTCGAACAGCAGCGCGAAGGTCTCGGCCTCGGTGAGCTGGGCGTCGGCGGCCACCAGGCCCCGCTCGATCGCGCGGTTGCGCACCGCCTCGGCGTCGATGCCCCCGCCGTCGTCCGCGACCCCGATCAGCACGCTGGCCCCGGAGTGCCGCGCCGACAGATGAATCGACGCCGTGGCCGGCTTGCCGCCGGCGGCGCGCTTGGACGGCGGCTCGATGCCGTGGTCCATGCTGTTGCGGATCAGGTGCATCAGCGGATCGCCCAACTGGTCGATCACCGTCTTGTCCAGTTCGGTCTCGGCGCCTTCGATGGTCAGCTCGACATTCTTGCCCAGGTCGCGCGCCAGATCGTGCACCAGGCGGCGAAACTTTTCAAAGGTTGCCCGGATGGGCATCATGCGGATCGTCATCGAGTTCTCGCGCAAGGACGAGGTCAGCCGCTCGATCTCCTCCGAAACTGCGGCGATCTCCGGATCTTCGCTGCGCGCCGCCAGTTCGCTCAGCCGGGCCTGCACGGTCACCAGTTCGCCCACCAGATCGACGAACTGATCCAGCTTGGCGGCCGGCACGCGCAGGCTCGAGGCGTTGTCGGGCTTGTCGTAGTTGCGCCTCCCACCGGAGGCGGCGCGTTTGTCCTCCAGCCCCTGGGCCGTCAGATCGGCCTCCGACAGCGGCGCTTGATCTGCGGCCGGCCGGGCGGCGCCGGCAGCCGGAGCGGCGGCCTCGCCAGCCAGGCTCTCTCCAGCCGGACTCGCGGCCGGCTCAATGGTCAGCTCGCAGCTGTCTTCGACAAAAATGAATACATCGCGAATCGCATCGAGCCCCGCCGCGGTCGCCAGCAGCATCTCCCAGCTGATGTAGCAGCGCTCCGGGTCCAGCTCCGCCAGGGGGGGAATGGCCGCCATCGAGGCCCGCACCGCCAGCCCGCCCATCTGCTTCAACTCGCGCACGAGCAGCAGCGGATTGGTGCCGTTCAGCATGAAATCCGGTCCGGGAGCAAAGTGAATCGCCCATTCCCGCACCTGTCCGGCCGCGGCCCCTGCATCCGTTCCGGAGCCGGAGCCGGATTCAGCCCCGGAGCTGGCTCCAGAAGCGGACCCAGGGCCGGAGCCCACCGCCGCGCTCTTCATTTTTTCCGGCGGGCTCTCCTTGATTCCCGCCAGGCCGCGCACCTTGGCCAGAATCTCCGCGCAGGCGGCTGGATCGGCCGCCGTCTCGCCTGTCTCCTCGATCATCAATCGAATCTGGTCGAGCGCCGAGAGCGTCAGGTCGATCAGCTCCGAGCCAATCTGCAGCCGTCCGTTGCGCACCTCATCGAAGGCCGTCTCCAGATTGTGGGTGAACGCGGCCATGCTTTCGAAGCCGAACATGGCCCCCGAGCCCTTGATGGTGTGCAGGCCGCGGAAGACCCGGCCCACCAGCTCCTGGTCGCCGCGGTTATCGTTCAGTTCCAGCAGCGCCGACTCCAGATCGACCAGAATCTCGCGCGCCTCTTCCCGAAAGCTCTGCTTGAAGATGTCGGCATTGCCCGCATTCGACAAGAAACCACCCCGCTATGCAATTTCAGGATTACAGTAATGTGGGTTGATGAACTCAAGTGGCTTTTTCCTTAAGAAAAAGCCTCCTTACTGGATGTTCGCTACAGACGTTAATCCTGAAATTGCTCTAGGCCTGACTGGCCCCTTGAAAGACTTGCATCAGATCAAGACCGGCGTCGGCCAGCGCGGCCAGAACCTCACCGGGCGCCTGCCCCACCAGCGAAAACGCGGCGCCGGCCTTTTTTGCCTCGCGCCCGGCGGCCCAGAGCAACTCGACGGCCGTCACATCCAGGCCGGTCAGCTTGTCCAGCGAGACCCGCACCTCGCCGCCGCCCTCCAGCGCCTTCAGCAGCGCCTCTTTCAGTTCCGCGGCCGAGGCAATGTCGATGGCGCCCTCCAGGTGAATCACGCTCAGCGATTCGGTTTGCTCCAAAGTGATGGACACACCTGACTCCTTTCCCGGTAACGCAAATTCTGCCAGGAACGCCGGCAGCTGACTTTTCCCGATGCAACTAGCGTTTGCGTCCTGAACGGAGCCACCGTTCCCTCAACGGCGGTTCCATTGCCTGACAGGCCAGCGCCTGCTTTTTTGCACCGCAGTGTTTACTCCATCGGCCTGCGCGGAGCAATTTATGAGGGGTATTTGTGCAAATCGCTTAAGAATGCTCTCAGAAAGCCATCCTGCCCCCTTTGGCCTCCTCCAGAGAATCTCCGCGCCGGGAAGATTTAGAATGGACACAATAGAAAATTGCCTTGCGCCGGAAACCGGCGGGAAAGTTTGCCCACATCTCTATGCAGCGCTGGTCCAAGCTCTTTATTCCCACTCTTCGCGAGGCCCCGGCGGACGCCGAAGTGGCCAGCCACAAGTTCCTCGTCCGCTCCGGCTACATTCGCCAACTGGGCGCGGGCATCTACAGCTACCTTTTCCTCGGCCAGCGCGCGATCAACAAGATCATCGCCATTGTGCGCGAGGAGATGGACCAGATCGGCCAGGAGTTTTACCTCCCCGCCCTGCTGCCCAAGGAGCCGTGGGAGCAAAGCGGCCGCTGGACCGCGATGGGCGACAATATGTTCCGCCTCAAGGACCGCAAGGGCGCCGAGCTCTGCCTGGGCATGACCCACGAGGAGATCATGACCACCCTGGCCGCGAACGAGCTGCGCAGCTACAAGCAATTGCCGCAGATCTGGTACCAGATTCAGACCAAGTTCCGCGATGAACCGCGTCCCAAATCGGGCCTGCTCAGGGTGCGCCAGTTCACGATGAAGGACAGCTACTCCTTCGATATCGACAAGGCCGGCCTCGACAAGAGCTTCGAACTGCACGAGGCCGTCTATCGCCGGATCTTCACCCGCTGCGGACTGAAGTTTGTCGCCGTCGAGGCCGATTCCGGCTCGATGGGCGGCTCGCAATCGCAGGAGTTCATGGTCTACACCGACGCCGGCGAGGATCTGATCGCCAGTTGCCCGGTCTGCGGCTACGCGGCCAATCTCGAAAAGGCAACCAGCCTGCTGGCGCCGGTGACCGAAATGGAACCCACCAGCGACGGCCAGCCGGAGCCGGTGCACACGCCCGGCATGGGCGCCATTGCCGACGTGGCCGCCTTTTTGAAGATGAGTGAGGCCAACGACATCAAGTGCGTGGCCTTCATGGCGCTTCAGCGCGGCACCGAGGGCGCCGCCGACGAGTGGCTGCCCGTGGCGGCCTTCCTGCGCGGCGACCACCAGGTCAATGAGACCAAACTGCTGGCCACGCTGGGCGCGGCCGAGCTCCGGCCCATGGCGGCCGAAGAGCTCGATCAGTATTTCCAGGGCCCTGCGGGATTCCTCGGACCGGTGGGCATTGACTGTATAACTTCAAAGAACTTCGAACAGTCCCTTGCCTTGAACCGGCGACCAAACATTTCGGAATCAGAGGCTCTATATAGAACAATTCGAACCAGTCTTCATCCGGGCAAGGTTTTCGCGATCGCCGATCGATCGCTCGAAAGCCGCAAGAACATGGTCGCCGGAGCTAACCAGCTCGACTATCACTTGCGCAACGTCACGCCGGGCCGCGACTTCACCTGGACCCTCCTCGCCGACATTCGCAGCGTCAACGAGGGCGAGGGCTGCCCCAAAAAGGGAAAGACGGGGGCTGACTGCGATGGCAAGCTGGTGGTCGGCAAGGCGGTTGAGATTGGCCACATATTCAAGCTCGGTTACAAGTACACTGAATCGATGGGCGCGCGCGTGCTGGATGTGAACGGCAAGGAAGTGACGCCCATCATGGGCAGCTACGGCATCGGCATCGAGCGCATTCTGACCGCGGCCATCGAGCAATCGAACGATCAGAGCGGCTTCTGGCTGCCAGCCTCGATCGCCCCCTTCACGGTGGTCGTCGCGGTGACCGACATGCGCGACGAACTGCTGGTGGAAACTGGCGAAAAACTGGCCTCGGCACTGGATGCGGCGGGCCTCGACGTGCTGCTCGATGACCGCAAGGAGCGCGCCGGAGTCAAATTCAAGGATGCGGATCTGGTGGGCATTCCCTACCGCGTCAACGTGGGCAAGAAGGCCGCCGAGGGCAAGGTGGAGCTAGTGACGCGCGCGACCACATCGAGTGTCGATGTGGCCTTGGGCGACGTGGTAGCGCTGGTCAAGGAGCGCGTCGCCGAAGATGCGCTTCTGACGTCGGTTGAGGGGTAGGACTCGGATTTAAAGCGTTTTAATTGTTACTGGAGTGCGGGTGAACCCCAAAACTGAGAGAGTCGAGAGTGTCACACTATGCGGGTGCCCCTTCCTTCGCGCTTATTGCGAAGGGTGGGAAGCAAGATTCTCCGCATTGGTTTCGCATCCTCTCACGGAGAATATGCTATAACTTTGTGGTTTCCCACCCTTGCGCCAGAAATACAGCGCAAGAGTGGGGCACCCAGCAGACTGTAGCTGGTTACTGACCACCGACCACTGAAAGCTGCATTTCAAAGCTGCATTTCAAGGAGCGGCAATGACGTTGAAGATCAGGATTCCAGGGCCCGCGAGAGAGCATCCTTTCTCTAAAGCGGTCTTGCGCGTGGCGTTGATCGGTCTGGCGGCGGCTGCACTGGTGCTTTTACTGGTCTTCGGCTTCCTCTACTTCAAGTACAGGCGCGTGGTGGACGACCGCCTGCAGCAGCCGCTCTTCGCCTCGACGGCCA
>Ga0224559_1000045_pt1 | contig 64108 bp, 67 predicted proteins | sample 714S33034metaG_FD_180676 | JGI IMG/M metagenome (GOLD analysis project Ga0224559, IMG submission 180676) | Peat soil microbial communities from Stordalen Mire, Sweden - 717 S3 30-34 | ecosystem: Environmental > Terrestrial > Soil > Wetlands > Peat | place: Sweden: Norrbotten County, Stordalen... | reverse complement strand
CGAAAGAGAGGCGTCACCACTCCAGCGACAACTACGACAACTACCGATCAACCAACGACAACTACCCCCGACAACAATGGGGCGATGTAATTGACGTCACCGGGTGAATGTAGTTGACGTCCAGCATTCACGTAGGTTGTGCAACCAGGGCAGGTAGAGAGAGTGGAGCTGACCGGTTGCTGGCACTGTTTGAGCCCGTTGACCTCGCACCTCCGTGCCGCTGGTAGTGCATTGGCATAGCTAGTCTCCAGTTCCGCGCAGGTTGGTCTGCCGTCCGTTTGCTGCCCTCCACCGCCATCGGCGCCGCCCACGTCCCGATTTCCCCCTGCGCCGCCACCTGGAACTCCCCCTGACCCTCCATGGTTTCCGCCTGCGCCGCCGTTGGTGCCGCCTGCACCCGGTACACCGCCCGACTAGCTTGTGCCGCCCGTTCCCGGGCAGGAAGCGCAGATCCCCGCCAGCGGGCCAACGCACTGACCGCAGCAGAGTGTCCAGCCGGACGGACATCCGGCGTCAGCGCTCGCATCCGGACCACCACCAGAGCCGCCATTTCCGGCAACGCCGCCGGTTCCGATTGCCCCGTCGTGGGCAGACTGGGCGCCAGTTCCAGACACGCCACCAGCGCCACCTTGCGAGCCACCCTGACCAGTGACTCCACCTGCTGCCGATTCACCACCTGTTCCGGACACAGCACCGCCGGTTCCAAGACTGCCACCCGTCGCGACCGATCCACCTTGCAAAAGGCCCGAGTCGAAGTTGGTGAACACACCTTCCTTCTGGCATCCGACGACGCACAAAGCGACGACCAGTCCGATTCCGCCCTTGGTAGCATGTCTGCACATGATTGGCTCCTCTGAGAAATCAAGTCTAGCAAGCTTTAGTCCATCATTCCTCCGGCACGGGCTACGGCGAATCCTGGCTGGGTTCGCCGCTTTCCTTGCATCTTCTGCCGCGACTCACGCTCGCGGATCGACTAAAATCGAGGTACGTGGGCGTGGATTCGCAACCTGACATCGGCAAAATCACGCGGCGCTGGTATCCCGGCGTCGAGACCTTCGCCCGCCCGCCGACCGGTCAGCAGGAGGTGGCCGCGAGCAAGCCTGGGACATTGCCAGGTGGAACGGATGCCGGCCACTGGGAAAGCCCCCAGGCGCAGGGCGAAGGCGATGCGGATTCGCTGGAGTCCTTCGGCCAGTCTCGGGTTCCCTGGCTGACGTTGCCGGTGACCGTCCAGCGCATCCTGCCAGTCGGCATGGCCGCCTTGGTCGGTGCGCTCACAGCGCTCGCGTGGCAGTCCTTCGGGGCTCGGCCGAAGACAATGCCTGCGCTTCGGCCAGCTCAGCAAGCTTCAGCCGTGCAGCCGCAAGCGCGCGAGGGAAGAACACAAGGACGGCCGCTCACCGATCAAGTGCTAGTTCCGACCAGCACCAAGCCGGCCACAGTACCCGCGACAGATAACGGCCAGCGGATGCTGCCTGGTCCAGCGGCGCCCCTGCCGGTGTCACCTGTCCCAGCACCGGTGACATTGTCCTGGCCCGCTGTAGCTGCCGACCAGCAAGCCACGCAGGCGAAGGCGCGGACTCAAGGCGCGAGGCTCAACCGGAACCACGTAGCCCGGCCATCCGCAACGCCGGTCCCGGGGCCATCGCCCGATCCGGATGCGACCCTGAAGCCATCGTTCATGTAGCACGCATGCGGTGGTTCCCCAGGAACCTGGGAGATCCAGTGTTCTCCATGTCAGGGAAGGAAGGGCGGGGCGACTCCCAACAGCAACGACCCGGCCCGCGCGCGCAACTTCGCGCGTTCGTGCGGGAGCCCAAATCAGGGAAAATGAAGCAAGGGCAAAGGGGCAGCGTACCTTCGCATCTGTCAGCGCCGGTGAGGGTGCGGGCGAGGAGAGGGCCAGCGCGGATTGGCGAACGGTCGCCACCGGCGGCCCCATTGACCCGAGTCCCGCGGGCGGCGGCGGAACCCGTGGCGTGAGCGGTACCCCTCCACCGCGCGTCACGGTTCGACCACGACCAACCGAACGGTGACCGGGGCGGCAACCTCGTCGCGCTCTGCGCACGCTCTTGCAGACACGAGCTGCACGCCCTCTGGGACGACTTCCTCGGAACGAAGACCGATCCGAAGGCGGCCATCAAGAAGACGGCCAAGCTCGAGGCCCCAGATCCTCGCCTCGCGGCGGTGAGAGACGAGCAGACCTGGATCGACGAGAGCTTTCAGGCGGCCAAGACGTCCGTCTACATCGACCCGATCGGCGTCGGTGCTGGTCCGTTTACGGTCGATGCCGAGCACCGAAAGCAGGCGCGCGCGGTCGCGGCGGAGCGTGTGGCGCTGGCGGGAGCGCGGCTGGCGAACCTGTTGAACGCGGCCCTCAAGTGATTTGTGACCGCATCCCCACACGCTCCCGCAAGAACAGCTCCATCATCGGCCCCCTCGCCCAGGCGTCGCCAGCGCCATCCGCCACCCCAACGTCATCGACGTGTTCGATGCTGGCATAAGCCCCGAGGGCGCGCCCCACATCCCGCACGGGTGCGGAGGGCAGAACGCAGGGCTCCAAGGATGTTCATCCAGAATCGAAATTCGTGGGTTCGGGACGTTCCAGGTCTTGCGTCGCTTCTTATCCAGAGAATTTTTCTCTGCCCAGCGCCGTCTATAGTTAGCCCCGTAATCAAAGGGGAAACGAAATCCTGGAAAGGACCCAAGCCATGAAGAACCTGACTCATCTTTTCGCTTTCGTCGGCCTACTTTGCGCGCCCCTGATGGCGCGCGCTGACCAACCGGGGAAGCACCCGGCTTTCCTGCATGCGTTGACGGATCTACGTCACGCGCGCGCCCACCTCGAGAAGCCGGCGAAACCGGAAGTCAAGTGGGACGAGCAGACCGCCATTCGAGCAATCGACGATGCCATCAAGGAAATCAAGCAAGCAGCCATCGACGACGGGAAGAATCTTAACGACCATCCCGGCGTGGATTCCAAGCTTGATCACCGCGGCCGGTTGCACCGGGCCGTGGAGCTGCTGCGCAAGTCTAGGAAAGACATCGCGGAGAAAGAGGACAACAACTTCGCCCACGGTCTGAGGGACCGTGCCGTAAAACACATCGACACCGCCATAAACTTCGTCGAGCAAGCAATAGCGAACGAGCATCGGTAACGCAAAACCTAGCGCAAGCGGTAGCTCCCCGGCGTTGCCGGGGAGGCGTCGCCGCATCAGTCACGCCGAGCTGAAGAAGAAGGTGTCTTCGTCGTTCCCGGCCTCATTCGCTTGGTCGTCATCAAGAAACCGGCCACCAAGGAGCGCAAGGGCATCAACCCCTTCACCAAGGAGTCGACGGTGTTCAAGGCCAAGCCCGCCCGCAAGGTGATCAAGGGACGCCCGGTGAAAGCTGCCAAGGACGCGGTGGCGTAGTGAAGGTGCCTCAAGGAGGCGGGCAGGCATGAAACGGCGATTTCCGCGAGAAGTGCGCGCCCCACTCGCGGCGCCGATGTTGTCTGTCTCGTCACTCCGCCACGCTTGCAGCCGACAGCCGAGGGTGACCCAACACCTTGACTTGACGTCGCCGGTGAACGAGGAGCGATCGGGTGCGCGGAACCATTCGACGACATCGAAACTGGCTCCATCTTCGTCTGCCACCGCCCGTGATCCATACCGCCCCATCGCTCAAGCGCGGCCGATCTGGTAGGCGCCCCGCCAACCTCTGCCGGAGACGATTGGCTCCGTTCGGGCAGTCTTCGGCTCTACGGCTTGGGAGCTTCTTCGCTGGACTGGGTTGGACCAGGTTTAGGTTGCTCGCCGGAAATCTCGCTCTTCTTCGGCGTGACGTCGATCTCGTCTGCGCTTGTGATAGCCCGCTTAAAGCTCTTGATGGCGTTGCCCAGCCCTTCGCCAAGCCGGGGGAGTTTGCTCGATCCAAACACCACCATGACAACAAGAAAAATTAGGACCAACTCGCCAGTTCCGATGCCGAACATGTATGTACCAGTGCTGCCTATACCACGGTTTGTTGGTCACGCTCGGACCTGGTGAACGAACCAAAACCCACGGCCGCATGGGCGCCGCCTACAGGAAGGAATTCCTGCCCCGCCGTGGCCGCGCTACTTGTCCGCCCGAAGGTATTTGGGTTGGCGCCAGCGGAATACCTGACAGCATTCCACTATGACTGCTATGTCCATGAACGCTTTTGCCTTGGGTGCCTTTGGTGCCGCGCTGGGAGTTGTGCTGGGTGCGTTTGGCGCCCATGCCTTGTCGGCGTTGCCGGCCACGAACCTTGCCTGGTGGAACACGGGCACGCACTACCTCTTCATCGCCGCGATCGGCATCATGCTATACGGCCTATTCGAACGCACTCCATGGACGCTCGCGAGTCCGACCTCGGTCCTTCTTCTTGGCGTGCTGCTTTTCAGCGGCTCTCTTTATGCCATGGCCTTGGGCGCGCCCCACTGGCTCGGCGCCATCACTCCCCTCGGCGGGTTGTCGCTCGTCGCGGGCTTCCTATGGATCGGTCTGCGAGCGATGCGGCTCAGGTGACGCCAGCTACGCCGGCACTGGCACCAGAACGCACTGCCGCTGCACCTGCTGGCGCGTGGCAGGTATCGCCGCGGGAAGCGGCAACACATTCGCCCCCTTCGCTTGGCCGCCCTTCCGTGGCATCCTGCGTGGCGCCATGCGAACCATCAGACGCTATGCAAACCGCAAGCTGTACGACACCCACCTGAGGCTGCTTGGATCACACGCGGGACGTGTCGAGCGGGCCTATTTCGCGTCTTTTGCAATTACACCACAGGCGATGCGATCGCCTGCGTTGCCTGCCGGGTCGGTCTTCATATCGTCGGCCTTGGCGTGAACGACCAACGCGGTTCCGCCGTTGCTGTAGAGCGAATGTGCATCCGTTCCCAAGTTGGCGCCCTTGTTGACGATGGTGGCCTTGGCAATCCCCTTGTCATCCACGGTGAAATTGAGCATGTCTCCGGCGTGAGACCCCTCCGGATTCTCCAGCCCGTGCTTCTTCCCATCGGGATTGAAGTGCGGGCCAGCGGACTTAAAATCCGGGGCGTCGCATTTTGCGTTCTGATGAAAGTGAATAGCGTGCTCGCCAGGCGCTAATCCGTGGAGGTTGAGCCTCAGTTCCACACCCGAACCCATGGACTTGATCTTGACGGTGCCGACATCCTTGCCCTTGGCATCCATGAGGTCGACGGTGATGCCACTTCCCTTGGCCATGCCCTTGGCTGACACGAGAGAGAACAGCGACAACAGCAGTATGGTTTTGCGCATGATGGGCAAGCTTAGCGCCGATAGCGCCCGCGTCCACCGGCAAGACGTCAGCCTATCCGGCGACTGCGGGCTTTCTAACCACGAGGGCGTTGAACGTCGCCGCAAGGGTGCCGCAAGGGTGCGCTGCAGGTCATTGTTCACCGCCCGATCGAGTATGCCGTCGTTGTTCACATCCGTGATAACCACGAACCGCAGGCCCTTGCCGGTTGCAAGCTATTGCGATCATGAGCGGGAGCCGCCGCAACCGAAGGGTCCATCCAGGGCCAAGAGCATGCCGATACGTCTGATTGTCATGGCGCTACCAGTGTACAACCTGAGACGTGTGCTACCCTCTTTTCAGGGTATCAGGTGGCCCGCTCGCTGCACGGAGAAGGGTTGGCCAATCGATCGAGGTGCATGCGGATGTGGGCTGCCTCGGCCGGGGTGTGCGCGAGCGCGATGGCCCGATCGAAAGCGACGCGCGCCTCCTCCTTGCGCCCGAGTTGCTCCAGCAGCGAGCCCTTGACCCCGAAAAAGTAGAAGTAGTTGGAGATCTCGCCCGCGAGAGGTTCTATCATCGCCAGCGCGGCGTCGGGGCCATTCACCTTGGACACGGCGACCGCACGATTCAGCCGGACCACCGGGGATGGCTGGATCTCTTCGAGGGCGGCGTAAAGAAGAGCAATCTGGCGCCAGTCGGTGTCACCGTATCGCTTGGCACCCGAGTGTAGCGCCGCGATGGCGGCCTGGATCTGGTATGGCCCGCGGGTCCGGTGACGAATGGCCTTGTCGAGCAGCGCTCGCCCCTCGTCGATGAGGCTGCGGTTCCACAGCCCGCGGTCTTGATCCTCCAGCAGAACGATGGCCCCGTCTCCATCTAGGCGCGCAGCTGCTCGTGCATGTTGAAGCAGCATCAAGGCCAGCAGACCCATGAGTTCGGGTTGGTCGGGGAAGAGACGCAAGAGCAGGCGGCCGAGGCGGATGGCCTCGTCGCATAGAGGTGCGCGGATGAGGGCGTCACCGCCGGTTGCCGAATAGCCCTCGTTGAACATCAGATAGATCACGGCCGTAACACCGGTCAGACGACGCGCACGCTCGGGCTCGTCCGGCGTCTCGAAGGGCACGTTGGCGTCGGCCACGCGGGCTTTGGCGCGCGTGAGCCTCTGCTCCATGGCCGCCTCGCCGACCAGAAAGGCCCGTGCGATTTCCTTCACCGTCAAGCCCGAGACGATGCGCAGGGCGAGCGCGATCTGTTGCGTCGCCGGCAGCTCGGGATGACAGCAGATGAAGAGCAGTCGCAGAATGTCGTCGCGATACTGAGCGTCGTCGAGGCGCTGGGCCAGCGACCACTCGGTGTCCTCGGGCGTGGACAACGCATCCTCGGGCGGCAAGGGCTCTTCCTTGCTTTGCCTCCTCACCGTATCGATGGCGGCGTTGCGGCCGACCAAGATCAACCAGGCGGCTGGATCCTGTGGTGGGCTCTGCCCGGGCCACTTTCTAAGCGCTGCGAGGCAGGCCTCTTGAAAGGCTTCCTCGGCGAGGTCGAGGTTGCAGAAGTAGCGCATGAGCGCGCCCATCACGCGTGGTTGCGCCGAGCGCAGGGCGAGATCGATCCAGCCAAGGTCGTTCACGCGACCTTGCCGCCCGGGAAGAACAGGGACACGGGACGAATCTCATACGCCCCGCCGGGATTGGCTTGGCCGAGCTGGCGCACGATTTCTAGGGCCTCTTCCAGGCCTGAGCATTCGATGACATAGAAGCCCAGAAGTTGCTCCTTGGTCTCGGCAAACGGACCGTCCGTGACCACGGGTGGCTCGGGGCCCGGCTCAAGGCGTTTGCCGTAACCACCCTTGCGCAGCGTCGTGGCCGCGGTGGTCGGCATCAGGCGCGCGACCGGCCCGAGCTTGCCCGCCTTGTCGAGCCTGTCGGTCACGGTCGCAAGACGGGCCATGACCATGTCGTCTTCCTCCTTGGTCCACGAGCCCGTGATGTCCTCATTATTGTAGCACAGTACGGCATACAGCATCGGTTGCGTTCCTCTTTAAGACACGACGATCAACTATGACCGGCGCCGACAAGGCGGCCGCAGGAAAAGTCGTGTGGGGATGTCGGACTCGGCCGGTCCCATTCGTCGTATCGACGAAAGGAAGGAAGATCGTCATGCAAAACACATTGGAATCGCGAACGGCCGACACGAGCGGCCTCGTCGCCATGAATCAGTTCGAGCAGTCAGGCACGCAGACGCGCGATGCAGCAGAAGAGCGTCCGCATTCGAAGCCTATCCAGAAAGACAGAGGAAAAGCCTGGACCGGACGCATCGTCAGCGGCCTGGCGGTGGCATTTCTGCTGTTCGACGCCATCCCGAAAATCCTTCAACTATCGTGGGTCGTGAAGGCCAGCACGCAGATGGGCTTTCCGGCGGCGGCCATCCAGCCCATTGGGTTGGTGCTGCTCGCGTGCACCATGGTCTACTGCATTACGCGCACCGCGATTTTGGGCGCGGTCCTACTGACCGGGTATCTCGGCGGAGCGGTGGAGGCCAACGTTCAGGCCGGCAATCCCCTGCCGAGCCATACCCTGTTCCCGATCTATTTCGCCGTGCTCATCTGGGGCGGTCTGGCGCTGCGGGACCGCAGAGTGTGGAGCGTGTTTGCCCGCAGATCGCCGTAGTCGGCATCTAACCCCCAAGGCTGACGCCCTCCGTACGGCAACCGAATTCCTGGATTTGCATCGAAAGCACTGGCCTGGCTTCGAAGGCGAGTGCGAAGTGCGACCGATGTTCGAACCGGGCATGGGGTGCTAGCGCAAGAACAATCACGAAGAGCGAGAACCCAAAACCAACAATAACCACGACAAACGAAAGGAAGGCACATATGCGAGTGATGGTGATAGTGAAGGCAACGAAGAATTTCGAGGCCGGCGCGCTAACGAACGAGAAGCTGGCCGAGATGGGCCAGTTCAACGAGCAGCTCGTGAATGCGGGCATCATGTTGGCTGGCGAGGGCCTACACCCGAGCAGCAAGGGCAAGCGCGTCCACTTCTCGACCGGGAAGAAAGCCGTCATGGATGGCCCCTTCGCCGAGACCAAAGAATTGATCGCCGGCTTCTGGATCTGGCAGGTCCAATCGATGGACGAGGCGCTGGACTGGGTCAAGCGCTGTCCGGATCCCATGCCCGGCGAAGAGTCGGACATTGAGATTCGCCCCATCTTCGAGGCCGAGGATTTCGGCAAGGAATTCGTGCCCGAGCTTCGTGCCCAGGAGGAGCGCCTCCGTTCGGAGATCGAACGGCGGCAGGCCTCATGAAAGGAGAATGAGCATGGCCCGGACGAAAATCTTTCCTCACCTCTGGTACGCCAAGGATGCCGAGGCAGCCGCGCGCCTTTACGCCTCCATCTTCCCCAACTCACGCGTGGACAAGGTCACGTCGCTGATGAGCGAATCGCCGAGCGGCCCGCCCGGCTCGGTGCGCGTGGTCAACTTCACCCTCTTCGGCCAACGCTTCCAAGCCATGAGCGCAGGGCCCCATCACGAGTTCAACGACGCCATCTCGATGGTGGTGCTATGCGATGACCAAGCCGAACTGGACCGTTACTGGAACGCACTGCTCGAAAGCGGTGGAAAGCCGCAGGCTTGTGGCTGGCTCATCGATCGCTTCGGCGTTCGCTGGCAAATCGTCCCGGCCAAGTTGGACGAGTTCATGAGCGGCGGAGATCCTACGCGGTCGAAGAAAGTGACCGACGCTCTCCTCAAGATGATCAAGCTCGATATCGCCACGCTCGAGAAGGCGTACCGGTCATAAGGCGCAAGAGGTGCCCAAGGTACCACGCCTGAAACCTTTTCTTTCTCGGGCAATCGGGAAAACCGGGACGTGTTCCACGTCGCGAAGGACTCACTGACAAGGAGCAAATTATGAGGAACCAGAGTCTAAAGTTGTCATTTTTGGTGGATCAGTCGCCCAAAGAGGTGTTCAGAGCCGTCAACAATGTTCGTGGATGGTGGGCTGAAGGCCTCGTTGGGACTTCTGACAGGGTGGGCGCTAGCTTTACCTACCAGCACAAGGACATGCACCTCAGCACGCAGAAGATTACGGAGATGGTCCCAGACAAAAGGGTCGTTTGGCATATTTCATACAGCCAATTTCCGTTCTTTAAGAACAAGTCGGAGTGGGACGACACCGAGATTGTGTTTGAGATCGAAAAGAAGGGTGACCAGACCGAGGTCACATTCACCCACGTTGGCCTTGTCCCTACCCTTGAGTGCTTTGAGGACTGCAAGGGCGGCTGGAGCTACTTTTTCCGCGACAGCTTAAGGCAACTGATTACGACCGGAAAGGGCAACCCTGATCCCAAGGAGTATGCCGACTCAAGCAAGTATCCCATTTCGCGGCAGGCTCGTTCGGCACAATGAGCTTGCCCCGGTTTCGGGGACACCATCCGATTTGATGGAGGGCATTCATGGAACGAAAGAGACGACGAAAATTCACATGGGAGCAGAAGGCCGAGATCGTGTGTCTGGTACGTACGAGCGGCAAGAATATCGGGCAGGTGTCGATTTGCTGTTGACGCTCGTTCTTCATGCATCACTTATGCGTTCTGATTCGCGCCCCTATCAAGTCCACCAAGTTCGACTTCCGGCGAATTCTGAGCGGCTAAGAGCTACAAACCACCTGGACTTGGGGCATCGTGGTTTGGCCCTCCAGCGACCGATGCGACAATCTCCAATCCCGGCTTTGCGCGGCGGTAGCGCCTGCAACCAGCGCCGCCGCGTCCTCGGCCCCCAGCTCCTCGAGGTAGTGGCAGAGCGCGCCTCGGAAGAACTCCATGCGGTTCTTGATTCCCCGCGAGCGCCACGCGACTACCTGGCGAGGCGCCGCCCGCTGGCAAAGATAGATGCGATGTCGGCGTGAAGGACGCTGTTGGCGCCACCGACCGGAACGTGACTCGCAGGAGCAAGCCCGCGAAATACCTGTCCTCAGCGAACACAACATACGTTGTACACGAAGGACACGGCGTAGTTGGACGTGTCGCCGAGGTTAAAGGCGACGAGCCACGCGTCGGACGGCGAACCGGCCAACGGGGTGGATGACCAGAACCAGTTTGAAGGTGTCGAGGGAAAGGCGTTCGGGTCAATATAGGGGCCAGTCGCTTGTGAGAGGTCGACGATGGACTGCAATTCCTTGATCGTCGGAAGGCGCCAGCCCGTGCCCCCTAGACTCGTCCCCACGCCAGCGCAGTAGGTCTTGGCATCGGCCCAAGCGTAGGTCGTCGATGATACCGTCTGTTGCCAGGTCAATTTACTCTTGGTGTCGTAGACCGTGCCGTTGCCGGGTCCGCTACCGGCCGTCACAACGTAGTGCCCGACGGGTGCGGCGGCATCGACTGGCCTTGCCGAGATAACGACAATGATAGCTACCGCGCCGAGATAGCGAAGAATTGAGGCGTTCATGTGGACTGTTCCCGTCCAGATTACTCCGTAGCATACGTTGAACACGGTCGGCGTTTCGTGGCAGTAGCTGTTGATGTCGCAGACGGTGGTCCCGCAGGGCGGGGGATTGCCGCGCCTGGCCGCGCGCAACCCGTCCGACCGCTCAACGCCACAACTGAATCCTGGTGCGCACAATTACGACGGAGATCATTTCGAAGCAGGGCTGTTCTTCTGGCGAAGACCTGCGTACCACTTGCGACTTGTCCTGCTCCGCTCCATCCGTCCCTAGTGCTTGAACGCGCTCCAGATGCTGATGGCGCCACCGATGATCACTCCGACGATTAGAATCCCGCGCGCGCTCTTCATCAGGCGGGTACCGTCCACCGGCTTTCCTCCCTTCGGCGTGTGGTGAGTAAGAACCACGTCGACCACAAGGACGACCACCAAGCCAAGCCAAATGAGTGGGCTCATTAGGTCACACCGGGGAATTTCGCCGACATTGTAGAGACCATCCAGAGCAAGAATCGGACTAGCAACAAGACACGTGTGACTCCAAGTACTTGCGCCGCGGATGGTTGCGGGATGCAGGCTGGTTCAACCAAAATTGCCTACTTTCTCATTCAGACTGATTAGGTCACAGAAACTACGGTCGGCGCAGGCCGGTGGCCCCTCCATGGCATGCTGTGCCGGAAACTCACCGCGAAATCGCGACCGAAATTCGCCCCATCCTGTCAAACCCGCGAGGTGCGGTTGTGCGGGCTTCGCTGGACCAGCCTGCAAGTCCAGTCCTCCGTAGGTGCGGCGCATTGGAACGCGCCAAGACTCACGCGGCGGCAGCATCCGCAAACAGCGCCGCCGCGTCCTCGGCCCCGAGTTCCTTGAGATAGTGGCCGAGCGCTTCACGAAAGAACTCCATTCGATTCTTGATTCCGCGCGAGCGCCACGCCTCGTCCAGCTTGTCGACCACTTCGCTCTCCAGACGTAGCGGTAGCACCTTGAACGTGACGCCCTCGCGATGCGCGTTCTTGCGCGGGCCAAGGGAGATGCGTCCCTTCTGCGCCTCACGGATTTTCCAGACCATGTAGGCTTTGTTCGTTGAGCCCGTGGGCCGGCCGACGACCTCCAAGTAGCGGGCTTGCAGCTCGGACACGTCGAGCCTGGTGAGTTTCCCGTCGACGGCGCCGGCCTCCGTTTGCGTGGAGCCCTCGGCGTCCGGTGCGGCACGGCGGCACGGGCGGCGCGCCCGCGCGAAGCTGCCCGACCAGCGATGCAGTCGAGTCAACTACGGCCGCACTACCGGCGCCACAATGGCCTGGAATTGTGGATCTGTGACGATTTCCCAGAACAGCGTCGTGGTCATCTGGTAAGCACGCGCCTCCAGTACCGCTGCCTGCTGTTGGGCCACCGGGGGACCGGGCACGGAGTATTGCTTCTGGAGTGGAGATTGAGACTCGGCACTCAGCACGCGCACGCTGACGGTGTAGCCGCTCTCATCCAGATGCAGCAAGCGCACATCCATCATCGGGAGGTTGGCCGGAGCCTGCCCTTCTTCGTATACGCGCACGCCCAAGCGCTCGAATGCCGTCCGGAAGCAGTACCAGAAATACGAGGTTAGCACCGGGCCGCCGTAGCGACGCGGACCTGACCTAGGGTAGACGAAGATGGTGGTGTTTTCATCTGCGTTCTCGAAGTTCCGCATGACCAGCGCCCGACCGCGGTAGTTCGCCAGCGGACTGGCGTCGAACTGGGGCATGTACCGGTCGGAATTCAAGGCAATCACGGGGCCGCCACACCCGGTAGAAACGGCTGCCACCAGCAAAACCAATGCGGCAAGTGCGACGCGCATGTTCATCCAGATAGCACATCCAGCTTTCGCCGGCCAGGCGCCCGTGGATCGACAAGTCGCGGGCCCAGCCGTACGATGCGCTGGCGGGCTGAACGCCAACCCCTCGCGTTGTTTCTTCCAATCTTCCACCCGCACCGCCGCCCGCGCTGCCCCCTTGCTCATGGTATCCAGCCCGTCCACCGACTTGGCGAAGAGGATCCGCTCCTGGATGTCCGGCGCCAGCAGCGGAAAAGCCGATCGCGACTCGGGGCAGGAGGAAATGCCACGCCAATGTTGATTAGACTACTCGTCGCGGTAACCGTGCGCCCGCCCGGTGCGGCAACCTGTCGGGCGGTATCGACCTGGCGCCACTCTGGCCGTGCTGCACGGCGAGCTGGAAGCGGTCATACTCCCGCGCGGAGGCACACATGGAAAAGACGCGCAGCCTACAAAGTCTGATGCAAGCTGGCCGGGCCTTTCAGGAAAGCCGCGTGCTGCTCACGGCTCTTGAGTTAGACGTGTTCGCGGCGCTCGGGCAAGGCGCCTCGGCCGCCGAGCTTTCGTCGCACCTGGGCACGGATACTCGCGCTACCGAGATGCTGCTTAACGCCCTCGTGGCTGTAGGCGCCCTGCTCAAGCGCGACGGCGTCTTTCGCTGCACGGAAGAATCGAAGGCGCTCGCCACCGCGCGCGCGGGCCTTTTGCACATGGTTCATCTTTGGGACACGTGGTCAACGCTCACCGAATGCGTGAGGTCGGGCAAAGCCACCGTCACGCGTGGTCCCGAGAGTTTTCCCGAGGCGCGCACGCGCGCGTTCATCGCGGCCATGCACGCGCGGGCACGAGACAATGCCGGAGAAACCGCACGGCTCTCCGGCATCCGCGACGCCAAGCGCATGCTCGACGTGGGCGGAGGCTCGGGCGCCTATTCCATCGCGTTCGCCAACGCGTGCCCGGCGTTACATGCGGAAATTCTGGACCTAGGCGCGGTCATGCCGCTTGCCGAGGAATACGTCCGAGACGCCAGATTAGAAAGCCGCGTTCGTGTCCGCCCCGGCGACATGCGCACGGCCGATTTCGGCGAAGGGTACGACCTGGTGTTGCTCTCCGCCGTCTGCCACATGTGGGGCGAAGACGACAACCGCGCCCTCATCAAGCGCTGCGTCCGGGCCCTGGTTCCGGGAGGCCACCTCGTCATCCGCGAATTCATCCTTCATGAGGACCGTACCGCGCCGCCGTTTGCGGCCATCTTCGCCATCAACATGCTCGTTGGGACCGAACACGGCAATACCTACTCCGAGGGCGAATACCGGACGTGGATGACCGAGGCCGGTCTAGGTACCATCGTCCGTCCCGACCCTCAGGGAGACGTGCTGGTCGCGGAGAAGCTCTGATCGCCGCTGCGCCAATTCAATATCCACTCCGAGCTGAGCCATTGTCCCGGCGCGCGAATTGTACTCCCGCCACCGGCCCATGTGTTTCACGTCAGCAGGTGACGTCAGGCAATCACCGGCTTATCGAGCGTGCCTGCACTCACACTGCAGTAACCTCCGCGAACAGCACAGCTGCGTCCTCGGCCCCGAGCTGCTTGAGGTACTGGCAAAGCGCTCCTCGGAAGAACTCCGTGCGGTTCTTGATTCCGCGCGAGCGCCACAGGTCACGACACGCGAACCCACCTGCTTGCCGCGCGCATCGACCACGGCGTTTGTGGAACTTGCTGCGTGAACGTCGATTCCGATGTATCTGTCCAAGGCGGCCCTCCTTGCCTGGGGTGCTTGTGCTCCTTGGTATTCCCGAAAGGCACGACGCCATGTCCAATGCCGATGATTCCGCCAACATCCCCGTCAGGTTGGACAAGTGGCTGTGGGCGGCGCGTTTTTTCAAGACGCGATCACTGGCGGCGGAAGCGGTGGACGGGGGAAAGGTGGATCTGGGGGACGAGCGCGCCAAGCGATCGCGCGTGGTGGGCGTTGGTGATGTCATCACGATTCGCCGGCCGCCCTTTTCCCAAACCGTGGTGGTGCGCGCGGTCTCCGGTACCAGGGGATCGGGCACTGCCGCGACCACGCTCTGGGAAGAGACCGCGGAGAGCCGCCAAGCGCGCGAGCTGCTGGCGTTCCAACTGAGGAACGCGTCCACCCTGACCTTCGATACCGGCGGCCGTCCCACGAAGCGCGACCGTCGGGAAATCCAGCGGGTCAGGAACAAGTGGCCATAGGCCAGCGAGGGGCGGAGTCTCCTCAAGACAACGGCATGGGCTTTCGGTGCAGCTGCAAATCAGGACATCGATTTCGGGCGACCTGCGCACCCCTCTGGTGCCAAATCACGATCGCGCCCTCGGGATGCTACTCGGCAAAAGAAGTTGAGCAAGCCGCCGAGAATTTCTCGAAGAAGCGACCGAACCGTCACCCCACCAGCTTCTTCAAAATCGCCATCCCGCGCCCTGCCTCGGCGGGCGTCCCATCGGCCAACTCAAGGTACACCCGGCCCAGGCCGTCGTGGAGTTTCTCGATCTGGCCACTCCAGTTCTCGCGCACTGGAGTGGCCATTTCGACGTCGGCGGCGAGCTTGTGGAGAGTGGCACTCACCAGGCGGTAGTGCGCCCCCTTCGCCAAGCGGATTTCTATTTGCGGTTCTGGTGTCCCGTATTGGTTCTCGCGCTGGCTGATGGTCATGGTCGCTTGTGGATTCTCGTTCATGGTCGGCATTGTTTCCCTTTCAATTCTACGGGGCTATTGCTGTTCCCTGTTCGCGGCCAGAATTCCGGCTTGGTATGCAGCATCGAGCGCGGCGCGCAGTTGCCAAACCGAAAGGTCGCGGAAGTCGAGAGAGTCCGAATTGCGCGCGTCAAGCGTCGGAACCCGGAGATGCTCTTTCGCGATGTCTTCGAGGACCCTGTCGATTTGCTGTTGGCGCTGGCTCTTCATGCATCACATATGCGCTCTGATTTGCGCCCGTATCAAGTCCAACAAGGTCGATTTCCAGCGAATCTTGAGGGCGAAGAGCCACAACATTACGCGGACTTGGGGCATCGTGGTTTGGCCGTTCAGTGACCGAGGCAATCTCCACGCGTGGCCTTACGTGGCCACAGTAGCGTCGGCAGACAGTGCAGCCGCGTCCTCGGCTCCCAGCTCTTTGAGATAGTGGCCAAGTGCACCCCGGAAGAGCTCCATCCGGTTCTTAATCCCCCGTGAACGCCAGGCTTCGTCCATCTTGTCGACCGCTTCGCTCTCCAAGCGAAGTGGCAAGATCTTAAAGGTGACCCCCTCGCGCTGCGCATTCTTCCGTGGGCCAAGAGGGATACGACCTTTCTGCGCCTCGCGGATCTTCCAGACCATGTAGGGTTTGTTCGTTGAGCCCGTGGGCCGGCCGACGACCTCCAAGTAGCGGGCTTGCAGCTCGAGAACTTCGAGCCTGGTGAGTTTGCCGTCGACGGCGGCGGTTTCCGTTTGCACTGTAGCCTCGGCGTCCAGTGCGGCAGCCCCAGCGGCCCGGAGCGCCTCGCGAATGCGGCTGACCAGGAACGCCTTGTTCGGGCTGCGGGTGGTCTCGCCGGTCACCTCGGCGAACTTCGCCTGCAACTCGTTCAGCTTCATCTTGCCCAGTTTCGCGATTTCCTTCTTCGTACTCATTGGTCTCCTTCAATGTTGAGCTGGCGCGGACACCCCGCGTCGGCGTGTTTCTCGACTCGACTTGATCTGTGGTGACGTTCACTTCGACCTCACCAACGTGACCCGGAACTCGGCGGCCCCGATGCGCACCACCAAGCCGTGATTTCCGGTGAGCACGCCAGTTTTGGCGAACGATCTGATCTGCGGCCTGGCGACTTCGCACGCCTCCGCGTAGGCCTCGATGGCCTCGGCCAGGAACGTCTCGAACTTGGCCTCGCTCTCGGGGGCGGGCTGCGAGCCATCCGAGCCGGGGACCGTCACGTACCTCGTCTCGCCCTCGACCTGGACCGGGTACAGCTTCGAGCGACCGCTCATCGCCGCCCCCCTTTCTCCGCCGCATTCTTCGTGCTGGCGAGGCAAGCGAGGTCAGTCGCTTTCGGGTCACTGCAAACGAAGCTCCAGCGCTGCTCCGCTTCAAGCCAGGGCTGCACCTCGACACGGTCATCGGCGGCGATGCCGCCCGCGCGTGCGAGCTCTTCTTCGTCGCGTAGGTAGGAACCGTCGCGCTCAGGGTCGTAGTCGGGCGCTGCCGCTCGCTTCATCACTCCGACGATGCGGACCTTGCAATTGCGCAAGTAGGGATGTTCGGTTCCAAGGTAGGTCGTGATGCTGCCGAGAATCTTCGCCATTGTCCGCCTCCGGGTTTGCGACCGCGTTCGTTGCGATCACATCTACATACAGGCGTGGTGTGGCGCGGACATCAAGTCGAGTACGACGTGAATTCGACCGTGCGAATGCACAGCACCATCAGTGCTGGACAACCTTGCCTTGTGCCCGAATCCACGCCTCAATGTCGATTGGGAACAGCCATGGGCTTCTACGCGAGCAACGCTTCCACACCCCATCGCGCCCTGACCGATCTGGAGCAACGCCAGCTCCTGAAGGTTACGGGCGAGCGACGCGACGGCTACCGCGACCACATTCTCTACTCGATGGCCCTGGCCACCGGACTCCGCGAACACGAATTGGCCAGCCTTGAGGTCGGCGACGTCTTCGAGGCGGATGGTGGGGCAAGGAAGAGAATCGGTCTCCGCGTGTTCAAGCGCAGCAGCGGCGCGCAAACCCAGCAGGAGGTCATTGTCCCCGCGGACCTCCGCGCCAAGCTTGAGAAGTTCAAAGAGTGGAAAGCGTGGGAGCGCGAAAGCCACGCATTGGACGCCCCTCTCTTTGCAAGCAATCGTGGCACCCATCTATCCACCCGGCAGATACGCCACGGCCTCGCTATCTGGCAGCGACGCGCGAGCTTCGACCGCCACGTGAGCTTCCACGTCCTCCGCCACTCGGCCTGCTCGGCCGTCTACCGCAAGACCAAGGACATCCGCCTTACCCAGCGCTTTGCCCGGCACCAGTCGATCTTGACGACGTCGATCTACTCCCACCCCACCGACGAAGACCTGCTTCGCGCGGTCAGCGGGATGCCGTGCTGACTGAGTACACCGAGGTGTTCAGGATCTGCGTGGACGCTTCCTTTTACACGCTCCTTAGTTGCGAACCCCTCGAAAGCCTTGCCGCGCAGGTGCCAGCGGATCCCAAGTTGAAGAGGGCTTGGCGGTACGGGGATGCCAGCGAGGGCATCACCGACGATGAGTGCGGCACACGGGGATCAGCGATTCCATCGAAATGAACCTCGCGAGCGCCAGAATGAACCTGGCCGATCTGGCTTCTCCGCTTGGTTTTGGCAGTGCGCTGGGGCCGAGGTTGTGGAAAAGCGCGAAGGGATCGATCATGTCGCGCATGGTTACCAGATTGTGTGTCCTGGTCGCGTGTCTTCCCTTGGCACTTCTGGCTGCTTGTGGTGGTGGCGGCAACGATGCTCCCAAGTGCATCGTAGGCGCGAGCGCCGCGTGCGCGTGCCCCACGGGCCAGCAGGGTGCGCAGATATGCACGTCGGTCGGCACGTTCGGGGCGTGCGTGTGGGCGCCGGCTGGTGTGGACGGCGGAACAGCGGTCCCAGGTATCAAATGTGTCGCCGGCGAGAGCGCAGCGTGTGCGTGTCCCACCGGCCAGCAAGGTGCGCTGGTTTGCACATCGGAGGGAATATTTGGCACTTGCGCGTGCGCTGCCCCTGGAGTTGGCGGTGCTCCGGGGACACCGCTGGACGCTGCATCGGCCCGTCTGGACACACAGCCCGACGCGCCGTTCGACGCTCCAGCCTCGACCGCCACTCTAGCCGTGGACAGGACCAGCGTGGACTTGGTGTCGAGCGACCATGGTCTTGACGGTGGTGCGACTACGGAAACGGACGGCGGCAGCGGGACATCAATCGAACTCGGCAGCAGCGGCACGGCGACCGTGTTTGTCACGAACACGGGAGACACAGCTTCGGGTGCCTTGGCCATCGTCGCGGGCGCTGGTGTTGCCACTTCCGGCTGCTCTGGCGCGCTCGCCCCGAGTGCCTCTTGTACGCTAGCCGTCACGGCAGCGCCAACCACGCTTGGTCCTTTCACCAGCACGGTTTCGATATGGGCCACGCCAGGCGCCGTCACGCCGATTATGATCACGGTGAGCGCTGTGGTGGTGCCCAAGCCGGCCCAACTCGTCATCCCGACATGCAACACTCAGGTCGTAAGCAACGGTTACAGTTGTGGCGCTGCAACTTCCTGTGCCGACTGTAAAGACAACAATGGAAATTCGAGAGAGGACGTCTGCAAGGAGGCAATTGACTGCATAGTGGAGAAAGGCGCCTCGTGTGACAGCAACTGCCAGGCGAATTGCCGCAACCTGGCTGGCGACCAATTCGGCAGTGCGTGCGTCCAGTCGTTGCAGACTGCTGCCTGCAGCGGTGACGGCTGCGGCAGCACGTCTCCCAACGGTGGCGGCTAAAGGCCTCAACCGCCACACCCTCGTGCGCGTCCACGAACCCTCAAGCAAACATCATAATCACCGGCTTCCGGAACTACGGAATCATCCTGGCGGACAATGGCGAGACGGGAGGATTTATCGGAACGCCGGACAGTCGCTGGAATGACGACGACCTCTCCTGTTTGACGAACTTCACGTCACGCTGGCTGATTTCGAACCCGTCAATGTCAGCTCTTTGATGGTCAGCGCGGACAGCGGAGCGATGACGCACTAATCCTCGACCACGCCCACCAGGTTCAATCCCAGGCCAGAAGCTGACTGTGGGAGGACTTCTCATGGAATCGATGTCCACATTGAAGAAGGCCAGGCGCTTCGTCCTGACGCGAACCGTCTCCCGGCGCCGGCTGCGTGATGGCGGTCGAAGGCTTCACATCATCGTCCCCGCGGTGGCGCCAACCGTGGCGGATACGCGGAGCTACTTCCAGAAGCGCTCGCTGGCGAATGTCGACGAAGAGAGGTGGCGCTAGCGGTGTCGTGAGGCACGGCTGCGACAGCCGGCGCGGTCGTATCTTCAACTTTCTTGCGCAGCTCGTCCCGCTCGGCCGTGAGCGCGTTGATCTGCTCGGAAGCCTCGCTCACCTGTTTTTGAAGAAGGTCGATCTGTGCCTTCAGATCCTTTTCGCGGTAATCCGCGGCGTGGTCGAGTTCGGCGACCTTCTTGTCGCAGGCGTCTTTGGTCACGCAGGCGCTGGTCGCGGTGGTCAGCGCGAATGCAAAGACCCAAAGGGTTGGGTGATATGCCCATCGAGAAGGGGACATCGTGGAGTACTCCTTATTCGGGGTGAACGAGTTTCAGGGTTAAACATGCGGAGGTTAGCGCCTTGATTGACCGGGCGAAAGCGCCCAAGTTCGAGGGATCTTCTATGGTGACGGTGGGCCGACGTCGCCTCCGTACGCCCGGACCCTTTCGCTCGGCGACCGTGGACCGTGCGCCACTCGCCATCACGACCCTATGTCTTCTTCATCCCCTTCGCCATCTTCACCGCCTCGGCCACGCCCTTGTCCTTGGCGACAGCCTGGAGATTCGCTCTGTCCGCGCCCTTGAGCGACCGCAAGGCACCCATGTACTGCCCTTGAAGTTTCCGCGCCCGCGCTGCCTTCGGCGTCATCTTCGCCTTCTTCTTTGCCGCCGCAGGTTTTGCCGCAGTTGCAGGCTTGCCTGAGCGCTCGGCCCGGTACTTGGCAATCTTGGACTTGGCCACGTTCTTGTGGTCCTTGCAGACCATGCCGAAGACTGGTGCTGCCACGTTCTCGCAGCCGGGTACCGGGCAGAACTGCTTTGGTCTCGTCTTCTTCCCCGCCACACCCGCCACAGGTGCCACAGGTGCCACAGGTGCCACAGCCTGCGTGGGTGGCCGACCTGGTCCGCGCTTTTGGGGAGTGCCGAAGGCACCTGCGATGGCAGCTTGGATACGCTGGGCTGCTGCCGATTCTACGGCGGCGGTGACTTGGCTGATGAAGGTTTCGACGAGGGTGGTGATGGTCAGATCGGACATTGGTACTCCTGGGTGTTGTTGCCGGGCATCGTACGCGTCGAGAGCGAAATGGGCAATCAGATCACCGTTGTCCTTCGCCAACCTTTCATCCGTGGGCCGACGGGATGTCGATCCTGGCGAGCGGGAAGGAAGGCATGAAACTTGTCTCAACCCAATTCATGTGACCCCATGAAGGGGTCTAGAGGCCGTAGGGGAGCTTGGAGGCCATCATCTTCTTGCGGTCGATCTTGCGGCCGTCGACAATGAAGGTCCCGTCGCCGACGGCGTGGACCGTGCGCTTCTCCTTGCGTGCGGCATCGATGCACGCAGTGACCGCCTCCAACACCACGATGTTGTGCTTCTTGACGATGTCGACGACCTTGCACTCGATGTTGGCGAGGCACTCTTTGATCAAAGGCGACCGCACGACTTTTCCCGGCATGGGCGTGAGCTTGAACTTGGCGAACTTGTCCGTGTCCGTCCCGGAGCACGTCCCTATGCCAACCACCGTGTCCAGCATGTCCACCGTGGGAATGGCGATGACGCACTCCTTGTTCTTGCGCAAGGCCGCGTAGGAGAAGTTCCACGCGCCCGTGGTGATGGCAAACACCGGCGTGAAATCCATCACCATGGTCCAAGAGATCGTCATGATGTTGTCCTTGAGCCCATCATGGGTGGCCACCAGGACAACAGGCCCCGACTCCATCAAGGTAAAAACCTTGCTCAGCTTCATTTGCCGCATGAAAGCGCCTCATGAGGTTTCGGTGTAACTCTCATCCTGACGTGCCCTTTGCCCGATTCGGACTGGGCGCTATCCAACTTTTGATGGTTGTCCCAATGGTCTCGTTGCAGAGCCAGGAAATGCCGTTAGAAAGCCTTGAAATTCGCTGTCAGCCGTTCTTGGTCGGGTCTTCATAGTCGGGCTGCTAGGTTCTTTCCCGCCCGCCGTCTATGCTTGCCGCTAGGTTCTTGCTCGCCTTGAAAAACGGCACGCGCTTGGGAGCGACTGAGATGACCTCTCCCGTTTTCGGATTCCGGCCCACGTAGCCCTTGTAACTTCGCACCTGGAACGTCCCGAACCCACGAATCTCGATTCGTTCTCCCCGACGCATGGACTGCTCCATGCTTGCAAGAATGCTCTCGACCACAAGCTCGGCATGCTGCAAGGTCAGCTTCTTGTCCTGAGCCAGGTTCTCGGCAAGGTCGGATTTGGTCATGCTGATGGATTCCGCGTGCAGCTGCGATGGGCTCTTGGTCGGCATGGGCGGGGAGAAATGCAACCATGATGGCGCTCGCCGCGCAAGCAGGACGAGGCAAGAGCACGGGTCGGCAATCTGAGGCGCACCGAATTATTCGACACCGTGTCCATGGAATCATTCGGCATCATCGCATCCATTAAGCTGGCAAAGCGCGGGCTCGTTCAACTCTGCACCACCGATGGATGGGCACCCGAAGCCCAAGAGCATGACCTTGGTCGAAGATGTCTTCATGCGCTACTTGGCCAGCCAGGCTGGACAGTCCGAATTCTCACCAAGAACGCGGTGGTGGCCAAGGACTTCGACCTGGTGGGTCAGCATCGTGACCGGGTACTGGTTGGTCTTTCTCTGACCGCGCCACCCAGAAACAGGTGTGGGCCGCTACCAAGGCGGCCAAATGCCACCGTCCACCGACTGCCACATGTCTTCCGAAAACTCCCCCGGTCTTGCAGTGATGACGTTCGCTCCCACCTGGGGCTGCATCGGTGGAAGGCTGGTCAAGAATGGCGTCGCAAACGGAGGAGCGGATTCAGCGTTGCGCAATGCTTCTCGCGCGAGCCAGCTGGCCATAACCCTGTCTCCCGTCTGACCTGCAGGGTTATAGGCCAGCAACTCGCGCGCCCCGGACTTTTTCGGCGCCAAGGCGTTCGATATGGTTGCGGTGGATCTTTCCAAACCGGCGGCGGTTGTGCTATCTCTTCGCGACGTTCCCGGTACACTTGGGCAGAGAATGGGCATAACGCTGGCGGACAGCGCATCGTGATAGCTATCTTAAGTGCGCGAAATTAAAAGACAACGGGCGCATAGCTCAATTGGCAGAGCAGCGGACTCTTAATCCGTTTGTTGTAGGTTCGATTCCTACTGTGCCCACGATTGAATCAGGAACCCTGGGAGGGTTCCTGCAACCTCCCGCGACGAGCTCCGCCGGGCAAAGCCCGTCTTCGCTCACGCGCTTGGAAGGGACTGCGGTCAGCCGACCAGAACCTGCGTCAGGGTCGCAGCGAAGTACACCAGCGAGACGTAGCCGTTCAAATTGAAGAACGCCTTGTCGATGCGCGACAGATCCGAGGGCCGCACGATGGCGTGTTCGTAGATGAAGATGGCGACCACCACGGCCACGCCGAGAAAGTAGATGACTCCCATGCCAGCTGCGCGGCCCGCGGCAAGCAGAGCCAGCACGGTCCCGAGGTGTAGCGCGGCCGAGAAGGCGAGCGCTCCCGGCACGCCGAAGCGCGCGGGAATGGAGTGGATGCCTTGCTGGCGATCGAAGTCGCGATCGGCCAGGGCGTAGAGAATGTCGAATCCGCCAATCCACGTGGCCACCGCGGCCACCAGCCACAGCGCGGGCCCGCCTAGATCGCCGCGCACCGCGATCCACGCCCCGGCGGGCGCGATGCCGATGGCCAGCCCGAGAAGCAGATGGCACAGCCAGGTGAAACGCTTGGTGAAGGAGTACCCGAGCACGAGCAGGAGCGCCGCCGGCGACAGCAAGAGGCAGAGTCGGCCAAGGCTGGCGGCGGCGAGGACAAAGGCGGCGCCGCTCACCGCGGTCAGCAGTGCGGCGGCAAAAAGCGAAACCTTGCCAGTCGGAAGTTCGCGCCCGGCGGTGCGCGGGTTCTTCGCGTCGAGATGGCGGTCGACGATACGATTGAATCCCATGGCCGCCGTGCGCGCGCCGGCCATGGCGACCAAAATGGCTACGATCTGCGCCGACGTAATGCCGTGCCCACGGGCGGCCATGGCGACCGCGGCAAGCGCGAATGGCAAGGCGAAGACCGTGTGGCTGAACTTCACCATGCGACCGAACGTTGCGACCGCGGAGAGCACGGTTCGATCGGTCATCGCGAAAGCCACTCGTAGCGCATGTTCCGCCTTCGCGGCTCGAAGCCGGCGGCGCGGATGCTTGCTTCGATATCGTCGGTGGACAACTTGAACACCGCGCCCGCCTGCGCAACCACGTTCTCCTCGATCATCGCCGAGCCGAAGTCGTTGCCGCCAAAGCGCAACGCCACCTGGGCAATGGCCGGGCCCATGGTGACCCACGACACTTGCAAGTTGGGAAAGTTGTCGAGGTAGAGGCGCGCCAGCGCCAGGGTGCGCAGGTAGCGAGTCGCACTGGTGTCGTCGTGCAAGGGCAGTTTGGTGCCCTCGGCCTGGAAGCTCCAGCAGATGAACGCCGTGAATCCCGCCGTCTCGTCCTCCAGCGCGCGCAGTTTGTCGAAATGCCCGAGGATGTGATGGGCCTTCTCGCCGAAGCCGAACACCATGGTCGCGGTGGTGCGCAAACCCAGGCGGTGCGCCTGGCGCATGACATCCAGCCACGTCGCGACCGAACATTTGTGCGGGGAAATGCGACGTCGAATTTCGTCGTCGAGGATTTCAGCCGCGCCGCCCGGTACCGAGTCGAGTCCCGCCGCGACCAAGCGTTCGAGCACGGTGGTGATGGTCAATCGTTCGCGCTCGGCGAGATAGCGGATCTCCTCGGGCGAAAGTCCATGGATGGCGATGCGGAAATTCGCCTTCATCCAGCGGAAGAGATCCTCGTAGTAGGTGAGGCCGAGTTCGGGATTGATGCCGCCCTGGAGCAACACCTGGATGCCGCCGAGGTTGATGGTTTCTTGCAGCTTACACGCCAGCTCGTCGCGTGTGAGCGTGTGCACGCGCGCATCGCCGGGCGGCCGGTAGAAATTGCAGAACTGACAAGCGGTGGTGCACGCGTTGGTGTAGTTGACGTTGCGATCGATGATGTAGGTGACCACCCCGCTCGGGTGCAGTTGCCGCCGGCGGGCGTCGGCGGCCTGTCCGAGGTCGAAGAGCGAGGCCGATTCATGCAGGCGCACGCCCTCGTCGAACGACAGGCGGCCACCGGCGGCGGCATCGGCCAGCAGGGTGTCGATGGAACGAGCTGCGGGCGTTGGTTTGGGACGCGGCTCGCTTGCAAAGAAACGCAACGGGCGCGCCTGCGCAAGCAGTCCCGCGGCGCGGGCACGTTCGAGAAAGGTGGCCGCGCCACACAGCTCGGCGGCGCCGAGCCCGTAGTGGATGTTTTCGACCAGATAGCTTTCACACAGATCAGCCGAAATGTGATTCTGCTCGGACCACGCGACCGCGATTTCTCGGCGATGGGCCAGGCCAAGCGCCAAGCTCTCTTGCAAGGTCGCGACGTCGCTTGCTTCGAGCAATCCCTTGCGACCAATCCACGCCGCATAGACGAAGGGCAGCCCCACGAGATCCGTCCAGGCCGCGCCCAAATCCACGACGTGGGAAAAGCGCTCGCTCGCGGAGAAGCAGAGATCGCCAATCATGAGCGCACCACGGCGGCCACCCACGAGATCCGCGATGCAATCGTGCTCGACCTGCTCGTAGCGAGGAGCGTAGCCGCGCGTTTGCCCAAGCAGCTGCACCAAGATCTGCGAAGTCCGCGAGGCCTCGTCGAGCAGAATCGTGTCCATCTCTTGCCAGGGCACGTTCCCCACGAGCATGACGGTGCGCACGGGGCCGCGCGAAGCGATGGCGATGCCAGGCACCAGGCGCAGGTCGTCCTCGGAAGCGCCGAAACTTCCGAGGGGCATGAGGGCGAGATCCGCGTCGCCGCTCTTCACCGCGGCGGCGCAGCGCGAGGGCAAGTCATAGCCGAGTTCGAAGCGATCCTGGCCCAAAAGCCCGTGTTCGATGCCATAGGTGATGGGACGCGTGTTGAGGAACGACACGGCGGCGAGGCGAATGCGACGCACGGCTAGACGGCCTCCTCGGCGGAACAGACCTCAACGTTGCCGTACAGCGTGTTTCGCTCGACCGGCACGCGCCCGGCGGCGCGCACCATGCGGCCAATTTCCGCCGGCGACAGTGCCTGCGGCGATTGCGAGCCAGCCTCGTGGTAGATCTTTTCCTCGCTCACGGTGCCGTCGAAATCGTCGGCGCCAAACCACTGCGCGGTCTGTGCCGTGGCCAGTCCCAGACTGACCCAGTAGGCCTTGAGGTGCGGAACGTTGTCGAGCATCAGTCGAGCCACGGCGAACATGCGCAACACCTCGGCCGCGGTGGGAGCGGGAGTGTCAGCCAGAGCGTTGTTTTCGGGGTGAAAGGGCAAGGGAATGAAGGCGAGAAATCCGTTCGTCTCGGCTTGCAATTCGCGCAGGCACGTGAGGTGCGCCGCGCGCTCTTCGAGAGTTTCCACCGTGCCAAACAGCATGGTGCAGTTCGATTTGAGGCCAAGCTGGTGGGCCGTGCGGTGTACCTCTAGCCATTCATCGGCGCTGCACTTGTTCGGGCAAATGGCCTTGCGCACGCGGGGCGAAAGAATCTCGGCTCCGCCGCCCGGCAGCGAGTCGAGCCCGGCCTCGCGCAGGCGGCGCAGAATGTCCTCGATGCTTTGGCGATACAACCGGTGGAAGAAGAAAATCTCCACGGCTGAAAACGCCTTGATGTGAACGCCTGGTGCGACTTGCTTCAAAGCCGCGAGCAAATCCGTGAAGTAGTCGAAAGGCAGACCATCGTGCAAGCCGCCCACGACATGAACCTCGGTCACCCGCTGGCCCGCATCCAAGCGTCGGCGCAGCTTGCCCACCGCTTCCTCGACGGAAAGCACGAATGCGCCTTCGGCATCGGCGGCGCGGCGGGAGAACGAGCACAGCTTGCAGGAGGCGATGCACACATTGGTCGGGTTGATGTGCAGGTTGCGATTGAAATAGGTTCGGTCGCCATGCAGACGCTCGCGTACTTCGTTCGCCAGCGCGCCCAGCTCGACCAAATTGGGGTGCCGCAAAAGCGCGACTCCGTCGGGCAGCAAGAGCGGCTCGCCTTGACGAACCTTGTCGGCAATCGCGGAGAAGCTCACCGCGGCTGCACCTGCCCATCGGGGAGGCGCTCGCATGGGGAGAAGCCTGCGGCGCGCAGCAAGAGCGCGGCTTCGTCGCGGGTGATGTCGTGGCTCGAAACGCGCGCTCCGAGGCGCAAGGCGCGTTGGCCCGTAATCGAGCCCAGAATTTCATCCGCGCCAAACGACAGACAAAGCTGGCCCAGCTTGTGCCCAAGCATGTCCAGATCGACGATGAGATGGGTGGTGGGCGGAAGCGCCAAACGGCAGGCCGCGAAGAACTGGAGCGTGTCGAGCCCCTGCGCTTCGCCCGTCGATGTGGGCACGACCCCGTCGAGGCCGGAGAACCGCCGACAGCTTTCACCGAGCCGCGCCAGACGAACGGCGCGCTCTTGCGTGGGTTCGTCTGCCGCGAAAGGCTCGCGCACGAGGCAACGCATGCCTAGCTCCATCGCGCCGGCCAGGTCGCCTGTCAAGCGGCAGAGCACGGTGTTGGCCCCGGCCTTGTGCGCGGCCTTGAGCCCGCCTAGCGCTGACAAGGCATCTTCTTCAACCAGAGCGCACGCGCCTTCGCCTGGGCCGATCCACGATCCGTCCGCCTGCAAGCGGCGGGCGGAGACGAAGAAGCCGCGTCCCGCGAAGGCGTCGCGAGCCATGGCTGAAGCACGTTGGCCGGGGCTGAAGATATCCGCGTCGGGCGCCAGGCTCACGACGATTGCCCCCAGCGCGCGGTGAGCGTGGCCGCGACGCCCAGCTGGTCGAGCACTCGGGCGATCACGGTATCGGCCACGGCCTCGACGGTGTCCGGGCGCGTGTAGAACGACGGCGTCGCGGGCAGAACGATGGCGCCAGCGCGCGCCACGGTCACCAGATTCTCCAAGTGAATGAGCGACAGGGGCGTCTCGCGCACGACCAGGATGAGCTTGCGTCGCTCCTTGAGCGCGACGTCGGCGGCGCGCCCGATGAGATCGTTGCCCAGCCCGGCGGCGATGTGCCCCACGCGACCCACCGAACAGGGCACCGCCACGACGGCATGCCACAACGCCGAGCCAGAGGCAAAGGCACAGGAGAAATCATCCGCGGCGTGTACGGGAAAGCCGTAGCTCGGCTCGCCGCCGATCTCGTGCTGCCACACGCGGCGACCATTGCCAGTGAAACAGAGGGCGACTTCATGCCGGGCTTCGGTCTTCTGGATCGCCGCAAGCGCGTCGAGCAATCGCTTGGCGTAGATGGCGCCCGAGGCGCCGGTGACGGCGACCAGGATCTTCATTGCGCCTCCACCAAAGAGGCGATGCCGCCCGGGAAAAGATCGTTGCCGCGAACCTCGGCAAAGCCGACCTCGCGCAAGAGCGCCTCGAATTCACCCCGCGTGACGAAACGTGCGATGGACTCGGGCAAGTAGCGGTAGGCCGCCCCATCCCCGGTCACCGCGCGCCCGAGCAAAGGCAGAATCCGCGTGTTGTAGAAGCCATCCCAGAAGGCGCGCCGCCGCGCCGGCCGGAAGAATTCAAGAATCACCACCCGCCCACCTGGACGCACCACCCGCCGCAGTTCCGCCATGGCCTGGCCGAGGTCGCGCAGGTTGCGCACGCAGAAGGCCGAACACGCGCCGTCGAAAACCGCGTTCTGATAGGGCAGCGCATGCCCGTCGGCGACGTGAGCCGCGACCCGTGCCGCGCGCGGCTTCTTGCGCCCCTCCGCCAGCATGTTGCGCGCGAAGTCCGCGCCACACACCCAGGCGGCCGGTCGCTGGCGCAGAATCTCGATGGCGCCGTCGAGGGTGCCCGCCCCGAGGTCGAACACCGATGGCGTATCGCTAAGGCCGTCGAGCAGGGTGCGCACGGCCTTGCGCCGCCACAGGACGTCCACTCCGACCGACATCACGCGGTTGGCTCGGTCGTAGCGACCCGCGATGCGATCGAACATGCCACGGACATCCGTGCCGGAAACCACCGCGGACATCACGCCACCCGGTCGACGGAAAGCCGGGTGAGCTCGACGAGAGCATCCCGGTAGGGCGAATTCGGCAAGGCCACGAGTTCGCTCGCGGCCTCTTCGGCGAAAGCCAGGGCTCGCTTGCGCGCGCGCTCGATGCCCCCCGTGGCGCCAGCCACCGCCAAGATGGCATGTGCCTTGTCGGCGGGGATCCCTTGCTCGCCAAGACCTTCGCGGATGCGCAGGCGGAGCTCGGGATTGCTTTCGCAGGCGAGCAGGATGGGCAGGGTCAGCTTGCCCTCTTGCAGATCGCGACCGCTGGACTTGCCCGTGGTGGCTTCGTCGATGGTGCAATCGAGAATATCGTCGACGACCTGAAAAGCGCGGCCGAGCGCGCGGCCATAGCGCGAAAGAGCATGGTCGAAGGGTTCGGACAAGACGCCGCCCACGCGAGCGCACCATGCCATGAGCGACGCCGTCTTGCGATCGACCACGCGCAGGTAGGCCGCGATGGTGGCATCGGGATCGCCCGCCGATTCCAGCTGCGCCACTTCACCTTCCGCCATCTCGGTCACCGTGGCGGCCAGGGAGCGCACCATGACGATGGAGTCCGACGCGGCCACCAGTTCGAGACCGCGCGCCAGGCAGAAGTCGCCCACCAGAACCGCGACGCCGTTGCCGTAGATCATGCGCGCCGCCGGTCGCCCGCGCCGAACATCGCCGTTGTCCACCACATCGTCGTGAAACAAGGTGGCGGTATGAATCAGCTCGGCGGCGCAGCCAGCGGCAATGGCCTGTTCCACCTCCGCTTGGCAGGCGCGCGCGGCCAACACCGAGAGCAGCGGGCGCAAGCGCTTGCCTCCCGCGGCCAGCAGGTGGGTGCCAACTTCGGGAATGCGGCCGATGGGACTGTCCATCTGCTCGCACAGGCGGGTCTCGACCCGATGCATGTCATGGCCCACCAGCGACCACAAATCGCTCACGCGAGCGCGCACGGTCGCCGGGGGAAACGTCAAATTGATGTCGAAGGCCACTTGGTTCATGACACGCGTCTTGTGATCCTTGGATTCAGGAATTGAGGATGCGATTCGCCAGTTCGAGCCGCAAGCTGACCGCAGGCCGCCGCGCTGTCGTCTCCGCGCGGCGTCCGGATGTACACCGGCAGGTCGGCCCGGCGAACCAGGTTCTGGAACGCCAGAATTCGCGCCTCGCTCGGCCGTTCGAAGGGCAAACCCGGAACCGGGTTCCACGGAATCAGGTTCACCTTGCTGGGAATGCCGGCGAGAAGACGCGGCAGCCGCGCGGCATCCACGTCGGTGTCGTTGAGACCCGCGAAGAGCACGTATTCAAAGGTGATACGGCGATGATGGGCCAGGGGAAAGCGGCGCGCCGCCGCCAGCAGCGCCGAGATATTCCAGCGCCGGTTGACCGGCATGATTTGGTCGCGCACGTCGTCCGTGGTGGCGTTGAGGGAAATGGCCAGATTGGGCAGCGGGCGCGTCTTGGCCAGAAGGTCGATGCCGCTCACCAAACCGGAAGTCGACACGGTCACGCGCCGAGGAGACATCCCCGCGCCCCAGGGATGCACGATGATGGACAAGGCCCGCGTCACCTCCTCGAGGTTGTGCAGCGGTTCGCCCATGCCCATGAAGACGATATTGGTCGGCTTTTGCCCGACGGTCTCCATCGTCCAGTAGAGTTGCTCGACGATCTCGCCGGCGGTCAGGCTGCGGCCGAATCCCAAGGTCGCAGTGGCGCAGAAGGCGCACCCCCACGCGCAGCCGACCTGAGAGGAAATGCAAAGGGTCAGTTTGCTGCGTTCCTGCTTGTCGTCGGGAATCAGCACCGTTTCGATGGCGCGGCCGTCATGGGTGAGAAAGCGGAACTTGCGCGTGCCATCCGCGGCCGCCACGACCCCGTCGGGAACGATGGGGAGAATAGGCGAATCCGCGAGCAAGGCGTCGCGCAAGGCGCGGGGAACCGTCGTGGGCGCGAGGGGGATGCGCACGCCGCCCACGCCTCCCGCGCCTGGACCGTGCAGCCAACGAAAAAGCTGCTCGGCCCGGAAAGGGGGTTCACCCAGGCGCGCCACGCGCTCGCGCAGGTCGGTCACGGTGAATGATCGAAGATCCAAGCGGGCGGATTATAGCTTCAGATCCGCGCGATGCCGGTCAAATGCGAGAGCACGGAGGATCCAGAGAACGCGGGGCCGACCTGCGTGTTCCGTCTGCCTCTGCGCCTCTTCACTGAGAATCCGGATCTCACCTGTCCGATTTCACAGACGCTTCGCGACCTCGACCAGCTCGCGCACGGCCTTGGCGGAGTTGTCGAGCATTTGCTTCTCGCTCGGATCCAGGGCGATCTCGACGATCTTCTCCACGCCCCGGCCACCGATGATGACAGGCACGCCGATGTAGAGGTCGCTGTAGCCGTATTCGCCGCGCAGGTAGGCCGCGCAAGGCATGAGACGCTTTTCGTCGTGCAAATAGGCACGGGCCATCTGAATGGCCGAGGCCGCGGGCGCGTAGTAGGCGCTCGTGCCCATCAGCTTCACTACCTCGGCGCCACCGTTGCGCGTGCGCTCAATGATGGCGGCCAACTTGTCGGCGGGCACGAGCTGGCGAATTGGAATACCGTTGACGGTGCAATAGCTCGGCACCGGCACCATGGTGTCGCCGTGACCGCCGAGGACCATGGCGCGCACGTCTTTCACGGCCACGCCCGCCGCTTGCGCCAGGAAAAGCTGGAGCCGCGCGGAATCGAGAATGCCGGCCATGCCCACCACGCGCTCGGGCGCGATCCGCGCGACCTCTTTCATGGCGTACACCATGGCGTCGAGGGGATTCGAGACAACGATAACGAAGGCATCCGGGCAGCGCGTGCGTAGGTTCTCGGCGACGTTGCGAATGATCTTCAGGTTGACGCTGAGAAGATCGTCGCGCGACATCCCTGGCTTGCGCGGAACGCCCGCCGTGACGATGACGACATCCGAACCCGCGAGATCGTCCCAATTCGAAGTGCCGCGAATCGCGGCGTCGTAGCCCAGAACCGCGCCGTTCTGTTCGAGATCGAGTGCCTTGCCCTGCGCGACCCCCAACTTGTCGGGAATGTCGAACAGCCAGATGTCACCCAGCTCCAGGCGCGCCGCGAGCGCCGCCAGCTCGCCCCCGATATTCCCAGCCCCAACCAGGGCAAGCTTCTTCCTTTGTGCCATGGAATTCCTTTCCTGCTTCATCCCCGTCGAGGGGAGAACGTCCACGGCGGCAATGGGAGTCTAGAACATTGCGCCGATGCTGCCGCCAGCCGCAAAGACGCCTTGATAGCCGATGTAGGGAACGATGAGGTAGCTGGTGTTGCCCGCCTTGTAGACCAGGTTCGGGCGCAAAAGCACGCGCACGCCGTGGTGCGCCTCCGTCGAGTAGCCAAGGCCGCTATCGTTGTTGACGATGTTCGACGAGGCTTGGTCCAGCGCCGTGCTGTAGCGGCGCGTGTACTGGAAGTCGTAGGCTGCAAGCAGTTCTGGAATGAAGACAAGGCTGGTCCCGAATTCGAAACGCCGGTATACCGAAGGTCCGGCAAGAATGCCATACCCTTCCGGATTGGTGTGCGGACCGTTGCCCGCGTAGAGTATTCTCTGCGCCCCGAAGATGAAGGAAAGCGAGATCGGCATGTCATCCGCGTCCGAGCGCAAAAAATGCCAGCTCAAGAACGGCATGAAGCCATAGCCGGCCAGGTTCTTGTCGTATCCTGCGGTGTAGGCGTAGCGCGTGAATTCGACGCCCACGTCGAACACACCCCGGTAGGAATAGGCGGCATCCACGGAAACGTCCCAGGCATTCCTGACCAGACCGCCGCCGACCGTCGCGCTCATGGTGCTGGGGTCACCACGCTCGATGAAGATGCTCTGCGCACGCGCCGAGCCAGCCAGCAGGGTTACGGTCACAAAGCAGAGGCCAATGATCTTTCGCATCGAGAGTTCCTCCCAGACGGCAGCCATATTGGCACGCCTCGCGTTTCGGTCCAAGCACTTAACTAGCGCTAACTAGGCCAAAAGAGCAAGCAGGTCTTCGCGCGTCAGCGAAGCCGCGGTCGCCGCATCGCCCAAGGCAGCCTCGCCGATGGCCCGTTTGCGCTGCTGCAATTCCAGGATGCGCTCCTCGACCGTGTTGGCCGCGACCAGGCGATAAATCATCACCGGCCGTTCCTGGCCGATGCGATGGGCGCGGTCGGCCGCCTGATCCTCGACCGCGGGATTCCACCACGGATCGCAAATGAAGACGTGGTCGGCCGCGGTCAGGTTCAGCCCGGTTCCGCCGGCCTTGAGCGAGATAAGCATGACAGGCGGCCCGCCCTCGGCCTGGAAGGTATCGACCACGGCCGCGCGATCGCGCGTGCTGCCGTCGAGACGGGTGAATTCCACGCCGATCTGCACCAGCGCAGGTTCGATGAGGTCGAGAAACGAGGTCCACTGGGAAAAGACCAATGCCTTGTGCCCATCCTCGGCCGCGTTGACCAGCGCCTCGACGAGCGCTTCGACCTTCGACGAGGTCGCGGCCTTCTGGCCGGGCAAGAGTCCCGGATGGCAGGCCGCCTGGCGCAGACGAAGCAAAGCCTCGAGTGCCTTCATGACATTCAGTTTCTCGGCCCCGCTCGCTCCCAGCGCCGCGACCAGATCGCTCTGCGTGGCGGCGCGAACTGCGTCGTAGATGCCGCGCTCGCGCTCGTCGAGGTCGATGCGCAAGGTGGCTTCGCTGCGCGGCGGAAGCTCGGGCGCGACTTCGGCCTTGCGCCGACGCAGAACAAATGGGCGAATGCGCTGGCGAAGCGACTCGGCCGTGCCAGGAATACCATCGGAGATCGGTCGCGCCACCTCGACGTCGAAGTCGCGCCGCCCGCCGAGCAAGCCGCGGTTCGCGAAGTGCATGAGACTCCACAGCTCATCGAGCCGGTTTTCCACCGGCGTGCCAGTCATGGCCAGGCGAAATTCCGCGTCCAGGGCGAAGGCCGCGCGCGCCACCTGGCTGTCGGGATTCTTGATGGCCTGCGCCTCGTCGAGAATCGCGATGTCGAAATGGCGGCGCGACAAATCCTCGCTATCGAGGCGCAGGATCGCATAGGTGGTCAACGTGACGTCGGCACCGTCGTCGAGCTTGCGGGCGGGGCCGTGGTACGCGCTCACGCGCACGGACGGACGGAAGCGCGAGATCTCGGCGCGCCAGTTGGGCAGCACGCTGGTCGGGCACACGACCAAGATCTTCTTCTCGAACACGCACATCGCCTCGATGGTTTTTCCCAAGCCCATGTCGTCGGCGAGAATTCCACCCAAGCCCACTGAGCGCAGAAAGGCCAGCCAATTGACCCCAATGCGCTGGTAGGGGCGCAAGGTCGCGGCAAGATCCTGCGGCAGCTTGGCCTCGGGCAGACGCTCGAAGGTCTGCGCGAGCGGCGCCAGGCGATCCAGCCCGGGCGGTGGCGGCTGGTCGAGATCCTCGCAGAATCGCCCCAGTGTCGGCAGGGCGTGCGTGGCCAGGCGGCCATCGTTGGCGCGCGCCGCGAGCAGGCTTGCCAGCTCCTGACCGTGCTTGGCCAACCACGCCTCGGGCAAGGGTGCGAAGCCGCCACCATCGAGCGGGACGAGACCCAAGCCCTCGCGCCAAGCCGAAAGCACTGCGGTGGCGCTGACCGTGCCGATGGATTCGTTCTTGTTCTCGGCGGTGACCGTGAAATCGAAATCGAAACGCACGTTGGGCAAGCCCGAGGGCAAACCCGACGTTGCGCTGCCCGCGCTGTGCACGCGCAGGTTCGCATCCAGCCGCACCTGCGCGCCCACCAGCTTCGCGCCGTCGCCCGCCAGCTCGCCTCGCCAGCGTTTCAACTTGTCGACGAAGCGAGCCGTGTCCGCGCCCTCGAAGCTCGTGCGACGGCCGCACACAAGATCGAGATCCGAACGCAACTTCTCGGCCAGACGCCGCTCGCCGGACTCGTCGCGCACCGGCACCGGTCCGGTGAGATGAACCAAGCGGCCGTCGTCGATGCGCGCGCAAGGTGGATTGCCATAAACCAACGTGGGCAGAGCCGCGAGCGAGGATCCGACCTGGCTGAGTTCGATCACCATGCGCGGCTGGATGCCGCGGACGATGCGTGGCAGTCGCGTGCTGCGAACCTCGACCAGCATGCGCCGGCACAGATCCGGCAGAATGCGCGCTGCCACCTCGCCGAGCTGCGCCGGCCCGAAAACTCGAACGATGGGCAGGTTCTGCAAAAAGCCGCCGCACAAGTCGAGTTCACCGTGGCGAGCGATTTCATCGGCCACCACCACCACACCGGCGCTGGGCACGGCCGTGACGCGCGAGTCGCGCCGAATGACGATGGACACCCCTTCGTCGCGGTCAGTGACCACCGCGTGCGGAAGCACTTCCTCCTCGGACATGGCCACTTGGCGTCCGTCGAGAAAGACCAGGCGGCACCCGACCAGCACGCGAATTAAGGCATCCAGCTTCGAGGGCGGCAGGATGGCCCGCGCGGAAAGTTCGAGCAGACGGTCGGCCTGCAGATCCCACTGTTCGACTTGCATGGCGCGCGCTTCGCTTGGACGCGAGAGCAGTGCCGACAAGGTACCGACGAGCGGCGCCTCGCTGCCGTCGGCGCGCACGATGAATCGGCGCAAGGTCATGCCACCTTCGACCTGCGCGAACCGGTAGGCCACGCGCGCCCAAACCTCCGCCGATTCCTGCAACGGCTTGGGGTCCGAGGCACCATCGCCCTCGGTTTGGGCGAGCGCAATGGCGGCGGCCGCCAGGTGATCGCAGGGCCGCAGCCTGCCCGGACAATCGCAATCCCACTCGTCCTCGCCCGGATAGAGCACGACCTGGGCCGGCACCGCCCGGCCTTGCGCGCGCACGCGCAGGACGATTTCCTCGTCGTTGCGCGATTCCACCGTCACCGCCCCGGCGCGAACCAAGTTTACCCCCGACGACCACACCCCCGCCTTGCACGCGCGGCGAAGCGAAGCGAGAAGCTTGGGGAGTTCGGGGGGCATCCTCTACAGGTTCGCGATGATGCGGGTCGCGAATTCGGAGCAAGACACCAGGGTCGCGCCCTCGGTGAGCCGGGCGAAGTCGTAGGTTACCGTCTTCTGCGCGATGGTCTTTTCGATGGCGGCGACGATGCGGCTGGCGGCGCCCGGCCAGCCGAGGTGCTCGAACATCATGACGCCCGACAGAATCACCGAACCAGGATTCACCGTGTCCTGATTGGCGTACTTGGGCGCCGTGCCGTGCGTGGCCTCGAAGATGGCATGGCCGGTCAGGTAGTTGATGTTGCCGCCCGGCGCGATGCCGATGCCGCCAACCTGCGCCGCCAGCGCGTCGGATAAATAGTCGCCGTTCAGATTCAGCGTCGCGATGACGTCGAACTCGTCGGGGCGGGTCAGTACCTGCTGTAGGGTGATGTCCGCGATGGAATCCTTGAGCAGGAGCTGACCGGCAGCAGGCTTGCCGCCGCAGTCGTCCCAGCCCACCACGCGGCCCGCGTATTCGCGCTTCGCCAAGGCGTAGCCCCAGTCGCGAAAGGCGCCCTCGGTGAACTTCATGATGTTCCCCTTGTGCACCATGGTCACGCTCTTGCGCCCGTGGCGGATGGCGTAGTCGAAGGCCGCGCGTAGCAGGCGTTCGGAGCCCTGGCGCGACACCGGCTTGATGCCGATGCCCGAGGTAGCCGGGAAGCGAATCTTCTTCACGCCCATCTCGTTTTGCAGAAAGGCGATGATTTTCTGTGCCTGCGGCGATTCGGCCGGCCACTCGATGCCGGCGTAGATGTCCTCGGTGTTCTCGCGGAAGATGACCATGTCGACCTTCTCGGGGTGCTTGACCGGCGAAGGTACGCCGCGGAAGTAGCGCACCGGACGCAAGCACACGTAGAGATCCAGCATTTGCCGGATGGCCACGTTGAGCGAGCTGATGCCGCCGCCGATGGGGGTGGTGAGTGGCCCCTTCATACCGACCAAATAGGTCTTGAAGGCCTCCAGGGTTTCGTCGGGCAGCCAGCGGTCGAAGAGCTGCTTCGACTTTTCGCCGGCGTAGACCTCGACCCAGGCAATCTTCTTTCGACCCGCGAATTCCTTTTCCACGGCGGCGTCGAGCACGCGCACCGAGGCGCGCCAGATGTCGGGGCCGGTGCCGTCGCCTTCGATGAAGGGCAAGATGGGGCGGTCGGGTACCTGCAAGACGCCCTGGCCGTTCATGGCGATGGGCTCGCCGCCCGCGGGGATGATGGGCTTGGGGGAGGTCACGGTTGTCATGGGGTCGCGTTTTACCGCAAACCGCGACCATCAGGCTCACGAAAACCGCTGATGCTGATCTGCGAGCCGGTGAACCTATTTCACCTTGGTGCCAGGCGGCACGTCGCGGTCGAAGCAGGCAAGCGACAGTGGATCGCTGCCTGCTGCCAGGATCATGCCTTGAGAAACCACGCCGCGGATCTTGGCGGGCTTCAGGTTCGACAAGTAGAGGACCGTGCGGCCGACTACATCTGCGGGCGCGTAGGCAGCCGCGATGCCCGAGATGACGGTTCGCTGCTCGCTGCCGAGTTCCAGAACCAACTTGAGCAATTTGTCGGTCTTGGGCACCGCCTCGGCCGCCAGCACCTTGGCCACGCGCAGGTCGATCCGCGCGAATTCCTCGATGGAGACTTCCATGCTGGCCTCGGGCGCGGCGAGTGCATCGACCTTGGGTGGCGGCAATTGATCCAGCCACTCGGCGATGAGTTCCTTTTGCCGGTCGGGCTCCAGGCGCGGAAAGATGGGCTTGGGCTCGGTGAGCTTGCCGCCCGGCCAGCCGCCCCACTGCTCGGACGGCCAGCCGCCCAAATCCTGTTCGCGGCCGATCTGGCGCAGAAGTTCGCGCGCCGACTCGGGCATGGCAGGCGCCACCATCTGGGCCGCGCGCCGGATGATTTCGCAGGTGTTGAACAGCACCTCGCGCAGTTCCGCGAGTTGCCCAGCCTTCATCAGCTTCCACGGCGCGGTGCGATCCAGATACACGTTGCCGGCGCGGATCATGGTCCACGTCGCCTCCAGGGCGCGCGACGGCTGCATCTCGTCCCAGGCCTTGGTCGCGGCCACGGTCATGTCCTGCGCGCACCGGCGCAGAACCAGCTCTTCTTCCGAGAGCGGATCGCCCGCGGAATACCCTGGGCGGTGGGCAGCTCCGAGAGAATCGCCGAGCTGGCGGGCCATGGAAATCGTGCGATTGGCGAGATTGCCAAGGTCGTTGCCGAGGTCGGACTCGAAGCGCTGGAAGAGCGCCTCGTAGCTGAAATCGCCGTCGTTGCCCAGGGTGTATTCGCGCAGCACGAAGTAGCGCAGCGGATCCGCGCCGAGCGCGGCGGCGATGCGGGTGGGATCCACGCGCGTGGCTGGAATCGACTTGGAAATCTTCTGACCCTTGACCGTGATGTAGCCGTGGCAGAACACGCCCTTGGGCGGCGGCAAACCGGCCGACATGAGCATGGCCGGCCAATACACGGCGTGGAAGCGCAGGATGTCCTTGGCGATGAGGTGCGTGCACGCGCCCCACAAGGCCTGCGCACGCGGATCGGACAGCACCGCGTCGGGCCCGCCCAGCGCGGACACGTAGTTAGTCAAGGCGTCGAGCCACACGTAGATCACGTGGCCGGGATCGCCGGGCACGGGAATGCCCCATTTCACCGTGGCGCGCGAGATGGACAGATCCTTGAGCCCGGAACGCACGAATTCGGTCACTTCGTTCTTGCGACTTTCGGGCCGGATGAACCCAGGCCGCTCGTAGAGCGCGAGCAGCTTGTCCGCGTAGCGCGACAGCCGGAAAAAATAGTTCTCCTCGCGAACGCGCTCGACTGGCTTGTGGTGTAGCGGACAGACCTTCGCCCCGCCTTCCTCGACGACTTCTTCCTCGGTCTTCCAGCCCTCGCAGCCCACGCAGTACATACCGTCGTAGTCGGCCTTGTAGATGTCGCCCGCCGCCAGCATGCGCTGCCACATGCCTTCCACCGCCGCGCGATGGTCGGGGTCGGTGGTGCGAATGAAGCGATCGAAGCTCATGTTCGCCCGGCTCCAGACCTCCTTGAACTTGGCCACGATGCCGTCGCAGTAGGCCTTGGGCTCGACGTTTTGCTCGCGCGCGATGCGCTCGATCTTCTGCCCGTGCTCGTCGGTGCCGGTCAGGAAGAAGGTCTCGTGTCGGCGGGCACGATGGTAGCGCGCGAAGGCGTCGGCGACAGTCGTCGTATAGAACGTTCCCAGGTGGGGAAGCGCATTGACGTAGTAGATGGGCGTGGTGACGTAGAAGTAGTCAGCCATGGGCAGGAAGATACACCCTATTCACCGTCGTCGTCGCCGTTGCCATTGCCGTTCCCGTTGTCTTCGCCGTCGGAGGGCGGAAGGTTGCGGTTGCGCGGCTGCGGCGTGGGTGTTACCCCACCGCTCGGCTGGCTGGCCAGCAAGCGTACCTCGGTGGCCGCGAAAATCATGGGCGGTCGTTCGAGGAAGGAAACCCGCACCCGCCCGCCGAGCACGTCGAGATCGTCGACACGACCAATTCCTTCCGGGGTTTCGACCCTTTTTCCCGGCTTGGGCAAACCCTTGGACATCTCGACGTAGAGATCGTCCTCGTAGACCAGGCAGCACTTGAGGCGGCTGCACTGGCCCGCGATCTTCGTCGGATTCAGGACCAGGCGCTGGTGCTTCGCCATCTTGATGGAAATCGGAGCGAAACGGGATAGATAGGTCGAGCAGCACAGTTCGCGACCGCACGAACCGATGCCGCCGGTCAGCTTGGCTTCGTCGCGCACGCCCACTTGGCGCATTTCGATGCGCGCGTGCAGATGCGCCGCCAGGTCGCGCACGAGACCGCGGAAATCCACGCGCTGCTCGCACGAAAAGAAGAACGTGGCGTGGTCACCGCCGCGGCCGATGTCGACGCGAAAGAGCTTGATGGGCAGGCCGAGCGCGTGGGCGCGCGTGCGTGCGAAGGCCAGCGCCTCGGCCGCGTGCTTCTCATCCTGCTCGGCGCGCGCCAGATCCCGCTCCTCGACCTTGCGCAAGATCCGCCCGCGCACCTGCTTGCTGCCCGATGGTCCCGTCACCGCGCCAATGGCCACGTCCCACTTGTCATCGACCACCACCTGCTCGCCTTGGCGCAAAACCAAGCCGCCGCTGTCGCAATCGATGCTGCGACCCGTGCGCAGCAAGCGCACGCGAACGGCGTCACGGGGCGCGGCCTCGGCGTGATCACGCACGGACAAACGCGCAGGCGCGCGCGCGGGCGGCGGTGAACCGACGTTCTCGTTCATCCGAGGCCAGCTTCCAGGGTCTTGAGATCCATTAACATCTTCTCGATCGCGATCACAGGATTCACATTGGAGGACAACGCGAGAGAGGCTTGCACCACCTCGCGCAGAGCATTTCGAAGGGTACCGAGATCGTAGCTCTTTCGAGCGGCTCGCGCGAGGCTTTCGAGGTCAAAAGCGCGATCGCGCAGCAAAACCAGGTCGCCAGCGCCCACGGCGGTCATCAGCGCATCCCGATACAGGCGCGCCAGCAGAGCCAGAGCCTCGGGCAGATCCTGCCGGCTTTCCTTGTCGGAAAACTCGGTGGCGGCGTCGAAAATGGCGCCCATCCCCTTGGTGGCCGCGGCCTTGCGGAAATTCCCGACGACTTCCCACGGATTCGCCTCGGCCTCGGCTTCCAAGGCCCGCACCACACGCGCGGCCTGCCCAGCCGCAAGCGCCACCGCGGTCTCGGCCTGCGCGGGCGAGGCGCCTCGTCGCTCGGCAATGGTCATCAACGCCGCGGGCGGCAAGGCCACGAAACGCACGCGCTGGGTGCGCGAGCGGATGGTCGGCAACAGGCGGTCGGGCGCCGAGGAGATCAGCAAGAGGTGGTTCCCGGCAAACGGCTCTTCCAACGTCTTGAGCAGGCAATTCGCGGAACTGGGATTGAGGCAATCGGCACGGTCGAGAATGAGCAGGCGCGCGGGTGCTTCATGGGGACGGGTCGCCGCGATGGCGACGATCTCACGTGCCTGGTCGATGACATATTGCTGCGTCTGGGGCTCGAAGCTGCGCACGTCGGGATGCTGGCCGGTCTCGATGCGACGGCAGGTGTCGCAGGTGCCGCAGCCCGCTCCAGGCGCCTCGGAGCAGCACAGAGCGAGGGCCAAGGCCAACGCCGCGCTTCGCTTGCCCACGCTTTCGGGCCCATCGAAGAGCCACGCGTGCGCCAGCCTCCCGGAAACCGCCGCCCGCTGGAGCAGCGCAACCGCGTGATCCTGTCCCACGATGTCGGCAAGGAGCATGAAGCGATCAAGGTAGCAAAAAGCCGGCGCCGAATCGACAGACCTGGCGTTCATCGCTAGACTTCCGCCCATGAGCATCCTCGACCGCCTGTCCACGCTGGTGAAGTCGAACGTCAACGATCTCATCGACAAGATGCAGGATCCGGCCAAAGAGGTCGATCAGCTCGTGCTCGACATGGAGGACTCGGTCCGCCAGGCGCGCGGCGAGGTCGCCACCTGCATGGCCGAGGAGAAACGCCTGGGCAAGCAAATCGATGATCTTGCGGCCGAGGCCAAAACCTGGGAAGAGCACGCCACGCACGCGGTGCGGACAGGCGATGACGCCCTCGCCAAGGAGGCCTTGCGCCGGAAAGCGCAGAAGGAGGCCGATCGCCTCGAAGCCGAAAAGGCGCTCGCCGAACAGAAGGTGCAGGTGAAAAACTTGGTGGCGGGCCTGCGCGCCCTTGAGCTGCGCGCAAAGGACGTGAAGATGCGCCAGGGCACCTTGCGTGAAAAGGCGCGCGCGGCCAAGGGGCAGAGTGCCGTCTCCATCGGCACCTCGGCCTTTGGCGATTTCGAGCGCATGTCGAGCAAGATCGACGCGCTCGAAGCCGAGGCCAGCCTCACCGATGAGCTCGGCCACACCACCGCGGCCGAGGTCGGAAACCAGCGCAAGCTGGAGAAGCTGGGCCAGGACGCATCGATCGACGACGCCCTCGCCGCCCTGAAGAAGAAGCTCTCGGGTTAGCCCAACGGGCAGGGCATGGGCGTTAAGCGCTTCTGTCCATGATTGGCGCCTATGACCCCCTCCGCCTTGCCCAACTCGGCAGCGGCGATTCGATGCGCAGCGGTTTGCCGGTCAAAGGATGCGGCAGCTCCACCGACCACGCGTGCAGGCGCAGGTCGGTCGTCGCGACATCCACCTCGCCGTACAGCGGATCGCCGAAGACGGGAATGCCTAGGTGGGCTAGGTGGGCGCGGACTTGGTGGGCGCGACCGCGGCTCAAGCGGGCTTCGACCAGGACGGTGCCCTCGCGCGCTTCCAGCAACGTCACGTCGGTGCGCGCGGGCAGGGGCTGGCGGCCGGCCGCGACTTTGACTTTGTTGCCGCGCCGGCCGAGCCGTCCGATGGGCGCCGTGACCACGAAGCTCTCGGGGCGCGCCCCGGGCAACACATATTCGGCGTGCGAGGTGCTCGGGAATCGCCCGCGCACTTCGGCGAGGTAGATCTTCTCGCACGATGGAGCGGCCAAGGCTTCGCGCAGGCGGTACCAGGTTTCGCGTTGGCGCGCGGCCAGAAGCACGCCCGAAGTGGGCAGGTCCAGGCGGTGCGCGAGTCCGCCTTCGCGGGGATCGGGCGAGGATTGGCCGCACTCGGGAAAGCGCGCGACCAAGGCGTGCGCCAACGTGGACGCGTCTTGCGCATGCAGCGGGTGGGTAGGCAGGCCCGCGGGCTTGTCCACGGCTACAATGTTCTCATCGGAGTACAGCACTGAAAGGGTCAGTTCAGGCGTCGGCGTCCACGCGGCATGTTCGGGACTGTCGTCGCCCATGTCGACAACGTCGCCAGGTTGCAGGTGAACGCCCTTCTTGGCGGCGCGGCCGTTGACCCGCACGATGCCGGCGGCCACGGCCCTTCGCGCGGCGGATGCGCTAGCCACCAGTTGGCGGCGGGCGAGAAACCCGTCGAGGCGCAATCCGGCTTCGCTGTCCTCGACCGCCCACGACATGCCGCTCGCAGACGGCTGTGGAGGATTGCCTTGGTTCGGGTCTTGGCCCACGTTGCGCGATTCCGCAAGCCTAGCGCTTGCTCTTGCTCGGCTTGCTGTTGGTCGGAGGCTTGGCGGTCTTGCCCTTGCTGCTGGCTTCCGCCTTGCCCTTGCCGGCCTTGGTTGTCGTGGTCGCGTGGTTGTCGTGCGTGCTCTTGGAGATCTCGGGCTTGCCGTTCTTGGGCGCGACTTCCTTCACGGCCAAGATGGGCTTCTTGGGCGCGCCCGTGACCTTGGCGGTGATTTCCTTGGGCAGCTCCGGGGTAGGCGAGTACACGACGACCTTCTGTCCCTCGGTCAGTTCCGAGGTCGCGGACAAGCGGTTCACGCGCGCGAGGTCGCCGGGCGCCAATCCGTAGCGCTTGGCGATCTTGGCCAAGGTGTCGCCGGCGCGCGCCGCATAGAGGAGGCGGGTCTTGCCCCGGCGCGCGGCTTCGAGTTCGAGGAATTCCTCGGAACCCAGGGTCACGATGCGCAGTTTGTCCTGGTCGAGCAGCACGACGTTGGCGCGGTCGAGGCCCTCGCGCACGAAGATCTGCAAGATGAGCTTGGGCTGCAGCTTGGCGTCGGGATCGATGTTGTTCCATTCCACGATGTCCTCGACCGCGACGTCGAAGGCGGCGGCGATGTCGGCCAAGCTATCGCCGTCGCGCGTGCGGTAGAAGACGCGCTCGCGATCTTGGTAGGCGAACGCCCGGTCGGGAAGCGCGACCAAAATGGTGTCGTCGGGATCCTCGGCGACGCGCGCGGGCGGCGCGGTTCGCGCGGGCACCAGGATGATCATGCCGGCGCGGATCTCGGCGGTGTCGGCCACGGCGTTGATCTTTTTCAGCTCGCGCAGTGAAATTCCGCGCGCCTTGGCCACGTCGTCGAGGGTTTCGCCAAAACGCAGAACCGCCGGCTGGAAGCGGTCGTTTTCGCCGCGCGCCGCGCTGGCCGCCTTGGCGAACAGACCGCCCGAGCCCAAGGGCACGCGCAGGACCACCGGGCCGCGATCGGGCGGAACGCGGCCGCAGGTGTATTCGGGGTTGAAGTCTTCGATCACGTCCGGCTTGGTGCCCGCGGCGCGCGCCAGTGAGGCGAAGGACATGGCGGCGGGAACCTCGACGCGATCGAATTCCCAGGGCGGATCCTGCGCGACATCGGCGAAGCCAAAGGCCCGGAGGTTGTGGCCGACGATGGCCGCGGCGAGGATCTTGGGCACGTAAAGCGTGGTTTCCCAGGGCAGGCCGGCCTCGTGGCGCGCCAGCTCCCAGAAGTCGTTGGTATTGAAGCGTGCGATGGAGCGCAGGATGGCGCCGTAGCCGGCGTTGTAGGCGGCGAAGGCCAGCGGCCACGAACCGAAGCGCACGTAGAGATCCTTGAGCAAATGTCCGGCGGCCTCGGCGGCACGCTCGGGATCGCGGCGCGCGTCCACCCAATGGCTGACTTCGAGCCCGTAGGCGCGCGCGGCGCCGGGAATGAACTGCCACACCCCGCCCGCCGCCTTCTGCGAGGTGGCACCGGTGTCGAATCCGCTTTCCACCATGGCGAGGTAGATGAGATCGGTCGGCAGATCCTGTTCCTGCAGCCGACGCTCGATGATGGCGCGGTAGCGGCCCATCCTTCGCAGCCAGGCTGACATGATGGCGCGGCCCTTGGGATCGTCCTTGAAGAATTCCAGGAAACGGATGAGTTGCGGTTCCCAGCGCACGGGAAGCTCGGGCAGGGCGAGTTGGCGCAGCCATTCCAGGTTGGGCTTGGGCGGGGCCGGCGCTGTCGTGGGCTGCTCCGGCGCGCGCAGCTGGCGCGGAATATCCCCGGTGCCGCCCCAGTGGCCTTCAAGCCCCGGCGGCAGCGGCTGGGGAGCGTCGTCGGGTTCGGGCGGGGTCGGCCAGGCGTGACGAGGAAAAGCCTGTTCTTCGAAGCGGCGCATGGCGCGCAGCTCGGGGCTTTCGGAACTGTCGTTGCCCTCCATCGCGATTCCGCGCACGGCGGCGCGCTCGGCGAAGCTTTCTTGCGTCGGCGACGCGGAGGCTTGCAACGTGGGGCGTGCGCCGTCGCGGGCGGGAGGCGAATCGCGGGCCGCGGCCTGTCCGACAAGGGAAACAGGCGCCAGAACGATGACGGCGGCGGAAAACACGGACCGCATAAGGCGGGATCGTAGCGGAAGCTGGCCAGTCCACCAAGAAAGCAGAGGTTTGCCCGGGCCCAGGGCGGGTGCTATAGAAGTCGTTGGAGCAACCCATGGGACTCGGCACCGGCGAAATCATCCTCATCTTTCTCGTGGTCATGGTTGTGTTCGGTGCCAGCAAGTTGCCCCAGCTGGGTGACGGCCTGGGGCGAGCCATCAAGAACTTCAAGCGCGCCGTGAACAGCGCCAACGAGATCGAGGTGGCGCCCAAGAAGTCCGAGGTCGAGGGCGCCGCTGCCGGCGACAAGTCGGACGCGGCCAAGTCCGGCGACAAGACGTCGTAGGGTTCCGTCGGCGCCGGGCGGGAAAGGCCGGACGGAGAGATCGGGAAGGTGCGATTTCCGCGCCCGTCGCAATACGGACGGAAAAAGTCTGTCTTTGCGCTTTGGTGCAAATTTGCCCTTGACGCGCTTCGTTCGCGAGGCAAGATAGCGGCATGACGACACGCACGATCAAGCGCTACTCGAACCGCAAGCTGTACGACACCACGGATTCGCACTACGTGACCTTGCAGCAGATCGCTGTGCTCATTCGCAACGGCGACGAGATCAAGGTCATTGACAAGACCACCCAGCAAGACCTGACGGCGGCCACCATGGCCCAGATCATCTTCGAGGAAGAGAAGCGGACGCCGAAGCTTCCCATCGAGGGACTTCGCCGCATCATCCGCAGCGGCCTGCCAGCCCACTAGATTTCAAGTCTTCCCATGCCGGGGGCCTCGCGCGCGCGGGGCCCAAGGGTTGGAGTTTGTCCTAACGCGTGCGGAGGGGCAGCCCTCTCAGGGTGTTTGACTTGGCGACCCGCCGGCTTCGGCGTGGCGGGTCCTGTCAGCTCGGGACTGCTCCCCGTCGTGTGTGCAGGTCGATTCAACTCGCAAATTGCACCAAGCGACGATCTCGGAGTGCGCCTGCAGCACAGGCGGCACGCGACCTGCGCACACGACGGGTCCCCTCCCTCACTGCCACCCGCCACGCCTGCGCCTGCTGAGCATCTCGGCACTATCGAGACATCCGAGCAGGTCAGCATGTGAACGCTCCGGAGCGCAATCGCCGCCTGCTCGGACGACCTCAGGGACCTGCCGGACCGCCGCCAGCGCTTGCGAAAGAAGCCGCGCAGCGAGATGCTACGACTGAACGTAGAGGTGGGCGGACCACCGGGGACCGTGCGCGTTTTCTGCCAAACGCCTCTTTTTTCTGAACACATTGGAGGACTGATGAAATGGTCGCAAGCTTCACGCAGCGCTGTGTTTACACCATTCGCCACTCGGACAAACTTCGCGATGTCGCACTCGCCGGCGGTTCGGACACCTTTGAAGCGGGCCAATCGTGGACACAAGTGAAGCAAATCCTCGATCAAGCCAAGAGCGATGGGCAACAGGTTCCTGTCGTTTTCGCTCCGGCTGAGGACACCAGCGACCTGTTCGCTTGGGCGGTGCTCGATGAAATCGCCCTTCGTGACGAGAAGCCGCGCACTCGCTATCGTTTCAGTGGGCTCCAGCTGCTCAAGAAACGACCGCCGAAGACAAGTCTGAGGAAGGCCTCCGACGGGGAGGCGCTTGCGGCTGGCTTCATTCGTCCGTACGCGATCTGCCTGACTCCCGAGTGGATTGCTACCGCAGACGAGACCGGCACAGGCTTGCCCGTAGCAGGCGCGGAACCAGATCCCGATGACGTAGACCTGCTCGAAGCGGCCGAAGGGCGCCCTTTGCTTCGCATTCACCTCGTCGCCGAGCGTAACCGTGCGCTGATTGAAGCGAAACGTGCGGCGACTCTCAGCGAATATGGTCGGCTCGCGTGCGAGGCGTGTGGCTTTGATTTCCTCGCCGCGTATGGCGAGAGGGGGCGCGGGTTCTGCGAGGTTCACCACACCATTCCATTTGCCATCCGCGCAGGCGAGCGCGTAACCAAGCTCGCTGATCTTGCGATTCTGTGTTCCAACTGCCATCGCATGATGCATCGGAATCCCCTTCCGACCGTCGCAGACATCCGTGAGATCATTGTTGCGCAGAGGGGAAGGCAGTAGGCCAACGTCGTGGAGGCCGCCCGACTCACTCCCTGAGGCGGGCCGTTGAAGCTGTCATTCGGCCGAGGACGGGGGCTCGCAGCTGAACGCCAAATCGTTGTGATCCGCACGCGATGAGCGCGAACTTGGAAGGATATCGGAGTGAGCTGAAGGCTCTCATCCGTTCGGATGTCTCGATAGTGCCGAGATGTCCAGCTGGCGCAGGCGTGGCGGGTGGCAGTGAGGGAGGGGACCCGTCGTGCGCGCAGGTCGCGTGCCGCCTGTGCTGCAGGCGCACTCCGAGATCGTCGTCGTAGTCACTTTGCGAATTGAATCGACCTGCGCACACGACGGGGAGCAGGCCCGAGCTGACAGGACCCGCCACGCCGAAGCCGGCGGGTCGCCGAGTCGAACACCTTTAAAAGGCTGCCCGCCCGAGGGGCAGCCCTCTCAGGGTTCCCAACTAAAAGTCCAGCCCAGCGCTCATCGACAGGGCGCTTTGGCGGCTGCTCTGATCCACGGCGGGAGTGACGCTGTCGTCGCGGCTGTTTCCCGCGAGGTAGAGTTCGTATTGGGCGATGATGGCAAGCACGCCGAATTTCAGCTTCGCCCCGCCGAAGACACGGTATCGGGTAATGTTGTCCTGAGTGGGAAAGGCATAGTTGGCCTTCAGATCGTTGGTGGTCCCGCTCTGAGCCGGAGCGCAGTAGGCGCTCGGGGTTTGCCCTGGCGCAGCCTTGGCCACTGCCTGGGCATCGCAAAGGGGCGTGAAATCCACCGGCTTGCCACTGGCCTTGATGAGGATAAGTCCCCAACCGCCAAAGGGCTCTAGGCGGGTCGTCTTGAGCAGGCCGAACCCCTTGGAGATGAATATGTCGAACGAGTTCGTCGTGAGGTTGGCCTGATCGGTTCCCGTCAGGTAGGCAATGGCGGCGCGCACGGCCAGCGACGGGAAGGGCATGTCGTGGTAGCCCTCGTGCAGGGCCAACTTCGCGTAGGCCTGCCAGGCCAGCATCTGCGAATCGAGCAGGTTGACCACGCCACCCCCGACCTCGAACGAAGGCACGGGGAACCAGATGCCTTTGCGCGCGAAGATCCCGACCGTGGTGAGGATGGAATCGGGATGGCTGGCGTTGGGGGCCTGCGGGGAAACCGCGTCGACCCCGTTCCAGTAGCTCCGATCGCTGTTGATTTGCGTGAAGGCAACCTCGCCGTTGATTTGGAAGCCGGCAAAACCAAGCGTGTCCGCTGGCATGGCAATTCGCGGCGCCATCACCACACCGAGTTCCGACATCAGGCTGCGAAAATCGCTCAGTCCAGCGGCGCCGGGTTGAACCCCCGCGATGGTGCCGTTGGCATTGCGTTGGACCCACGAACACTCTTGCACGCCAAGCCCCGGGGCCGAGGCCTGCGGGCAGAGATTCACCAGGTTTAGGTCGTTGCGGCCCGCCCAGGCTGATCCCGCTTGTGCGATGGCGAAAAGTGCAATCCCGAACGCTGCCGGTCCCAGGGTTCGATGCGGGCTCATGGAACTAGAACGGTAAGGGCCTGCGGCGATGCCTGTCAAGGAAGGTGGCGACGAAAAGGGAAAGGCGCGAACGAGTGACACAGAGAGGCGCTGGCTTTTGCGCCGTCGGGCCAGGGCGAGCGTGTTTGACCGATGGCCAAGGCTCCCGTAGCGTGCGGGGCGTATGAACGCACTCTTCGCAGGAATTCTCATCGCCGGGCTTCTGGCCGTGCTGGCCAGCCTGGGACTCTTGCTTGGTTTTCGCTTCGAGCGCTTCGTCGGGACGCGCTACCTGCGCCACGAGAGTTCGTCGCGCCTGGTACGGATTGGCCCGGTGCTGGCGCTGGCCCTGACCGTGAGCGACTTCCTGGTCGTGCTCGCTTCTCGCGGCCAGCATCGCACGGTGGAAACCGTGGCCGTAATCTTGGCCTTGGTCGCCTTGCTGGTCACCATTCTCATCCTGCTCCTGCGCTTCTTCTCGGTCTTCACCACTGTCTCGACGGTAGGCGTGATGTTGGGCGTGGCCTCGCTGGTGGTGGTGCTGTCGGTGACCAGCGGCTTCGAGCGTGAATTCAGGGACAAGGTGCTGGCGGTCAACGCGCACATGATCGTGACCTCCTACGGGCTCGAGCGCGACATGAAGGAAGCGGAGGCGGAGGCCGTCAAGGTCACGGCGCGGTTGCAGGGAATGAAGGGCCTGGTGGGCACGTCACGCTTCAGCTTCACCGCAGGCGAAGTCATGATTGGCAAGATCGGCGCCAACCTCAAGGGCGTGCAGCCGTCCGACGGGGTTCCGGAGTTGCGTCACGCCCTGGTCGCTGGCTCGGTCGACGACCTCGGCAAGCCCGCGACCTGCATCGGCGCCGACGGCGAGCCAGTGAAGACGGACATGGTCGGCCGGCTCATCCTGGGCGCGGACCTGGCCCATCGCGAGCGGGCCAAGGTCGGCGATTGCGTGCAAGTGCTGGTGCCGTTCTCGGGCGGCATGGACTCGGCGCCCAGCGCCTATTTCTTCCGCGTGGTGGGCATCTTCTCGTTCGGCTTTCAGGAATACGACGCGCGCCTGGCCTTCATTCCGCTCGAGGACGCCGAGCGCCTGGGCAATGCCCGCCAATCCATCTTCGGCGTGGAATTGCGTTTCGCCGATCCCATGCAGGCCCTGGACATGGAGGATGAGGTGGAAGCGCGGCTCGGGCCCGACATGCGCATCCTCGACTGGAAGACGCTCAACAAGAATCTCTTCACCGCGCTGGCCATGCAGAAGCTCATCATTTCGCTCCTGCTACTTCTCATCATCGTGGTCGCGGCCTTCAATATTCTTGCTTCGCTAACCTTGGTGGTGTTGTCCAAGGTGCGCGAGGTGGCCATCCTGGCCGCCATGGGCGCGCGCGCCGGGGCCCGTTTGCGCCTCTTTCTCGTCTCGGGCAGTCTGGTCGGTTTCGTGGGCACGGGTTTCGGTCTTCTTTTCGGCCTGGCCATGTGCGGACTGGCCGCGCTCTACGGCTACCCCTTGGATCCCAAGGTCTATCTCATCGCGCGCCTTCCCGTGGAGGTGTCGGGCCGCGAGATCTTGCTCGTCGCCGGTGCTACGCAAATCATCTGCTTGCTCGTCACCCTCTATCCCGCTTGGCGAGCTTCCAAGCAGCAGGTGGTGGACGGGTTGAAGTACGTATAGAGTCCAGAGCCGACGCTATGGTCCCTCGGGGCGATCGAGCAGCATCTGATCCGGGCTGGCTTCCTCGCCTGGCGTGGCCGCGATCTCAGTCGGGGCGGTGCCGTCGAGGAAGACCTCCTCCATGCCTTCGCTGCCAGGCGCGGGCAGAAGCCCGGTCACGGGATCGATGCGCGCCACCACCACGCCGGGCGGCTGGGGGAAGTCGCTCACGGGCTTGCCGGCCAAGGCCTTGGTCATGAATTCGGTCCAGATGGGCAGCGCGGCTCGGGCGCCTTCCTCGCCGCGGCCGAGTACGCGGCGGTCGTCGAAGCCTACCCAAACCGCGGCGAGCAGCTCGGGCGTGAAGCCAACGAACCAGGCATCGCGCTGTTCGTCGGTGGTTCCGGTCTTGCCGGCGGCCGGGCGGCGCAACTTGGGGGCAGCCGAGCGCGCGGTGCCCATCTCGACCACACTGCGCAGCAGCGACACCATCACGAAAGAAGTCTCAGGCTTGATGGTCTGCTTAAGCTCGGGCGCGGGGATCTGCTCGTCGCCGAGTGCGGTGACGATGCGCGGTTCGCCGAACAAGCCGCCCGCCGCGAAAGTGGCGTAGGCATTGGCCAGTTCGATGGGCGTCACGCTAGCCGTGCCGAGCGCCAGCGAATAGTCCAGTTTCTCCACCGGGGGCAGGTCGAGCCCGGCCCGCGTGGCCATATCGCGCACGGCGAGCACGCCGATGTCGGAGAGCAACTTGATGGAAATCGTGTTGATGGAATCCGCCAAGGCCACGCGCAGGCGGACCGGGCCGCGGAATTTGTTGTCGTGGTTTTGCGGCTTCCAGAATTTGAAGACCTCGGGACTGTCGTTGACGACCGAGGCGGCGGTGAATCGCTTGGAATCGATGGCGGCGGCATAGATGAACGGCTTGAATGCCGACCCGGGCTGGCGGTGCGCGCGCTGGCTGCGATCGAACCAGCCCGGCCGGTAGCCGTAGCCACCCACCAGCGCCAAGACATCCCGACGCATCGGATCGAGCACCACCATGGCGGCTTGCGGACCGAGCTCCAAGGCCAGCGCCAGGTTGCCCTCGCTGTCGTGCTTGCGCTCGGGTGCCAGGCGCACGCGCACGACGTCGCCCACGCGAAAGCGCTCGGCCAGCTTGCTGCCTTGGTTGTAGCGAGACTCGGCCGCCAGATCCACCACGCCGGTCTCGTTGCCGAGGAAAATGGTCAGCTTGATTTGCTTTGCATCCTCGCCGCCCTTCTCCACGCTCTCGACGATGCCGTCGACCTTGTCGTTCTCGGAAAGTGGCTTCTTGCGCTCGGCGATGAGTTCGGCGCGCTTCTTTTCCAGCTGGCGGCCGGAAAGATGCGCCGAGGGCCCGCGGAATCCGTGCCGTTGATCGACCTCCTCGATTTGGCGTTCGAGGGCTTGCCGGGCCATGACCTGGAGCTTGGAATCGATGGTGGTCTTGACCACGATGCCCAGGGTCGCGAGCTTGTCGGCGCCGAAGCGCGCCTCCAGGGCCTTGCGAGCCGAATCGACCGCCTCGGGCGCCAGATTGGGAATCGCGGTTCCTTCGGGAATCACGGCGATGGGCGCCGCCGCGATCTTCTTCGCGGCGTCCTCGTAGATGAACTCCTGCTTGGCCATTTGGTCGATCACGTAGATCTGGCGCTTCTTGGCCGCGTCGGGATGCTTGTAGGGCGAAAGCCGCTCGGGCGATTGCACCAGGCCCGCCAGCAGCGCCGCTTCGCCGACGTCGACGTCGGCAATCGACTTGCCGAAGAAGTAGCGCGCGGCCTCTTCCACGCCGTAGCGGCCGTGGCCGAAGTACATTTGGTTGAGGTAGACGGTCAGCACGTCTTCCTTGGAAAAGCGCTGTGACAGACGGCGCGCCAAGATGATTTCCTGCACCTTGCGCCGCATGCTCTTTTCCGGCGTGAGCAAGAGCTGCTTAACCACCTGCTGCGTGATGGTCGACGCGCCCTGGGCGAACTTGCGCCGGATGACGTTCTCGATGAAGGCGCGCACCATGCCCTTGTAATCGATGCCTTCGTGCTCGAAGTAGTCCGCGTCCTCGGCCGCCAACAGGGCCTTGACGACGATCTTTGGGATCTTCGCATAGGGCACCACGGTGCGATGGACGGTGCCGATCTCGCCGATGAGGTTGCCGTCGCGGTCGACCACCTTGATGATTTGCTCGGGCCGGTAGTCGCCGATACCGCCCAAGCTGGGCAGCTTGGGATCGGTGCCGTAGTAGTAGAAGATGCCGGCCACGCAGCCGACCGCGGCGATCACGGGAAGGGAAAGGAAGAAGCCCCACCACAAGAGCCGTGCGAGCAAGGATCGCTTGCGCCGCCGCTTGCCGCGGGCAGGTGCCTGGCTGTCGTCCGCGCGGGCCATCGGCTTACTGACTGTCCGCCTCGGGCTCGGGCTCGGTTTCCGGCTTGGCGGTGATCTTCCGCACCCAGTCGGTGCACTGCTTTTCGCCGATGTTCATCTCGGCCCGGTCGAAGACCAAGGTCGACGCCAGCGCGGCGGCGTACTCGTCATCGTTGAGCCGGCCGCGTTCGTGCATCTTGCCCAAAATCCTGCGCACGTACTTGTCCCACGGCCCGGTCAAGGATCCATGGCAGTACTGCACATAGCGGCGTTTAGGGCTGGGCAAGATGGACGCGAGAAAGGCGGCCTCGAGCGGCGTGAGTTCGGAGGCATTCTTGCCGAAGTAGTGCCGGGCCGCCGGGCCGATGCCGTAGAGGCGCGGACCGTATTCGATGACGTTGAAGTAGAGCTCGAGAATGCGTTCCTTGCTGAGGAACTGTTCGACGTACCAAACGAGAAAGAGCTCCTGGAACTTGCGCGAAAGGGTCTTCTCGCGACCGAGCAGGACGTTCTTCACCATTTGCATCGTGATCGACGAGGCGCCCAAGCGGAAGCCGCCGCCGGCGATGTTGCGCTTGAGCGCGGTCTTGAACTCGGAGGAGACCCAGCCGTGGTGCTTGAAGAAGCCAGAATCCTCGGTGGTCAGGACGGCGGCGGTGAGATAGGGCGAGATCTTGTCGTAGGGCACGAAGTCCAGATTGTCGGGACCGATGGCGAAGGTCATCGTCTCGTTGTCCTTGCCGCCAAGTGGTGGAGGAGGCACCTCGACGGTTTGCAAGATCGATTCCGGACCGCTCAGGGCCAGAACCTCGTCGGGCGCCTTCTGCACCTGGCAGCCATCGATGCCGACCTTGCCGCCCAGGTCGGTGGCCTCCAGGTTGGCGAAATCGACCTTGGCATGCACGTCGGCCTCGAACAGGCCCTGCAAGGAGAAACCTTGCAGTTTGGGCACCAGCGGCGCGGGAATGCTGGCCAGGATCTTGGCGCAAGGCGTGCGGGGCACGCGCAGCGAGAGATCGATCTTGGGCACGACGCCGAGCTCGCGCCCGTTCTTGAAGCGAAAAGTGCCGATGGGCACCTCGATCGATCCCGACAGGCGCGCCACCAGGTTGCCGATCTTGCCCTCCAGCATGGCCAGGTCCAGGCGGCGACGGTCGCGGTCGACGACGCCGTCGAAGCGTAGCGTGAAGCTGGTGTTTTCGACCGGTTCGGTGGACAGCTTCTCGTGCGAGACCGACAAGCCTACGACGTCGAGGTTTCCCGAGAGCGCCACCTGCCGTCCGCTGAAGCGCGCCTCGATGGCGGCGTCGACTTCCGTGGTTTCCGGCTCGAGTATCGAGGCGGGCAAGACCTCGGCGATTTTGTCGAGCGAGAAGCGCTCCGCGCGCAGCGCGACCTGGCCGTCGACGTTCGACCAATCCACCGTCGGTTTCACCTTGCCAGTCGCGGTCCACAGCGAACGCTTGGCGCCAGCGTAGCTGCCCGTGAAGAGCACCTCCACCGCGTCCTCCCCGGATTGCGTCGGACGCAAGCTGCCTGTGATGCCTGTGAGTGGCAAAGTGGAGAGCAGGCGCAAGCGGCCTTCGCGCACCGAAACCTGAGGAAATCCGTGCGGCCGCATGCCCGAAAGCGGACCTTCGATGGACACGGTCTCGGCGCCGAACGTCGGCGCGTCCTCGCCCTGGCGCGTGCCCAGGTGGCCATCCACGTTGGTGGCGACGATGGAAAAGCGGCGCGAGGGCTCCCAGGTCGCATCGAAGCTCTTGACGCTCGTCGAGACGTGGGCGATGGCGTCGACGACCTGCAGGCTGCCTTGCTTAACCACGACGACGGGATAGGACGTGGGCTTGTCCACATTGGAATGCGCGGCGGGTTTGCGCAGGCGAGCAAGCAGGGCGGTGACGTTGTCGCCCTCTGCGCCCCGGCGGATATCAGCGCGGGGACTTTCGAGCGTGACGGTGCCTGAGCCCCAGGCGGCGGCGAAGGAGATATCGGTTCTTGCAACAGCCACAAGCGGGTGATTTCTGGGCCCAAGCGTAAGTTCGTAAAGGCGAAACGTGGTCCAGCCGGCGCGCGCCTTCTCGTATTCGACCGGCATGCCCAGCTTCTTGGCCAGCTTCGAGGCCACGAGCCGGCCTCCCAGGGCCCCGCACGAGTAGGGGTAGGTCGCCGCCAACCCCGCGACGGCGAGAAGTATCCACACCCTTTTGTTAGCGAGGAGTTTGGGCAAGCGTGCGAAGGCGCCGACACGGAGCAGCATGGAAGAGCAACGCCATCATACTCACAGATGGCGCAAGCGCTAATCGCTGATTTCGCAGCCTCGACGTCTTCCTTCTTCAGGCGGCGAATGCGGCCGGGGAATCGCCAAGCGGGGCGCGCAGGCCGCTCGCCAGCTTCTGTCGGGCATGATGAAGGCGCGACATCACTGTGCCGAGCGGGCACTTGGTGATTTCGGCGATCTCCGAGTACGAATACTCCTCTAGGTCGCGCAACTCGATGGCCTGACGGTGCGTGGCCGGAAGCGCCGCGATCGCCACGCGCACCGTGGCCGCAAGCTCGTGGCTTTCCAACTCCGCTTCTGGAGTTTGCTCATGTCCGAGCTCGACGGTGGCGGCTTCGCGCTGCTCGTCGGGACGATTCTCCATCTCCGAGCGCATCTCGGAGCGATTGCCGTTGCGGCGGCGAAGATCGAGGCTGGCGTTGGTCACGATGCGATGGACCCAAGTTGAAACCGACGAGCGCCCTTCGAAGCTGGCGATACAGCGCCAAATCTTCACGAAGGCTTCCTGGACGGCGTCCTCGGCGTCGTCCTGATTGCGCAGAACCTTGAGCGCCGCGGCCATGGCCCGCGGACGCATCGCTTCCAGAAGCTCGCCTAGCGCGGCACGATCGCCTGCCTTGGCCAGCTCCGCCAATTTCAGTGCCTCGTCGTCGACGCTGCTGGCACTTCGAGTCATGCTTGAGACAGAGACAGCCCTGGGCGCAGTTTCGGTGAGCGCAAATGCCACGCGGGTGTGTGGCACTTCTGCGTTCCCTTCCTGTATCGTCCAGGTTTCTTGGGCTGTTTGCATGACAGACATCCGCTATTGCAAGCCCGGGACCGTCTTCATGGTTGATCATATGTTCAGGTAGGTGGCAAACTTCTAGCGCTCGGGTTACTGCCGCATACTGCCTTCGGTCGGCCGCCAGCGAACAAGGCGTGCGAGCGCTAGGTCTCGCGCAGAAATGCCAGGAACGCCTCGCCGTAGGCGGCGAGCTTGCGCGGGCCGACGCCGGGGATGGCGAGCAGTTCCTCTTCGGTGCGCGGTTGGCGCTCCGCCATCGCAATGAGCGTGGCATCGCTGAACACAATGTACGCGGGCAGGTGGCGGGCATCCGCGATACGGCGGCGCAACGCCTTTAGGGCAATGAAGCGCGCCTCCTCGTCGCTGGTGGGCACCGCGGGCTCGGCTGCCGAAGCCGCCAGTTCAGGCCTGCGCTTCCTCGACTTGGGCGCCACCGGCTTGCTCTCGGCCACCACGTCCCAACCCGCGCACACGCTGCACGACGAACCGCAGGCCGCGATGGCTTCACCGAAATAGGCGGCAAGGGCCTGGTGGCGGCACTCGGTCCATTCGGCGAGGCGGAACATCTCGCGCACGCGCGCGCGGTGCCGGGCGATCAGTTCATCGGACAGCTCGATGTTCTGCTCGACCAACCGGTCGTAGCCGATGACGTCGGCCCACGAGTAGAAGAGCACGCAGTCGCTGGCCACGCCGTCGCGGCCGGCACGGCCGATTTCCTGATAGTAGCCCTCGATGGAGCGAGGCATGTCGCGATGGATCACGTAGCGCACGTTGGACTTGTCGATGCCCATGCCGAAGGCGACCGTGGCCACCACGACGTCGGTTTCGTCGCAGCGGAAGGCGTCCTGCACGCGCGTGCGCTCGGCGCTGTCCATGCCCGCATGGTAGGCGCGCGCGGCCACGCCGTGTTCGCGTAGGTAGTCCGCGGTTTGCTCGGTCGAGCGGCGCGACAGGCAGTAGATGATGCCGCTTTGGCCGGGCCGGCTGCGTACAAATCGCAAAATTTGATCGCGCGTGCTGGGACCGTCGCTGCTTTTCTTGTACGCGTGCAGGTGCAGGTTCGGTCGGAAAAAGCTGCCGCGAAAGCTGGCCGGCGTGCGCATCGCGAGTTGCTCGATGATGTCGCGGGTTACCTCGGCCGTGGCGGTGGCGGTCAGGGCCAACACCGGCGGGCCGCCGAAGCGCGACTTCAGGCCGACCAGGTTGCGGTACGCGGGCCGAAAGTCGTGCCCCCAGTGGCTGATGCAATGGGCTTCGTCGACCGCAACCAGGCGCGGCTTGATGCGGCCGAAGAGCAGGCCGAGCGACGCCTCGATGCCTTCCGGCGCTGCGTAGATGAGCTCGAACTCGCCGCGCAGGGCACGGGCGATGCGCTCGCGCTTTTCCTCGGGATCCAGGCTGGAATTCAGAAACGTCGCACGCAGCCCCACGTCGTTGACCGCGTCGACCTGATCCTTCATAAGCGCGATGAGCGGCGAGATGACCAGCGTGGTGCCCCCGAGCAGGCGCGCCGGTATTTGATAGGTCAGCGACTTGCCCGCGCCGGTCGGCATGACCCCGACGCAATCGCGCCCGGAGAGCACCGTGGCGATGATGTCTTCCTGCCCTGGCCGGAATGCCCGGTAGCCGAACACGTCCTTGAGCACGGCCTTGGCGCGGCCGAGGTGCTCCGTGCGGCCAGTGCCATCGCGCAAGAGCGTGGCGATCTCGCGCAAGGCCGCAACCGCCGCGGGCGAGAAACTTTGCGGCCGCGCTACCCACAACGCACGCAGCTCCGCGAGCCTGCGTTCGCACGCGCCACGGTGCTCTGCCCCGCGGGCATGGAGCCGCCGCAACTCGCCAACCGCGTCGTCGATCGACAGGTTGCTTTGCCGCTCGGGAAGTGCGTCAGGTGCTGCCAAGGTCGCAAGAAAGCAGTACACCCAACCAGCGGTGAGGGACCAGAGGAATCCTCACACCCGCGTGACGAGGTCTGGGTTTTGGGCGGAAAGCTCGGCCAGCACGGCGTCGGTGCCGATTTCGAGCGCGCGTTCGCGCACCGGACCCTCGACCCCGACAAGCAGAAGCAACGCTACTTTGCCGTTCGGAGTATCCAGAATTGGAATTGCGGGATCCGTCACGACAAGCAAGGCGGTCAGGGTTGTTTCCTTGCGATCGTCGATGGGGCCGATGTTGACGGTGTGTCCGGCCGCGAAGTCCTCGCCTTTGTACGCGGCCCGGGCCATGCTGACCATCACCTCGACGGGCCACAGGGGCGGTTGGTTGTCCGCGTTCTTGGCCACGCGAAAGGTGAACTCGTAGCCAAAGCCACTCCAGTCGTCTTCAGATTCCTTGGATTCCTTGGCATAGAGATCGGACATGCCGAAGCTCACGAAGTGCCAATACCGGCCCGGGTCGTAGATGGCGACCGCCTCCAGGGGATTCTCTGGCGGACTTCTGCGCTCGTGCATGCGATGCACGCCGCTGTGTTCCCACCACTTGGGGCGAAGGCCCGAATAGAAATCGGTGAAAGCATGTTCGAGGGCGTCCCAGCCAGGCGCCGGAGCTAGCGGCTCCTCGGGCGGCAGATCTCGCTGCCCGCCTTTCCGCTTCCTGAAGATCCCGAACATGCATCGCCTCCTTGGAGACCGACCGTCAGGGCTAGATTCGCCCAGATCCGGCGATGTTGCCAGTTTGTTGGGCCGCTCGAATCAATGGTTGCGCATGCTCTCCGGACCACGGAGACTTGCCGACATGGAAAATGAAGTCGAGTCGTCCGGTGGGCATGGTGCGCGATTCTTCGACGGGAAGAAGCGCGACATGGGGTGGGCGGCAAAGGTTTCCAGACGGAAACCGTCGCTGGGTGGCCTCACGGTCCTGGACGTGGGCACGGCCGACGCGGAACTCGCCACCTATCTCGTCGCCATGGACAAGGAACAGCTTACGATACTCAGCGGGGACGGTGGCGGCGAGTCCTTCGTTTTTTCATGGGCGTCGGGTTACGCCAACGGCCGCGACATCCGAATTCAAGGAATACTCGAAGTCCCGCGCGCCTAGGCGGGGCATCGACGACCGGGGCCCCGGGCGAAGGGCGGCGCAGGTTCCAGACAAGCCCAAGCTCCGCCGTCAGGCAGAGAACGCAGTAGGTGACATCAAGCTCCCACCATCGGAAGCCCTGGTTGGTCGGTCTTGGAAGAAGAGATTGCAATGCTGACAGGCCTGTGACCCAACCATGGTTGGGTTGCTGGGACGTGCGCCGTATACCTCTACGGTGGACACTTCAATCGCTCGCGCGCCCATAGCTGGCCCAACCTCCCGGCAAGCCTGGAAGGGCTACTTCAAGGCCAATTCCATCCTTATGGCCGTGGTTCACCTGGTCGTTCTCGTCGGACTGTGCTTTGCGGGATGGTCGTGGCAAGGCTTCATTCTCGCCATCGTTTCCTACTACATTCGCATGATCCTCGTCACTGCCGGGTATCACCGCTATTTCTCGCATCGCTCGTTCGGCACGTCTCGGCCGGTCCAATTCCTGCTGGCCCTCGGCGCGCAAAGCTCGGCCCAAAAGGGCGTGTTGTGGTGGGCCGGCCACCACCGTTGGCATCACAGATACTCCGATACGGAACGCGACGTCCATTCACCGAAACAGCGCGGCTTCTGGTACGCCCACATGGGATGGTTGTTCAACGATTCGTGGAACCACACCGATCCCACGTTGGTCCCCGATTTCTACAAATTCCCCGAGCTGCGCTGGCTGGATCGCGACGGCTATCAACTGCTGCCGGCGTTTGCGTTGGGTTTGGCGTTCCTACTGTTTGGCGGATTGCACGGGCTTTTGTGGGGCTTCATGCTTCCCACGGTCATGCTCTGGCACGGCTCGTTCTCCATCAACTCCCTTACGCATGTGTTTGGCAGCCGGCGATACGCAACGTCGGATGAGTCTCGCAATAGCTGGATTCTGGCGATTGTCACCACCGGCGAAGGCTGGCACAACAACCACCATCACTACGCGAGCTCATCCCGTCAGGGGTTTTTCTGGTGGGAAATCGACCTGACCTACTACGTTCTGTGGCTGCTCGCCCGCCTCGGCTTGGTGTGGGATCTGCGCCGCGCACCCGACAGGGTCGTGCAGGATTCCATCGTTGCCCGCGCTTCACAGGAAGCCAGCCGCAGCGCGGCATGAGACATCCGTTCCCGCGCGCTGGCCGCGCGTCGGTTACTCGGCGACTTCGCTCGGTCCCAGCAGCGACGCTGGCGCCGCGGCAACTTCGAGTCCAGCCATAGGCGCTCGGTCGGGGCGCTTCTTCCACGGACCGCTGCGAGTCCAGAAGGACAGCCCGTTCTCCACCCGGCACGAGTGCCTCCAGGCGAGGCTGGTTCCCAGGTAGAGAATGGGGTGATGCCGATTCACCCACAGCCGGCCCAGGATCTTCGGAATGCTATAGAAGTTCACGCCAATCTGGCGCGTGCCTTCCTGCAACTGTTCCTGGCTCATCATCTTTGGCTGAAACACGGCAGTCGCCCCGTCGTATTGCGACCAATCGTAGGTCGTGATGCGCGATTGGGCCTGCAATTCGCTGAATAGCCGCGTGCCCGGAAACGGCGTCAGGGCCGAGAACGAGCCGTGGCCCACGTGATTGTCGACAAGAAATCTGCGCGTGCGTTCGAAGACGCCCGGATCGTCGTCATCGAATCCGAAGATCACGCCCGCCATGACCACGATGCCGTGGTCGTGCAAGACGCGAATGCTTTTGGCGATTCCCTCGGGCGTGCTCTCCCGGTTCTTGGCCAGCGAACCCGTGGCGCGTAGATTGGCCGCGGAAAGCGACTCGATGCCGACGAAAAGGGCGATGCAGCCACTCTTCACGGCCAGCGCCAGCAATTCGGGGTTGCTCGCGGTGAGATGCAATGAGGCCTGCCCGAACCACAAGATCCCGAGCTTCTCGATCTCGGCGAAAAGCTCGCGGCAGTAGGACTCCTTCGAGAAGATGTTGTCGTCGAGGAAGAAGACCAGGCGCGAGTTGAGCGACTTGATTTCCGCGATGACATTCGCGACGGGGCGGAAGCGATACTTGCGGCCGGCGAAAAGCGTGGCCGAGCAGAAAGAGCAATCGTAGGGACAGCCCCGCGCGGCTTGCACCGACCCAAGCGAGAAGGTCGAGCGCTTGGGAAACAGATCGCGCCGATAGTTCGGCAGCGTAGTGAGATCCGCGAACCCCTCGCCGCGATAGAGACCACGCAAGTTCCCAGCCGCCGTGTCGGCCAGGACGCGCGGCCAAACGGTCTCGGCTTCGCCCACGACGACGGCGTCCGCGTGTTGCAGCGCCTCATCTGGCTGCACTGAGGCATGGATGCCTCCCAAGACCACCTTCCTGCCGGCCTTGCGGTACGCATCCGCGATCTCGTAGGCGCGTCGGGCCTGTACGGTCATGGCAGTGATTCCGACCAGGTCGATGCTGGCGTCGTCGTAGCCGACTGGATCGCCGAGATGCTCTTGGACGATGGCAATCTCATGCTCCGCCGGCGTGATCGCGGCCAGGAGCTGAAGCGCAGCGCTCTCGACCTTTCGCCCGCTGAGCCCAACGCGCGGGTTGGGATCGGGATAGACGAGTTTGATTCTCAATTTACGTACACCCTCCTCACTGGCGAAGGCCGACAGCGCACATGCCGCCATGCGCATGCGATCGCCCCAACACCTCTCCTTCACCTAGCCTGACCGGGATGACCCATCCATCAGGATCTCAACATCTCTTGGCCAGATTCTGTCCAGCTTTGAAACCAGCCAGCTGGGTTGGCCCAGATTACCCTGGTTTGTGCCCCTGGCCGAGGTACGCGGTGGAACCCAGGCACAGCGGAAATGGACCATGGTGGCTGGCGAGATAGTCGCGCATGACGGCCATTCGGCGGCTCCATTCGGATTCGCCAAGATCGCGGCGGACGACCTCGAACGGAGCATTGCCGCGGCTCAGACCGTCGCACAGGTCGTCGAGGTTGCGGAATTCTCGCTCGCGATAGATCGGTTCGACGGCAACGTCGGCGAAACCGGCCGCGCGCATCTCGCCGGCAAAGAGCTCCGGATCCTCCAAGGGCATCACGTTCTTCTGCGGCGACGGCGCGCTGGCATCCGCGGCGTTGAACGCGGCGATGCGGGCCAACCTCAGAGGGGATTTTTCCACCGACGCCCAACTCGTCACGAGGGCTTGGCCCCCTGGACGCAGCACGCGCCAAAGCTCGCGAAAACCACGTGGCCGGTCGGGAAAGAACATCAGCCCGAACATGGAGAACCCGAGGTCGAAGCTCGCATCGGCATACGGCAGCGCCTGCCCGTCGCCTTGGGTGATGACGACATTGCGCAGGCCGAGTGCGTCCGCGCGCGACCGGCAGCGCGCCACCATCTCGGCCGAAAAGTCGATGGCATCCACGCGCGCCGCCCGCGCCGCCACCCGGCAGGTCACCGTTCCCGGTCCGGCGGCAACGTCCACTACTTGCGTGGTGACGTCGATTCGTGCGCGCTCGATGGCGACTTCACCGAAGAGCCCCAGCAAGGGCATGGCGGTGTCGATGTAATCCTCGGCGACCCAATCCCACGGCTGCGGGCTGGAGAGCGGATTGGCGGGATGAGTTGTGCTCATGTGGAGAATCTACAACAACTAGAAACTTTCGCCGCTCGCGCGCAAGCAGCTGGCGCCTTGCTTCCCCCGTCTTCGCCAGGTATCACCAGCCCAGTGTCAGCCATCGAGCTTCTCGCGCCAGCCAAGGATCTGGAGACCGGGATCGCCGCCATCGATTGCGGGGCGGATGCGGTGTATGTCGGCGCCAGCCGGTTTTCGGCGCGCGAGGCAGCGGGCAATTCGCTAGCCGACATCGAGGCACTGGTGCGGCACGCGCACCGCTACTGGGCGCGGGTCTATGCCGCTGTGAACACCATCCTGCGCAACGACGAACTCGACCCGGCGGTGCGCCTGTGCCACGAGCTTCACGGCGCGGGCGTTGACGGACTCATCATTCAGGACGTGGGCTTGCTCGAATGCGAGCTGCCTCCCCTGCCGCTCATTGCCAGCACGCAGATGCACAACCACACGCCCGAGCGGGTTCTGTTCCTAGAGAAAGTAGGCTTCGCGCGCGCGATCCTGGCGCGAGAGCTGGACCTCGACGGGATCCGCGCCATTCGCGCCGCCACGTCGATCGATCTCGAGGTCTTCATCCATGGCGCGCTTTGCGTGTGCATGAGCGGCCGCTGCGCCTTGAGCTACGCCATGGGCGGCCGCAGCGGCAATCGCGGTCAGTGCGCGCAGCCCTGCCGGCGCGGCTATTCGCTCATCAATGGCGAGGGCCGCACCGTCGTGGCCGAGCGACACTTGCTCTCGCTGCGCGACTTGAACCTCACCCCGCACCTCGGCGAGCTGATCGCGGCCGGCGTTTCCTCATTCAAGATTGAAGGACGGCTCAAGAACAAAGCCTATGTCATGAACGTGGTGGGGCACTACCGTCAGGCGCTGGATCAGGTGCTGTCCGGGCAAGGTGGCCGCAAGACATCGTCAGGAACAATCACGCTCGATTTCGCGCCCAATCCCGACAAGACCTTCAACCGTGGCTACACCACCTATTTTCTCAACGGCCGCGGCGCCGAGGTGGCCTCGCCCGATTCACCCAAGCACGTGGGCGAGCCGCTCGGTCGGGTGCAGTCGGTCGGTCGCGATTCCTTTACGCTGGACGTGCCCGCGCCTCTGCGCAGCGGCGACGGCATCACGTTCTACGACCGCGACCGCCAGCTCGATGGCGCGCAGGTCAATCGCGTGCAAGGCCAGACGGTGTTTCCGCACAAGCTCGCCGGTCTGGCGCCGGGCGCGCGCGTCTTCCGCAACCACGATCACGCCTTCGCCGCCGCCATCGCCAAGAGCCGGCCCAGCCGCAAGATCATGGTGAATCTGGTACTGCGCGAAAGCGCGGATGGGTTGCTCGCCGAAGCCGTGGACGAAGACGGGATTTCGGCCAGCGCCGCACTCGCTTGCGCGAAGGTGCCGGCCGACAAGTCGGACAAGGCCACGGCCGACGTCGCGCAACGGCTGGCCAAGCTGGGCGACACCGAATTCGCCGCAAAGCACGTCGAGCTCGGCTGGACGTCACCGCTTCACCTCGCCGCCGGCCAGGTCAATGGCCTGCGCCGGGCGCTGGCGGAGAACCTCACCGCCGCGCGCGCACGAGCACGCCCAGTTCCGAAGAGAACCGTTGCATCGCACGACATGGATTTCCCCGAAGCCACGCTCGATTTCCGCGCCAACGTGCTCAACCACCGCGCAGGTCGATTCTACGGTCGTCACGGAGTACGCGACATCGAACTCGCGGCCGAGAGCGGCTTGACCATGCTCGGCAGGGTGGTGATGACCACGCGCTACTGTCTCAAATACGAGATGGGTTCGTGCCCGCTGCGGAAGGATCTCAACAAACACATCTCGGTGCTCTCTTCACCGCCTGAGCCCTGGTTTCTCGTCGACGACCAGGGCCGCAAGCTGCGCCTGCACTTTCGCTGCGAGATGCGCGACTGTGTGATGGAAATCATGTACGAAGGCTAGCCCGCATGATTCATGAGCCGCGCAAAGTCGGAGCGTCGCGCGGGCTAGCCAAGCGCGTGCGGAGCCTGGCGGCTTCGCCGCCAGCGGAGCGTCGCGGGAAGGTTTGGAAACCCTCCCAGGGTTTCCATTACAATTGTCTAGGCTTCGCTACTTCGAGTTGGCCCCTTTTT